>Ga0105249_10006471_pt1 | contig 10189 bp, 9 predicted proteins | sample KBSS44metaG_FD_81522 | JGI IMG/M metagenome (GOLD analysis project Ga0105249, IMG submission 81522) | Switchgrass rhizosphere microbial communities from Kellogg Biological Station, Michigan, USA - KBS S4-4 metaG | ecosystem: Host-associated > Plants > Roots > Rhizosphere > Soil | place...
CCGCGACCGCTTTCTCGGTGCCCTTGGACTCCGGCCTCCGCTCGGCGGCACCCGAACGCGCGATGACGGCGAGGTCGCCGTACACCACGACGGTGTCCTCGACGAACACGCTGTCGGGACAGCCGGGCGCGGGCGCTACCTCCGTCACCTGCCAGCCGGCGTCGACAAGGGCGCGGACATAGCCCTCCCACTGCTTCATCGCGACGTCGGCGTCGACGGGCGAGCGCCCGATGTGGGTGAGCAGCCCATCCGCAAGGCGCGGGCTGGGCCGACGTACCAAAGCCGCCTTGGCGTGCACGGTCCGATCGTACGGTCGGGGCTCGGCCATACACTTGACATTGCAGTGTATGGTCTCGGTATGACGCAGACCAGATGTCCCTTCGGCAGTGGGTATGACTTCACCGACCCAGACGTCTTGGTGAAGGGCATCCCCGTCACAGAATTCGCCGAGCTGCGCAAGACCGCGCCGGTGTGGTGGAACGAGCAAACCGACTCGATCTTCGAAGACGGCGGCTACTGGGTGATCAGCCGTCACGCCGACATCAAGGAGATCTCCCGCAACGGCGACCTGTGGTCCACCAACCGCAAGGGCGTGGTGATGCGGCTACCCGACGGCACCAATGCCGAACAACTCGAGCTCACCAAGGCGCTGTTGATCAACCACGACGCGCCGGAGCACACCCGGCTCCGCAAGATCGTGTCGCGGCTCTTCACACCGCGGGCGGTCACCACGCTGGAGGAGAAGCTGGCGGTCGCTGCCCGTGAAATCGTCGCCGCCGCAGCCGAAAAGGAGTCCGGGAACTTCGTCGACGACATCGCGATGAGCCTGCCGCTGCTGGCGATCGCCGATCTGATCGGGGTGCCCGAGGCCGATCGGGCGAAGCTGTTCCACTGGACCAACTCGATCATGAACACCGACGACCCGGACTACGAGACCGACTATGCGGCCGCCAACGCCGAATTGATGGGCTACGCCTACACGATGGCCGAGGAGCGCCGCCGTTGTCCGGCCGACGACATCGTCACCCGGCTCATCGAGGCCGACATCGACGGCGAATCCATGGACGACGTCGAGTTCGCATTCTTCGTCATCCTGCTCGCCGTCGCCGGCAACGAGACCACCCGCAACGCCATGACACACGGCATGAACGCGTTCTTCGAAAACCCCGACCAGTGGGAGCTGTACAAACGTGACCGGCCGGCAACCACCGCCGACGAGATCGTCCGCTGGGCCACGCCCGTGCACTGCTTCCAGCGAACGGCGTTGGCCGACACCGAACTTGGTGGCGTCACGATTCGCGAGGGCCAGCGCGCCGGCCTGTTCTACAGCTCGGCCAACTATGATGAAAATGTCTTCGAATACCCCTTCGTATTCAATATCCTGCGCGATCCCAACCCGCATCTGGGCTTCGGCGGCAACGGCGCGCACTACTGCATCGGCGCAAACCTGGCCCGCATGGAGATCAAGCTGATCTTCAACGAGATCGCCGACCAGCTCCCCAACATCGCCAAACTGTCCGAACCCCAACGGCTTAGGTCCGGCTGGATCAACGGGGTCAAGGAGTTGCAGGTCTGTATCGCGGATAGCATCCAGGCGTGCGCACCCACGGCTGGTCGGGCTCGGCCCCCGCGACCGACGAGGAGGCCATCGCGCGGATCCTCGACGCCGCGAGCAAGGCCATCGACGCGCGGGGCGCCGACTTCTCCATCGCCGACGTCGCCCGCACGCTCGGCGTCACCCGGCAGACCGTCTACCGGTATTTCCCGAGCACCGACGCCCTACTCGTCGCGGCAGCCGTGCACGCCGCCAGCGGCTTCCTCGACCGGCTGGCCGCTCACCTGCAGGGCATCACCGATCCGGCCGATGCCGTACCCGAAGCCGTCGCCACCGCCCTCGAGTGGCTGCCGGAGGACAAACACTTGGGCATGCTGATCAAGCCCGGCAAGCCGAACCCCCACACCGAGTCGGTGACATCGGACGTCGCGCTGGACTTCGCCCATTCGATGGTCCGCCGTTTCGATGTCGACTGGGCCGGCCTCGGCTTCTCCGACGCCGATCTCGACGAACTGGCCGAGCACTTGCTGCGGATCATCCAGTCGTTCGTCATCGACCCGGGCCGACCGCCGCGAAAGGGCGACGAACTGCGGGCGTATCTGCGGCGGTGGGTGGGTGCGGCTATACGACCGTCAGAGGAAGGGATTTCCGCGACTCGAACGCGAACGTCGAGCCGCCGCTGAATCTCGTCACGGCGACCTCTCGGAACTCCTTTGCCGGGGTGTCGGTCTCGATGACACGCGCCGTCCAGTCGGTATCGGTTCCGTTGACCTCCACGTCGAGATGCGGGTCGACCGCTGCGACAATCGCCTGCAGCGGCCGGTTCTCTGCTGGGGTGACCAACGAGAGCCAGGCACCGTCCTCGTGGGCGGGCGAGCGATAGACGTGCACCGTATCCGGGCCGAACTCGGCACTCACGTATTCCGCCGGGTTGAGCATCGGATGCAGTTCCAATACGCGCAGCGCGCCCTCCATTCCGCCGGGAAGGTCGAGCGCGCGATGAATGCGCTCGGCGGCGATTCCGGCGATTCCGATGAGTTGTCTGGTGCAGATCTTGGTCGCAAGTTCGGTGTTGGTGCCCGCGCGCTTGCCGACGGCGATGACGAACGAGAGGTTCAGCAGGTGCATCTGCAGACACACCTCGTCCGCGATGCGCACCAAGGCAGAGTGGGAGAACGCACCGAAGTCGAGGTCCGACAGCAGTTCGCCCGAGTAGTCCGCCTGTCCCTCGTCGTCGGGATCGATCGGGTCGAGATCGGTTCTCGCCGCGCGGGTTCGGCGTACGACATCGAGCACGGGATGGTCCTCGACTTCGGGATATGACTCGTCGATGACGACCGTCCATGCGCAGTGCGGGTGCCGATCGGCGGGTACCCGCGGCGGGCGATGAATCGGCCGGATCTGCGCCCTACGGTTGGTGGCCACGGCGGTAGCGTCGAACGTCGGGTCCTCGATGTCGTGGCACATGCCGCGGACGTAGTCCTCGCCCATCGGCTCGACGTCGAGCAGGGCACCGCAGTGGTCGAGGTGGAATTCGCCGTGCCACCGGTCGTGCACGGTGTAGCGGAAGTCCATGAACTGCGGCGGGGCACCGATGTCGAGCTGCAGGCCCTTGAAGATCGTGATGACGTCGTCGCCCTCGTAGCGCAACGCCTTCTGCATCCTCTTGGTGTAGATCGGGCTGGACCCCATCCACTCCTCGATCGCGATCTGCAGCATCTCTGGGTGGCCGAATTCCTTGACACACCAGGCCATTCCGGATCGGTCGATCATCTGCCCGATCAGCAGCAGCTCCGGCACCAGCACCGCGAGTTGCTCGCGCGACAGGCCGGCGTACCTACTTGTCATGGACCTTGCCCCCGGAGTGCATTTGTACGGCGGCGTTGACGTTGGCCTTCTTGTCTTCCCCTTCGCCGCGCTCTGCTGCCTTCCGGCGCTTCTTTATCACTGTGCTGATGACCCCGTCGAGCTTCGAACCGAGCGGGAAGCCGAGGTAGTGGGTGAGGAAGATCGCCATCTCCTTCAGCTCGTCCTCGGTGATCTCACCGTTGGCCAGCGCGGCGTTGGCCTGGATCTCGGCCAGGTCGCTGTTGCCCAACGCCGTCACCACGGTCAGCGTCATGATCCGCTTGTCCCGCATCGACAGTCCGGGCCGCGTCCAGATGGTGCCGAACAGGTGGTCCGCGGTCAGCGCAAAATACTCGTTGCCTTCCACGTTCGGCATCTCCCAGCCGTAGACCTCGTTCATCTTCGCGAGGCCTTTTTTGCGCAGCTCATCCATTTGTCAATCCTCCCTATGCGGCACGCCGAGCCCGGCCGCCAAGTTTCTCAGCGCCAACTCGGCCATTGGCAGATCGACACCGAGGCGTTCACCGAGCGCGAGCGCCAAGCCCAGATCCTTCTCGCCCAAATCGCGGGTGTGCTGGAACGGCTTGTAAAGAAAGTGATCCGGGGTGAGAACCTTTGCATCATCACGGAACATCACCATGCCCGCGCCGCCGCTTTGCTTGTCGCTGTGGCGGACGACGTTGCCGAGGTCCTGCAGGCTGACTCCCGCCGCGTCGGCAAGCTTGAGGGCTTCGCACGCCGCAGTGAACGAGATGAAGTGCAACATGTTGCGCGCCAACTTCATCCGCGTACCGGTGCCGGGTTCTCCCGCATGCACGATCAGGGATGCCCATTGCGAAAAGGGCTTCTCTACGAGAGCGAACGCCTCATCGCTGGCACCCACCATCACCGCCAGCTCACCCTTCTTGGCCGCGCGGTCACCGCCGCTTACCGGCGCATCGACGACATGAATACCCCTGTCTTGCAAATGCTCTGCCAATTCGGCCGCCGTGCCGTCGGCGATCGTGGAGTGGATCGCAATGACGGTACCGGGCTTGGCGTGCTCGCCGAGCTGCTCAACGACATCGCGGACCTGCTCGTCGTTGAGTACCGTCACGCTGATGACGTCGGCCTCCGCCACGCCCGCCACGTCGTCGGCCAGGCTCGCACCCAGCTCTGCCAGCGGAGTCATCGCCTCGGTGCGGACGTCGAAGACGACGAGCCCACCCGGCCATTCAACCAACCGCTTCGCCATCGGCGCACCTTGGTTACCGAGGCCGATATAGCCAAGCTTTACGTCGTCACTCATCATCGGATGATCTGCCCTCCGTCGACGTTGAAGATCTGTCCGGTGATCCACTTCGCCTGGTCCGACAGCAGAAACAGACACATGCCGACCAAGTCCTCCGGTTGGCCCATGCGGGACAACGGAAGACCTTTCACGATGTCGGCCACAATCTCCTGCGGCGTAGTGGTCCGGTTCGCCTCGGTGTCGATGGGGCCCGGCGCGATCGCGTTGATCCGGATGTTCTGGCCGCCGAGTTCGGTGGCCAGCTGTTGAGTCAGGCCGTTGACGCCGACCTTGGCCAAACCGTAGAAGTTCGAGTACAGCCAGGCCGCTGTCGAGGACTGGTTGACGATCGCGCCGCCGCCGCGCTTCGCCATCTTCTTGTACACCGCGCGGGTGCACCACAGCGCGCCGTTGAGGTTCACACTCATGAACTTGTTGTAGTACTCGGGATCGACTGTGAGCAGGAAGTCCAGCTTCATGCCGCCGAAGATCGCAGCGTTGTTGACCAGGTAGTCGATGCCACCGAACTCCGAAAGCGTCTGGGCGGCCATCTCCTTCGCGGACTCTGGATCGGATACGTCCACCCGAACCGCAAGCGCGTTGCCGCCCTCGCCCTTGATCCCGTCGGCGACCTTCTGCGCACCCTCGGTGTTGATATCGGCCACCACCACCGCGGCACCCTCGCGGGCCAGTGCCTCGGCGTAGGCCTGGCCGATGCCGCCACCGGCCCCGGTGACGATCGCGACCTTCTCGTCGAACTGCATAGTTTTCCTCTCCGTTCGAGTGTTGGGTTATGACGCGGTTTTCGCGTCCACGCGTGACACAACCCCACACTCGACACGACTAGACCCCTGTGGCAATGGCTTTGGTTTCGAGATATTCCTCGAAACCGGCGAGCCCCATCTCCCGGCCGATGCCGGATTGCTTGTATCCGCCGAACGGCATGTCGGCGGAGTACCAGACGCCGCCGTTGACGTTGACGGTGCCGACCCGCATCCGCGCGGCGATGCCCGCGGCGCGGTCGGGATCCGCGGAAAAGACCGTGCCCGACAGGCCGTACGGCGAGTCGTTGGCGATCCGCACCGCGTCGTCGTCGCCGTCGTGCGCGATCACCGTAAGCACCGGGCCGAAGATCTCCTCACGTGCGACCTTCGCGTTGTTGTCAAGCCCCGCGATGACGGTCGGCTCGATGAAGAAGCCGGTGTCGCGGTCCGCGGGACGACCACCGCCGCAGGCGAACTTGCCTCCCTCGTCGGTTGCCGAATCCAGGTAGCCCTGAACACGATCCCGTTGACGCGCCGAGATCAGCGGACCGCAGATGGTGCGTGCGTCGTTCGGGTCGCCGGGCTTCAGCGAACCCATCGTCGCAGCCGCGGCCTCGACGGCCTCCTCGTAGCGGGCGCGCGGCACCACCAGTCGGGTGGTGATCGCACAGCCCTGGCCCGCGTGCATCGAAGCAGTGAACGCGGACATCGAGCACGCGCCGGCCAGATCCGCATCGTCGAGTACGAGGAATGCCGACTTGCCTCCGAGTTCCAGGAAGACCTTCTTGAGCGTGGTGGCGCCGTCGGCCATCACCGCGCGCCCCGTCGCCGTCGACCCGGTGAACGAAACCATGTCCACGCGTGGGTCTTTCGACAGCAGCGCGCCGACGCTGTGGTCACTGGAGGTGACGATGTTGAGCACACCGGGCGGGATGTCGGTGTGCTCGATGATGAGCTCGCCGAGGATCGCCGCGCACCACGGCGTGTCGGGCGCCGGCTTGAGGACGACGGTGTTGCCTGCCGCCAGCGCAGGGCCGAGCTTGGCGAGGTTGATCTGGTGCGGGAAGTTCCACGGGGTGATCGCGCCGACGACACCGACGGCCTCCCGTGCGACGGTGCGATGAGTCTTGATACCCATCGGCTCGGCGATTCCGAAGTCGGTGGTCCACTTGTACGACTCGGCGGTGTCCGCGCAGAAGCTCAGGTCGGCGACCGGGCCCTCCAGCTGGGCTGCGGAGGTCAGCATCCGCGGCGCGCCGACCTCTGCGATCGTCAGGTCGCGGAGTTCCTCGACATGCTTGGTGAGCACGTCCTGCAGCTGACGCAAGCAGCGCACCCGCAATTCGGTGTTCGTCGACCAGTCGGTGGTGTCGAACGCGCGGCGGGCCGCCTCGATCGCCTGGCCCATGTCGTCGACGGTCGCGTCGGCGGCGACGCCCAGCACCTCCTCGGTGGCCGGGTTGACCGTCGGGAACGTGCCGCCGCTGCCCGCCACCAACTTGCCGTCGATGAACAGTTGGCTCTCACGATCGTTCAGCAGACCCATCCAAAATCTCCGCTTCATTGCTGGACAACTGTCCGACTCGATTCCTTCGAACGATAGCCCCCGATGGCTCCGAGTGGCAAGCACAGCTTTTCTACCTGCGTGCTTGCCTAACACGGACCCGGTCGGATAACTTGGACATGTGTCCAGCGATGCCGTGGCTGCCATCCCAGATTCGCCACGTAACCGCCGCCAGGAGGAGACCTTCCGCAAGGTGCTCGCCGCAGGCGTGGAAATGCTGCGCGAGTCGTCGTACGCCGACCTGACCGTGCGGGCGGTGGCCGCCCGCGCCAAGGTCGCGCCGGCCACCGCGTACACCTACTTCTCGTCGAAGAACCATCTGATCGCCGAGGTCTACCTGGACCTGGTTCGCCAGGTGCCGTACTTCACCGACGTCAACGACAGCAGGTCTAGCCGCGTCGAGCAGGCGCTGCGCGCCTTGACGCTGATGATCGCCGACGAGCCGGAGGTCGCAGCCGCCTGCACGACGGCGCTGCTGAGCAACAACGACCAGGCGGTGCGCGCGGTCCGCGATCGCATCGGCGCCGAGATCCACCGCCGAATCCGGTCGGCGGTGGGGCCCGACGCCGACCCGCGCACGGTGTCGACGCTGGAGATGACCTACTTCGGCGCCCTTGTGCACGCCGGCAGTGGCGCCGTCACGTATCACCAGATCGCCGACCGCCTGTCCTACGTGGTCGGCCTCATCCTCGGAGACGACTCATGACCGTCCAGGCCAGCGACGTGGTTCTCGACCCCTATGACTACGACTTCCACGAAGACCCGTACCCGTACTACAAGCGGCTGCGCGACGAGGCGCCCCTCTACCGCAACGAGGATCTGGGTTTCTGGGCGCTGTCGCGACACCGCGATGTCCTGCAGGGCTTCCGCAACAGCACGACGTTGTCCAACAAATTCGGGGTGTCTCTGGACCCGGCCTCACGGGGTCCGCACGCCTCCAAGACCATGTCCTTCCTGGCCATGGACGATCCGGCACACTTGCGGCTGCGCACCTTGGTTTCCAAGGGTTTCACCCCGCGTCGCATCCGCGAGCTGGAGCCGAGGGTCACCGAGATTGCGCGCCGGCACCTCGACGTGATGCTGGAGAAGGCCCGCTCCGGAACCGTCGACTACATCGACGAATTCGCGGGCAAGCTCCCGATGGACGTCATCTCCGAATTGATGGGGGTTCCCGAGAAGGACCGCGACCAGGTAAGGGCGTGGGCCGACGGGGTCATGCACCGCGACGAGGGTGTGACCGACGTGCCGCCGACGGCCATCGAAGCGTCGATCAATCTGATCGTCTACTACCAAGAGATGGTGGCCGAGCGACGCAAGAAGCTCACAGACGATCTGACGTCGGCGCTGCTGGAGGCCGAGATCGACGGCGACCGGCTCACCGACGACGAAGTACTGGGCTTCATGTTCCTGATGGTGATCGCCGGCAACGAGACCACCACCAAACTGCTTGCCAATGCCGCGTTCTGGGGCCACAAGAACCCCGACCAGCTGACCCCCATCTACTCAGACCTGGAGCGGGTGATGCTGTGGGTCGAGGAGACGCTGCGCTACGACACATCCAGTCAGATCCTCGCCCGGACGGTCGCCGGCGAGCTGACGCTCTACGACACCACCATTCCCGATGGCGACGTGTTGCTGTTGTTGCCGGGTTCGGCGCACCGGGACGAGCGGGTGTTTCAGGATCCGGACAACTACGTGATCGGCCGTGAAATCGGCTCCAAACTCATGAGTTTCGGTAGCGGCGCCCACTTCTGCCTCGGCGCGCACCTGGCCAGGATGGAAGCCCGGGTGGCCCTGACCGAATTGTTCAAGCGAATCCGCGGATACGAGGTCGACGAGGCCAACGCCGTCCGCGTCCACTCCAGCAACGTCCGCGGATTCGCTCATCTTCCCATGACCGTGGAGGTCGCGTAGATGCCGCGCTTCGAACCCCTGCCCACTCGTAGACCCGCCTTGGTCGCGGGTGCTTCCTCTGGTATCGGCGCCGCAACGGCCATCGAGCTTGCCGCCCACGGCTTTCCGGTGGCGCTGGGCGCCCGCCGAGTGGACAAGTGCCAGGAGATCGTCGATCAGATCAGAGCCGACGGCGGCGAGGCGATCGCCGTGGCTCTCGATGTCACCGACCCCGACTCGGTCAAGGATTGTGTCGAGCGGGTGACCGCGGAACTCGGCGACATCGAGGTGCTCGTCGCCGGGGCCGGTGACACCTACTTCGGCAAGCTCGATTCGATCAGCACCGACGAGTTCGAATCCCAGATCCAGATTCACCTGATCGGCGCCAACCGGGTCGCGACGGCGGTGTTGCCCGGCATGATCACCCGCCGGCGCGGCGACCTGATCTTCGTCGGATCCGATGTCGCACTGCGTCAGCGCCCGCACATGGGAGCCTACGGCGCCGCCAAGGCGGCACTGGTCGCCATGGTCACCAACCTGCAGATGGAACTCGAGGGCACCGGAGTCAGGGCGTCGATCGTGCATCCGGGGCCGACGAAGACCAACATGGGTTGGAGCCTACCTGCCGAGCTAATCGGTCCCGCCCTTGAAGATTGGGCCAAATGGGGGCAGGCGCGCCACGACTATTTCCTGCGCGCCGCCGACTTGGGCCGGGCCATCACGTTCGTTGCCGAGACACCGCGCGGCGGGTACATCGCCAATATGGAGTTGCAGCCTGAAGCACCGCTGGCCGACAACAAGGACCGTCAGAAGCTCGCCCTGGGTGAGAAAGGGATGCCGGGAGAGTGACTACCGCAATCGTGCCCCGGGTTTCCGGTGGCGAGGAAGAGCACGGACATCTCGAGGAGTTCCGCACCGATCCGATCGGGCTGATGCAGCGCGTCCGCGATGAGTGCGGGGACGTCGGTTGGTTCCAGCTGGTCGACAAACACGTGATCCTGCTGTCCGGCGCGGAGGCCAATGAATTCTTTTTCCGGTCTGCCGACGAGGATCTCGACCAGGCCGAGGCCTATCCGTTCATGACGCCGATCTTCGGCAAAGGTGTGGTGTTCGACGCAAGCCCAGAGCGGCGCAAGGAGATGCTGCACAACTCCGCGCTGCGCGGTGAGCAGATGAAGGGCCATGCGGCCACCATCGAGTGCGAAGTCAAGAAGATGATCGCCGACTGGGGTGACGAAGGCGAGATCGAACTGCTCGACTTCTTCGCCGAGCTGACGATCTATACCTCCACGGCG
>Ga0105249_10006473_pt1 | contig 10187 bp, 5 predicted proteins | sample KBSS44metaG_FD_81522 | JGI IMG/M metagenome (GOLD analysis project Ga0105249, IMG submission 81522) | Switchgrass rhizosphere microbial communities from Kellogg Biological Station, Michigan, USA - KBS S4-4 metaG | ecosystem: Host-associated > Plants > Roots > Rhizosphere > Soil | place...
ACGCGCACCCGACTGATCGCGCTGGTCCTGCTCATGTGCGCGGCATCCCCCGCGCTGGCGCAGGGCCCGAATCATGGCGGCCAGGCCCGGGAGGAGATCGATCCAGCGCGCCTGCCTTCCGAATCGGACATTCGCTTCCGCGTGGCCACACCGTGGGAACAGTATCGCGGCTACATTGTCGGAGGCATCACCCTTCTGATCGTACAGGGCATCGTGATCGCGGCGCTCGTCGTCCAGCGATCGAGGCGCCGCCAGGTCGAGGCGCGGTACGCCGCCATGCTCAGTGCTGCCCCCGACACGATGTTGCTCATGACGCGGGCTGGCGTGTGCCTCGATTATCACGCCGGTGGATCACAGCTGTTCACGACACCGGCGGCGTGTCTGGGACGCCACATCAGTGAGGTCCTGCCGGACAACGTTGCGGCGTCATTTTCTGCCGCGTTCGAACGACTGACGCGTGAACCCGTGCCGCTGATCGTCGAGTGTGTGCTGCCGATGAATGGCGGCGAGCGCCACTACGAAGCGCGCCTGGTACCGTGCCGAAGCAACGAGGTACTGGCGGTCGTGCGCGACATCACGGACCAGAAACAGTCGCAGCAGGCGCTGCACGAGACGCAGTCCGACCTGTCGCGTTTGTCGCGACTGACTGCGCTCGGCGAATTCGCCGCGTCCATCGCCCATGAGATCCGGCAGCCGCTCACCGGGATTCTGGTGAACGCGACCACGTGTCTGCGCTGGCTTGGCAGTTCGTCTCCAGACCTCACCGAAGTTCGCGCCGCGCTGTCGGACGTGATTGAGGCCGGACAGCGGGCCAACGAAATCATTCGGCGCAATCGCGAGCTGTTCCGACATCACACCATCCAGATGACGCTGCTCGATCTCAACGCCATCATTGGCGACGTCGAAGCTCTTGCCCGATCGCGCCTGCAGGCGGGCAATGTCACCTTGATCACCTCTATCGAGCGCGATATGCCAGCCGTCTACGGCGACCGCGTCGAATTGCAACAGGTCTTGTTGAACTTGATTGGCAACAGCATCGACGCCATGGAAGGCGTCGAGTCCACCTCCCGACGCATCGTGATTTCCTCGGGTCGCTCCGCGAATGGCGACGTGATGGTCTCGGTGCGAGACAACGGTGTCGGCCTCGCCGGGGTCGATCGAGAGCGGTTGTTCGCGCTTGCCTACACGACCAAGCCGTCGGGGAGCGGTGTTGGCCTGGCGATCAGCCGCTCGATCATCGAAGCCCACGGCGGCCGCCTGTGGGCCGACGACAATGTGCCATGTGGAGCGAGCTTCAGCTTCACGCTTCCCATCCATTCGACTGCGATGGTCACCTAGAGACCGCGACTGTTCGACGGCCGGGCTTGCGGCGTTCCTGCCCGAGTGTTTGAAAAACTTTCCTTTGACGGGCGGGCAGACCACTCATCGCAGCGCTCAGCGCTGAAGAACACCTCTGCAAATCGCTGGCGCACTGTATGCACAAGCCGGACAGCGCATCGGATGCCGCTGGCAAGCAGAGCGGTGGGCCGCTGCCAGGTTTCGATGCGTTTCAGATCTTCGTCGCGACGGACCTCTGAGTTTCCCGCGCCATGCTCGCGGTACCGATCTGTTCTACTGTCGCTGCTCGCACTGGTCACCGTAACTATCGCCGGGTGCGATTCGAAGACTACGTCCGAAGTCACGACCGCGCCAACGCCAGCGAAGTGTCAACTCACGGTAGCCGGACCGCCCAATGTTGTCGCTGATGGCGGCACCGGGACCATATCTGTCACAGCTCAACCCGAGTGCGCATGGACGGTATCGACGCAGGCGAGCTGGTTGTCTCAGTTCTCACCCGCATCGGGACAAGGCAACGGCACGGTTGCGTTCCGAGCGGAGCCGAATCCGGCACCGTCGACACGAGAAGCCGAGATCGTCGTCAACGACAGCCAGTTGCGCGTCATGCAGGAGGCAGCGCCGTGCCGCTTCTCGCTCGCTCCAGAAACACAATCAGTAGCAGCGAGCGCAAGCAATGTCAGTGTCTCCATTTCGGTGTTGAACGGATGCGCCTGGACGGCGCGAAGCAATGCCGAGTGGCTGACGATTACGTCTCGGGCAGACGGCAACGGCAGCGGCACGTTGACGTTCCGTGTGGCAGCCAACGGTGGCGGACCACGAACAGGAACGTTGACCATCGGCGATCGCACGCACACAGTCAGCCAGCAGCAGGCTGGGGAGAATCCGCCAACTCCGGCTCCGCCACCGGCACTACCTGCGCCTCCTCCGCCGCCGGCGCCGACGTGCACCTACGAGATCAGCCCCGCCAGTCTTGACGTCGCGGCGACTGGCGGTGCCATCAGCCCCGTAGCAGTCACGGCCCCTGCCGGCTGCAACTGGACGGCGGCCGTCAACAACGCGTCGTGGATCACTATCACGTCCGGCGCGAACGGCAGCGGAAATGGCTCTGTCGCGATCACGATCGCCGCCAATACCGGTGCCGCTCGGACCGGCACGGTAACAATTGCGAGCCGGGCGTTCACTGTGACGCAGGCTGCGCCGGCGCCGCCACCGCCACCACCGGCGCCCACGTGCACCTACGAGATCAGCACAGCCAGTCTCGATGTCGCCGCGACTGGTGGTGCCATCAATCCTGTAGCCGTCACAGCCCCCGCCGGCTGCAACTGGACGGCGGCCGTCAACAACGCCTCATGGATCACCATCACGTCCGGCACGAGCGGCAGCGGAAATGGCTCTGTCGCGATCACGATCGCCGCCAATACCGGTGCCGCTCGGACCGGCACTGTAACAATTGCGAGCCGGGCGTTCACTGTGACGCAGGCTGCGCCGGCGCCGCCACCGCCACCACCGGCGCCCACGTGCACGTACGAGATCAGCCCGGCCAGTCTCGACGTCGCCTCGACTGGCGGTCCCATCAATCCCGTAGCAGTCACAGCCACCGCCGGCTGCAACTGGACGGCGGCTGTTAACAACGCCTCGTGGATCACCATCACGTCCGGCGCGAGCGGCAGCGGCAATGGCTCTGTCGCGATCACGATCGCCGCCAATACCGGTGCCGCTCGCACGGGCACGGTGACGATTGCGAGCCGGACGTTCACAGTGACGCAGGCTGCGCCGGCGCCGGCGTGCACCTACCAGATCGACCCGACCAGTAACTCAGTGTCCGCTATCGGAGCAACGGGCTCGATCACTGTGAAGGCCGCTGCGGGGTGCGCATGGACTGCCACCAAGACAGCGGACTGGATTACGTTCTCCGGTGCTACCAGTGGCAGCGGTAACGGCAGCGTCGGCTACGTCGTGCTCCCGAACATCGGCTCCGCGCGTTCGAGCACCATTTCCATTGGCGGCCAGACGTTCACCGTGAGCCAGGCCGCGCCCCTTCCGACCTGCACGTACAAGCTGAATCCGGAAGGTGCCACCGTGCCAGCAGCCGGGGGTACCGGCACGTTCACGGTAACGGCACCAAGCGGATGCGCGTGGACGGCTGTCCCCACCACGCCGCAGTGGATCACGATCACCTCCGGTGCCTCGGGTAACGGCAACGGGACGGTGGCGTTCTCGGCGGCCGCGAATTCAGGTGCACGTCGGTCGGGTACCATTGTGGTCGCTGGCGAGACATTCACGATTACGCAGTGACCGCCACCTCCTGGCGGCGCAGGCCCGGTGATGACGACCCTTCGGGCAGACCCGGCCACGGTGGCGGCGATGACCAGGGGAGCGGCAGCGACAAAGAGAAAGACAAAAACAAAGATAGAGACAAAGATAGGGAAGAAGAAGGTTGAGAACGCTGAGGTGAGGCGATGACGATGACTTGCGGCCGAACGACGTGCGGCCGAACGAGACTGGTGGCGTCGGTGGCCACGTACGCGCTGCTAGGGATCTCCATCACGCCCGCCAGGGCCCAGCAGACGACCGTTGACGTGCTGTCATTTCTGTTGACGAACCGGACGATCATCACGGGGGATTTCGATCGTGATGCACAGGCGTCTGCCACCACGCGCGACACGATCGCGACATTCCTGACTCAGGAACTCGCGACGCTGCCTGTGTCCTCCTCGTCCAGTGGCTTCACGTATCGACTCGACAACTCCCTCGGCACCGTTATTCGATCGAGCGACAGCTTTGGCCCGTTCTACACCGAGCGATCGCTGACGGACGGACAGAATCGCGCCTCGTTCGGTATCGGCTATCAAAGCACGATGTACCAGAGCATCGATGGACGTAACCTCCGCGATGGGACCCTTGTCTCGACCGCCGCCATCCTGCGAGGCGACTCGCAGCCGTTCGACGTGGAGACGGTCTCTTTGCGAATCCGCACCGACGCGATGACGGTCACCGGGAACTACGGCATCACCGATCGTCTCGACGTCGGTGTCGCGGTGCCCTTCGTGCGACTGAACCTGCAGGGAGAACGGTTCGACACGTATCGGGGACAGTCGTTCCTGCAGGCGACCGGCGCCGCCTCGGCCTCGGGAATTGGCGACATCGTCGCACGCGTCAAATACAACGTGTATCGCGAAGGAGCGAGCGGAGTGAGCCTGGGCGCCGAGACACGATTTCCGACCGGCGATGAAACGAATCTCCTGGGCGCGGGCGAACTGAGTTTCGCCCCTCGCATCATCGGATCGGCGGAAGGCGAACGAGTGGGATTTCACGGCGAGATGTCGTACGTGCTCCACGGAGTCTCGAACGCACTCGGCTACGGCGCGGCGCTGACGGTCGCGGCGGCACCCCGTTTCACCGTTGTCGGTGAATTCTTCGGGCGTCGTGTCGAGGGATTGGGACGCCTGGTATCGACCACCCTCCCACACCCGCGCCTCATCGGCGTCGATACGGTGAGGTTGACGGGAGTCGAAGAAACCACCGATCGCATCGTCGTCGTGGCGGGGTTCAAGTGGAATGTGTCGGGAACATGGCTGCTCACGGCCAACGTGCTGCGGCCGATCACGGATGTCGGTCTCAACGCGAGCTGGGTACCAACGGTCACATTCGACTACTCGTTTGGTGGTTGACCGATCAGAATGACACCTGAAGACCGATCCACGCGGATCGCGGAAGTGCCGGATGCACGTGTATGTCGTCGACACCTTCTTCGACCTCTCCGCGAAGACGAGACGTGTAGAAGTAGTCGATGTCCGAGACTCTGGCGTCGAAGATATTGAACACGTCCAACACGAGGCGTGCCTTGTTCGAGAGTCGATATCCGGCTTCCGCATTCCACAACGTCGAGTTGCTCGATTGGACGTTGCCGTCTTCAATCAGCGCACGCGGACCGAAGTGACGGACACGAAGGCTGCCGAAGACCGGTTGGCGCCCGTCCACCGTCAGTCCAGCAGAGATGACTCGATCGAGCGCACGCGGCACGAAGTTGCCGGCCGGATCGTGGTCGGTGAATCGCGCGTGCGTCCACGCGAGATCGGCATCGACGGTCAGCCATGGCCGTACCCGCGCGTAGTTAGTCCATTCCAGCCCGACCCGCCTGCTGGGGCGTCCCGGCTCTGTTGTACCCGCATCACCCACAAAGAGAAGCTCTGAATCGAGCCCGAGATACCACAAGGCGACCGTCGACTGCAGTCCGCGAACGCGAACTGTGCGCATGCCGACCTCTGCGCCGCGCGCGCGCACAAGCGGCGTCACGCGATCGACGAATTCGCCCCTGGCGGGATCGACGCGGATTGTCGCACCACGCGCATCGTTGCTGTGGAACCCCATGCCTGCGTTCACGTACAACTCGGTTCCTGCCCACGGTCCCAGCACGGCACCGAACTTCGGGCTGACCATCGCATCGGAGCCATCACCAGAATTCAGTCGGTTGTCGGACGTCACCGAAAAGCGGTACACATCAGCGCGGAGCCCAGCCGTCGTGCGCAAGGCCCGCGTCCACTCGATCTCCGTCTGCGCAAACGCGCTGGCCATCGTCTGGCCCACCTGATCCTCGCGCGTTGTCGACAGTCGTTGCCGTCCCTGCGTGTGATACAGCCCGACGGGGTCGAGCCAGTCGCTGCGCAACTGCACACCAACGGCGCTTTCGGTGTGCCGCTCGTAGAGGTGGCCAAGCCGTCGGTAAGTTACATGGCCACCGGCCGCCGTGCGTCGCTCTGCCTGCTCGAACTGATCGCCGTGCTCAGGGTCGTCGAGCAGGTAGGTAAAGTTCGAGAACAGGTTGAGACTGTTGTGCAGCAGGAACGCTGTCGCCCGCACCGACGACGGCCCGCGTGACCGTTGGTATTCGGCTACCATGCCCTGTCGACTGGCTTTTCCGCCGTCACTCGGATCCAGGACTCCGAACCGTGAGATCAGCCCGCTTGTGATTGCGCGCTGAGCGACCTGGTCGGTCGAATCCCAATCGGCCCAATAGTTCATCCCCGTAACAGAGAACCCATTTCGGTTATCGCCGCGGCTATACCGCAGGACGCCATTGACCTTTTGGTAATCATCGGGCTCCACCCACGGGCCGTCATTGTGATTCAGCTCGATGGCCCCCAGCACGTACCCGTCACCCACGCGAGGAGACGCGGCGGCTATTGCGCGTCTCCATCCGTGATCGCCCCCGCCCAGCTCGAACAGAGGACGTTCCAGCCGATTGACGTAGTTGATGTTCGCGGCGCCGGCAGCTGAGAAGTCACCTTCGTCAGCGAAGTAGGGCCCCTTCTTGAACTGCACTCCGCTGACAAGTTCGGGGATCAGGAAACTGAGGTCGGCGTAGCCGTGGGCGTGGGCACCGGTTGGCGTGTTTACCGGAACGCCTGCCACCGTGGACGAAAAGTCGGTGCCGTGATCGAGGTTGAACCCTCGCAGGTAGTACTGGTTGGCCTTGCCTTCGCCGCTATGCTGGCTGATCACCATGCCGGGCACGGTCTCGAGCACCTCACCAGGCCGTCTTAGCGGACGGACTTCCAACTGCGACGCAGTGACGGCGCCCTGACTCGCGGCAACGGCGATGCCGACGAGACTGTCCGTCGGGTTCTCCACATCGACAATGTTGCGGAAGGTAGCGGCCCCGGTGACGACGACGTCCGCGTTGAGTGACAGAGTCAGCGTATTGTCCGACGTGACGATGTCTCCGGCGTTGACGCGAACGATGCGTCTCAGCACGCTGAAGTTCAATAATCGAAACGTCAATTCGGCAGTGCCGGCCGGCACGGCGTCAAATCCGTAATGGCCTTCCGCATCAGTCGTGGTCGTCAGTTCCGCCTCGTTGACGATGAGGTCGATCGTCACACCGGGCAGAACTGCGCCGGTCTGATCGAGCACTTGCCCAACGACGCGACCATGCGGCTGGGCAGCAGCGACTGACCCCATCACCGAAAGCAGTACAGCGAACTGGACCGCCACTCTCGACATCACTGGTCTCTACGCGCCCACGCAGGATTCGGATTGCGGGCCGTCTGAACATTGCGACGCCCTGCTCCGTCCAAGGAAGCGCATCGTCGGCTGGCTGTTTCAATGGCAACCAGACGTGCTTCGCACGCTCGAACGTCGATGGGTGCTACACCTTCTCCTCGCCGTTTCGCTGAGACTTGTGCTTGTCTGTCCGGCCTGTTCTTCCCGCTGCCGCCAAGCATTCACTGGCTTGCACTGTTTTCCCCGGCCTTTCACCTCAATCAGCTGGCACTTCACACGACAGGCACGCCGAGCATTCTCGGACCGGCGATCAATATCGCTGCTCTCATCGGTGTCACGGTCTTGTTCACTGGACTGACTCCACGCCGCCTCTCACGAGGGATGTCGTAACCAGTCCAGGGCTCGCCGGCGCAACGGGCTGGAGTAGCATTACGGCATGTCGAAGCCACCGGTCCCTTTTACCCGAGACCACGCAGGACGCACGGGCGATGTCGCCTCGCAAATAGCTCGCGCGTTCATCGGGTTGCGCGAGATGCTGCTGCTGGGTGAGTTCGAGAGAGGCGACCGTATCTCGGAGCTGCCGCTGGTGGCGAGACTCGGCATGTCGAGAACGCCCATTCGACTGGCGCTCGAGCGGCTTGCGCACATCGGTTTTCTCGATGTGGCGCCGACAGGTGGTTTCGCCGTCCGGAAGTTCACGATCGCCGAAGTGCTCGACGCCATCGAAGTGCGGGCGGTGCTCGAGGGTACGGCGGCGCGACTGGCGGCCGAGCGATTGGTTGACGTATCGGAGCTCGATCAGCTGCGCAAGCTCGGAGCGCAGATGCGCGCGCTGAAGAGCCTGACGATCGACTCACTCTCCGAGTACATGGATTCCAACGAGGCGTTCCATGCCGCGCTGGTCGAACTGGCCAAGAGCGTGATGCTGCGACGCAGCATCGAACAGGTCAGCTCGCTGCCGTTCGCCTCACCCAGCGCGATGGTGTTTCCCACGTCCGTCCTGCCGAACTCCGACGAGATGCTCGCGATCGCCAACCTGCACCACGGCTCGATCATCGAAGCGATCAGCCTGCGTCAAGGCACGCGGGCCGAGAGTCTGGCTCGCGAACACACGTTCATCGCACGCCGGGCGCTCGAAGGGGCGTTGTCGGACAACAACGCGCTGAGCCGCGTGCCCGGTGGCGCGCTGATCAACGTTTCGACCACATAGCGTCTATCCGCGCGGGAACGCGACGGGTTCAGGGATCGCGGCGCCGTCCTTGCGCGGATCCGACGCACCGTAGTTCACACCAGAGGCGTAGTCGCGCATCACACTCTGGCCCCCGCCCACCAGGCTCGAGAACGGACCCCGCAGATCGATCTCGTGTCCCTTGGCGCTCAGTTCGCGACGTACCGGTTCCGGCACGCGCGATTCGATCGTGACGTCGCAACCGGCAAACGTGAGCTTCGTCATCCGGGCGGCCTCGAGCGCTGCCTGGATGTTCATCCCGTGATCGATCACATTCGAGACAAACTGCGCGTGCGCCTGCGACTGGTTCCAGCCGCCCATGATGCCGAATGCGATGCGAGCGTCGCCGGCAGTCATGAAGCCCGGGATGATCGTGTGAAGCGGGCGCTTGCGCGGCGCCAACGCGTTCGGGTGCGCCGGATCCATCGTGAACAGGCCGCCACGGTTCTGCAGAACGAATCCTGCGCCGTTGGGCACGAGACCCGATCCGAAGCTGGCGAAGATGCTCTGGATAAGCGACACCATGTTGCCATCGCGGTCGACGACACTGAGATAAGTAGTGTCGCCACCGACAGCTGAAAGCTCACCGGGAAGGACTCCCGGATGGGCACGAGACGGATCGATTTCGCGGGCACGGCCAGCTGCATACGCCTTGGAGAGCATGGCCGCAATCGGAACGTCGTGAAACGAGGGGTCGCACACGCACCGGGCCATGTCTGCGTACGCCAGCTTCTTCGCCTCGATCAGCAGGTGCAACGCCTCTGCAGAGTTGTGGCCGAAGGACGGCAGCGAGAAGCGCTCGAGGATGTTGAGCATCATCAGCGCGGCAATGCCCTGGCCATTGGGTGGCAACTCGGCGATCGTCCACCCGCGGTACGTCGTCGAGAGCGGCGCCACCCATTCGGCGTCGTAGGCAGACAGATCCTCACCGGTCAGCGCCCCTCCGTGCGTCTCTGCGCATCTGATGATGCGCCGCGCAATCGGACCGCGATAGAACGCGTCTCTCCCTTCTGACGCGAGTCGTCGATAGGTCGCGGCGAGATCCGGGTTTCTGAAGACCTGTCCGATCGCGGGCGCCTGACCTCCCGGAAGGAACACGCGCAAGGCCTCCCCGTCGTTGCGCAGGAGCGGCTCTCCACCGCGCCATTCGGCCGCCGTGATTTCGGCGACGGGGAAACCTTCATCGGCGATGTGGATCGCCGGTGACAGCACGTCGGCCAGCGATACCCGTGCGAACCGCGCATTCAGCATCGACCAGCCCGCAACCGCGCCCGGTACCGTGACCGAGTTGATGCCGGTCTCCGGCATCATCGTGACGCCACTGCGTCGCAGTCGATCGATCGTGAGCGCAGCCGGTGACCATCCGCTGGCGTTGAGCCCGTGAAGCTCTCCAGACGAGGCGTCGTACACGATGGCGAACAGGTCACCGCCGACGCCGTTCATCATCGGCGCGACGACGCCCATCACGGCGTTGACGGCAATCGCCGCGTCAACTGCATTGCCACCGCGAGCCAGGATGGACGCACCGGCTTGCGAGGCCAGCGGATGCTCGCTGGCAGCAATGCCGCCGGTGCTCAGGACCATCGATCGCCCCTGCGCGCGATCGATGGTGGTTCGA
>Ga0105249_10006476_pt1 | contig 10185 bp, 10 predicted proteins | sample KBSS44metaG_FD_81522 | JGI IMG/M metagenome (GOLD analysis project Ga0105249, IMG submission 81522) | Switchgrass rhizosphere microbial communities from Kellogg Biological Station, Michigan, USA - KBS S4-4 metaG | ecosystem: Host-associated > Plants > Roots > Rhizosphere > Soil | place...
CCTAATCAAAATTCAAAGCCCTCCTGACCCGGAGGGTTTAGTGTTTATCAATTCCACTGAATCACAGGAATCTTGTTCTGCGCCTCTACTAAGGGCAATGCAGAATTTCACTCCTCACCATTTCAATTCCAGCCTGTTATTTTTCCGTTCGATGTCTGCCATCCTTTGCGAAGGGTCGATCTCAGCAACAATGATGTCGGTCAGTTTTCGGGATGTTTGTATGGTATATGTTGCACTTGTCCATTGCCAGGGGTCGTATACTTTTCTTGATACAGAGTCGGTTTCCGCCGGCTTTGTTCCGTACATCAAATCGAGTGGTACATAGTGCAATTCCTTCGTGCTGTCTTTAAAAGTGAGCTGCAGGTCAATGGGCATTGGGATCAGGCCCATGTCTTTTATCCGGATATTTGTTTTCCCGTTTTCTTCCCATAGACTGTCGATCGCATAATCGATCGTCTTTGTTGAGTTGATCCAAAATTCTTTATACCAATCCAGCTTCATACCGCTTACTTTCTCTGCTATGTTCATAAAGTCCTGTGCATTTGGGTGCTTGTATCGCCACAGCTTGTAGTATTCAAGTAAAATTTTATCCCGTACTTGTTCACCAACAACATAGCCAAGTTGCTCCATAAATACGGCTCCTTTTGAATAAACCGCAGACCCATAAGCAAAGTTGGTATTGTAGTGATCGGCATGTGTTGTCAGAGGCTCTTCCTTGCTGCTCCTCGCCAGGTTGAAATAACCGGCATATTCATCCTGGTAAGGAAATGTGGTTGAATTGTTCAAAAAAGCCGTCACTCTTTCTTCGGCGTATTGTGTGAATCCCTCGTCCATCCACGGATACATCGATTCATTTGTACCAAGTAAACCATAATACCAGCTGTGCATCCATTCATGAATGGCTGCACCCGGCCCAATGATCAATGTAGCCATTGGGTATTCCATACCACCATCGCCTCCATGAATAAAAGAGTATTGCTTATATGGATATGGTCCGAAAGTCTTTTCAATAAAAGGCAATGCCTTTTCAGCCATATCCAGGAGTGCTTCCCATTGCTGCGCGGTGGCATTAGTTGGTTTGTAAAAAACGTGTACCGTCAGACTGTCTTTCAATTTTCTTGAAACGTGCACGTACTCCGGATCGGCCGCCCACACAAAATCATGTACGTTTGGTGCGATAAAATGCCAGGTCAGTTTTGTACCCGATGGCCGACTAACCGATGTACCCTTTGATTCATATCCATAGCCAATTTGATTTGGGTTTTGCAGGTAACCGGTGGCAGCAAGCATGTATGTCTTATCGATAGAAATGGTTACATCAAAATCTCCCCACACTCCATAAAACTCACGTGCTACATAAGGAGTAGGATGCCAGCCTTCATAATCATACTCACACATTTTTGGATACCATTGACTCATAGAATAGCGAACTTTCGATGTAGGATTATCTCTCCCACTTCTCCTGATCTGTAAGGGCACCTGGGATTCAAAATCCATTTCAAAGGTCGCTCTTGATCTTGGAGGGATCGGCTTGTCCAATTCAACCACAAGAATTGTTTCTTCGGTCTTGAGTTTTTGTGGCCGTCCATTCATTTTGAGCGAAAAAATTTTTTGATAGCCATACTCCTCGGGTTTCAAGTTTTGAATACGGTCGCGAACTCTCTGGTCCCAGTCGACAATATCGTTACCATTTCTTCCCTGCCGCAAAACGATCGAACCCTGCCGGCGACTGCGATTGTCCATCATGCTGTTGGGTTGGAAAGCATTCCAGTATAAATGGTAAAATACCCGCGATAGTGTATCCGGAGAATTATTCCAATATTCCAATTTTTGTTTCCCTGTGAAACGATTTGTTTGCACATTCACATCAACATTCATCGTGTATTTTACTCTTTGTTGCCAACGATCAGGTTGTGCCATGCAGAATATTACAGGGAACAAGGTGCAAGGAACAAGTATCAGTTTTCTAATCATCTGGAAGCTTTAAAGCGTCGAAAATACAAAGAAAGCCCCTGCGGTTGGCGAAGCGGCTGGTATTATAGAGTTTTCTTAAGATTTAATTGGGATGACCGGCAAAACACGTGGAGAGTTTTAAAACCAAAAATTACTGCGACTTGCCAACGCTCAGCATCCGGCAACTATGATCACGATTTCACCTTTAGGATTCTTTTCTTTGAAATGGTCGCAGACTTCCTGTATACTTCCCCTCTTATTCTCTTCAAACATTTTGGTTAATTCACGACTGACACTACAAAGCCTGTTTGCTCCAAAGTATTGAATAAATTCCTGCAAAGTTTTTACCAATCTAACTGGAGACTCGTAAAAGATCATCGTCCTGTCTTCACCTGACAATTTTTTTAATAAGGTCTGTCTCCCTTTTTTAAGGGGTAGAAATCCTTCAAAGACAAAACGGTTTGATGGAATACCACTGTTGACAAGCGCGGGTACGAATGCAGTAGCTCCGGGAAGACACTCCACGGTGATGCCCGACTTTATACATTCACGTATCAATAGAAATGCAGGATCTGAAATCCCTGGGGTGCCTGCATCTGTAACCAAAGCCATTTTTTTCCCCTGTGATAATTGCCCGACTAAATGCTGTAGTACTTTGTGTTCATTGTGCTGATGGTAAGGTGAAAGCGGTTTGGTGATTTCATAATGATTCAACAAGTAGGAGGTGGTCCGGGTATCTTCCGCGAGAATAAGATCAACTTCCCTCAACATATCCAGGGCTCGCAACGTAATGTCCTTTAAATTACCAATGGGAGTAGGAACAATATATAGCATAGCTGCGAGTTTTGAGCCATGAGCTTTGAGCTATATTCTCACAGCTAACAGCTCGTAGCTTAGTTTACCGACACTTCGTAGTACTCCATCACGGGATTTGCCAGTAATTTTTTGCTGGCTTCTTCAGCGATCTGTTTCGCCCTTTCTTCAGAGTCGGCATCAATTTGTAATGAAATGCTTTTCCCTATTCTTACGTCCTCAACGTTATTCAATCCAAGATTTTGCAGGCCATTCATTACCGCCTTTCCTTGCGGATCTAATAGTTCTTTTAGCGGCATCACTTTTATCTGCACAGTATACATCATGTAGCTTTATTTTTGAACGCCAAAGATATGATAACATAAAGTACAAAGATGACGGGAACGGCAAGCCATTTCAAACTGATAGCGGCAATAATTCCCAGGATAAGCAAAATATATCTCGGCAGATTATTTTTTAAACGCACGTCTTTTACTTTCATACTCATCAACGACAAGCTGCTGACCATAAGATAGCTGAGCAATAGAATGATTGCATATAACAACCACTTGTTAATAAATGCAAATTGCAGATTCAACGTTTGGAAATGAATGATCAAGGGAAAAGAAGCAATGACTAGTCCGACAGCCGGAATAGGAACACCCCTAAACGAATCTTGTTGTTTATCGTCCAGGTTAAATTTGGCCAGGCGCCACGCGCCAGCAGCGGGAATTAAAAAAGCAGGAAGCAGCCACGCGATTGAAATATCGAGACCATTCTCCTCCTGTGCGTAGCTGATGCGGAGCAGTTGGTAAAGAATTAGGCCAGGGGCCACGCCGAAACTAACGACATCGGACAATGAATCCAACTGCCTGCCCATGTTTGAAGTTGCCTTAAAAAGGCGTGCGATAAAGCCGTCAAGAAAATCGACGGCTCCTGCTGCGAAAATGAAAAAACAACCCCAGGTTATTTTTTCCGGAAGATTCACGTCGGTAAACCCTTCCTGCTGAAGCAATACAATGCTTTCCCCGGTCTGAAGGATGAAGACAATTGCTATACAACCAAAAATAAGATTGAGAAGTGTAAATAAATTTGGAATTTGTTTCATAGTAAGTCCATAGTCCATAGTCAATTGACCATAGACTTAATCATTTAGTGAATTAATCAGAGACTGAATCATTTTGACGAGCTCGGCAAATTTATCATTATTAATATATCTTCTCCTGTTAGCCAAAAATAAACATCCAACCACATCAACGGCTGACCGGTTTGCAATGGTTAAAAAGCTTCTGGATTCCGCATTAGAAGGGCCAGTGATTCCTCAACGGTGTTTAACGAAACGGAACTTGCAGCGCGTCTTATTTGAATCGAAAGCGAATACAGTTCATGCTGAGAAACCTTTGCTCAATCATATCAATGTCGTTAGCGTCCTCTAATGAGATTTGCCAAACTTTTAAGTTTTCGAATTTAAACGCCATCAATATTTTTGCCCTGGACCGTAGAGAGTTGACTATCGACTATTTCTTCATCAGCGCCTCTATCTCTTCAACAGTTATTGGTATGTTCTTCATCAGATCTTTATTCCCATTCCTGGTGATCCACACGTTATTTTCTATTCTTACTCCCATTCGTTCCTGTTCAATATAAATCCCCGGTTCTACGGTAAAAACCATTCCTGCTTTTATCGGGTCAGTCCTGGTGCCCAGGTCATGAACATCAATGCCCAGGTGATGTGAAATTCCATGATACAAATATTTTCTATAAGCCCTGTTCTGAGGGTCTTCATTTTTGACATCTGATTTTTTTAGTAATCCAATTTTTAAGAATTGCTGTGTTGCCTCCTCACCCACTTTATCCGTGTAATCCGTGATCGTAATTCCCGGCTTTAATAAGCTTTTTGCAAAATCGTGTATATGAAGGCACGCATTATAAACTGTTTTTTGGCGGCGTGTAAATTTTCCATTTACAGGAACAGTCCTTGTCAGATCAGCATTATAGCCGCCATATTCGGCACCAAAGTCCATTAAGATCAATTCTCCATCCTTACATTCCTGGTCATTACTTACATAATGTAAAGTTCTTGCCCTGTCACCACTCGCGATAATACTTCCGTAAGCCGGACCTGTCGCACGCTGGCTTAAGAAAGAATGCCATATCTCTGCCTCTATTTCGTATTCCATCACCCCCGGCTTAATGAATTGTAATAATCGCCGAAAGGCATTGTCGGTTATATCGATCGCCTTTTGCAATACTTCGATCTCTAATGGTGTTTTTATTCCTCTCAATTCCTTCATGATCTTTGCGGCTCTTTCAAATTTGTGTAAAGGATAACGAACTCTCAGTTCATCCGCATACCTGTAATCCCGCGTTCTTATTAAACTCGCCTTCCTGTCATTCTCGTTGGTGTCGAGATAAATGGCGTCCGCTAAATGTATCCAGGGCTGAAGTAAACCATCGAGGCTATCCAGCCAAACAATGGTTTTTATTCCGCTCATGTTTTGGGCCTCTTCCACGCGCAATCTTTTTCCGTCCCACTTTTCCTTCAATTCATTTGGGCGAGCGAGCACCAACACTTCACGATATTTCGGATCTGGGTTTTCAGGAAACAAGATCACCATCGAATCCTCCTGGACGATTCCACTCAACCAGAACAAGTCGCTATTTTGTTTAAAAGGATATAAAGCATCAGCGTTGACCGGCATTTCATCATTGCTCACAAATATGGCAATCGAGCCAGGCTTCATCTTCTTCACAAATCTTTCCCTGTTCCTGACAAAAATTTCCGGATTCAGCGGCAAATACTTCATATATTATTTTTAAACATTAAAGATAGGGAGGCTTCATGCACGGACAGAAAACAATTGCCGTTCAGCTTGATGACGAATTATTTTTCCATGCTGCGAATTTTGAATTTTTTCAAAGAAAATCCAGCAATCTTCAACGCTTTTCAATGTAATGTTCATATGAGTAGACTTAACCAGCGATCTCCGAAAAAATGTTTGACAGCAATACACAATTACGCTAACGATTGTTCGTTTTTATTTTTACTTTTGTCCCTCGAAACACTTGATTTTTATGTCAGTTGAAACTACCGTCTTCCAACCTGGAAATATGTTGAAGAGTCTAATGAGCCACAGGCTGCAATCATCGCAGAAAATACACTATCAACTAACACCAAATCAACTTTTGTCTGATTCCCTTGAGAAAGGACAGGGCGTGCTAAACGACACAGGGGCATTGGTGATAGGTACAGGCGAGTTCACAGGCCGCTCCCCAAAGGATAAATTTATACTAAGAGATGAATCCACTGCAGGCGCCATAAACTGGAATGAATTCAACATACCCATTGAACCAAAATATTTTGATATCATTTACAAAAACGTAGCTAATTACCTGGATGGACTCCCGGAACTGTGGGTTCGCGACTGTTATGCCTGCGCAGATCCGGCATACCGGTTGAATGTGCGGGTGGTTAATGAACAACCGTGGGGTAATTTGTTCGTTTATAACATGCTCCTGCGCCCCTCGGAAAAAGAAATCGAAAATTTCTCGCCGCAATGGTGTGTAATAAGCGTCCCTGGCCTAAAGCTGGATCCCAAAGAGTGCGGCATCCATCATTCCAACGTATCACTGATCTCATTCAAACATAAAATGATCCTTATTGCAGGTAGTGGTTATACAGGTGAAATGAAGAAGGGAATTTTTACAGTGCTCAATTATATTTTGCCCCAGGAAAAGAAAGTGTTGAGCATGCACTGCAGTGCCAATATGGGTAAAGACGGCGACACTGCTATTTTCTTTGGGTTGAGTGGAACTGGTAAAACGACACTCAGTGCTGATCCAAATCGGAAATTAATAGGTGATGATGAACATGGATGGGCAGAAGAAAAAATTTTCAATTTTGAGGGAGGCTGTTATGCGAAATGTATTAATCTAAGTGAAGAAAAAGAACCCGAAATTTTTCATGCTATCCGCCGTGGAGCACTGGTCGAGAATGTCGTTTTCTTTCCGAGCACAACTAAAATAAATTTCGAGGACGCCTCAGTCACAGAAAATACAAGAGTGTCTTATCCCCTGGATCATATCTGCAATGCGCAGGAGCCATCTATCGGAAGCATACCAAAAAATATTTTCTTCTTAACCTGTGATGCATTTGGCGTTCTTCCGCCCATTTCAAAACTGACGGCTGGCCAGGCCATGTACCAATTTATCTCAGGGTATACAGCAAAAGTGGCCGGAACGGAAACGGGGATTACTGAGCCCAAGCCAACCTTCAGCGCCTGTTTCGGTGCACCATTTATGCCTTTGCACCCCGGTGTATATGCTCATATGTTGGGCGACAAAATGCAAAGACATAAAACCAACGTCTGGCTGATCAATACGGGTTGGACGGGAGGTCCCTACGGTGTTGGACGAAGGATAAAGCTTTCTTACACGAGAGCAATGATCACGGCAGCAATACAAAGCGCATTGGATAAAACAGAATTTAATACTGATCCGGTGTTTGGAATAGCGGTGCCAAAAGAATGTCCCTTTGTACCAGCGGAGATCTTAAATCCGCGGAATACGTGGGATGATAAACAGGCTTATGATGAAAAAGCGAAATACCTTGCTACCCTCTTTGTGAGGAATTTTGAAAAATATTCCGACGGTGTAAATACAGAAGTACTTGCAGCCGCACCAAATTTGTGATGGACGGTTTTTGACGATTGTTTGCTTATAAACCCCGTGAATATCTCGCGGGGTTTTTAATTTTCTTTAACCTATTCCTGTATTGATTTTAGAATAAATTATTTCAATTTGCCGTTGACATTTATGCCATGAAGTTCGTTTCAAAAATATTGTGCTCTGTTATTCTCCTGTCACCTTTACTCTCCTTTGCCCAAACTAGACAGTTCGTTGAATGGTCAGCGGTAAAGCGACTGACCTGGGATGATTATCTTGCTGTACCCTCTTCAAATTCGGATGCCGCTGCCATTACCAGTACAGCTTTGGGCGTTGAATATCATTTAAAAAACAACAATCTTACGTACACAATAACCTGCCGTTTCTCAAAAACCGCGTCATGGGGCCGGCATAAAACGGAGTATATCCTTCTGCACGAACAGGGACATTTTGATATTACGGAATTGTTTGCGCGCAAGCTTGCCAAGGAACTCAAAGAGTATAAATTTAATCCTCATAACTACCAGGATGATGTGAGCAAGATCTATAAGAAGGTAATGGACGAAAAGGAAGAATACCAGACGAAATATGACAAGGAAACAGATTTCAGCCGCAATAAACAGGAACAGGCAGAGTGGCTTCAAAAGATCAAAGATGAACTTGATGACCTGGAGGAATATGCAAACTATGGGTCGACGATTAAAGTGTGACGCTGAATATCAAAATATCCTTCACGATGGTCATGGTCTGCACGCATGGAGCTTTTATCGTTGAGCCGTTACCGAAAGAAACAATAAATATCCTGCTGACTAAAAAATGTGTTTCAAGCAACTTAAAATAATCCGTATAGCTCACTGTCGACTCTCCTGATGATCTCTCCAAGGTGTTCTTCGTTTTCGGGGAATTTGTTTTTATCCACGTCAATTATTAACAACGATCCTTCTTTATAATTCTCTATCCACTTATTGTAATATTCATTTAATCTCTTCAGGTAATCGAGCCGGATGTTTTCTTCATATTCTCTTCCCCGTTTCTGAATCTGCCCCACCAGGGTTGGTACTGATGCTTTTAAGTAAATCAAAAGATCCGGCGGCTGTATCATGCCTTTCAGGGTCTGGAAAAAAAGATAATAATTATCAAAATCTCTCTTACTCATCAATCCCATCTCATGTAAGTTCGGCGCAAAGATGTTAGCATCCTCATAAATCGTTCTGTCCTGTATAACCGTCTCTGTCCCTTTCTGAATTTCCACTAATTGCTGAAGACGGCTATTCAGAAAATAGATTTGTAAATTGAAACTCCAGCGCGGCATGTCTTCATAAAAATCCATCAGGTACGGGTTATGATCGACATCTTCAAAGTGCGGGATCCATTTATAATGTTTACTTAATAGTTCGGTTAGCGTGGTTTTACCGGCGCCAATATTGCCGGCGACTGCAATGTGCTTTGGTTTTTTTGTTTTAGCCATTTTCTACTGATCAGATTTCAATTTTCTCCCGGGCAGTTTTAAAACAATTCTCAATTTAAAGATATTGGAATCATCGGCAATTAACAATATACAATATTCAAATTAAAAATAATTGAATCTCATGGCCTCTCTTACCAGTTTCATGGTGGCATCGGCACTTACCCTTGCTTTTTCTGCACCGTTTTCCATTACATCCCTTAAATATTTCTCATTTGCAAGAATAGAATTTGCCTTTTCCCGGATAGGTGAGATAAACGTCACCATATCCTCGGCCAATTGCTTTTTCATATCTCCATAGCGAATAGTGCAATTATTAAAATCTTCGTCAAACTTCTTAAGAGCACCTTCAGAACCCACCAATTTCATTAGTAAAAACAGGTTTTCAATATAATCAGGCTTTTCGGAATTCTTTGTCGTGGGGCCACTGTCTGTTTTTGCTCTCATTACCTTCTTGCGGATCAGGTCGTCATCATCATTTAAATACAAAGTAGCAAACTGATTTTCGCTCTTGCTCATTTTACCTGCACCATCAAGACTTGGCACCTTCGCAAGTTTTTCGCCAAAATTGAAGGCAGATGGTTCCGGAAAAACTTCTCCATACCGATGATTAAATCGGTTCACAAAGTTTCTTGCCATTTCTAAGTGCTGCTCCTGGTCCTTTCCTACAGGTACGTATAAAGCTCGGTGGATAACAATATCTGCCGTTTGTAAAACAGGGTAGGTCAACAAACCCACATTGGCATTATCAGGTTGCAGCCTCACCTTTTCTTTAAAGGTGGCCGTTTTTTCAAGTTCTCCCTTATAGGCAAGCATGTTCAAATAGAGATAAAGTTCACAGGTCTCATGGAGATGGCTCTGGCAATACAATGCTACTTTGTCTGGATCGAGACCGCTGGCGATATTTTCCGCCAGCACGCGGTGAACATTTGCCCTTAGATCAGTTGTGTCCGGGTGGGTTGTCAGAGAGTGTAGGTCGGCAACCATGAAATAGCATTCATATTCCTCCTGCATTCGAACATAATTACGAACAGCGCCGAAATAATTGCCGAGGTGAAGAAATCCAGTGGGTCTTATTCCACTCATCACGATCTGTTTCTTCTTTTGCATAAGGCGGCGAAGATAAGGATAGTTCGCAGTTCAGCGTACGGAGTTCAGTCCTTACGGATTTAACTGACTGTTTGTTTTTGCTTATAGATCTGTTACCTCCAGACTGCCGACTAAGAACTATATTTGTTCGATGGAAGTGAATGATGCATTGGTTGATAAACTGGCTCACCTTGCGAGACTGAAATTTGACATCTCCGAAA
>Ga0105249_10006480_pt1 | contig 10182 bp, 13 predicted proteins | sample KBSS44metaG_FD_81522 | JGI IMG/M metagenome (GOLD analysis project Ga0105249, IMG submission 81522) | Switchgrass rhizosphere microbial communities from Kellogg Biological Station, Michigan, USA - KBS S4-4 metaG | ecosystem: Host-associated > Plants > Roots > Rhizosphere > Soil | place...
CAAGTTCCGAATTATGGCCGGGCCGGCACGGGAATGCCTCTCAAGGCTGGCATGACGATTGCCATTGAACCCATGGTGCTTATTGGAACGGCGGCGACGAAGGTGTTACCCGACCAGTGGACTGTAGTGTCGGCAGATGGATCATTGACGGCACACTTCGAGCATAGTGTGGCTGTCACCGAAGGAGAACCTCTAATCCTGACTGTCCTGTGATCCATCAGATATTCGTGTTTTCTGGACGAATAAAAGATGAACGAGTATAATCAAACCCTTGGCTATTTCCTGTGAAGTAGTCGTTAGCAAGGAGAAATGTTGAATGAAAGTTTCACCGTCAATACGGAAGCGCTGCGCCAAATGCAGAATCGTCAGGCGCAAAGGCAGAGTGTTTATTATCTGCGAAAATCCAAAGCACAAGCAACGACAGGGATAGTGTGAACTATGGCTAGAATTGAAGGTGTCGATCTGCCCCGAAATAAGCGGGTGGAAGTTGGTTTGACCTACCTGTATGGTGTTGGTCCAACGCGTGCTCGCGAAATTTTGTCTCAGACAAAGGTCAGCCCCGATACCCGGGTGAAGGATCTCTCAGAGGCAGAAGTAGCTGCAATCCGCGAGTATGTTTCCAAGAACTATACGGTGGAGGGCGATTTGCGCCGAGAAGTTCAATTGAGCATCAAACGCTTGATTGAAATCGGTTCGTATCGCGGAATGCGCCATCGTCGTAATTTACCGGTGCGTGGTCAGCGAACCAAAACAAATTCGCGCACGCGCAAAGGTTCCAAGAAAACTGTTGCCGGTCGCGGACGTCGACGCGGCGCCAAGAAATAAAAGGCTGGAGAAATTATGGCTCAAAGTGTGCGATCTACGCGCCGATCTACAGGTGCCAAAAAAGGAAAGCGTGCCTTGTCTGCTGGACAAGTGCATATCTTTGCTTCTTTTAATAATACCATTGTGACCGTGACTGACACGGAGGGCAATACCGTCGCGTGGGGGAGCGCTGGTTCAGCTGGCTTCAAGGGTTCTCGCAAGAGTACTCCTTTTGCGGCCCGTTTGGCTGCAGAGCAAGCCATCAAAGCCGCCCAGCAACTGGGAATTCAGGAAGTGGAGTTGTTTGTGAAGGGACCTGGTCCCGGACGCGAAAATGCCATTCGTGCCGTTCAGGCCATGGGCCTGAGAGTTCGTTCAATTTCCGATATCACGCCGATCCCGCATAACGGCTGTCGTCCGCCGAAAAAGCGTCGCGTGTAGTCTGGTATAGAGGAAAGAATCTATGTCGAAGAATATTGGTCCAGTTTGTAAACTTTGCCGGCGTGAAGGAGACAAACTTTATCTCAAAGGCGAACGATGTTTCACCCCGAAATGTGCCTTTGAACGAAGAAGCTTCGCGCCGGGTCAGCATGGTCGTACTGGCAGCCGCGGCGGGGGCAGCCGCACAGGCGAATCAGATTATCTGCGCCAGTTGCGTGCCAAACAACGTGCCCGCCGTGTGTATGGTGTCTTAGAGCGCCAGTTCCGGCGTTACTATGAAGCAGCAAATCAGAAGTTTGGTATTACTGGTTTGATCCTCTTGCAGATTCTCGAATCCAGGCTCGATAACGTTGTATATCGGCTGGGATATGCCTCCAGTCGAGCGCAAGCCCGTTTAATGGTGACCCACGGTCATTTCACGGTCAATAACCGTCGCGCAGATGTTCCTTCGATGTTATTGAATGATGGTGACGTTGTGGCAGTACGTGCGGGGTCGCGCGACCTTGAGTATTTTAAAGGACTCGGCGATTTGGCGGATGCTCGTACTTCTCCAAGCTGGTTAAACCGCAACACCAAGGAGTTATCTGGTGTCATTCAGCGTCTCCCTGAGCGCGCTGAAATTGATGGCAGTTTGAACGAACAGCTAATCGTTGAGTACTACTCACGCTAATTGTTCAATTGTGCTCTGGCTGATCGTGACATTCACCATCAGCCAAAGTTTCTACTGTATTACACAGGGAGAGGTGAACCGTGACGGGTATCACAAACATGGTTATGCCGAAAATCGAGCGTGAAGCCGAGGCTCGAAACTACGGTAAATTTATTATTAGTCCTTTGGAACGCGGGTATGGTGTGACGCTTGGTAATGCATTGCGTCGCGTCCTGCTCTCTTCGCTTGAAGGTGCTGCGGTAACATCGATCCGCGTGGCGGATGTTTTACATGAATTCAGTGAAATTCCCGGCGTCCGTGAGGATGTGATTCAGGTGACTCTGCAAGTCAAGCAGTTGCGCCTCAAACTGGATGGCGTGGACAGCACTCGCATGCATCTGGAAGTACGCGGCGAAGGTACGGTCACCGCTGCGGATATCATTACGCCGGCTGAAGTGGAGATTGTCAATCCCGAGCTTTATCTTTTCACAGTGGATGGTCCCAAGACCAAACTCGATATTGAATTCACTGTTGAACGCGGGCGCGGTTACTCGCCGTCCAACGAGCGCAGCGGACATATGCCGATCGGTGAATTACCCATCGATGCCATCTACAGTCCGGTGAAACGTGTCAATTGGGAAGTGACCTCTGCACGTGTCGGTCAAAGCACCAACTTTGACAAACTGATCCTCGAGATTTGGACTGATGGGACCGTCTCTCCTGAACGCTCGCTGAGTACAGCAGCCAAGATCGTGATTGATCACCTGCGCTACATTGCGGGTGTCAGCGAAGAGACCTTGACGATTTCAGTCGAGAAGGAATCCGGTGGCAGTCGCTTGACGAGTGAACTGGCGGATACCCCGGTGGAAGCCCTGGATCTTTCAGTGCGGGTGTTCAATTCACTCAAGCGCACGGGCATCACGACAGTCGGTGATGTGCTCGACCTCCTTGAAAAAGGTGAAACTGCGGTAATGTCCATCCGCAACTTCGGTGAAAAGAGTCTTGATGAACTCCGCCAGAAGATGCAGGAAAAGGGCTATCTAAAAGAAGAATCAAGTTCTGCGGAGTAATTTGAAATGCGACATCAAATAGCTGGTTATAGACTGGGACGCAGCACAGGCGCGAGGCTTGCGCTCCGTCGCAATCTAATAAAACAATTTTTTATACATGAGCGGATCACAACCACCCGCGCCAAGGCTGCCGCGATCCGTGGTGATGCTGAGCGGCTGATCACGATTGCCCGTAATGCTGCGCAAGCCGGTGACTCTGAAAAAGTGCACGCCCGCCGTCTGGTTGCATCGAAACTTGGTGATAACCAAATCCTCAAGCGTCTTTTTGATGAGATCGCGCCGCGCTATGTAAATCGCCCCGGCGGTTATACGCGTGTGATGAAGCTTGGTCCCCGCATGGGCGACTCGGCTGAAATGGTAATTTTGGAATTGGTTGAAGAATAAAAATTTCGGCATTCAGCCAGACATATTCATAGGCTGAAGCTAAAATGGCACGTTACAAATTGACTCTTGCCTACGATGGCTCTGGTTTTGTTGGCAGCCAGCGACAGGCTTCGGCGAATACCAGGACAGTGCAGGGTGAGCTTGAAAGAGCCCTGCAAAAGCTGGGATGGACTGAACGCTCAGTTATTATGTCTGGGCGGACGGATACTGGCGTTCATGCCACCGGGCAGGTTGCTTCAGTTGATCTTGACTGGTCTCACACTGACGATCATCTTGTTCGGGCGTTGAACTCCACTCTTCCAGCAGACATTGCTGTTCGGTCAGCGCAAGTGGTGGATATAAAGTTCCATCCGCGCTTTGATGCAACAGCCCGTCTTTATCGTTACCGGTTATTCTGTCAGTCACTCCGTGACCCAATGCGCGAACGGTTTGATTGGCGGGTATGGCCCGCGATCAATGCGGATGTTCTGGCGAAAGTCGCCAAGCTTTTTTTAGGGACGCACGATTTTTCGACCTTTGGTTCCCCGACCACCCCCAAAGGCACAACCGTGCGGACTGTAATGAAAGCGGAGTGGCAAAAAGCCAATGATGACGAATGGCATTTTGAAGTACAAGCGGATGCCTTTCTCTACCGAATGGTGCGCAGGCTCGTGTTTGTGCAAGTGGCAGTTGCGCAGGGAAAGACCTCAGTGGATGCGGTCGCTAATTCTTTAGCGAAACCAATTCCGGCTGGGACTCGAAGCGGACTTCCCTCCGGTTTGGCACCTGCGCATGGGTTGACGTTAGTCGAAGTGAAATACAACGAGCAAGAGTTGATCGGTTAATTAAGAAAAGAAACGGAGATACAGAAAGTGTACAAGTCGTACTATCCGAAAGCAAGCGAAATCGAACGCAAGTGGGTTCTGGTGGACGCCACGGGTCAAAACCTCGGGCGGATTGCCGCAAAGATTGCTCACGTGCTGCTCGGAAAACATAAACCGACCTTCACGCCTGGCGTGGAGATGGGCGATAACGTGATCGTCATCAATACGGAACGCGTGACTGTGACTGGTACCAAGACCAGCTCGAAATTGGATACCAAGATCTATTACAGCCACTCAAATTATCCGGGTGGCTTGAAATCCATTTCACTGCGTGAGCAGTTAAAGCAGCACCCCGACCGCGCCCTGCGTGATGCAGTGTGGGGCATGTTGCCGCACAATCGTATGGGACGTTCCGTGCTCAAGCGTTTGAAGATCTATGCTGGTCCGACACATCCGCACGGCACAAACAATCCTGAGCCGTTGGTGTAAGAAAGATAGAGGAAAGAATTTATGGCACAATATTATGAAGCTGTTGGACGCCGCAAGGAAAGCACCGCGCGCGTACGCCTGACGGATGGTTCCGGCAAATTCGTGGTGAACGAGAAGGATGGCGCCGCCTACTTCACCCGCATGGGCGATTTGAACGACATCCTGCGCGCATTCTCCACAGTGGGGCAGGACGCGAACAAGTACGATGTCAGCGTCAGAGTGATGGGCGGCGGACCCACCGGTCAGACCGAGGCCGTGCGTTTGGGCGTCTCCCGCGCGCTCGTTTTGATCAATGGCGATTGGATCTCCCTGCTCCGCAAACAGGGCTTGCTTACCCGCGATGCCCGTGTCAAGGAACGTAAGAAGCCAGGTCTTAAGAAAGCCCGCAAGGCTCCGACCTACACCAAGCGTTAATTCAGTTCCAAGTGTCACGTTTTACGTGACTGATGTAAAATTATCGACGTAATGCGAGACACAAGTTTCGCATTACGTTTTATGTTTAATCACAGATTGGATACTCACATGGATTTCTCTCTTGTCTCTCGGATATTTGACACGCTTCGCATCGCGCCGCCTCCGAAGTTGATTCTGCTCGAGGCAGAGACTCTTTCATCAGCGCATGTCCCGCCTTATCCGCCGGATATGCCGGTGTTATTCACGAATGTTTCTTCGCCTGCGTTGGCATTGCAGTTAAAAAAAGTGTTGCTGACAACCTATCCTGCGGAGCATCTGGTTCAGACTGTGGAACGAGAAAATACAAAAGAGGTACGCTTGAGTGAGCTAGATAATGACGGAGAGAATATTAACGTATTCGTTCCTCCGTTGAGCGAAGGGACATCTTTCGAGTCGTTCGCTGAAATCGTCGCACACCTCCGCGCGCCGGATGGCTGTCCCTGGGATATGGAGCAGACCCACGAATCCCTGCGCAAGCATTTGCTGGAAGAATCGTATGAAGTGATCTCGGCAATTGACTCCGGCGATTTCACGAGTATGCGCGAAGAATTTGGTGATCTATTATTACAAGTTGTTTTGCAAGCGCAAATCGCAAATGATGAACAGCAGTTTAATGTCAATCAGGTTGTGCAGGGAATTTACTCCAAGATCGTCCGCAGGCATCCGCATGTTTTTGGAGATGTGAAATTGGACGGTGTAGATGGTGTGTTGGCGAATTGGGAAAAGCTAAAGGAAAAGGAACGCAAAGACAACGGTCAACACGAAAAAGGTCTGTTGGACGGTGTGCCTTTGGCGTTGCCCGCATTAAGTCAGGCACAGGAATATCAAGACCGCGCTGCACGTGTTGGATTCGAATGGCCCGAAATTGACGGTGTGCTGGAGAAAGTCAAGGAGGAGATCGAAGAGATCAAGACTGCCGAAACCGATTTTGAACTTGCCTCCGAGATCGGTGACCTATTCTTCTCCATCGTCAATTTGGCGCGCTGGAAGAAAGTGGATGCCGAGTCCGCGTTGCGGGGCACGAACATGAAGTTCAAGAAGCGCTTTGCCTATGTGGAGCAGGATGCGAAAAAGCAGGAACGAAATTTATCGGATCTCTCTCTTGAAGAGATGGACGCACTTTGGAACCTGGCGAAACAACGGGGCTTGTGACTTCTATTTGATAAATTGCTTGGCGCGATCGATCACCTGTTTGGCTTCTGCGAGTCCCACACCAGTCATTTCGCGATAGATCTTGATGGCTTCGATCTTATTGCCTTTCCTCAACGCATCCTGAATTTGGGGTGAAAGAACAGGGTCAGAGTTGTTATCCATATATTCAATATTCAGCCTGCGATAAATAAATTTGAGCCGATCTTCCAGTTCCTCGATGCGGGCTTTCAGGGCGATAATATCGGTTTCATTCACCATGGTTTTGCTCCTGTTCGATTGAGAATTATCCAATATCCCGGAACATTAAATGCAAGTCGTAATATTTGCCTTCGTAAAAAACATCACGCGGTTCGGTTCCATAAATCTTGAAACCGCATCTTTCATAGCATCGCCGCGCCGATGTGTTGGTCGCCATCACACCGAGTTTGAGGATGTTCACCTCACGTGCTTTAGCCCATTGAACGCAAAGATCCATCAATCCTTCTGCAATGTGCAAACCACGCCATTCTGGCCGGACGTATACACTGAAAATCTCAGCGCTGTGTTTTGTCTTGGGCGATTCTCTCTGGCGAATGCCTGTCATGCCGATCAGGCTGTCGGATTGTTCTGCAAAGAAGATCATCCCATATTCATCAAGGTTCAACCGACCCTCCCAAAAACTCATAGAGCGGCTGAGATGAGCTTCATAATCTGCGCTGAACGCGGTGGGGGCATCTTGTAGGGCGAACAAACGTAACTCGCGGTATTGGATAACGTCAGAAGGAAGGGCTGCTCTGAGGATGATCGCTCCACGCGCGGTTTCAAAAGTCTTATTTATCGGTTGCATGCGAAGCGGTCCAACGCCGCATCAAACAGGGCCTGCGTACTTTCAGCCTGGGGCGTATATACTTTCCACGCAAAACCGCGCTCACCGCACACCCAGGCGCCGGCTGCACCGAACGGCAAGACCGGGGTCGCGGTCGAAGTGATTGGCGTGTAGAGCACATTCATGTCGCGGATCAGCTTCACGTCCAGATTGCCAGCGCGCGTATCCACATCGTCCAGAATCAGATCAAGGACAAATTGCGGGTCGGTGGTCCCCGGAGATAATTGCCAAACAACCTGAATAAACAAGTTGCCGTTGAAAGCCGCGATCAATCCTTGTGAATAGGTGCTTGGTGAAGCCGGATTTTTCTGCGCACTGACATCGAAGAACGCCATGTCGGTGGGATGCCCGATACAGAATTGATATTCGCAAAACAAACCTTTGAGATCCAGCGGCGTGGGAGACGGAATGAAGGTTGGCAGGGGAATTAAGGTCGGTGTTGTGACGACAATTGAGGACGGGTCAATATTTTCTGGGCTCTGAATTAGCGGGTCACGTTTTATGGAACAGGCTGATACAATTAAAAGCAGAAATATTAAGGTTATGGATCGCATGCGCCCGATTATACTTTTATTCGGGAACAATCCTTATAGTGGATTCGTCCTGTGCCAAGGAGTATCAATGAAAAAAAATTTATTAGTTTATGTTTTATTAATGTGGATATTTGCAGCTTGCGCGCCTCAACCGCAGCCGACGCAGCAATCGCTGCTTCCCAATGATGATTCCTATCCAAACTCTTATCCAAATGGAAATAATCCTTCGCCCTTGCCTCCGCTGAATTTGACACCTGCCCAAACTGCGGCAGTCTCGGCGCTTTCCAACACCCTCAACCTGCCACCCGGACAAATTACCGTGATCTCCACTGAAGCTGTGGAATGGTCCGATGGCTGTCTCGGTGTTCAAAAGATCGGTGTCCTGTGTACCCAGGCAACCGTGCCTGGATATAAAATCGTTCTGCAGGCAAACGGCACCTCGTACGAATTCCATACAAATAAGGATGGTAAACAGATCGTGCCGGTGGGCGAGGTCGCTGCTACAGGCGCGGTGGAAGAAATGGTGATCAAGCAATTGGCATCCAACCTCGGGTTGAAAGAGAGTGATGTTTCTGTTATTAGTACAGCTGAAGTTGAGTTTGGGGATGCTTGTCTGGATGTGGCTGTAAATAATGTCATGTGTGCTCAAGTGGTAACGCCTGGACAAATCATTGTGTTGGAAGCCAATGGTCTTCAATATGAATATCATGTGACCAATGATGGTTCGAACATTCAGCCGGCTACGCTGGCACTTACATGGACGCGTGACGGCGGCATTGCGGGCTTTTGTGATAGCCTGACCGTGTTTCTTTCGGGTGGGGTCGAGGGAAATGAATGTCACTCGAATCCCAACCCGGCCAGTGGTACTGTCGCCAGGCTGCTTTCGACCGGTCAGCGGTCGCAGTTCGATGCATGGATCAAGGAGTTGGGTACAGTCAATGTGAACGCTTCTGATCCTGAGGGTGTTTCGGATCGCATGGTTGTGACGCTGACACTGTACGGCACGGGGAACGGAAAGCTAAATCAATCAGATCAGCAGGAACTGCAACTCTGGGTTCAAGACCTTTTCCAAAAACTCTATAACTAAACCAAACTGCCTGCGAAATTTTTCGCAGGCAGTTTCTATTTACATATATTAGTTTTGATTAATGTCCACTACCGGGCATGGGTGTCCCATTGTAAATTTCAGGATTTTCGGCGCCCTCAATGATCAGGAAACCAGCCAGCCCACGCTGCAATCTTGCCAGCGCATGATCTACCAGGATGTATCTTCCGGGTATTTGCGTTTGGAATTCTACTACAGTAGCTCCGCCGGGCGGCACGGTCGTTGTTTGAACATTAGTCAACGCTGGCGACGTAAGGGAAGCCTGTTCATAGACGCGGTCGAAGATCTCACCAATTATATGGAAAGAGGAGGTGAAGTTCGGTCCACCGACTCCAAAGAAGATCCGTATCGTCTCGCCGACATTGGCTTTCAGCGGCTTTTGAGTGGTCAAACTGCCAACTGCGCCGTTGAACACCAGATATTCCGGGTCCTCATTCAAAATTGCCTGAGTATTTTCGGTTAAGTGACCCGTGGAGCCGAAGGCTTCCTTGGTGTACACCTCGCCTTGCATTACGTAGAATTCGCGATCCACTACGGGCAGACCTTCCTCAGGCTCGACGAGGATCATGCCGTACATACCGTTCGCGATATGTTCTGCAACCATTGGTGTGGCACAATGATAAACATACAGTCCGGGATTCAGCGCTTTGGCGGTGAACATGGTCTCGGTTCCGGGCGCGGTCTGTGTCATCGTTGCGCCGCCTCCAGGTCCGGTTACTGCATGGAAGTCCACCGAATGTGACATGGTGCTGTTCGTCAGATTCTTCATGTGTACTTCAATCGTATCGCCCACGCGTACGCGGAAGAAGGGTCCCGGCACTTTGCCGTTGAAGGTCCAATATGAATAAGTGGTTCCATCGGCGAGTTGACCTACGATTTCAACTGCTTCCAGGTCGATGCGCACGGTCTGTGGTTCACGCTTTGCAAGCGGAGCCGGCAGATCGGTGGGATCGCGTACAACATCCGCTCCGGTGGCTGGTGGATTGTTCGCAACCATGGGGCCGTTCGCCGAAACAAATTCGCCTGCAACGGCTGGCGCAGACTTGTCGGCGCTTGCCAGTGATTCGCCCATCACATTGAATTTACCTTCCATGCCTGCTTCGCGGTGACCTGGCAGCGTGCAGAAATAAACGAACGAACCACCTTTATCAACCAAAAATGTTAATGTGACCGAGGTGCCTTTGCCAACCACATGCTCTGATGTGGCATTGAAATCAGGGAAGGAAATATCATGTTCTGTTCCATCGCCGCTGACTAGGGTGATCTTGATCGTGTCGCCGGTATGCGCACTTAAGACTGGGTTTTGAACACCGTTTATGCCGCCGCCCACTCCAACAAATGCCATCTTGCCGTCGACAAGTGCCGTGGTGAGCGCATATTCAACGGTCTTCCCTGCTGCTGCGCTTTCACTTTTGGCGGCGCTGGCACAGGCTG
>Ga0105249_10006482_pt1 | contig 10181 bp, 9 predicted proteins | sample KBSS44metaG_FD_81522 | JGI IMG/M metagenome (GOLD analysis project Ga0105249, IMG submission 81522) | Switchgrass rhizosphere microbial communities from Kellogg Biological Station, Michigan, USA - KBS S4-4 metaG | ecosystem: Host-associated > Plants > Roots > Rhizosphere > Soil | place...
ACGCAGGCGACGATCTGTTGCATCAGCACATCGATCGGCTGTGGCGGAATCTCCAGCAGGTCCAGCTCGCCGGCGCGCATCTTGCGCACCAGCGCGGCCTGCTCCAGCAGATCGTCCACCGTAGTCGCAAACAAGCGGCCCTTTGGGATGGCTCCGCGCCAGTGACCGGCACGCCCCACCCGCTGCATCGCCACGGCCACCGCGCGCGTGCTCGCGATCTGACACACCAGATCGACGGAACCGATATCGATACCCAGTTCCAGCGACGCCGTCGCAACGAGGATGCGCACCTCGCCGTTCTTCAGCCGCTGCTCCGCATCCAGGCGCAGTTCGCGGGAGAGTGATCCGTGATGCGCAGCCACGCAGTCCGGCCCCAGTTGCTCTTCCAGCCGATCCGTCAGCGCGCTGGCGATGCGTTCGACAAAGCTGCGCGTGTTGACGAAGACCAGCGTCGAGCGGTGCGCCAGAGCATGCGCCGCCAGCTTGTCATAGATGTCCCGCCAGATTGCGCTGCTGACCACAGAACCCAATTCATCTGCGGGAATCTCGATCGCCAGATCCAGCGCGCGTCGCTGACCCACTTGAACGATCGTCGCCGGCTTACGCTTCGGATTCACACCTGCAAGAAAATCGCCGACCAGCGCAATCGGGTTCTGCGTGGCAGAGAGGCCGATACGCTGCGGCGGATCGGTCCGTCCGGCAAGAAAATCTCCCGGCGAAAGCCGGTTCTCTCCACACACCAGCGCGTCCAATCGCTCCAGCGTCAGCGCCAGGTGGGTGCCACGCTTATCGTCGGCAATGGCATGGATCTCGTCGACGATCACCGTGCGCACATGACGCAGGTGCTCGCGCGACCGCCCCGCCGTCAGCAGCAGATACAGCGACTCCGGCGTGGTGACCAGGATGTGGGGCGGATTGCGCAACATGCGCGCTCGCTCCGCCGGCAGCGTGTCGCCAGTGCGCACGCCCGTGCGAATCGGCGGACAGAGATAGCCGCGCGCTGCGGCCAGTTGCTGGATCTCCGCCAGTGGCCCATCCAGATTCTTCTGCACGTCATTTGAGAGTGCCTTCAACGGCGAAACGTAGACCACATGCGTCGTCGTCTCCAGCGAACCCTCAATCGCCAGCCGCAACAGCTTGTCGATCGCCACCAGAAACGCTGCCAGCGTCTTGCCGGAGCCGGTCGGCGCGGAGATCAGCGTCGTCTCGTTCCGCAAAATCGCCGGCCAGCCTTCGATCTGCGGCTCCGTCGCCGAACCGAAGCGCGTGAGGAACCACTCCCGCACCACCGGATGCGCCCATGCCAATGGCACCCCGTCCGCATCGCAGAAGGACGAAGGTTCAGTTGTGGGGAGTGTCAGCTCTGCGGCAGCCATACGCGATTGTAGCGCGCAACTTCGCGCTTTGTTCGCTTGGCGTCTAAGCCCATTTGTATGAATCCAGATCGCGACCAGGCTGCGATCGATCCGTAGATGAGATCGATCTGCGCCTGCTTATTTGATCTCTGCGTCATCCAGCCGGGTCGTCAGAGCTACGACGCAAGGCGCCATCACCACGGCAATAAATACCAGCCCTACCAAAAACTCTCGCATCTCACGACCCTCCTTCGATCCAGCTCACTGTCGGCTTTTGTTCTTACCCGATGGGAATCTGTCGGACAGAGCCAGCGCAATCCATTTCGTCGAGGCCGAATCCGAACCGTTATCGGCACCTTGTATGCCGCCGCCAGTTCTCTACTTCTTTAGGATGCGCACACCAAAGAAGAGAGCAAAATGGAGCGCCTTGCAGACACGAAGAGGCCGCCCGGCAACAGGGCGGCCTCTTCTTTAGGGAGAATAGTTCCAACGGAGGCAAAGCCATCAGAACTTTCTGCGTGCATACTATGTTTGGCCAAAACCGGTGTCAAGGCCAAAACTTTTGCCCTGCAAACAGCTGAAAACAAACGACAAATTCTCCGAATAAATTCAGCCGATATTCGGTTTTTGTTCGCTTCAAACCATTTGACTATATTTCAAATACAAGCAAAATAAGGGTTTATATTCCGGTTTGCCCTATGAGAGGTGCAACCTCGTTCGGCCCAGAACGCCAAAGTGCCGCGCACAGCGTACAGTGCGCGTCCGCAACCACGGACGCGCACCTCGCAGTTACTTCTTAGGCGCCTTATAGCTGTTCTGTATCGTGGCTCCGATGCCCTGCAGGACCTCTTTGACCTCCTGCGCATGGGAACCTGTGGGAGCCAGTTCCAGATACTTCTGGTACGCCTCCACGCAGCCCGGCGGCGCAGTGATCTTGTTGGTCTTAGGATCAACCGTGGCCTTCTGGATCAACGCCTGGCCTTGAATGTAATAAGCGTCAGCCTTCGCAGGATCCGCTGTCGTTGCCTTCTGCGCGGCTGCCGCAGCGTCGTCCATTGCATTGGCATTGAAGAACGTCGCCGCTTCGTTGTAGTAGTACATGCCCGCTGATGCAGGATCAGCTTTGACAGCTGCCTCATAGGCATCGCTGGCTTCTTTGGTCTTGCCGAGCCTGCCGTAAGCCTGGCCCAGCTGGTTGTTCGCTGTAGCAATGTACTTTGGATTGGGCTTCGCTGCGGCTGTGCTCAGGGCCAATGCCTTCTGGAAAGAAGTGACGGCGGCGCCATATTTGTCGGGAAGAGTTGAATCGGTCTTGTTCGCCTTCTCTGCTGCATTTGCCGCGGCCAGTTGCGCGTCACCGAGCGTCTGCCAAAGAATTGGCTCATCGGGCTTGGTGGCGGTCGCATCGGTCATCGCTTTGATTGCGACATCGCTGTTGCCCGCATCAATGTCCTTGCGTGCCTGCACAAGCATCAAGTTCAGGTTCGCGATTTTGGCATTGGCGGCGCTTACGGAAGCGTTCTTTTTCTTGTACTCATCGACCTGCTGCTTCTCTTCGGCCGTCATCTTGTCGTAATAGGCCTTGCGCGTCATGTCGAAGTCAATCTGCTGGTTCTCGCCGTTGCCAATATTCACTGGCATGTAGTCGACGTGAGTGGCGCCCTGAAAAGCCACTGCGGTATATTCGCCGGGCTTGATGGATCCTTTGTAGTCGCCGTTCGCATCCACGGGAAACGTGTAATCGAACTTCGCGTCCGAGCCGCTGGGGTTGCTGTCCTTGGTCAGCTTCACCGTGCCATTGCTCAGCGGCACACCGACCGGACTGGTCACCTTGCCGTGGATGGTTGCCGTACCCATCGTGGAAGGCGCTCCCGCACCTTGCGCCGTCGCCCGCAACGGAGCACTCACCATCGAAATCGCAAAAACGCCGGCAGCCATTGCCGCCATCAATTTTCCGGATGTCTTCATCTCACTCCCCCAAAAATCGCTCGCATTCTCTGTCTATGTACGAACGACGCGGCCCTCAGGCCGCTCTTTTCGCCGCGAAAACCAGTCCAGCGGCAGCATTCATAAAGTTACATGCAAGCCGTCACTCAGTTCAACACCCGCCCCGCCTGCAGGTTGCGGTTGCGCTCAACCTTCCTCAGCCCCAGCGTCGGGGTCCGGCAAGACCGAACCGGTCGCTTGACCCGTCTTTTCCCCTGCCTCTTCCAGCAACGCCCGGGCTGCGCTCTCGTCCTCGGCACGCACTGCCAGCTGTACCTCAAAGGCGGCCTGGATCAGCTGGTTCGCATTCTCTCCGGTCAATTCCCCTTCGATCCCTGCCGACTCCAGCATTCCCTTGGCGATCTGCGCCTCTACCGGGCTTTCAAACCGCGCCACCTCTACCATCTCTACCGATTGTTCCTTGCCCGCAGCTTCTTCCGATTGCATGCCTGTCTCCTTTACTTCTCTTCGATGCGCTGCAGCTCGAAGGTGAGCGTCCCCCAGAAGAGTCGTGCCTGGATCTGCACCGGGATATGCCGCGCGTCGTCCGTATACCAGACCCAGATCTTGCCCCGGTTCTTCACCACGCCCTCGGCGGCTGTCGGCTCCACACGGATCGTCTGAAAAGTCCCCGCCGGCGTCTTGATCTCTTCCCGCGCCTCGGGCTTCATCGTCACCGTCACCGTACGCATGGAATCCGCTAGCGGGAAACCGAAGTCCTGCCCTACCGTCAGCTTCTGCGATGCAATATAAAAGATGGCGGAGAGCGAATCGGTCACGCACGCCGGCACATTGGCGGTCAGTGTCTTCTGCGTGTTCTTGACCAGGTTCTTCTCCACCAGCGTCTGCTTGCCCAGGCGGTAGTCGAACGTCAGGTCGTCGGTCATCTTCCTACGGCCCTCCTGCGTCTGTTTGGAGAAGCCGCCAGAGCAACCGGTCACTGTATCCATCGAAGACTGGAACCGGTCCACCACCGGAAACAGCATATTCACTGCCCCCACCGTGTCTCCGGTCGCGCTAATACGAAGCTGGTCGCCATCGCGGTCCAGGTGGAATACGGCCGTACCGCCGGTAAATACCCGCCAGTCCACGGCGAACGTCAGCGTCTGATGAGCAGGAAACTGGTAGCCCACCACCGGCGGTTGCAGCGTGGGAATCACGACCGGCGCCGCCGCAGGCTTACCCCCGATGCCCAATATCTGCGCAGGGGCACACAACGCTGTCGCCGCACACAATGTAGCGGATGCAAACCAGGCAAATCGCCGAAAACCGAGCAACAGAATTTCCCCAGAAGTTCTTGAGATGTTGCGGTGCCGACGTTCCGCCGCTCCGGCTTGCGCCGGTAAAAATCAACGCTTCAGTACCGCAAACTTCAAAACCAGGGCCAGATAGATCGCTGCCGCCCCCATCAGAGCATTGTACTCGCGGTGCTTCCGGTAAAGCTCCCAGGAGAACGCGCCTCGATCACTCGCCGGCGTCATCGCGGGCCTCGCCGGAGTCAACCTCGGCAGCAGCCGTGGCACTCGCCGGGCGTATACATCAAAATCTGCAAAGTGCTCTCGCAGCCACGCCTCTTCACTCTGGATCGTTGGCACATAAATCGCAGCGAACAACGCCACCAGCGCCACCAGCACAACCCAACTCACCGCCGCCGCCGCAAACCCACCGGCAATCAGCATCGACCCCAGATACAGCGGGTTGCGCGTGTACGCATACGGCCCGGTCGTCGTCAGCTCAGCATTCTTCTTCACGTAGCCTGCCGCATATCCACGCAGCCAGAGTCCCGCCGCAACCAGCGCCACGCTAGCCAGCATGGATTGCAGCCCGGGCTTCGCGAGCCAGAGAAACACCGCCGCGAAAGCGAACCCCATCGGCACACGTATACGCCGCGCAATCCTTTGCCAACCTGTCTTTCCGCTCAAACTCTTGCTGACCTCTGCCTTAATCCTCTCATCCAACTCAGCTCAGCATCTCTCTCGCCGCCTCGACCACCTCTTCCACCGTGATCTTCAGCATCCCCGCCTCCACCTCGTTGCGGCGTTTGTGGCTGGTCACGCTCTCGGCGTCGCGCGACACACGGGAACGCGTTCCGTACGGCCCATTGCGCGCGGGATCTGTTGGACCGTAGATGCCGACCACCGGCCGCTCCAGCGCCGCTGCCAGATGCAACGGGCCGGTGTCGCCGCCAATCACCACTGCGGCTCTGCGCGTCAGCGCAATCAGCTGTCCAATGCTGCACGGAACGGTGCGCGCGAAGCCTTCGCTCGCCGCGACCACCTCATCGGCCTCGCGCGAGCCGCCCGGCGACGCATTCACGATCGTGGCAATGCTGGCTGCCCGACCCAACTCAGCCGCCACCCGCCCAAGTCTCTCCGCCGGCCATACCTTGGAGCCCCATCCGCCGCCCGGCGAGATCAGCGCGAAGCGCTCCTGCCCGACCGTCTCATCCGCCCACTGTTCCGCGCGCTCGTTCATTGGCAGGGTTACGCGTGCCGGCGTCAGAGTTTCGCCGACTGCTCCGCCGAGCAGCTCGCATCCCTGCTCCACCACGTGCGCTGCATGGACATCAATCTTCTTTCCATACCAGTGCCGCGCCATGCGTTCGCGTGGGTCGGCTGCTCCGGCGTATGCCTTCGCGCGGGCAAAGCCTCCCACCACTGCTGACTTCAGCGCGCCCTGCATGTCCACACACAGGTCGAACCGCTCTGCGCGCAGTGTCCGCCGCAGCGCCAGAACCTCTGAGGTTGTCGCACTCGCCAGAGGCTTCTTGCTCCATGTCGCGGCCGGCACGCTGTACCAACGGTCCACTAACCCCTGGCGCGCAATCGCGCCGCCCGCCACCACCACGCCCTGCGTCAGGTCCTGGGGGTCGCCGGAGATCTGCAGCAGGTCGCTCCAGCGTGGTTCAATCGCCCAGCCGATGAACCACCGCGGATGCAGCTCACGCAGCGCCGCCACTGCCGGCATCGCGTGCAGCACGTCGCCCATGGCCCCAATGCGGACAATCAGTACCTTCACCTGATCCGCGCCTCCAGCTCTCGCATCACTCCATCTTCATCGATCAGGCGCACATCCAGCCGCACGATCACCAGCGGCCCACGCGATTCGAGCCGCTCCCGCATCGCCGGCGAAAGCTTGACCGCGTCCTTCTCCGTAGTGACGAAGCCGCTCGCACCCGCGCGATCGCACGCGGCGATCAGCTGATTCATATCTTCCATGGTGTACCGATGATGGTCTGCAAACGTCACCGCATCGATCACACTGACGCTCGACTCCTTCAGATCGCGCAGGAACCCCTCCGGCCGCGCGATGGCGCAAAACGCCAGATGATTTTCGATCCCAGCCTCTGACAACAAATTCTCGTTCCCTCCGAAGCCCAGCCTCCGGCGCACGGTCCAGACGGCCACAGACGCCGGCAGAAACTCTTTTAATCGCGGCAACACGCGCTCGCGCTCCTCCTCTCGCACGACGACGGCATTCGCACGCCGCAACGCGCGCAGCGGCTCGCGCAGATTGCCCGCGGGCAGCAGCACGTCGTCCAGGTCCGCCTCCGTCACCAGAACAACATCCACTCGGCGCGCGAGCTGGCGGTGTTGAAAGCCGTCGTCCAATAAATGCACGCCGCCTTTGGCGCCTGCCGCTTCTGCGAGAACCCCGGCCTCGAACCGCTGCGCGCCCACCCACACTGGCACTCCAGTCCTCTCCGCGATCAGCACCGGCTCATCGCCATATCCGTCCGCCGCCAACTCTGCATCCGGCTGCACGCGCTCTACCTGCGAACTTGTGCGCCCATAACCGCGCGACAGCACATCGACATTCCACCCGCGCCCGTGCAACAACTCCGCCAGCGCAATCACCACCGGCGTCTTTCCCGCCCCGCCCGCAGACAAACTCCCTACGCTTACCACCGGCCACTGCAGCCGCCGCGTCTTCAGAACTCCCGCAGCCCGCAGAGCGTTCTTCACAGCCAGTCCCGCGGCGTACAGCGGCACCAGCGGCCACGCCCACGACCGGCGCACACTCACTGTGCCGCCTCCTGTATCTCATCCGCACGCATGCCAGCACCAGACCGCATCAATTCCATGAGCGCCTCGACCGTTCGCGCCGTCGCTCCCTGTTGCTGCTCAAACACCTGCCGCCCGCGCTCACCCATCGCCTTCGCTGCGTGTCGGTCGCTCAGCAGTTCCACAATGGCAGCTTGTAGCTCCGCACCGTCTTTCACAATGCGGATGCCATCCGCCGCCTGCATCTTCGCCACAATGTCGCGGAAGTTCTCATACGAAGGCCCCATCACTACGGGCACGCCAAACCGCGCAGGCTCCAGTGGATTATGTCCGCCGCGTGTGACGAGCGAGCCACCCACCAACACCACATCCGCTACGCCATACACCGCGGCCAGATCGCCAATCGTGTTGAGCAGCACTGCATCGGGTTTTTCGCCATCACTGGCCTCTTCCATTGCGCTTGCTCGGACGAAGCGAAAACCCTGTAGATGCTTCGCCGCTTCCTCAAACCGCTCCGGATGCCGCGGCGCCAGAACCAGAAGCGAAGCAGGCTCTTTTGCAACAACCTGTCGCCACGCTTCAGCGACAATCTTCTCTTCAGACGCCGATGCCTGGTCGCCGCCTACTGTGCTGCCAGCCACCACAACAGCTCTGCCGGCCGTGATCTCTCGGATCCTCGCCGCAACCCTGCTCGCCTTCGGCTCTACCGCGTCGTACTTCAGATTTCCCGCCGCCTGCACCGCGCCCGTATCTGCCCCCAGCGCCACCAGCCGCTTTGCATCTTCTTCGCTTTGCGCCAGAAACAGATTCACCCTGCGCAGCAGCCTTCTCCAGATACTCCGCACCCGCATTCCCCGCGCGAAGCTGCGGTCACTCACCCGCGCATTCACCACCGCCACCGGAACTCCAGCGCGCGCACACTCCACCAGCATCCGCGGCCACAGCTCACTCTCCATCAGCACCAGTATCTTCGGCTGCAACGCCCGCAGATACGTCCGCACCGCCCACGCAAAATCCAGCGGATAGTAGAAGACCCGCCCCGCCGACTTCGCATCCTCTTTTTCGCTCGCAAACCTCTGCCGTGCTAACGCATGCCCCGTCACCGTCGTCGTAGAGACAACGATGCGCCATCCATCTCCCAGCGCGTGCTCCAGATCGGCCACCAATCGCGCCGCGGCCAGTACCTCGCCCACGCTCACCGCATGCACCCAAACCACCTGTCGCCCGGCCACCGCCACCCGCAGTTCGCGAGGCACCCGGCCCAGCCGCGCCGCCAGGCTGGCCATCCACCCAGGCCCGCCGCGCGTCATCCGCCACAGCCAGTACGGCGATCCCAGCGCCAGCACGCACGCCAGCAGCAGGCTGTACAGCGCCATCGTCACCCACTCGAGCACTCGGAGAAACTCCCTCGCTTTACCACCGTATCAGCGAAGAGGATAATCTTGCCTTGCATGTTCCGCACTCGTCATAACCTCGGCTCGCTTACCGCTCGCGCTGCTCGCTCGTCGCCTGCGATCTTGTTGCTGCTGCTCTTGGCCGCTCCCGCTCCACTCGCCTACGCAGCTAATAAGACTGCGCCGCCGGCCAAGCCCGCCGCCGAATATCCCGCGCATGACACGCACCCGGATGAGCAGGTCACCGTCGCGGTCGACCCATGCCTCGACCCCAAGGACTGCTCCTTCTTTCGCATCTCCTATATGCAGCACGGTTTTCTCCCCGTCCGCGTCATCTTCACCAATGACTCCGACCAGGCCATTTCGCTGGAAGACGCGCGCATTCAGTTCATCTCCGCCGCCAACGACAAAGTGCCCGCCGCCACCGACGATGACCTCAACCGTCGCATCTTCAACATCAAGGACACCAAACCCTCGCACGTCCCCCTGGTGCCCATCCCGATTCACCACACCCCGGTCGACAAGAAAATCACCGACGACGAAAATGACTTCGGCTTCCCCAGCGCGGTCCTCAAGGCCCACTCCACCCTCGCCGGCTATCTCTTTTATGACATCCGGGGTCTCGACCGCCCACTCAAGGGCGCCGAGCTTTACGTGAAGATGCTGCACACCGTCGACAACAGCAAAGATCTCTTCTCCTTTTCTGTTCCGTTCGACAAGTGGCTCGCCGCCAACCCCGACGCCGCAAACTCGCAACGCTGAAACACCGCGTTTCGTTCAGAACAGCTTCACGCCCGTCAGCCGCTCGCACTCACTCCACATCCGCGCTGCTGCCTGCTGGTCTCGCGCCTGCTTCGCGATCATCGCCAGCCCCACATCGCCGCCGCGCATCTCCTCATACCCCTGCGGGCCGTAGTAGCAGCCGCTCTCCACCGCCGCTGCAGTCGCGGCAAACAGCGTCGGCACTGCGCCATCCGCCCCAGTGTTGAGGAACAGCCGGATCGCCACACCCAGGCCACGGCGCACCAGCCGCTCCATCCCCTTGTGTTCCGCACGCAGAAACAGTGGCGTCTGCGCCACGCCCGGATGCGCCGCAACACTCATCACCCGCGAGCCCGCCGTACGTAGCCGGCGATCCAACTCCAGCGCGAACATCAGGTCTGCCAGCTTGGACTGCCGGTACGCGGCCATCGCATCGTAATGTCTCTCCGACTGCAAATCCTCAAAGTTGATCCTGCCACGCTTGTGCGCAATCGACGCAATCGTCACCACACGCGGAGTAGCGCCGCTCCGCGTTGCCGCTCGCTCCAGCGCGGGCATCAACAACGCCGTCAGCGCAAAGTGCCCCAGCACATTCACCCCAAACTGCATCTCGAACCCGTCCGCCGTCAGTTCGCGTGTCTTCGGAGCCATCACGCCCGCGTTGTTGATCAGCAGGTCCA
>Ga0105249_10006484_pt1 | contig 10179 bp, 10 predicted proteins | sample KBSS44metaG_FD_81522 | JGI IMG/M metagenome (GOLD analysis project Ga0105249, IMG submission 81522) | Switchgrass rhizosphere microbial communities from Kellogg Biological Station, Michigan, USA - KBS S4-4 metaG | ecosystem: Host-associated > Plants > Roots > Rhizosphere > Soil | place...
GGTGGCGAGCGAGACGGCGCGGGTCAGCGTCGCCCCCCAGATCAGGTCGATCTCGCCGCGCGTCTGGGCGGCGTGGGCGAGCGGGTAGGAGAGCTCGTCGAGCTCGGCGAAGGCGCGCTCGATCTCGTCCTTGGTCAGCGCCGAGTAGCGAGCCCGCTGGATCGTCAGCGTCCCCGCCTCCGACTCCTCACGCGAGCCGAGCTCGGGATTGGCGTCGAGCATCTCCTCCAGGGCCTCGAGGCCGATCAGCTCGCCCTCGCGGTCGAAGTCGGTGGCGATCACCAGCTCGTCCGCCCCTTTGGCCATTTTGCGAATGGCTTTGACGACGTTTTTGTCGGTCGGCTCCTTGATCAGCTTGGCGTCGATCAGGTCGTGCAGGTCGGTCTTCTGCCAGTTCGAGTAGCCCTCGGGGAAGGCCGGGCCGAGGACGTGGCCCTTGAGGCCGATCGTCATCTGCTCGCCGCCGTCGGGGTCGGTCCAGGTGTAGAAGGGGACTTTGTAGGTCTTGTCTTCCTTCGGGCCGCCTGAGGGCGCGCCGAGGACCTCGGCGATCTTTTTCGCGCTGCTGTTCTTCTCGGTGACGATCAACCTCATGGGGCGGCGAGGGTAGCAGGGGTGTCCGGCCGCGAATCTGGACCGATGTTCAGGAATGTCGCTCCCAGCACCCAGCTTTCGTGTTTAGGATCGGCCGCCTGATGAGGTGCTTGGTAACTGGCGGAGCGGGATTCATCGGCTCGAATCTGGTCGACGCGCTGCTCCTGCGCGGCGACGAGGTGACGGTCGTCGACAACCTCGTGACCGGGCGCCGGGTCAACCTCGAGGGAGCGCTGGCGGCCGGCGCCGAGCTGCTCGAGCTCGACATCCGCGATGCCCAGGCGCTGAGCGAGGTCACCGCCGACCGCAAGCCCGAGGCGATCTTCCACCTTGCCGCCCAGATCGACGTCCGCAAGTCGCTCGAGGACCCGGCCTTCGACGCCGCGGTCAACGTCGGCGGCACCGCCAACGTGCTCGAGGCGGCGAGCGCTGCGGGCACCGGGCGGGTCGTCTTCATCTCGACCGGCGGCGCGATCTACGGCGAGGGCGCCGGCAAGCAGCTGCCGCTCGACGAGTCGGCGCAGATCGAACCGCTCTCCGCCTACGGCCAGAGCAAGTACGCGGCCGAGGGCTACATGGCCCTCTACGAGCGGCTCTACGGCGTGTCCGGGATGGCGCTGCGGCTCGGCAACGTCTACGGGCCGCGCCAGGACCCGCTCGGCGAGGCCGGCGTGGTGGCGATCTTCTGCGGCAAGCTGCGCGACGGCGGCCGCCCGACGGTGTTCGGCGACGGCACCCAGACCCGCGACTACATATACGTCGGCGACATCGTCGACGCCGCGCTCGCCGCCGCCGCCAGCGACTACGTCGGCGCGGTCAACATCGGCACCGGGGTCGAGGCCAGCGTCCTCGAACTGATCGAGGTGTTGCGCGAGCTCGGCGACAACGGCTCCTTCGAGGCCGACTTCGCGGCGCCGCGGCCCGGCGAGGTGCAGCGCATCGCCCTCGACGCGGGCCTGGCCCGCCAGGTACTCGGCTGGACCGCGAAGACCGACCTGCGCGAGGGCATGCGGCTGACGCTCGAGTCGATCAAGTAGCCAGCCGGCGCCGATCATTAACCTGTTTGGCATGCCTGCACAGGCCTATGCCGGCAAGGAGTGCGTCTGCCAGTTCCGCAAGGGGATCTGCGACCAGTCGTGCGTGCGCGACATGCTCGAGACGCCCTTCTACATCGCCTGCCTGAAGCTGACCGGGCGCAAGTGCCTGGTCGTCGGCGGCGGCGACATCGGGCTCGAGAAGGTCGAGGGGCTGCTCGCTTGCGACGGCGACGTGACCCTGCTCGCGCCGAACGCCCACCCGGAGCTGGAGTCGCTGGCGGCCGAGGGCTCGATCGCCTGGGAGCGCCGCGCCTACGCCGGCCCCGAGGACCTCGAGGGCGTCTTCATGGTGATCGCCGCGACCAACGACTCCGAGGTCAACATCGAAGTCTTCGACCACGCCGAGAAGCGGGCGATGCTGGTCAACGTCGTCGACGTGCCGCCGCTCTGCAACTTCATCCTGCCGGCGATCGTCCGCAGCGGCCCGCTGGCGATCGCGATCTCGACCGCCGGCGCCTCGCCGGCGCTGGCGAAGCGGATGAAGCGCGAGGTCTCCGAGCTGTTTGGCGAGGAGTACGCGCGACTGGCGGTGATCCTCAACGACGCCCGCGGCTGGGCGAAGGGGACGCTGCCGACCTACCAGGACCGCAAGGAGTTCTTCGAGGGGATCGTCAACGGCGACCCCGACCCGGTCGAGCTGGTGCGCGAAGGTCGCGAGGGCGAGGTCCTCGAGATCATCGACGCGGCCAAGCTGCGCGCCGAGGGCGCGCTCACCGCCTAGCGCTGGAGCGCAGCTCTAGGGCTCAGCCGCCGCTGCAGGCGACGCCGCGGACGCGGTCCAACGTGCCGGTCAGCTGCTGCGCCTCGCCGTCGCTGATGTTGGCGCCGAAGGCAACCTGCAGCTCGGCGGAGACGACCGGCAGCATCTCGTTCAGCAGCTCGGCACCGGCCGGGAGCACGGTCGCGTAGGAGACGCGGCGGTCGGTCTCGCAGAAGGTCCGCTCGAGCAGGCCGGCCTTGACCAGGCGGTCGACCAGCTTGGTGAGGCCGCCGCGGGTGATCACCAGCGCTTCGGCCAGCTCCCCCATTTTCATCGCGCCGCCGGCCTCGGCCAGGGTCGCCAGCACGTCGAACCAGGCGAGCGGCGGCAAGCCGGCTTCGGTCAGGCCCTCCTGGACGCGGCCGCTGACCGCTGCGTGGGTGCGGGCGAGCGAGCGCCAGGCGATCTGGTGCGGCGCGTGGCAGGCCTCGAGGTCGGCGCTGGGAACGGTGGTGGGCGTGGTCTCGGCCATGTATCGATTATCGCACACGATGGTTGCAGAGTTAATAGTTGACGAGATAAGGGTTTCTGCTATGATTGTTTCTACGTCAATTACCAAACCGAGTCTCAGTACTTGGTCCAAAGCGCTTCAGCCGCCGCGTCGTCCTGGCGTAGGCAACCCACTCAACGAAAGGCATCACGATGAGCACCGAGACGATCAACCAGCAGATTCCGGCGGGCACCTGGACCGTCGACCCCGTCCACTCCTCGATCCACTTCGCGATCACCCACGGCGGCATCGCCACCTACCGCAGCGGCTTCGACCGCTACGAGGTGACGCTGACCGGCGGCGAGGCGGCGAAGCTCGAGGGCAGCGTCGACATCGACAGCCTCGAGATCGACGAGCCACAGCTCAAGGGCCACCTGATGAGCCCGGACTTCTTCGACGCCGAGCGCTACCCGCAGGTCAAGTTCAGCTCGACCGAGCTCACCGTCGAGGACGACGGCAGCGTCCGCCTCGCCGGCGACTTCGAGCTCCACGGCGAGACCCGGCGCGTCGAGGCGACCGGCAGGTTCGGCGAGGTCGGCGAGGATATCGGCGGCAACCCGCGCCTCGGCCTCTCGCTGGCGACCGCGATCGACCGCCGCGACTGGGGCGTCGATTGGAACGCCGAGCTGCCGAAGGGCGGCAACGTCCTCGAGTACGAGGTCGCGATCAACGTCGAGCTCGAGCTCGTCGCCCAGGAGTCCTAACGATGCGGGTCCTCGGCATCTCCGGCAGCTTGCGTCGGGACTCCTACAACCACGCCCTGCTGCGGGCGGCCGCCGAGCGGCTGCCCGCGGGGGTCGAGCTGTTCGAGTTCGACCAGTTGCGCGAGATCCCGCCCTATGACGCCGACCTCGAAGAGGGCGGGGCGCCCGCGCCCGCCGCGGTCGAAGAGCTGCGCGAGGCGATGCGCGAGGCCGACGCGGTCCTGATCGCGACCCCGGAGTACAACCACTCGATCCCCGGCGCGCTGAAGAACGCGCTCGACTGGGCCTCGCGTCCGGCCGGCGAGAGCGCGCTGACGGGGACGCCGGCGGCGGTGATCGGCGCTTCGACCGGGATGTTCGGCGCGGTTTGGGCGCAGGCCGAGCTGCGCAAGGTGCTCGGCGCGATGGGCGGCCGGGTGATCGAGACCGAGTTGCCGGTGCCGCACGCGGCCCAGGTCTACGTCGACGGCGCGCTCGAGCTCAGCCCCGAGCAGACCGAGGCCCTCGACGGCCTCCTCGCCGAGTTGGTGAGCGAAGTCGAGGGGCGTCGCGAAGGACTCGCGGAGCGCGTCGCGGCCTAGCCGGGCGAGGACCCCAAGACGGTGCTCACCGACAGCGGCGCCGGGCCCAGTGCCCGGCGCCGCTGTTTTTCCTAATAGCCGCTGAAGATCCAGGCGACGTGGCGCGCGTTCGGTTCGTGCGCGCGGTGCAGAGCTTTGCGGAAGGCGGCGTGCTTGGTGCGGCCGAAGCCGGCGAAGTAGAGACCGTTCGAGCGCTTCTGGACGAGCGCCGCGTAGCCGTTGGCGACCCAGACGGCGACCTTGCAGTGCTTGGTCCCGCACTCGTTGCGGGCCCGGTGCTGGGCGCCCTTGGCGGAGTTGTAGTTGTAGGCGACACCGTGCTTGCCGGTGATCGGGTCGACCGCGATCGCACCCCAATCGGCCTGCGCGGCGGCAGGGACGGCGAGCAGGAGGACGAGGGAGCCGAGGGCGATGACGAGACGGACGGTGGACTTGAGACTCGGTTTCAGGTAGGCCATGGCGGCGTTCTACCAAGAATTGGGAGGACGGCGTCCCGCGGTGCCCGGCCCCGCGGCATCTGGCTCCAGGAGGAAGGCCCGCCTACGCGTGCGGCAGGGCGAAAAAGGCGATCGCCGAGAAGTGGGCGAGCGCAGCGGCGATCACGAGGAGGTGGAAGACCTCGTGGTAGCCGAAGATCGCCGGGTTCGGGTTGGGGCGCTGGGTCGCGTAGACCACCGCGCCCGCGGTGTAGAGAGCGCCACCGGCGACCAGCAGCATCGCCCCGGCGACGCCGAGCGAGGTCCAGAGCGCGGGGAAGCAGAAGACCACGACCCAGCTGAGCGACATGTAGATCAGCACCGAGGCCCATTTCGGGTGGTCGATCCAGATCATCTCGACGATCGCGCCGGCGATCGCGCCGACCCAGACGACGACCAGGATCGCGGTCGCCAGGGTGCCGTGGAGGGCGAGCAGGGCAAACGGCGTGTAGGTGCCGGCGATGAGGAAGAAGATCATCGAGTGGTCCAGTCGCCGCATCCAGAGCCGCACGTTGGGCCGTTTCCAGTTAACCCGGTGGTAGAGGGCGCTGGTGCCGAACAGGGCGGAGAGGCTGAGTGCGTAGATCGCCACCGCCAGGGTCGCCTTCGGGGTCGAGGCGAGGAAGATCAGGGCGGCGCCGAAGAAGAGCGAGGCGAAGAAGGCCCACTCGTGGGAGACACCGCGGAGCTTCGGCTTGACCAGGGCGATCGCCTCGGCGGTCACCTCCTTGGCCGCCGTCGCCCGCACTTCGACCGCCTCCTTGGCGGCGGCGGTGCGGTCGCCGACGACCTCGCGGGCGGCGGCCGCGCGGTCGTTCATCGTCTCGCGGGCGGCCGCGGCGCGGTCGTTCACCGCCTCACGGGCGGCGCTGGCGCGATCGCCCATCGACTCGCGGGCGGCGTTTGCCTTCTCCCCCATCTTCTCGGCGCTGCGACGTAGGTCTTCGACCATTACCCCAGGCTACCCGTCAAAACAGCCGAGGATGCGGACTTGACACAATATGAAGGGCGGAGCGCAGCCGTCTCGCCCTCGCTTATTGCGGATTTGCGGCCTGTTTCTGTCCGGCGCGCGCGCCATCCTCCTCAACCCCTTCAAACACGCCGCGAGAGGAGCAGTTCGATGTCCAAGACCGCCACCAGTAGCCCCAAAAACGGTCTACAGGGCCTCTCCGTCGAACGCAGGTTTTCGACTGCCGGCGTGCATCCTTTCGACCAGATCGAGTGGGAGATCCGCGACGCGGTGATCGGCGATCCGGCCAGCCCGGCGTTCGAGCAGCGCGGGGTCGAGTTCCCGAAGAGCTGGTCGCAGAACGCGACCAACATCGTCGCCCAGAAGTACTTCCGCGGCAGGATTGGCAGCCCCGAGCGGGAGAGCTCGGTGAAACAGATGATCGGCCGGGTCGCCGGCACGATCGCCGACTGGGGGCGCGAGCGGGGTTACTTCGCCTCGGCCGAGGACGCCGGCGCTTTCGAGGACGAGCTGACCGCGATCCTGCTGAACCAGAAGGCGGCCTTCAACTCACCGGTCTGGTTCAACGTCGGCTTCGAGGAGAAACCGCAGTGCTCGGCTTGCTTCATCTTGAGCGTCGAGGACACGATGGAGTCGATCCTCGACTGGAACACCAAAGAGGGGATGATCTTCCGCGGCGGCTCGGGGTCGGGGATCAACCTCTCCAACATCCGCGGCTCGGTCGAGCACCTCTCGAAGGGCGGCCTCGCCTCCGGCCCGGTCAGCTTCATGCGCGGCGCCGACGCCTGGGCGGGGACGATCAAGTCGGGCGGCAAGACGCGACGGGCGGCGAAGATGGTCGTCCTCGACGTCGACCACCCCGACATCGAGGACTTCATCTGGTGCAAGGCCAAAGAGGAGGAGAAGGCCGGGGCGCTGCGCGACGCCGGCTTCGACATGTCCATCGATGGCGATGGGTTCACCTCGATCCAGTACCAGAACGCCAACAACTCGGTGCGGGTCACCGACGAGTTCATGGAGGCGGTCGAGGCCGGCGAGGACTGGGAGCTGAAGGCGCGGACCGACGGCGCGACGACGAAAACGCTGCCGGCGCGCGAGCTGATGAACCAGATCGCCGACGCCGCCTGGCGCTGCGCCGATCCCGGCGTCCAGTACGACACGATCATCAACCGCTGGCACACCAGCCCGGAGTCGGGCCGGATCAACGCCTCCAACCCCTGCAGCGAGTACATGCACGTCGACAACTCGGCCTGCAACCTCGCCTCGCTCAACCTGATGCGCTTCCGTCGCGACGACGGCAGCTTCGACACGGCCGATTTCGAGCATGCGGTCGACATCGTCTTCCTCGCTCAGGAGATCATCGTCAGCCCCTCGAGCTACCCGACCGAAGAGATCGGCGAGAACGCGCGGCGCTTCCGCCAGCTCGGACTCGGCTACGCCAACCTCGGCGCCCTGCTGATGTCGGATGGCCTTCCCTACGACTCGGACGAGGGCCGCAACGTCGCCGCCGCGATCACCGCGCTGATGACCGGCCGCGCCTACCGCCAGTCGGCGCTGATCGCCGCCGGCGCGACCGGGCCCTACGACGAGTACGAGAAGAACCGTGAGCCCCACAACGGGGTGATGCGGATGCACCGTGACGCTGCCTACGACGTCGACGGGACCGGGATCAAGGGCGACCTGCTCGAGGCCGCGCAGCGCTCCTGGGACGAGGCGGTCGAGCTCGGCGAAGAGCACGGCTACCGCAACGCGCAGGCAACGGTGCTGGCGCCGACCGGGACGATCAGCTTCCTGATGGACTGCGACACGACCGGGATCGAGCCCGACTTCTCGCTGGTCAAGTACAAGGAGCTGGTCGGCGGCGGCTCGATGACGATCCCGAACCGCTCGGTGCCCCTGGCGCTGCAGACGCTTGGCTACTCGGAGCCGGAGATCGACCAGATCAACGCCTACATCGCCGAGAAAGGCACGATCGTCGAGGCGCCGGGGCTGAAGGACGAGCACCTGCCGGTCTTCGACGTCGCGGTCGGCCAGCGGGCGATCTCCCACACCGGCCACATCGACATGATGGCGGCGACCCAACCGTTCCTCTCGGGGGCGATCTCGAAGACGGTCAACATGCCGCAGACCGCGACGGTCGAGGACATCGCCGACGCCTACACCCGTGGCTGGAAGGGCGGCCTCAAGGCACTGGCGATCTACCGCGACGGCTCGAAGACGGCGCAGGCGCTGCGCACCGACGCCCAGGAGGAAAAGGGGGCAGCGGAGCCCGAGGTCGTGGTGCTGCCGCCGGAGCGCAAACGGATGCCGCGTGAGCGCGAATCGATCACCCACAAGTTCTCGGTCGGCGGCCACGAGGGCTACGTCACCGCCGGCAAATACGAGGACGGCTCGGTGGGCGAGATCTTCCTCACCGACATCGGCAAGGAGGGCTCGACGATGCGGGGGCTGATGAACGCCTTCGCGACGGCGATCTCGCTCGGCCTGCAGTACGGCGTCCCGCTCGAGGTCTTCGTGCGCAAGTTCAGCTACATGCGCTTCGAGCCCGAGGGCATCACCGGCAACCCGGAGATCCCCTTCGCCAAATCGATGCCGGACTACATCATGCGCTGGCTGGCGAGCCGCTTCATCGAGGACACCGAAACCCTCGAGGAGCTGGGGATCATGACCAAGGAGGTCCGCCACAAGCAGGAGGCGGAGACCTCGCAGCTCGGCCTCGGGATCGCCACCGACACCGCGGGCCCGGCCAACGGCGGCAACGGAAACAGCGGCAACGGCCACTCCGGCGAGGACAGCACCAAGGCGCCGCAGGCAAAAGCCGGCGAGGCGGTCCCCGCCGCGGCCGCCTTCACCGACTCCCCACCGGTGGTCCCAGCCAAGATGCAGGGTCTCGACCTCGGCCCCGCCTGCGAGCAGTGCGGCGGCATGATGCAGCGGACGGGCTCTTGCTACACGTGCTCATCCTGCGGCAACAACACCGGCTGCGGCTGAGCCACCTGAGGCGTTAGGGCACACTGCGCGAGGCCGCACCCGCGGCTTCGCGTCGTTTGGCCATAACATCCCCGACCAAATCTCGGAAAGGGCGCTGAATGCGGCAAGGGGAGACTGGCCAGGGCGAGTTCTCGATCCTGGTCTTGGTGGTGGGGGCGGTGCTGTGTATCGGCGCCGGGGTGCTGATCGTCAGTTTCCTCGGCGATTCGCGTCCCGAGGAAGTAACCGGCCAGCTCGGTTCACCGCGCTGTCCCTGGCGATCTTCGGCCCTTGCGCGGCCGCCGGCTTGCAGCTCGCTCAGCGGCGGCCGCGACTGGCTCCGCTTGGTTTGCTGATCGCGGCAATCGCGGTGCTCACCTTCGCCGCTTTCACGATCCGAGCCTTCGAAGAAGGTCTGACGTTCTTCCTCGTCGGTTGGGAACTGCAGTTCGTCGGCCTCGCTCTCACGTTGGCGCTGGCCGAGGTGGCGCTGGTGCTGGCCTACGACAGCAACGACGATCCGCCATGGCTGCGGCTGGTAGCCCTGGGAACGATCCTCTCGATCCTCGCGCTAGGCGTGCTCATCGCCCTCCAGGTCGTCTTCCATGACTTCCGGCCATCCGCCGGCCTCTACGGGGTGCTGGCGACGCTCAATCTCCTCGGAGCAGCGCTGCTTGTCCTCTTCCGGCTCGACGCCTGGCAGCGAAGCCGAGGAGGCCTGCCGGCTAAGGCTTGATGCCGCGCCCCGCGAGCCAAGCCTCGACCTGCTCCGGCGGCTTGCCTCTGTAGGCGATCCGGGCGCCCTCGCGGAGCACGTGGTCGCGCTCGTGGCCGTTGGCCTGGGCCGGATTGTGGGCGAGCCACGCGGCGGCGGCAGCGGTCACCTCCACCCCGCCTTCGTCACCTTCGAGGTCGATCCCTTCCGCGCTCGCGAGAAGGGTTCCAAGCAGATCCTCGACCGCGGTCGAGGGACGGTCGTCGTCCTCGTAGATCTCGACCAGCGCGCCGATCGCGGCGTCGGCGCCGTCCGGATCGGCGATCGCCGCCGCCTCGCGCACCACCTCGGAGACGGGCTGGATCCGCTCATTGTCTCCCGGGCTCATCGCCCCCGACCCTACCCAACCCGGCGATCAGCCAAGCACGACTTCGGCGTCGCGGCGCGGGGTCTCGGTGATCGCCCGGCGGTAGTTGCGCTCGGGCGCGCGGCGGACCGGGCGGATCTGGTGGCGCCGGACCAGCTCGCGGAGGACGACGGTCATCTCGAACTGGGCGAAGGCGGCGCCGAGGCAGCGGCGGACGCCGCCGCCGAAGGGGATCCAGGTGTAGGTGCCGGGCGGCTCGTCGAGGAAGCGCTCGGGCAGGAAGCTCTCGGGCTCGGGGTAGATGCGGGGATCGCGGTGGACGAGGTGGATCGCGGGGACGACCGAGGAGCCGGCGGGCAGCTCGTAGCCGCCGAGCTCGACCGGCTCGGTGAGGCGGCGGATCACGATCGAGATCACCGGCCGCAGCCGCAGTGTCTCCTGGATCGTCGCCGTCA
>Ga0105249_10006486_pt1 | contig 10177 bp, 9 predicted proteins | sample KBSS44metaG_FD_81522 | JGI IMG/M metagenome (GOLD analysis project Ga0105249, IMG submission 81522) | Switchgrass rhizosphere microbial communities from Kellogg Biological Station, Michigan, USA - KBS S4-4 metaG | ecosystem: Host-associated > Plants > Roots > Rhizosphere > Soil | place...
CCACACTCGACATCGTCGAACGTCGTGTCGGCCGTGGTCGTGATCGTCACGGTGCCGACCGACAGCGTGAGCGCAGGACAGACGCCGGTCACTGAAGCGATTTCGCCGACGACTTCATCGTCGTTCGCGTCCTCGTCCTCATCCTCGCGTTCTTCGTTCTCGATGCGTGCGGCCAGCACGACGCCGCCGGGCTGCATCGTCCCTCTCACCTCGAGCTGCTGACCCGCCGCCAACGCTGAGCAAGGGGCGTGTTTGAATTCGGTTGTTGCCGCAGTCCTCACCATTTGGCCGGCGACCGTCAGTTGCAGCGTCGGGCATTCGCCGGTGACAGATTCGGCCATCCCGTTAAGCTCCACCCGCGTGTCGTCGTGACCGCTGCCGGGGCCGCCGCCGCTCCCGCCACCGCTGTTGCCGCTCCCGCCACCGCTGTTGCCGCCTCCGCTGCCGCTGTTGCCGCCTCCGCTGCCGCTGTTGCCACTTCCGCCACCGCTGCCGCCGCTCCCGCTCCCACCGTCACCGCCACCGCGGCCGGCGGGCGAGATGATCGAGTCCCCGGACGCGGACACGGCAGCCGTCGGTGCCGTCGGAGATGTGGTCGCCTGCTTGCTGCAGGCGGTGACATACAGCGCAAGGGGGACGAGCATCAGCGACTTCAACGCGGACTTTCTCATCGCACACGCTCCCTCAGGTAAGGTTCACGCACGACCGTACTGAACCAAATCGCCAGCGCTGCATGCGTGAACGTGCAGCGCAGACTGCGCAATTCGATTGCCGTTGCGGGCGTTTACCCTCAGTGAAAGCCGTCTCGTATTTCGTAAAGCATGAATGTCCGGTGCATTGGATCTGCGCGGCAACGGGCGCAATCGAACGCGATCGCGGTGGCGTGTTCCTGGCTCGGTGGATCGCGGGCGAAGCCCGCGATATCGATGTGTGCGCGCACAAGCGATCGTGCTGCGGGAATCGCCTTTGCACCCCTTCACGCGGTCATGGCTGATGGACGAAGCGGACCGAACGAGCGCCGGGCTTCGCGGCGCGGCGGACGGCGCGGTTCGGAGGCCGCGCGTAGCCACGCCGATCTCCTCCGTCGCGCGTGGGAAGATCGTCAGGGCTCCGACACGCCATTCGCGCCGCACGGTGATCAACCCGGGTTCGACAACCGCGCAGGCGAAGACGCGATGCCTGCCGATGCGATCGACGGCGCCGTGGATCAGCGTCCAAAATAACGTCGGTTCCGCTCTTTCCAGTCCCGACGCTTCTTCCTGTTTTTTGAGCCTGCCCAGGCCCGGTTCCGAGTGGTATCCTTCGGACCCACACTATTGCCGCAGAACACATATGTCCGACGAAGATCTCAAGGCCGAAGTTGAAAAGCTCAGGGCGGAGAACGAGCGCCTCAAGTCCCAGCGGGGGCGCAGCGTCAGCCTGAAGGTAAGCGAAAAGGGAGGCGTCTCGGTCTACGGGCTCGGGCGTTTCCCGGTGACGCTCTATAAGGAGCAGTGGACGAAACTGCTCGCCATGGCGGACGACATCCGCGCCTTCCTCAAGGAACACGACGCGGAGCTGAAGGCGAAGCCCGAGTAGCCGCGAACCGTCGGGGCGCGAGCGATCAGCGGGCTCTGGCTGCGTCGAGCCTGCAGCGGACGTAATCGCCCGGCTGGGGGCGCGTCATCAGGCCGGCTTTCATCAGCGCGTCGAGGACCGCGTCGCACTGCGCTTCGTCCAGCCCGCTGACTTGCACCGCCCGCGCCACGGTGACCTCGTCGCCGGGCACCATGCCGAGTAGCAATTCCTGAAGCTTGTCGAGACCCGGATCAATCACGAGCGAGCGCCGCATGCCTTTTCTCCTCTCGTTCACCGGCGAGGCGGGGCAAGCGACATGCCGCTCGGCCATTTCTGCGTTTTCTGTGACTTAGCGGCGGTGCCGCGTTCGCATTCCTGACGGTCTGGGAAAATTCTACCGGGTGAACGGTGACGTCAATGGCCGTCCGAGCTGGAGGGTCGGTTCTGCCGAGCTTGGAGATGGGGATCGGGCTCCGTTCAGGCGCTTTTGCGGCTGCCCTCGCGGATGGCGCGCCGAATCGCGTGGATGAGCGCCTCCGGCTCGCGGATCTCTTCGGTGACCGACACGAACGGCACCCCGCTCGGCCAGGCCGCGCGCTGCAGCGGCGAGACGTCGCGCGCGCGCGCCACGATGACGTCGGGCCGGAGCGACCCCAGCACGTTGATCGCCTTGTCGAGCGAATCCACCCGCGCGACGGCGAAGCGCAGCTTGGCGAGAATCACCTCGCACATCTGGCCGCTTTCGTCGTCCTCGTCGGCGACGAGCACGAGAGGCGCAAATCCGGTCTTATCGGTCGGGCGGCGGCCGCCGCGAGCGACCTTCCGCCGATCGCTTTGTCGACGCTGTTCCGAGGGCACAGTCATCCCTCCATCCTACGTCGGAATCTTGGCGAATGCCCACCTCACGCAGGGCGGTTCGGCCGGGTCAGCCACGCGCGCAGCACGACGGCGCCGGCGACGAGCGCGGCGATCGCGACAATCGGGCTCGGGCGTCCGGACGTGCGCGGCTGAGGCACGGCGGGGCTTCGCTGCATACGGGTCAGGACCGTGCGCGTCACCTGCTGGGCTGCCTCGCTCACGCGCAGGGTGTGCCAGCCCGGCGCGTTGTAACCGTCGAGCCCCCAGCTCCACTGGATCGAACCGGCAGCGAAGACGAGCGCGCCGCTCTCCGCCGTGTAGATCGTCATGTCCGAGAAGCGCGTCTTCCGGGCATTGCCGCCCGCCGGGCCGGGATCGGCGAACGGGGAGTGCGCCAGGCGCTCGAGCGTCGCCGGACCTCCGCCGTCGATGGCGTCCACCGCGTTGCCGAGCAGGCCGCGCAGCGCGTCGCCATTCCTGAGGCCCGTGCCGGCGAACGCCCAGTGGCTCGCGTCGCTGACGATGATGTCGGCGTCGACCGGGTCGGCGGTGTACATCACGCCAATCAGCCGTTCCTCGGGGCGGGCAGACGGCCGATCGCGCCAGCGCCCGGTGATGAGGCGATCGTTTTGCGGATCGCCGTCGATGGCGAGCGGGTCGAGATCGCCGGCGGCTTCCCGGTAGCCGACGATCGTGCGGTCCGCGTCGCCGCGAGCGCCGGGCTCGAAGCGGATCTTCCAGAAGCAGGCGCCGCCACCCAGGAACACGAGGTGCACGCCCTGGTCGCGCGCGGCTTCGACATGCCGGCGCATCTCCCACGACCAGTACGCATCGTGGCCAACGGAGAGAAAGAGGCGGGGGCCGCGACGCCCGGGTGCGGCGATCGGGCGCTGATGCGTGTCGACGTCGGTCACATACGTGACGTCGTAGCCTTCGCGCTCGAGAAAGCGGAGCGCGTTGTATTCCCAGCGGCGGAGAAAGTCGCCGGCGCCGTCGAGGCGCACGCCGTAGGGGTTGGCGGCGTACGGACGATCGAAGGACACCTTCCGCGCCGGTGCGTTGCCGCTGTTGAAGCCGTACAGCGACTTGCCGCCCCAGTTGTTGTACGCGGCGAAGGTCGTCACGCTGGATTGAAACACCATCGCCGCCTCGCGCGCATCGTCTCGCACGACGAAGACGATGAAGGATTGCTTGCCTGAGGGGCGCGCCGTCAGCCGCGCGAGGTAGACGCCGCTCGTCCACGGGCCGTCCGGGCCGCTCGTGTCGAGGCGATACGGATCCCGCCACGCGCATTCGATCAAGCCGGTCGACGGATCGGGCGGGGGGATGTCCTGCGCGACGCCGGTGCGTTCGATCGGTCCCGCGACGCGGCGGGCGCCGGCGCCGCCGTACCATCCGGCGCGGAACACATCGATCGTGTAGCGCGCGGCGATGGTGTGGACGAAGAGCGCGATCGGCTCGCCGCCGTTGACGCTCGTCCTCGAGGCATAGCCCTCGATCTCGCGCGACGACGCCGGGTCGGTGAGGTCCCAGTCCGGAGTGCCCGGTTTCTGGTTCTCGATCGCGGTCGACAGCGCCAGGGCGAGCAGCAGGGGCAGCATCGGCGTGGCTGATATTATGGCGGCCGGATGGAATTCGAGGCTTTGATGGCGGTGGCGATCGAGGAGGCGCTCCGCGCGCGAGCGGCGGGCGAGGTGCCGATCGGGGCGCTCGTCGCGCTCGACGGCGCGATCGTCGGCCGCGGGTTCAACCAGCCGATCTCGTCGGGCGATCCGACGGCGCACGCCGAGATCGTTGCGATCCGCGCCGCCGCGACACGCGTCGGGAACTACCGGCTCACCGGCGCGACGCTGTGCGTGACGATCGAGCCCTGCCTGATGTGCGTCGGCGCGCTGGTGCACGCGCGCATCGGCACGCTCGTGTACGGGGCGCCGGAGCCCAGGTCGGGCGCCGTCGTGTCGACCGTGCGGGGCGGCGAGCTGCCGGGGCACAATCACCGCTTCGAGGTGGTGAGCGGCGTGCGGGAAGAGGAATGCCGCGCGTTGATGCAGGCGTTCTTCCGCGATCGGCGGGCATAACCGCGCCGGCAATGGTCCGGCTCGAGGCCCGCCGGGCTGCGGCTTCAGCTGAACCGCGGTCCCGCGCTATAATCAACGGTCCGCTTCAACGCGATTCCCTCAACGGAGAGGTACCGAAGTGGTCGTAACGGGCGCGCCTCGAAAGCGTGTTGTCGGGTAACCGGCACGTGGGTTCGAATCCCACCCTCTCCGCCACTCCCTCGCTCTCGCTCGGTCGTGTCGGTTCGGGCCGTCTTCAGGCTTCGCGCGGCTCTCGCCGCGCTCGGCACGAATCCCACCCTCTCCGCCATTCGACTCACTTGCGGCTGCCTTGACGAACCGCAGGTTCGCTCATGGCAGGCCACGAGCAGGGAGAATGCCCTTTCTTGATCTTGAATCCGTTTCGCGGCATCCAACCGACTCATCAGGAGGAATTCGGCATCGGCCGAATCTGCGCTGGCGTGGCGCGCCGCTGTCCAGCGTTGTGGATTCGGGTGCTATGCTGGTCGCATCATGGCCAGTCAGGCCCACAAAGGGTCTGTAGATGTGGCGCACCCGGTGGATGCTGTCGTTCGGGTGGAACTCGCTCGGATTCTTTCGAGCGAACTCTTTGCCCGATCGGATCGCCTCACCTCCTTCCTGAAGTTCATCGTCGAGCAAACGTTGGACGGGCACGGCGAGTCGCTCAAAGAGCAGGTGCTCGCCTTCGAAGTGTACGGCAAAGGCGCGGACTTCAACACCGCAGCGGATCCGATCGTGCGCGTCGACGCTCGGCGCCTTCGCGATAAGCTTCGGGAGTACTACATCTCGGCTCCTCACGATCCGGTCATCATCTCGGTTCGTAAGGGCAGCTACACCCCGCTGTTCGAAACGAACGCGCCCATGGCGCCGCCGCTCGACCAGAGCCGCCATCCCTCACCGCGCGCTCCGGCAGGCTCGACGGTTGTCATGCGCCGGCGTTGGTCGCGTGCGTCGCTGATCGGCGCGGGTAGCATCACGGTTGGCGCCATCGCGCTGACCTTCGCGGCGTTCCGCGTGGTTTCGCGACCAGAGGCGCCGCCGATGCGTCTACTGACAGCGACGTCCTTCCCGGGCTCGGAGGGCGTACCCAGTCTCTCACCCGATGGGAACTTTGTGGCGTTCGTGTGGGGCAGCCCGACATCGAACCGCCTCGCCGACCTGTGGGTGAAGGCCGTCGATGGTGACGCGCTCCGGCGACTGACTGATACGCCGCTCTTCAACGAGACCTGGGCCGCCTGGTCGCCGGACGGACAACAGATCGCGTTCTCACGTCGCGACGGAGGCGTCAGCGCCGGTGTCTACGTCGTGTCTCCACTTGGCGGGCCGGAGCAGAAACTGAGCGACGCCGTCGGTACCTCACCCGCCTGGACCCCCGACAGTCAATCTCTGGTTGTGGGCGATCGCACGCCCAACGGCACAGCGATTTTTCAGCACATCCTGCGAAACGGCGCGCGCCGGCAGTTGACGTGGCCCTCCTCCGGATTCGACGATCGGTTTCCGGGCGTCTCTCCGGACGGCAAAACGCTCGCCTTCGTGAGATGGTCGCGGGGTGATCAAGCGGCCCTGTTCCTTGTCCCGATGGCTGGAGGCGACGCCGCTCGGCGTACCGATTGGTCGCCGGGTATCGGCAGCGTCACCTGGACGCCAGACGGACGCGACATCCTCTATTCGCAAGCCGACACGAGCGGGATCCGCATTTTTCGCATCGCTGCGCTCGGCAGCGGGAAAGGCGCGATCGTTCCAGGCATCCCGATCGGTGTGAATTCCGCATCGGTGTCGCAGGAACGCTCCGGCCACACGTTCCGTCTGGCCGTCGGGTATGGCCAACCCGACATCGGCCTTCGCCTGATCGATCTCGAAGCCGCCGTGGCGGCGGGAGGAATCTCGAGCGTCAAACGATTCTGCGACGCAACCCGCATCGACGCGCCCGGGCGATTCTCGCGGGACGGGGCTCGGGTGGCGTTCACGTCGGACCGGAGTGGGAATCAGCAGATCTGGGTGGCCGGCCGTAACGAATCGGGAATCCGGCGCTTGACCACGTTGGAAGGCGCGTCCGTCAACGCCGGCTCGTGGTCGCCGGATGGTCGCTCGCTCGCCCTGGACGCAGTCGTCGGCGGCAACACCGACGTCTACGTGGTGAGCGACGGTGGCGGGCCGCTCAAACGCCTGACCGACGCGCCCGCGCGCGAGTCGGATCCGGAGTGGTCGCGCGACGGCCGATGGATCTACTACGCATCGGATGCGTCAGGGCGATCGGAAATCTGGAGGATGCCGGCGGCTGGCGGAACGTCGGTGCAACTCACCACGCACGGAGGCTTCGAGCCTCGCGAAGCCTCCGATGGTCGGACCATTTACTACGTCGATAAAGTCCGTCGCAATCCCTTCGACACCATCGCATCGATCAAGCAGGTCCCTGCCGCCGGCGGGCCAGAGGCCGTTGTCTTCTCAGGCGTCACGGCCGGCGCGTGGGACATCACCGACACGGGCATCGTCTTCTTGACAGGCGATCCCGGTCGAGCGTCGAGCGATGGCACGGCTGACGCCGTGAACGTCTACGCCTTTGCCGATCGTCGCAGCCGCCGCATCGGCGAGCTTCCATTCGCGGTGACGCGAACAGGAGTCTCTCGCTTGCTCACGGTTTCACGCGACGGGCGGTGGGCACTCGGCAGCCACATCGACAGTTGGGAGCGCGACGTCCTGGTCGCGGACCATTTTCGCTGATCGTCTCTGCTGATCCCCTCTCACCCGCAGCGATTACGCACAGGCCGATCAAGTAAAATGCGAACGGGAATGGCGTTGACCCACGCCGTCCGCCGCTATGGCGAATGCAGAGGAACGCTGCGCGGAAGCCAAACGGTTCGAGCGCATAGACGACGCCTTTCGCAAGGGGGACCTGGACGCCTTGCGCGCCGCCGTCGGTGATCCCTCGTTGGTCCCGAACGGCCGCATGTCGAACACGATCGGACCGTGTCTGGTCTACGCGATTTATCACAGCCCATTGGGATTCATACGGACCCTGCTGGAGCTCTGCGCCGACCCGAACGGTCCGGCTGACGATGGGTTTCCGCCGCTGATTGCCGCACTGAGCGGCACGCGCGCGGTGCCCCGTGCGACAAGGCGCGCGGACGTCGACGACGTCCTTCGGTTGTTGCTGTCATTTGGCGCCGATCCGAATCAACGCGGTATCAACGACTACACGCCGCTTCACATGGCCGTCGGCGAGCGCAATCTGCCGGCGATCCAGATTCTTCTCGACGGCGGCGCCGATCCCGGGCTGCGCACGCGAATCGACGAGTGTGAGACCCCAGTCGAAATGGCCCAGAGAGCCGGACTTGCAGAGATCGCGGCGATGTTCGCGCAGAAGGGGCAGCCGCTTCGTCGGCGGCTGCGTTCGGGGCTCACGCTGCTCGCGGACATACGCGGCACCGGGGAACCAGTGCGCCGCCAACACAATTATCGAATCCGCCTTCGCCTGTGGCTGAACAAGGGAGAGGCGGTTCACTGGCAGACCGCTTGGGGGCCGGTGGGTGCTGCGAAACTAGAGGACGACGGCACGACGTTGATCACTGAGGTCCGGATCGACCGGCGCTCGCTCGTCACCGGTCTCTTCTACGGCGTCGAGGGCATGCACGTCGGCGGGATGCGTCGGCTGGAAATCGCGCCTCATCTGGCGTACGGCGACCGCGGGGTTCCGGGAATCATCCCGCCGGGGGCCATACTTACCGCCGAGATCACTATCGTCGACGCCAGTGCCTCGACGCCCTGACGGTCTATCGGATCTGACTTTACTCCCGGGCACGCGCCTCCGGCGTCTATGGCATCACCGCGCCGATCGGCGAGGGGCACGGGCAGGTCTGTCGGGAACCTGGACCCGGCGACTGCAGAAGCTCGACGAGATCTTGCAGGAGGAGGATCAGGCATGACTTCCGTGACCGTCACACATCGCTTTGCCGCGCCGGCGGAGCACGTCTACGACGCATGGCTCGATCCCGAGAAGATGCGCCGGTTCCTCTACGCGACCGCGACTGGTGAGGTCGTGCGCTGCGACGTTGATGCGCGCGTCGGCGGGAAGTACACGATCGTCGATCGCCGGCATGGTGAGGACGTGCTGCACGAGGGCACCTACCTCGAGCTCGAGCGGCCGACCCGGATTGTCTTCACCCTGCGCGTGCCCAAGTACTCATCCGACGAGGACCGCGTGACCATCGAGATCACGCCGCTCGCGCATGGCTGTGAACTGACGCTCACCACGCAGACCCCCGATGCCTGGGCAGACGACGCCCGGCGCGGGTGGGCGATGATTCTCGATGTCCTCGACGAGACCCTGCCCGCCGACGCCCCCACCTGCGGCGCCGGGCTTGCCCAACACGCGGCCGTGCCACGGCGCGTCGCGATCTACCTCGCCGAGCTCGCGGAGACGCTGGAACTGCACCGCGCGATGCTCGTGCTCGACGACACGCGCTCGAAGAACGAGGACGCCGTGTACGCCGATTTGGCGGCCAGCTACCGGGACATCGCGGCGAAATTGCGGGGAACCGCCGAACGCATGTCGGCACAGCACGATCTGCCGATGGGCGCGCACGACGAAGGTAAGTGGACCGACGAGCACCTGAAGGCGTTCACGCGGTTTGTGCACGAACAGGGCGCGCTCGCGTCGATCTTGCGCGTGGCCGCGATGCGCGACGAGCGGATGCTCGCCTCGATGCAGAAGACGTCCGAGTGAGCCGCGACATCGCACGAGGGTCCCTTGCAATTCCCGCCGGGCGCACGATAATCACCGGGAAACGGTTCGGTCATCTGCGGAGAAATCCATGAATCGAGCGTTCGTTGCCGCCACGCTCTTGCTATGCACGGCCGTCCCGGCTGCTGCGCAGACGAAAGGGCGCGTCAGCGTGGGAGCCTCGGTCACCTACGTCAACCCGACCGACGGCGAGGTGCAACCGCTTGTCGGGTGGGGGCCACTTGTTCGCCTGAATCCAAAGAAAGGCTGGGGGATTGCCGGCGGACTCAGCTGGTTCCGGGCAGACATTGAAAACCCAACAGGCGCCGGCGGCGACTTCGTCACCCTGCGCGTCCGTCCGCTCATGGGGGGCGTGGCGTATACCGTGGGGGAGCAACCCGTTCTCGTCAGCTTTTCGATCGTCGCAGGACCTTCGTTCAACAAGCTCGAGTTCGACGACAGCTTCCTGAGATCGCTGCCACCGGGGTCGCCACAGCCGGAGCTCGACGCGAGTACCAGTTTCGCCGTGAGGCCGGGCGTTGGCGTCACATGGACCCTTGCCCCTCGCGTCGCCGTCGTCGGGTTCGGCGGTTACACGGTCAATCGTCCGGACGTGTTCTACCGCTCCTCTTCGGGGCAGGAGTATCGGAACCGGTGGAAGGCGGACGCAGGCCTGCTGAGTGTCGGAGTGGTCTACTCGCTCTTCTGATGTCGCTGGCTAACCAGTAACTTGACCGCCTCCGGACCGTAGCGAGTCTCTCCCCGAGTCAGTGTGCCAGGTGAGACGCTGCACACGAATCGATCGTCATCTGGCCAGTCTGTGACGCAGGCGCTCAGGTGTCACGGCCCGCCTCGCGGGTCAATTCCCGCTGCAGCCACACGCGGGCGAACTCCCAGTCCCGCAGCACGGTTTTCGACGAGACCTGGAGCGCGACGGCCGTCTCGTCGACGGTCAACCCGCCGA
>Ga0105249_10006487_pt1 | contig 10176 bp, 5 predicted proteins | sample KBSS44metaG_FD_81522 | JGI IMG/M metagenome (GOLD analysis project Ga0105249, IMG submission 81522) | Switchgrass rhizosphere microbial communities from Kellogg Biological Station, Michigan, USA - KBS S4-4 metaG | ecosystem: Host-associated > Plants > Roots > Rhizosphere > Soil | place...
CTATTCGATGGGCAAACCTTTCAGTGCAGGTAAGAGATGGCTCGGAGAACCGGGAGCGCCCGCCCGCTCCCCCCGGGCGCGGCTGCCTGACCCGGTTCGGGTCTTCTCTCTTGCGCGTCTTGCTCGTCTTGCGCGTCTGGTCGCTTGTGCTTGTGCGGGGGTGCTGACCACCAGCTCGCGAGCAGGCGCGCAGAGCGAGCCGACAACCCCACCCGGAGCGAGCGTCGAGAGCTCGCCACCTGCGCCCGACGCGCGCCTGACGGCCTCTCCAGCCGCTTCGGAAGGAAGCTCCGAGGCAGACCCCCACCCGCTAGACGTACCCGAGGTGGATGAAGGTGAGCTGCCGGAAGTCGTGATTACCGGCTTTCGACGCAGCCTGGGAGCGGCTCTACAGAAGAAGCAACGAGCAACCGGGCAAGTGGACGCGATCGTTGCCGAAGACATCGCCGAATTCCCCGATCTGAACCTGGCGGAGAGCTTGCAACGCATTCCTGGCGTCGCGATCACGCGCACCAACGGTGAAGGGAATCAAATCACCGTGCGCGGCCTGCCGGGCCTTTATACACGGGTTCGTATCAACGGGATGGAAGCCAGGTCCAACATAGGCAATAGCGGCACCGCTGGCGGCGGGAGGAGCTTCGACTTCAACCTGTTTGCCTCCGAGCTGTTCAACTCCATCGTCGTGCACAAGACCGCATCTGCCGACCTGGATGAAGGGTCGCTGGGCGCGGTGGTGGACCTGAACACCGCGCGCGCCTTCAACTATGACGAGGGGTGGACCTTCGTTGCCGGCGCTACGGGCGTTTACAACGACCTCAGTGATACGGTGAGACCGCGCCTGACGGGCTTGATCGCCTACCGCGACCCGGGCGGCGTCTGGGGCGCGACGGCATCGGCGGCTTATACGAGAGTTCGCCTCGACACGGCGAGCATCGACACCGTCAATTGGCAAAAGGCCGCCTTCCATTCCGTCGACGGGGTGGTCTGTGCAGACAATATCGCTGATCCGGGCTGTGCGGAAGTGGCGGACGCTTTCCACCCTCGTATCCCGCGCTTCTCACAGGATACCTTCCGGGGCGATCGGCTCGGTTTGACCGCCGGCGTTCAGTTCCGTCCCACTCAGGTGACGGAGATCCGGCTGGATGCTCTCTACGCCACCTATCCGAGCAGGAATGATCAACGGAGGCTCGGGCCCTATTTTCGCGGCAACGAAGCGACCACAGATCTCAGCAACTATGTGCTGAGGACCTTCCCGGACCGTTTTGGTGCCGGCAACGATTCGATCATCGCTGGGGACGCGGACCATGCCTGGATGCGGGCCGAGCACGTCCGGCTCGATTCTGTGGCACGGTTTTACCAAATCGGACTGGGCATCGATCAGCGGCTATCCGATAGCTTCCGTGTCGACGCGTTTGCCGGAACTTCGCGGTCCAAGTCAGGGCTGCCGCACGACACCACGGTGAACTATGACAATCGCACCTATGACGGCTTCCGCTTCGATTACACCAACGACGAGGCGCCCTTGTTGGCGTTCAGTGGCCCGGACGTATCCGACCCCGGGATCTTCGTGGTGCCCGAGCTTCGTGACCGGGTGGGCAGCGTCAAGGGAGGTTTTGATACTGCGGAGCTCAATCTGCACCTCGATGTCTTCGATGAGCTGAAGTTCGCCGCCGGTGCGAACTTCAAGCGAGCGACCTATGACACCAAGCAGTCGAATCGGGACGGCACGGTGTGCGGACTGGGTCTCTATGATTGTGACACTGACCACGATGGTACCAACGACGTCCTCGGACCGACGGGTGACCCCGCGCTCTCGGAAGTGGTCAAGTATGCCGGCGCGTCAGGCGCGGGGTCGACCACGAGTTGGGCTTCCCCCGTCATCGATCGTTGGGTGAACCGCCTCGGTTATTACAATGCACCGCTGGTCCTCACCGAAGCAGCAACCAACAAGGTCACGGAGAATGACCTCGGCTACTACCTCCAGGCTCGGGGCGAGGTGATGTTGGGCTTGGGTGACATGCGCCTGCTGTATGATGCGGGTGTTCGATACGTCGAAACCCGTCAATCCTCCAAAGGCTACCGCTCCGGTGCGTTGATCACCATCGACCGCCCCACCTATCGTGACTGGCTACCCGCGGCGAACACGGCTTTATGGTTCACTGACGAGCTGGTCCTGCGCTTGGCGGCCGCAAAGGTGATGGCACGCCCGGGGCTGGATAGCCTGAGCCCGGGTGCAGGCGTCGACAGCTTTGGCTATGCGATCAACTTCCAAAACCCGGACCTGGACCCGACCCGGGCCACGACGCTGGACGCAGCAACCGAGTGGTACTTCGCGGACGGCTCCCTGCTGTCTCTCGCCGTGTTCTGGAAAGACATCGATTCGTTCCCGATTCGACAGTCGCGACGCGGGACCTTTGCCTCCACCGAGTTGCCGCGCTCGGTGATCCAACCCCTATCTCCCGCCGACGTGTCGGGGCCGGACGCAGAAGGCACCTGTGGCGACCCGACGGGCTGTTGGTCCATCAGTGAGCTGAGCAATGGCCCCGGTTCGAAAGTGAAGGGCATCGAAGTTGGTCTGCAGGCGCCGTTTCGTGCGTTTTCCGCGGCGCTGCCGCCCGTGCTTCGAGATCTGGGAGTCCTCGTGAATTACACGTATGTAGACTCCAAAGCCGAATATCAGTTCTTTGGCAACCCGGTCCGGGCGCGCCTGATTGGCCTTTCCAACGGACAGTACAATGCGACCCTCTACTACGATGACTCGAGGTTCAGCGCTCGCGCCTCGCTGGCGTATCGCAGCGATTTTCTGACGGGCGGCCCTGCCTCTCAGGGCAACCTTTGGGATTTCACGGAGGCGAGTACGCGGCTCGACGCCTCGGCCAGCTACAACGTGAACGCTCACCTGAAATTGAGCCTCGAAGCGCTCAATTTGACGAACGCGCCGTTCTCCAGCAAGTCCGATATCGATGCCGGGCGCCGCAATCTCTACAACAAGTTCGGTCGCACGTTCCTGCTCGGCGCACGCCTCCAGTACTAGCGGCAGTAACCAAGGTTCCTTGCGCCCGGGTCTGGAAGACGCGGACGGCGAGTCGCGCTGCAAAACACGGGTTCCGAGCGCATTTCATGCTAGGCCACGTGTTATGGCATACGGAAAGCGCATGACGAGGTTCTCTCTCAGTGCGCCCGCCGGGCGGCTCCGAGGGCTCGCGATGGCAGCCGCTGGCGCGTTGTGCGTGGCGGCCCATGCACGGGCTGCGAACGCGTGCGGCGGCTTCTTCTGTTCGACGCAGCCCGTGGATCAGACCGCCGAGCGCGTGCTGTTCGAGGTTGGAGACGCCTCGGTGACGATGACCACGCAGATCTCCTTCAGCGGCAAGCCGGAGGACTTTGCCTGGGTGCTTCCGCTGCCCGAGCCGCCCGATCCGCAGAGCCTGCAGGTCTTCTCACAGAGCGTCCTGAACTGGCTCGACAGCAATAGCGGGCCCATCTTTCCGCCCGCCTGTCCGGGCACGGTGGTCGGCCCGGGTTGCCCGCAATGTGCGCAGGCCGCAGTCGGCGACGGCCACGTCGAGGTGTATCTGCGCACCGAGGTGGGCTCGTACGACGTCTCGGTGATCGGTTCCGCGGACGCCGGAGAGTTGGTGCAGTGGTTGCGGGACGCTGGCTACCGCATCACCCCGGCGATGGTGCCCTACGTCGCACTGTACGCCGCCGAGGGCATGAAGTTTCTCGCGCTCAAGCTGCTGGACACTGCGGGCGTGCAGGACATCCGTCCTTTCCGCTTCACCATGCCCGGCACCAGTCCCAGCATACCGTTGCGCATGACCGCACTCGCGGCCGAGCCCGAGATGTCGATCGTGGCCATGGTGCTCGGAGCGCAGCGCTACGAGGGCAAGAACTGGCAGACCCTCGAGATCCCCGACGATCAGCTGCGCTACAGCCCGTTTGGCGGCTTCCCGCTGCAGACCAACTGGAGCACGCTGGTGGCGCGCGCAGTCGACGCAGCCGGCGGCCAGGGCTGGGTCACCGAGTACGCGGGACCGTCCGCAACCGTCGCCGACGCGCTGCGCACCCGGCTCGGAACCAGCACCTTTCCGACGCCGGACGATCAGCTCGGCGCAGAGCAGTTGCTCGGCTTGCTGCAGCAGTATCCGTACCTCACGCGCCTGTACAGTCGCCTGTCCGCCGAGGAGATGACCAGCGACCCTGTATTCGGGCGCAGTCCGCTGGGAGAGGTCGCGCGCGCACACACGCTCTCGCGCGTGGTGGCGGACATCGACCAGTGCTCGAGCGAAATTGACGGTACCGACCCCTGCGACTTCAGCAGTTGCGGTGCCGCGGGGCTTTGCCGCCCGGTAACGCTGGAGCGCGATCCATACTTTCCCGTGGCGGGTTGCGCCTGCTTGCCCGGCGCCACGGCGCGCACGGCGCTGGCCGCTTACGGCAGACCAGCGGTGGTCTGTCAGGACGGGCGGCTGTCGTTCATCAACCCGGGCGATCGAGAGAGCGAGGACGTCGCGGCATTGCCGGATCCGTGCGCGGGCTTCAGCTGTGGGCACGGTCAATGCGTCGCGATGAATCTGACTCCCAGCTGCGTCTGCGATCAGGGCTTTGTCGCCATCGGAAGCGTCGAAGCCGATGGTTCGCGCCGCACGACCTGCGTCGAGCCCCGCGAGCCTGTTCCCCTCTCGTTCTACGACGGACGTTTGCAGGCGCTGCCGGAGTCGCTGCCCGGTGGTCGCGAGGTGGCGGTCCCCTCGCCCTTGCCAGCGAGCGAGGTGGCGGGCGATCCTGGAGGGTTTCCGATGCCGCGCGGCGAGACGAGGGCCACGCAGATCGCAGGCGGGTGCCAGATCGCGCGGGCTGGCGCGAGCGCGGAATTGCGCTGGCTCGCGCTCGCGCTGGCGGCGGCCGCCGTGTGTCGCCTCCGCCGTCAGGTCGGCGGCGCGACGACGCAGCGGTGAGGATTTCGCGCGTCACCTCGGTCAGCGAACGGATGTCGTCCTGCGCGAGTAGCGGCGACCAAAAGTCGTGAACCGTTGTCAACGTTTGGCGAACGGTTACCTGGCTCGAATTCGTGACGAAAGGCTGCCCGACTTGCTATCGTGATTGACGATCAGAGGGAGTTCCCTGCGCGCCCCTCACCCGTGCCGAAGATTTCGCGCACGGACAGCGCCTCAGCGTCTCCGATTCTGTCGTTCGCCGGCAAAGTCAAAGAGGGCGGGCGTTGCTGGCAAGGTGGCGGTCGGCGCACGTGAAACGGTGAGATCCATGGAGGCAAGAATGCGGTTTGTGTCGCTAGGGCTCGTGTTGTCTTTTGTGTGCGGTTCCCAGCTCGCGTGCAGCGATGGCGGTGATGACGGGACCGCAAAGGTCACCGGCGTCAGCCCGACCACGACGGAAGGCACGGGCTCGAGTCTGCCGGGATCGAGCGGTTCGGTCAGCGGGGGAACCATGGCCTCCGGCGCGGCCGAGGGCCCCAGCGCTGGCGCAACGGAAGTCTCCGGCAGCGGCACATCGGAGATCGCCGGCAACGGCGCACCCCTCGCCGGTGGCGCGGACGCGGAGGGCAGCGCCAGCGGCGGCGCTGGCGGCGGGGCCGCGATGGCCAGCGGCGGCTCCGGGGGAGACCTGCCGTTCATGTACCCCGTGGAGAACACGGGCGCGGACTGTCCCGCGCCGCCTGCGTTTCCTGCCTTTGCCGCGCTGACGCCCGTGCCCAACTTGCCCGACCCATTCTTGCTGAACAGCGGCACCCGCATCAGCAGCCGCGACGAGTGGCGGTGTCGGCGCGCCGAAATCAGCTCTCAGATCCAGTATTGGGGATCGGGGCCCAAGGGCGCACCTCCGAGCAACCTGACCGCTAGCCTCTCGGGTGGTCAGCTCTCGGTCGTCGCGACTCAGGGTTCAGCCTCGATCACGCTGACCTCGACGATCACCACGCCCGCCGGGCCGGGCCCCTTCCCGCTCGTGATCGGGATGAACACTCCGACGGGCAGTCTGCCCGCCGGCATCTTTGCCGGTGTCGCGACCATGACCTTCAACGCGTCGCAGCTGGTGCCGGATGCTTTCAACGTTCCCCGCGGCGCCGGAACCTACTTTACGATGTACCCCGACCGGAACGCGGCAGCGATGATCGAATGGGCATGGGGCGTCAGCCGCCTCATCGACGGGCTGTATGCGACCGCCGACCAGAACAAGATCGACCTGAAGCACATCGCCGTGACCGGTTGCTCCTTCCAAGGCAAGATGGCGCTCTACGCCGGGGCCTTTGACGAGCGCATCGCGCTCGTCATTCCCGAAGAATCGGGCGGCGGCGGGGAAGCCTCCTGGCGCTTCATGGCAACCCAGACCGGGACAGAGGATCTGGAAGCCGCCCAAGGCACGGCCTGGTACGCTGAGAACCTGTTGCAGTTCAAGAACGCCGATGCGCCGAAGCTACCGTTCGACATGCACGAGCTCGTGGCCATGGTCGCGCCCCGAGCGATTCTGGCCGTGGAGAACACGGGCATCGACCGTCTGGGGAGCCAGGCTGGCTCCGTCTCGATGAGGGCTGCCAGCGAAGTCTACAAGGCGCTCGGGATCGCCGACAGGATTGGCTTTACGCAGGCGCTCGCCCCAGCTCACTGCCAATTTCCGACCAGTCAGTCTCCGGACGTACAGGCATTCGTGGACAAGTTCCTGCTCGGAAAGACGAGCGCGAACACGGCCATCGCGAAGAGCTCCTACAACACGGACCTCAGCAGGTGGGTGACCTGGAGTACGCCGAAGCTGAACTAGTGTCGCTTCAGCAGCGGGCCTCTGCGTCCGCTGCGGATCCCGCGCAGCGCCCGCCGCTCAGGCCCCGCGATCAGGTCGGCGGCACGACGACGAAGCTATAGAAGCGCCCGCCGTTGGACACGATGAAGGCACGTTCGCCATACACCGATGGTGGCATCGAGAAGCCTTCACCGGTGTGGATACCGTCGATCACGCGACCGTCCAGCGGCGAGAGCAGAAACAGTCCCTGCTGCGTGGTCGAGAACATCAGGGCGCCGAGAATCGGGACGGCGCGCGAAGTGCCGCCGAGCGGCACTTCGCGGTGCCAGACCTCGTTGCCGCTCGTGGGATCGAGAGCCCACAGGCCGCTCGTGCCGGTCGAAACGATCAGGAGCTTGCGCGCCGGGACCGGTGTCGAGTCACCGGGTGGCAGGTAGCCTGGCTGCTCCCACAGGTAGAGCTCGCTCGCGCCGCGCACGTTCGGGGTGCTCCAGACGCGTGAGCCCGTGTCGGCGTTGAGGGCGAATACGCCGCCCTCGTAGCTCGCCACGTACACGACGGGTTGCTCCTCGATCAGGTCCGGCACGGGCGTGGTGTCCACGTCCAGATACGTCGGCAGCTCCCCGAGCGTCTGCTCGGCGACGGCCGAGAGGTCCACGGGCGCCCAGCGCTCTTCCCCGTTGCGCGCATCGTAGGCGGTCACGGTGCCGTCGCTGAAGGCCGTGTAGACCATGCCACGCCAGACGAGCGGACCGGCGTGCCCTGCGACCTCCATGCCCAGCGCCGGCGGTCGATGCTGGTTCCAGACCATGGCGCCGCTCTTGGCGTTGATGGCCACCACCGTGTCGTTGGCGTTGGTGATGTAGACCAGCCCATCCTTGAGCGTGGGCCGGTGGGAGACCTCGGCGCCGGTAGCGAAACGCCAGAGCAGCTGCCCCGAGCCGGCATTCACCTTGTACAGCGCGCCGTCGTTGGAGCCGAAGTACACGACGTCTTCCCGAGTGTCGTAGCGAGCTTCGCTCTGCACGGGCCCGAGCGTCTCGAAGCGCCAGAGCACGTCGCCATCCTGGGCTTGCAGCGCATACATGCCGTGGTCGCGCGAGCCCACGAACACGCGCCGGTGTCCGACGTCGAGCTCGGTGCCGCCGCGCTCGTAGGGCTCCCCCACCGCGCGCGATTGCGCGAGAATCGTGCGGCTGTAGAGCAGCTGCATCGAGCCGCTCGGGCAGTGCACCCAGAGCGGGACCTCTGGGTTGGCGCTCGCGCCGATCGACTGGCACGAGGCTAGCCAGAGGCCGACCCCGAGCGCGCTCAGCGACCGGCTCGCTCCCGAAATGCCGATACTCGACGCCGGCGCTTCGCCGCGATTACTGAGCTGGCGCAGCCGGCGGCGTGACGACACCCTGTTCCTCCAGTTGCTTCAGCATCTGCTGTACGGCGTCGTTCCCGAGCGGTGGCTTCGGGACCTGGACGTCCTTCTCCATGGGGTCGACGACCCCGGCGAGCTGCGTGGCACGCTCGCGCAGAAAATCCGGGCGCTCTGGCAAGCCACCGAGGCTGGCCACCTTGGGTGGGCCGAGCGCCTTGAACAGCTTGCTCAGGGCCGCCTTGGCGGCGGGCAGATCGCCCTGCGCCTGGGCCAGCCGAGCTTGCTGATACAGGGCCTGATTTTCGAAGCCCCCGAGCGTGCCGAGCTCGTCGAAGGCCGCCCGCGCGCCGGCCAGGTCCCCTTTGCTCTCGAGGGCGAGCCCCCGCCCCTGGAGGGCGCCTGCGCGAATCTCGGGATGCTTCTGTGCGACCGAGCTCGACGCGACCCGATCGTAGGCGGCAATCGCCTCGTCTGCCTTGCCCAGCTCGAGCAGGACACCGCCCTCGCCCAGTCGCGCAAACCCCTCTGCCGGCGTGCCCGGACGGAGCTCGGCTGCCTTCCGGTAGGCCGCCAGCGCCGCCGCCTGCCGAGCCGCCTCGGTCTCGAAGATGGGCGTTGGCGCGATGACGCCGTTGGAGTCGGGTTTGCCCTGATCCGCCGGATCCCCGATCGTGCCCTGCTCGGCCAGCGCGCCCTCGAACAGCACGTCCGTGGTCTTGGCATCGACATTGCGCCGGTACCAGGTGAACACCTGGTAACCCAGACCGCCAATCAGGCCGAGCCCGATCACCCACTGAATGGCATTCCAGTGCCGGCGCCCGAACCGACTGATCTTATCCGTGGCGCGGACCAGCGCGTCGTCCACCATTTCCCCGGCGTCGAGCCCGATGGCGGCCGTCTCGACGCGCTCCCGCTTGCGATCGGCCCGCGCCTTGGCAGCGGCCGTACGGCGTGCCTGACGGTTCGGGTTCGGTGCGGGCGCAGGCGCCGCGCTGGGTTTTGGGGTAGCGCCGCCTTCGGCCTCCCCAGCGGTTTCCGAGCTCTCCGCCTCCGGGGGCTCCGAGCCGCCTTCTTCGGCAGCTCGGCGCTGGGCACGCTTGGAGATCTTGGTTGCTTCTTCCTGGGCCACGCGCCGCCTCTATACCACCGCTAGCCCCGACGGTAGCAATCTCGCAATCATTGCGAAGCGACGCGGCCTGAAGAACGCCCATTCCCGCAAGCTGGGCTGGTCCTGGGGCCTGGCAGCGCCTGACGCCTCCGAGCCCAGCCAAAGCGCCTCGCGCCTTCGAGACAGTGCCGAGCCCCTGGCGGCCGCTGCTGGCGGCCACTCCTGGCGGCACCTCCTAGCGAGCGGCACCTCCTAGCGAAAGGTGACGTCCGTGATTTCGTACGTGCGACGCCCGCCGGGCAGGGTCACGGTGATTTCGTCGCCGGGCTCTTTCCCGATCAAGGCGCGGGCGAGGGGCGCGGAAACGGAGATGGTGCCCTCGTCGATGCTGGCCTCGTCGGCGCCGACGATCTGGTAGGTGGAGGTCTCGGAGGTCTCCACGTTCGAGAGCGACACGGTCGCGCCGAAGCGCACGCGGCTGCCGGTCAGCCGCGCCGGGTCGATGATCTCGGAGCGGGAGAGCTTGTCTTCCAGATCTTTGATCTGAGCCTCCACCATGCCCTGCCGCTCCTTGGCGGCATGGTACTCGGCGTTCTCGCTGATATCTCCGTGGTCGCGGGCGACGCCGATTTCACGCGAGATCTTGGGCCGCTCGGCTTTCAGCCGGGCCAGCTCTTCCTTCACTTTTGCCGCCCCCCGGGGCGTCATGGGGACTCTTTCCGCCATGCGGACTACCCTTACCGTCAGCGCGCGGGATTGGCAAAGGGTTGCGCGAGTCGGCTCGAGCGACTACCACCGCCACATGAGGCCGAAGGGCTGGATCGGATTGTGCTTCCTGGCGCTCGCAGCGCAGGCCTGTGCGCCTGCGCCCAAGCCCAGCAAGACCGCTGAGCAATACCAGGAGGAGGCGCGGGTCGCCTACGAGGAGGCCGTGGACGCCTAC
>Ga0105249_10006490_pt1 | contig 10175 bp, 13 predicted proteins | sample KBSS44metaG_FD_81522 | JGI IMG/M metagenome (GOLD analysis project Ga0105249, IMG submission 81522) | Switchgrass rhizosphere microbial communities from Kellogg Biological Station, Michigan, USA - KBS S4-4 metaG | ecosystem: Host-associated > Plants > Roots > Rhizosphere > Soil | place...
AGAATCAGGGCTGTACTAATGATGATGATAACCACTACCTCGGTTTGACTTTCATGCATAAAAATCCTACGGTTAATAAAATATTATAAAGACAAATGGTGGCATCTATAATTATTAAATAATATTTCGTCGCAAATTCCAATTGATTTTTTACAAGATAATTCAACATGCCAAAGTAAGGAACAAAGACAGCAAAATAAATCAGGTATGCTATACAGAACCAAAATACAGGGTTGCGAAATATATTATGTGTTTCTTCATCGGTATATAATTCTCTGAGATATGCAACAGACAAAAGTAATACAAAGCTGCCGCCTAAGACATAGGTATATGTTTGCAATGTGTAAAAGCCCTGTATCCATATCGTGTTCACAAGTAGCAGTACAGGGAAAATGAAGAGGAAACCTGTTATAATTTTTTTAACCTTCAACAAATGTAGCCAGTACTTAAAAAAAAGAGGAAGAAGTGTTAACTCAAGGGCGAAAATAATATTAAAGAAGAAATGATTGTTTATGGACTTAAATGCCATGTAATTTTCAATAGTTTCTAAGATCGAAATAAAAACAATGAATACAGCAAACCAACGATAAGAAAGTATTTGTGTTTTTCGAAATACGGCAATAGCCGTAAGGCAGGTAAGCCAGACAAAAAAAAGTGTGTAGAACTCCTTAAGAAACTCAAATATAACCACGCTGTCAAATTAATACGCCGTGTTTGAATATTGACATTTTTTATTTTTCATGTACCACCACATTTAGGTGGACAAACACCTGTTTTGCCATCCTTATCCCAGGTGGTGGCGGGCTTACAAACTAATAGAGCGATTTTTTTATTGTTTTTTTTCAAATCATCAACTTTCCACTCTGCGGGGTTTGTAATATTAGCCGGTACTAAAGCCAATGAAACCTGCGTGAGATCTTTATTGGGGATTTTTTTGATATACTCCTGATTGTCCTTAGTTAATTCATACCTGATAAAATGAAACTTTATAGCATCAAAAGCTGCACCATGTTCGACTTTTGCTTTATTAATAAATTCCTCAAGATGGGAAAGTTCAATAACAACGGAATTTGTAAGAAACGGGGAATTAAAATTATTCCGGTGATTTCCAATCAGTACATCTAAATCGGCTGAAGAAATCTTATCATCAATCATAAAAATAAATTTTAGCTAAGAAAATGAAAAGAATGAATGGCCTTTGAATGTAACGGTCTATAAACACCTGTAAAGCTAAAGCATTAGTTTTCCTTTGCAATACCCAATATTCGGTAGAAGCTTTAGTTTCGGTTGTAAAGTTATTTTTGGCTATTGCCCCTTGTTTTATCTTTTTTACATTTACTTCCTAATTATAGTTCAATGATAAAAGAAAAAATTCTTGTTATTGGCGCATCAGGACAAATAGGAGTAGAGTTAACACTTGCTCTAAGAAAAATTTATGGTAATGCGAATGTTGTTGCATCCGACCTGCGTGAACAAAACTCTTTGCTTGAAGGCACTGGCCCGTATGTTAGCCTTGATGTAATGAATAAAGAAATGCTGCATGTACAGGTGATTCGCCAGGGCATTACTCAAATTTATCATTTGGCGGCTATTCTTTCGGCAACCGGTGAAAAAAATCCAGGTCTTGCATGGCATTTAAATATGCAGGGTTTGCTGAATGTTCTTGACATTGCAAGAGAAGAAAAAATACATAAGGTTTACTGGCCGTCATCAATAGCGGTGTTTGGTCCAACGAGCCCAAAAATGAATTGCCCGCAACAAACTATTATAGAACCAACTACTGTCTATGGAATTAGTAAATATGCCGGTGAGTTTTGGTGTAATTATTTTCATCAACGTTTTGGCGTTGATGTTCGCAGTCTTCGCTATCCGGGTTTGATCTCTTATAAATCTCCTCCCGGGGGAGGGACTACTGACTATGCAATTGAAATTTTTTATGAAGCAATAGAAGAAAAAAAGTATGAATGTTTTTTAGATGAAAATACTTATTTGCCAATGATGTATATACCCGATGCAATTCGGGCTACTATAGAATTAATGGAAGCCCCCGCAGAAAAAATTTCAGTAAGAACTTCTTACAATATTTCGGGTATGAGTTTTTCCCCAAAAGAAATTGGCGCTGAAATAAAAAAACATATTCCTGATTTTAAGATCTCGTATAAACCCGATTACCGGCAGGCAATTGCTAATAGCTGGCCACAAAGTATTGATGATTCGGTGGCAAGAAAAGATTGGGGCTGGAAAGAAGAATATGGTTTGGCGGCAATGACAAAAGATATGTTTGATAACCTTAAATTGTAATATGTCAGGAACAAGTTTTATTTTTAGTATCGTAAATGCGAAGAAAATTTTCAGCTATATTGATCCTTTCTGTTTTCCTGTCACTTCAATATGGAAAAATTGCCAGTTACCTCTATTGTAAATGGCAGGCTGAAATAGTACAAAACAAACCTGGTTGCGGTTGTGAGGATCATCTTAGTTCTATGTTTGATCATAATGACGATAACTCTTCTAACAATTCATTATCCAAAAACACATTGAACGAAAAGCTAAATGAGTTTACGCCAAAAACAGTGATAGAGGTTCCGCAAATCATTCTTTCATCTTCAAATAGCTTTACAGAATACAACTCTGAGCTAAGTAAAAGCTTTGTAGGCACCCCCTTTCATCCGCCTATTGTTTAAGCAAAATTTTGACGACAGACGGCGGTCAATAGACCACTGTAATTCATTTTGGTTGTTATAATCAAAAACTAATTGTGCTATCGATTATCTCCTGTGGTCTATCGTCTGTGGTCTGTCGACTACATTATATTATTTCATTTTAAAACTTTTAATCATGAAAACATATTTCATTATAATAATTATTTCATTTGTTACAATTGCATCCTGTTCGGTTGCAAAAAATTCTTCATCGCCTGTTTTAATTAATCAAAAGAGTAAGGATGCCCGTGGCAATGATATGCTATTAGGTAAATGCACAAGAGATGCATTGGCACAGGGTCCGTTCAGGGATTGGTTCAAACCAAACTATGATTCCTATGTTGTGGATTCATTTACCTGCAACTTTATAAGACCTTTGCTTGCAGGTAAATCAATTACAATTTTTATGGGAACATGGTGCGGAGATAGCAGGAGAGAAGTGCCAAGGGTATTAAAGATGCTTGATTGTTGCGGATTCCCGATGAAAGATCTTACACTTGTAATGGTAAGCAACATGGATACTATGTATAAAAAAAGCCCGCAACATGAAGAAGCTGGCAAAAACATAGTTAGGGTGCCAACAATAATCATTGAGCAAAAGGGTGCTGAGATCGGCCGGATCATCGAATTTCCTGTAACCAGTTTGGAAAAGGACTTACTTACAATACTTCGAAAAGAAAAATATCAGCCTAATTATCATCAATTAAAGGCTGATACGAGATAAAAATTGCTATTCTGTAAAGTATTTAACAAGGCCTGCCAACTTTTTGGCAGGCTTTTTTGTCTTTTACCGATATTGCATGGTGAAAAATACTTTAATGAAGACATTTGTTTTAATAGGCAGTTTTGGACTTACTTTTTTATCAGCTACCGGTCAGAAAGAATTAGCGGCTAATTACAGGGCTTTTGTGGTAAGACAGGATAGTAATACAGTTGTATTTAATATGCAGGTTAGTAAAGAAAAGACAGGAACTTTTTTTTACATAATCAATGCAGATGAAAAAATAAAGGTAGGCCCGGTTTCTGTTACAAATGATTCGGTGAATTTCGAAATGCCCGTTTTTGAATCATCTTTTAAAACAAAAAGAAATGGTGATGGAAGTTTCCAGGGTATTTGGAACAAGGGAACGACCGGTGAATTTCAAAATTGGGCTTTCTATGCTTATCCCAACCAGATATACAGGTTTACAAAAAACCAGGGAAGTGCAGTGTATAATATCAGTGGGAAATGGGATGTTACTATTACAAGACCAAACGGCACACCGAGAAAAGCATTAGCTGAGTTTGAACAAATGGGCGATAAACTTACAGGCAGTTTTATTACTCCATCAGGTGATTATCGTTTTTTGGACGGGATTGTTACCGGTGATTCTCTAAAGCTTTCCACTTTTGATGGCTCTCATGCCTATACTTTTTATGCTAAGATCAATAGCCCTGAAAAAATTTCTGGTGGTGTTTATTTAGCTGGTTACAGCGGTAAGGAAACATGGTCCGCCATAAAAGATAATAATGTAAAAGAACCACAGCAGGAAGAGCCAACTAAATTAAAGCCAGGTGAAAGTAAATTGAATTTTACATTCAATGATCTTGAGGGTAAACCTGTATCAATAAATGATGAAAGATTTAAAAATAAAGTGGTGGTTGTTCAATTAATGGGCAGCTGGTGCCCTAATTGTCTTGATGAAACAAAATTCCTGAGTGATTTCTATAATAAGTACCGTAGCAAGGGAGTAGAAATAGTTTCACTTGCTTATGAGTATTCAACTGACATCGAACGTTCGAGAAAAAGCTTAAGTAAGTTTCAGAAACTATTTAATGTTCAATACCCGATGCTGATTACCGGTGTTACTTCTACTGACGAACAAAAAACTGAAAAGACATTACCCCAACTTACTCCGATAAGAGCATTCCCTACAAGTATCTTTTTAGATAGAAAAGGAAATGTAAGAGAGGTTCATAGTGTTTTTTACGGACCCGGCACAAAACAATACTTTGAAGAGTACAAAAAAGTTTTCACAAATATTGTTGAAGGTTTGCTGAAGGAAAAAAATTAAGTCGTCAACGGTCAATGGTGAATGGTCAAATAAATTTGAAAGATTTATTCACGATTCACCATTCACGAAAGCTGAATAGACCCGATAGCTATCGGGTTGTTGCAGCACAAGAGTGCCCTTCGCTTCGCTCTGGATAAACTGTGCTACAAAGCTTAATTGAATTACTTCAGTTGGGTAAATAAAAATTACAATTCCCTTATCCAGATATTCCGGAAGCTGGTAAGGTGAGAATGATCCTGTAACATGAGTGGTTCTTTTGCATCATGCTTTTCATAAGTTGGTGAACCGATGTAAACAGTATTACCCCATAGCGTTGTATTATTTTGAACCAGCACTCCATTTTGAGTAACTGTTATACGAGCTGGTGAAATAATTGATCCATTATCGCTGAATCGGGGTGCAGTAAAAATGATATCATAGGTCTGCCACTCACCGGGAGCTTTGCACACATTTACCAGGGGCGGAGTCTGCTTGTACATGCTACCAGCCTGGCCATTCACATAGGTCTTATTTATATTGTTATAGTTGTCGAGTACCTGCAATTCGTACCGTCCCATCAGAAAGATGCCGCTGTTGCCTCGGTCTTGTCCTTCACCTTTTACATTTTTATCTATGCGCCATTCAATATGCAACTGGCAGTCACCAAATTTTTGCTTTGTCTGGATGCCACCTGTGCCTGGTTTTACAGTAAGTGCATTATCAGCTACTGTCCATTTTGCTTCATCACCATTTGTATGCTGCCAGGCGCTGGCGGATGTACCATTAAAAAGTATGATGGCATCTGACGGAGCATCTGTATTGGTTTTACCGGGAGTTATCACTTTTGGTTCGGGTTTCCATACTTCAGTTGTTGCCGGATCTTTTTGTGCAAAGAGACTAATATGTGCAATGATGGCTGCGCAAATAATAACAGATCGTTGTAGATACATAAAATGATTTTAGAATGGGAAGATAAATATTTTAATAGTTTAATTGATTGAATTTTTCAAGAGTCAATTCCCAATGCTTTACAGGCTGTTCAAAATTGATAAAGCCGGGAACGGTAACATATTCTTTGATGAATTCAAACCCGAGCTTTTCCATTGTTTTATTTGGTGCGGGATTCAGTGAATAAGGTTCGCAACAGATTTTTCTTAATTTCATTTTTTCAAAGAAGAAAGGAAGCGTCATTTTTACAAACTGCAAACCCAGTCCTTTTGTCCGGTTGCCGGGTTCCCAGATGTGTAAATGCATATAGGCTTCTTCGCCAAAAATTATTCGGTTCACATTGCTGTGGCCGATCGGTTCACCATCAAGCAACCAGATGATGCAATAAGACTTTTTTTCTTTATAAGATTGGCTGAGCTGTTCATTAAGCATTTGTTCCCATTCTTCTCTTGTTGGCATTTTAGAAAGATCAACTCCCATATTAATTAAAAAGGCAGGATCTGATTTGAACCAATAATCGCTTAATGGCTCAATATCGCTCTGTTGAATTTCTCTTACTAAAAGTGAAGGGGAGATCATTGTATTTTATTTTCCTCAATCATAACGCCAGCACATCCTTCATCGAATAAATTCCTTTCTTTCCTTTTAAAAATTCTGCTGCAAGTACAGCGCCTAGTGCAAATCCCTTTCTTGTATGCGCTGTATGTATGATCTCGATATCATCAATGCCGGAAGAATATTTTACTTTATGTGTGCCGGCAGCGGGGTCAATACGTTCACTGAGAATTTCAAGATCTTCGGGATTGTCACTAATATGATTTGCCCATTTCTTTTTGCGGGGAATATTTTCGAGCACCTGTTCTGCAAGCGTAATCGCTGTTCCGCTTGGCGCATCTTTTTTTTCCGTATGATGTATTTCGGTTAGCTGTATTTCGTAATCTCCATGATCCTTCATTAATGATGCAAGGCGTTTGTTTACTTCAAAAAAAATATTTACACCAACACTAAAATTGCTGGCGTATAAAAATGCTGCATTGCTTTTTTTACAATCATTTTCTATTTCACCTAATTTCTCCAACCAGCCGGTAGAACCGCAAACTGTGGCTTTGCCAAATTGCATCAGCTTTTTTACATTTTCAAATGCACTATGTGGACCTGTAAATTCAATAGCAACATCAGTTTTAACCAAATTTTCTTTTGTGAACTGATCAGCATTTTCAACATCAATTTTCAAAACAATAGTGTGGCCACGTTGCAAAGCAATTTCTTCAATTGCTTTGCCCATTTTTCCGTAACCGACGAGTGCAATGTTCATATTCATTCGAGTTTTGAGTTCCGAGTCCGGTGGTTCAAAGGTATATGTTAAGCTTCAAGTTTAGGTTTTGACTCCGAACTCCGAACTATCGACTAAGAACTATAAATTATTTCCCAATTTTTAAAACCAGACTGACTCCATTCGTTTTCGCCATTTCACTGTAACCGGGTCTTACTTGAAGTGAAAGATCGGGGCTTATGTCAAAATTTTTCAGATGAGCATCAACGGCGGCATCAACAACGTTTAATCCCCATAGTAATAAAAATACCAGGGCTGAATAATCCACATATCTTCTGAATTCATCTCTTGCTGAACGAATAGAACCGGGACTAAGAACTTTATAGATCTCGTCTAATTGATGATAATCTGTCGAATCTAATGTAGGAGGTTCCGCTTTGATCCTTGCAGAGTATGCAAACTTATATTCTTTATAAATTTTTATGTTATTAACGAATATATAACCAGTAACTCCAAGGCCACCGTAGATAATTGGCAGTTTCCAATATTTTTTGTTGTATACCTGTCCCCACCCGGGTATAATGGCAGAACGCCTTGCTGCAACTTTGGGATTGTAAACTTTCTGTTTTGATGTATCACTCTTCGATATTTTTGATGCCGATGAATCTTTTATTTTAACGGGATTTTCAGCAGGCGCCACTTGCGAGTAAGCATTGCTTAAAAAAAATAAGAATATGAGTAAGTAAAAAAATTTCATCTGTTAGTTCTGATTTGCTGAATAGCCTTGTTGCAGTACAAGTGAGTGACACAACAGAACCTCAATAGTAGCAATTCAGTTTGGTACATAAAAGTTATAAGGGCTCTGAATGAGTCCTTGCAGACAAAAATAAGGCTTGAATTGTTAATGATAGGTTGTTACTCACTAAGTTCTCCCTTTAGGGAGGCAGAGGGTTTTTAATCTAATGGAACATTCAATTGCCCGAGAATTTTATTCAGTTCATCCATTGAATAGTATTCAAATGTGATGGAGCCGCTATTGTCTTTGCTGTGCTTCATCTTTATCCGTGTACTGAAATGCGAGGCTAATTTATCTTCAATTCGCTGAAAGCCGTCAGGCAATGAACTTTTTGTATGTTTTTTAACGGCGCCATTGTCTTTATAGAGATTGCGAACCAATGCTTCGGTTTGGCGAACGGATAATCCTTTTTCTTTTATTTGATCGAAAACGAAAAGTTGCTTATCAATAGAGTCGACATTAATGAGTGCCCGTGCATGTCCCATACTGATCTCGCCAATACGGACTGCAACCTGGATATCGGGTGGCAATTTTAACAAGCGAATAAAATTGGCGATAGTGCTTCTGTCTTTTCCCATTCTTTCCGCTACCTGTTCTTGTGTGAGGTCCAGTTCTTCCATCATTCGTTTAAAGCTGAGTGCGACTTCCATTGCATTCAGATCTTCACGTTGCAGATTTTCAAGCAGCGCCAACTCCAGCAATTGCTGATCGTTGGTTTGACGTATATAAGCGGGAATATCTTTAAGCCCGGCAATTTTCGATGCCCGTAAACGTCTTTCACCTGAAACTAAACGATACCTGCCAGAGGGCATTCTGGAAACAGTAACGGGTTGAATAATATCATGCGTTTTAATTGAAGAGGCCAGTTCATTTAATCCTTGTTCATCAAAATAACGACGGGGTTGTTTGGGGTTAATATCTATTTCATCAACAGGAATCCGAAAAGAACCTGTCGCAGTTTCTACTACAGTAGGTTTCAATTGACCGCTGCCCGTTTTTAGATCCGCATCAATACTTTGTAGCAAAGAACGAATTCCTTTGCCCAGTGCTTCTTTATTTTGATTTTGTTTAGGAGGATTCATTTGATATAGGCTTCGAGTTTTGAGCTACGAGCTACGAGCAGCTTATTAAGGTTGCAATTTAGTCATAAAGCTCATTATCATTTTTTGTTCTTCATCTATTTCTTTTAACAGTTCGTTTCTTTTTTCTTTTTCACCATAATTTATTGCTTCAGCAATTAGCAATTGGGTTTCGGCCTCAAAAGAAGAGCCAAGAGACATTTCAAGAAACCTGTTATAATCCTTGCTGCTAGTTCTGCTGCTGCCTTCTGCTATATTTGAAGGTATTGAAATAGCGGCTCTTGTTAGTTGAGATGATAAGCCAAATTTTTCTTCTTTTGGAAAGGAGGAAGTAAATTGAAATGCTTTGACAGCAATCTGAAATCCCTTTTGCCATATAAGGAGCTGTTTGAAATTTCTCATTTTATCAAAGTTTAAAATTTAGAAAAGGTAATGGTTTGAGGTATAAACTCGCAGCTCGTAGCTCATGGCTCACAGCTAAACAAAACTCATAACTCCAGTATTCTTTCTTCCTGTTTGATCTTCGTCATATTATTCTTCTGAAGAATTTCTTTGGCAAGATTAAGATAATTTATAGATCCTTTACTGTTGGCATCATATAAAACCACAGGCTTGCCTACACTGGGCGCTTCACTTAATTTTGAATTGCGATGGATGATGGTATTAAAAACAATATCTTCAAAATGTTTTCTTACTTCACTTACTACCTGGTTGCAAAGGCGAAGACGGCCATCATACATTGTCATTAAAATTCCTTCGATCTCAAGATTTATATTTAACCTGCTTTGTACAATTTTAATTGTGTTAAGCAATTTGCCCAAACCTTCCAATGCAAAAAATTCGCATTGTACAGGTATGATGACGGAATCAGAGGCGGTCAATGCATTTACTGTTATTAAACCTAGTGATGGAGAGCAGTCAACAACTATAAAATCATAATCATCTTTGATGGGATCAAGAATATTTTTTAATACCAGTTCCCGGTTTGGATAATTTATCATTTCAATTTCAGCGCCTACCAAGTCAATATGCGAAGGAATAAGATCAAGATTAGGGATCTCAGTTTTTAATAAAATATCTTTTGCTGCTGATTCATTTACCATGCAATCATATAAGCTTTGCGTAACATTATGCAGATCAAAACCGACGCCAGTGGTGCTATTGGCCTGCGGGTCCGCGTCCACAAGTAACGTTCTAAATTCAAGTACAGCAAGACTGGCCGCCAGGTTTATGGCCGATGTTGTTTTTCCTACCCCACCTTTTTGATTTGCTACACCAATAATTCTTCCCATACTTAGTTAAATTGTAATTGTTTCGCCGATTTTGATCAATAATAGCTCTGCT
>Ga0105249_10006494_pt1 | contig 10172 bp, 10 predicted proteins | sample KBSS44metaG_FD_81522 | JGI IMG/M metagenome (GOLD analysis project Ga0105249, IMG submission 81522) | Switchgrass rhizosphere microbial communities from Kellogg Biological Station, Michigan, USA - KBS S4-4 metaG | ecosystem: Host-associated > Plants > Roots > Rhizosphere > Soil | place...
AAAAAATCAGGTATTGTTGTGGGAAGGCAGGCTGGAGTCTTACAAAATTCTGGCAGGGGTCAGCTAACGTGTAGTGGCTCACAAAATCCTGCAGGGGCTTACTTGGCAGGAAACTCCGAATGACGGATTCATAGTCCACAGCCAATATTTTTTGAAAGTTACATCAAATTTAAACTTATACAAACGGTTGCGCTATTGACGGACTCGGCTGTGAAAACCATTTCGGACCCTGCTCGGTCATATACACACAGTCTTCGAGCCTTACACCGAATTCACCTATAATTGAAATATTCGGTTCAATGCTAAAGCACATGCCGGGTTGCAACGGTAATTTATTTCCTTTCACCATATTCCCCCATTCGTGTCCGTCCATGCCGATACCGTGGCCCGTGCGATGGGGTAAACCGGGCAATTTGTAACCCGGACCAAAGCCAGCGTCAGTGATCACTTTTCGGGCCGCGGCGTCCACATCTTCGCAGGGCCGGCCTAGTTGGGCGGCAGCAAAACCTGCACTCTGCGCTTTCTTTTCCAGGTTCCAGATTTCCAACTGGCGAGGCGTGGGATCTGCGCCGAACACAACCGTTCTACTCATGTCAGAACTGTAGCCTTCTACGGTGCAACCGCAATCTATGAGAACGATATCGCCCTTTTTCAATTTTTGCGGCTTCACACTGCCGTGCGGAAAGGCGGAAGCCTGTGCATAATTGTTCAACGAAAAATCGGGTGAGCCTCCCAGTTTGCGGTGTGCTTCATCAACTACAAATGAAAATTCTCCGGGCAACATGCCTTCACGCAAAATGGCCAAACCTGCTTTCATCGCCTGGGTGGTGATATCCGTTGCCTTTTGCATCAGCGCAAGCTCTGCCGGCGATTTGATGAGGCGGCACGGAATAGTGATGGGATCTCCGCTGACATAATTCAGGTGAGACGCTTCTTTCCTTATACCATCCAAAATGAAGAATCGCAGCCTTTCTTCCATGCCGATATTTCCACTTTGGATATTGAGGTCTTTGAATGCAGCGGCTACTTGTTTATACGGACTTTCATCTTCCTGCCAGGGATATACTTTTTTCCCAATGGTGATCAGTTCGCGGAGGCGGTTCTCTTCAAAGCCGGGACATACATAACTCACTTCCCCGTTCGACGGAATAATGGCGACCATGGTGCGCTCGCTGGGCCACCATTTCACGCCGGTGAAGTAATCCAGTGAAGTTCCGCAATCAAGCACCAGGGCCCTGATGTTGTTAGTCGCCATGAGTTGCTGTGCCTTTGCAATTCTCGCTTCCCTTTCTGCCGTCGTGATGGGTACCACATCCGCCGTCATGGGTGTTAACTGATCCAATATGGATTTGGCGGATTTGGCTTTAACCAAAGCGGCAAAGGAACTGAAGCCGGTAATCATGCCCGTGCCCGCTGTGAGGGTAGTGAGATTGAGAAAGGCCCTGCGTTTGAGGTTCATTCAGTAGAATTTTGATGGAATGTAAGCAGGTTTTGCATTTTATGCAAATGCACATTTTGATTTCAGTTCATTTTTGCATTTAATCAAAAATAATTCAGCGCGATTGGTTGGAATCGATTAGCATTCGGCTACGGCCATCACTAGCTTTGAAGGACTGTTTAGGAATTGACTCTTCCCCAAAAACCAAAAGCCTTATCAACATGGAGAATTCAACCTTCCAAATTATTGCCGGCTGCCTCTTGATCCTTTTTCAATTCAGCAGTTGTAAAAAAGACGGTATTTCAAAATCGTCGGACAATGTAACCACCGGCGCAGTAAGTGCAATTGGATATTTTTCGGCTACCGGCAATGGATCGGTTAAAGTGGATGGTGTCGTGAGGCAGCGCGGCATCTGCTGGAGTACGCATGAATTTCCAAACATATCGGATTTCATTACCATTGATCCGAATCCGGGATCGGGAAATTTTTCGAATATTTTGGTCGGGTTGGATCCGTCTACCAAGTATTGGGTTCGCGCTTACGCTCAAACAGATGCCGGCAATATTTATGGCGATGAAGTGAGTTTTACAACGCCAACCCTTGTACTCGGACAAAGCCTTTTTAATGGCATTTTATTTTTCGTCGATAGCCTGGGTCATCACGGCCTTATTGCAGCACCGGCCGACCAGGCAACGATTGGCTGGAGCAATGGCGCAAATGTGACTACCAATGCTTCGAGTGAAACCGATGGTTTGGCCAATACTGGAATGATTTCAGATGTTCAGGGCGATGCACCACCTTACGCAGCTTCAGTCTGCATGGATATCGAATCAAATGGCGTGTTTTTCATCTGGTTCCTGCCCTCAAAAAATGAATTGGATCTGATGTATAAGTCTAAAGATCTGATTGGTGGATTTTCAAGTAATCTTTATTGGAGTTCCACTGAAAATGATACCAACAACGCGTGGACGCAGGATTTTAGCAATGGCACCCACGCGCTCAGCAATAAAACAACCACCCATCATGTAAGAGCGATCAGGAGCTTTTAAGTATGATCTTAACATGAAAATACCACCCTTCGGGTTCGGTTCCTTTTTCTGCCTTGCTACGATTATACTAATCCTTCGGAGTTAGCTCTTCTGTTTCCCTTTTTCAGATTCTCACGTCAAAATCGTTTGAGGCGCTTTCTATGTGCCTCTGTATTTCTATTCTTCATAAGGAAAACCAATCATCATGAAATTGAAAAAGACCAAACCAGCGCGTTCTAAATCGGAACCAAAGAAAGAAGAACCTCTAATTTATGCCAAACGGCTAATTACAAGGCAGGGTTTCGAGATCACGGCCGTAATGGGAAAACTGCCTGACAAGGGTTCGGCCCACTTGCTTTCTTCCATTGCAGATGGGGCCGCTATCGAAAGGTCCATGCCGGAACCGGAAATGTCGAATCCCCGAACAGTGTATACTCAATCGGGGGTAAAAATCACAGCGCAATTGGGTTCTTCTAAAATATCAAAAAAGAAATAACATGTCAGCCATAAATATCACGCAACTGCAAACCATAGATGGAGCCAATAATAATGTAAGATTATTCAGCCCATTTACAACCACCCTTAAGCTGGTGGTATATTTTAATTTGTCAGTCGATTTCCGAACCATGCAGAATGTCAAGCTCCGGGTAATGTTTGAAATCATCGAATTCAGTACAAACAATGTGGTCGTTTATCACCCGCATGATTTTAATTATTCCGGAACGATGGGGCAAAGCCTGTTTGCATGGGAAGGTGACCCCACACCTCATCAATTGGGATTACAATGGATCGGACCTGGCAGAGGTAATGTTTTTGGATTCAGAGCAGCAGTAGAAGCTTCGTCTTTACAAGGCCAGAATGGCCAAATAGCCATAGATGCGCTCGCTGTTTCGGATATTCGGTGGTTCAGGTTGAAGGACGAATTCGGCGTTTGAAGAATTAAAAAAGCTGGAATAGGCACTGATTCAACCCGTTGTCTTCTATTGAGAACCGATGTTGCTTATTCTTTGCACATATTGGTCTTTTAACAAGCTTCGGGTCGATTTATGTATAGCTTTGTTTTCACCTTGTCTTTTACCTGCACTTCATCCGTCTAGCAAAAAACAACTTGATTTAATCTACCGGTATTTATTTTTTTTCACTACTAAATCAATTTGTATGTTAGTCATTGCCTACCACGATGTATCAGATCCAAAGGCCTTTTGGGGCGCAGCAAAAGAGCTCACCGCCAAGCTGCCAGCCACACTGAAGATACACAGTGTATTCCCCTCAAAAGATTTGAAAATGGGAACCTGCGTTTGGGAAGGTCCATCAGCAAGTGCCGTGCAAAAATTTTTGGACGACAACACGGGGAATTTAGCCAAGAACACCACCTATGAAGTGGATGAAGCGAATGCGATGGGAGCCCCCAAAATAGCATCCATGGCTGGTGCTGCAAATTAATTGGAATTATAAAATGTTGGCCGGTTCAACACCGGGCAAGTATTGAAGGCTGGTCCCAGACCGGCCTTCTTTTTTGATTCTGATTTTCTTCTAACGAAGCCCGGGCAGCGAGGATAATTGTTACTTCAATTTGATCCTGATTACGCTAAATGAATACCCCTCTGAATCAAGTGTAAACGTCGGCCCTCGCACATCGATGCTGGAAAGTTTTGGTGAGACATTCTCCGGCGACGCAAAGGAATTTAACGCTTCGAGGTCTTTACTTTGCATCACGTACATGGTTGCAGTACCCACCTTAACGCCGGTCAATTGAATCGAATTCGTTTGTTTCTTACTTCCGGCGTTGACAACCTTAATGATCAGTTCGTTTGTTTTGGTATCCAATACTGTGGATGCGTATAGACTATCCTGCCCGGCTATCACATCATTGTTCAATGTAATTGGCACAACGCGTGTGCCTTTGTTCACTGAAAATAATTTCTGCACGTAATAATTCGGTGTGCCGTACGATTGCAGGTTATTCACCCAAATCAGGTCCGGCGTCCACTGCCAGCCTTCTTCGTGTGCGAATAGTGGCGCGTATGAAGCCATGTTTACAACATCGGCATTGCGCTCGAGCCCCGTCATAAAGGCGGCTTCCGACAAGGCCGTTAACCAGGAATTTTTATTGTTAACGCTTACCGTCCGGTCGCTTTGTGCGGCGTACTCCCCACCAAATATTTTTGATGCGTTGCGCGGGTAGTGGTCGTATCGTCGGGCGTTTGCAAGAAACCATTCCGGTTTGCGGTAATAGTGTTCGTCAATGATGTCCGCATTCATCAAACGCAGCTCAGTGTTGAGGTAATCAAAACGTTCGCCGCTGGGATCGGTACCGGAACTGTTCACGATCTTAAAATCAGGATATTTTGCCTTGATGGCCTTTGTGAAAATCTTTAGCCGTTCAATATATTGTGGTCCCCAGTTTTCATTTCCCACGCCCATCATTTTTAAATGAAAAGGAGCCGGGTGCCCCAGGCTTGCCCGAACCTTACCCCAATGACTAACCGAATCGTCATTCGCGAAGGCGATCAGATCCAGCGCGTCCTGCACATAAGGATCGAGATCACTGAGGGAAGCGAGTTCCGCACTATTGAACTGGCAGGCCATTCCACAATTGAGAATCGGCAGCGGTTCCGCGCCAATGTCTTCTGCCAGTTGGAAATATTCAAAGAAGCCGAGTCCGAAGGTTTGAAAATAATCCGGCGTTGGGCGGTGCGCAAATTCATTGTTCCACCGGTTAATGATCAGTTGCCTTTCTTCAATAGGACCAATGGTCTTTTTCCACTGGTAGCGATGTTCTAGGTCAAACCCTTCAACAATGCAGCCGCCAGGAAAGCGGATAAATCCGGGCTTCATGTCGGCCAACAGTTGAATCATATCGGCCCGCATGCCGCCGGGTCGTTTCTTCCAGGTATCCTGCGGGAAAAGAGAGATCATATCCATATCAATCATCCCGTCTCCTTCAAACCAAATATTCATTCTCGCTTTCATCGCCGTGGCATTGGCTACAAAGTGTGAGGCTTGTTTTTTCCATTCATCACCGGTGGGAGAGAGTTCGAGGCTTGATTCGCCAATCCTTTCCCCACTTTCACTGACGAGTTCGATGTATAATTTTTTATTCGCGCCGCTCAGGCGATATAGCAGGGAGAAGTCGTAACCATTTCCTTTTTTGATGCCCATGCCCCGAAAACCTTCATTGGAAATTCCGATGCTGCCTTTGGCGTTGTTGTGCAGCAACACACGCAGGAATCTTGGATTGCTGGTGTGGTCGCTTCGGTTAAGAATGGTAAAATCGCCTTCGGTTTGTGGTTTACCCAGGATGTTCCATCCCATTAAGGCTTTGGTAAATTCGAATGATCGATTTTTTACCAGCTCGGCATAAATACCGCCATCTGCGCCGAGGTTGATGTCTTCAAAGAAAACGCCCCACATGGTAGGCTGAACAGTCGCACCGGGTTTGTCTGCCTGAACGACAAAGGTGTGAGAAGGTTGGGCTATGGCCGAAATACTAATCCAAATGGTTATCAATAATATCACGACCGGCTTGAACCGAAGGTTTTCAGTCAACAAATTGAATGTTGCAATGTTCTTTTTCATGATCATTAATTAATTCAGGAGTCACCCAATATTTGCGCTGCCCATCCGTCTACTCCTTAAGTAAACCTATTGTTTACTTAAAATCACATGTATGAACCATTATGAACAATTCGCCGCAAAAGGCGAACGCGGAAGTAGGGACCACCGGCACCTGCTCATCCGGTCACATCAAAGAGCGCCGGTTAATGTGTACAAAACAGAATCAAGCTACGAAATGCTTGTGTTCGCCCCAGGTAGAATTAAGGAACATTTTCACCTGGACCTCAAAGGCAATCAACTCACCGTTTCCTACTCGCCGCCGGAAGGTTTTCCCCGGCCCGACTGGATAATGCGTGAGTATAGCCGTGGCGGTTTCATTCGCACGTTCAACCTTGACGAATCGGTTAATGGCGAATCCATTTCGGCAAAGTACCTGGACGGTGTGTTGCAGATCAGTCTGCCGCTCATTCCCGGTCAGCAAACGGCCCAACGGGAAATCCTAATCGCTTAAGGCGATTACAGTTTGGATCAATTACAGCCCTCGCAACATGCGGGGGCTTTTTAATTCCGCTTGTGTTGGATGGCGGGTTTGAGTTTCTTTAATTCGGCGATCGTTTTAACCGGGTCTCTGGATTTGAATACCGTATTTCCCGCAACCAAAACGTCAGCGCCGGCATCAATGATGGATTGCGCATTCTCAAGCGTTACGCCGCCATCAATTTCAATCAACACCTTCAACTTCAACCGGTTAATTTTTTCGCGCAGTATTTTGATCTTTTGCAAAGTGTGGGGAATAAATGCCTGTCCGCCGAAGCCCGGATTCACACTCATCAAATTCACTACATCTACATCTCCCAAAATATCATCTAACGAATCGATGGTAGTGTGTGGATTCACAGCAACGCCTGCCTTGCAGCCCAATGCCTTTATCTGTTGAATATTGCGATGCAAATTTGGACAGGCTTCTATATGCACTGAAATAATATCGGCGCCAGCTTTTTTGAAAGCTTCAACAAGGGAGCCGGGCTCTTCAATCATCAAATGCACATCGCATATTTTCTTTGTCGCGCGACGAATATGCTCAATCACCGGGATGCCATAACTAATGTTCGGAACAAATCTTCCGTCCATCACATCCAGGTGAAACCAATCGGCCGCGCTCTTATTCAGCATGGCGCAGTCCGTTTCCAGGTTCAGGAAATTGGCAGAGAGCAGAGAGGGAGCTATAATCGGCATGACTGCTTATTAGGTTAAGCGCAATATATTCAAATTCCCAATTATTGTGTGATGAATACGGGTTCGCACCAAATGTTTCCCCTTCTGCTCTTTGTTACGTCTATATCATAACATCCCTCCCTAATTCTCCATTTCCCCACGCGAATTGGAGATGTTTTCAATATTCCTGGAACTGGCAAAAATCCCGAGATTATTAATTCTTAAAAATAGTGCCTCATGAGTTTAGAAACCTTTCAATCCCCCAATTTTCAATTGCAATTTGAAAATACCCAATTCTCTGCTGCGGAACTTACGGCGTTAAGGGCGCGAACCCTCGCGCTTCTTGTTGGCTTTGAAAGCGACTACGCGACTCTAAGCAATTGGTTTGGTGTTGCAGTAGGAGAAGGTTTTGGCGCCAACAATCGTGTATTCGTCACCCTGAATAAAACTATCAGGGGGGCGTCTAACAATGGTTATAATTCCAGTAACCCCCAAATAACTGCAAACGTCAACGGAAATAATGATTCTGTTCTCAGTCTATTTGTAGCTGAGATGAGCGAAGTGTTAATGAGTTATAAAGGTAAATGGGGCGAGACAGACAGCGGTGGCGAAGGTCTTTCAAGAGTGTGCTCAGATTTGCTTCATCCGAATTCTGCTCCGGCCGGTGGAAACGTGAATGCGTGGCTCGCCTCCGATCCAACACAAGATCTCACAAGCGCAGTAGCCGATACGGAGTTCAGGAAAGATTGGGTAAACGAAAATTTCAAAGGTGGTCCGCTGAAAGCTGGTAACTCTGTGCCCGGCGATCAAGACTCTTACAGCTTTGGGTGTTCTATTCTATTTATCTTTTATCTAAAGGATCAGTTGGGGTTTTCAATGCCACAAATTATTCAAAATGGCGGAGCAACTCTTGCGGAAACCTATAGGAACTTAACGGGCAAAAATGATGATCCTTTTTGGGATTTTAAATCGTTGTTATCGGATAATTTTCCGCTGGGTGTAAAATCGAACACAGATAATCCCTTTCCACTTACTCGAAAACAACCGGCAACAAAGGTGGCAGCGGGGTTGGGCGCTTCAGACAATATTAGTGCCCTGGTTTTCACGAAACCAGACAATCGTATTTTTTATTCCTGGTGGAAGTTGGGTGAAGGGGGCAACGTATTTGGTGAGATGGATGGAGATGGACGAACCGATGCAGCCCCAGCCGCCGCACTGGTTGGAAATAAAAATAATTTTCTCTTTGCAGTCGTAAAAGGCGTGGACAATTCGCTATACTTAAATCAAGGTCAACTGGGAAGGAGTTTCGTAGGCTGGCAGGGATTAAATTTTCAAACCAATTTATCACCCGGTGCCGCGTCATCAGGAAATAATTCTGCGATTATAGGAGTAAGTCCTGATGGAAGAATTTTTTACACCTGGTGGAAGTTAGGAGAAGCGGGAAAAGCATTTGTTGAATTGGATGGAGGAGGCCGCACAGATACTGCGCCAGCAGCATCATTGGTTGGAAAAAACCACGATTATCTCTTCACTTTTGCCAAAGGACTTGATGGTAATTTGTGTGTAAACCAAGGAAAATTGGGGGCACAAATGGTTGGCTGGCAACTTGTAAACTTCCAAACCAAACTTGCGCCTGGTGCGGCAGGTTCCGGGAATATAAGTGTTGTAGTGGCTGTTGGACTTGATGGACGAATATTTTATTCATGGTGGGAGCTAGGTAAGGCTGGTAGCCCATTTGTGGAACTTGATGGAGGCGGAAGAACTGATGCAGCTCCAACGGCATCATTGGTTGGCAAGAATCATAATTTTCTTTTTGTTGTAATAAAAGGATTGGATGGACTTCTTTATATCAACCAGGGCGAACTCGGGAAACCCTTTGTCGGTTGGCAGCAACTAGTTTGAATTGTTGCAAACATAAGCCGGTTACAGTTCTATTTGATTCTGTCCAGCGCTTCCCGGGCCTCTTTGAAATCGGGATCCAATCCAAGTGTTTTTTTATAATTATCGATTGCCAGTTCCTTGTTTCCCATCGCCTCGTAACATTTGCCCATCCAATAATAGGCATCGGGGAAACTATTCGAAACCAGGTTTGCCTTCTGCACGGTTTTCAATGCGTCGTCGTATTTTTTTTCGTCAAATAGAAGGATCGCTTTTTCAATGTAAGCATCCATGAAGGTATAGTTGTGCCGGATGCAGTCATCAAAAGCCGCCAGGGCTTTTTCCTTGTCATTGATGTTGGAATAATAAACGCCTTTTATAAAACGGGCGCGGGCAACCGCTTCCGGACTTTCCTCATGCGTAATAATGGCGTCGGCCCAGGTAAGTGCTTCCGCATTTTCCTGGTTGGCCAATAAATAAGTTAGTTCAAGCATGGGCTCCAGGAACATGGGTGCCCGGGCAATAGAAGCACGCAAATTATGAATGGCCGCCACCGTGTCGCCTGTTTTTTCTTCCAACACCCCGCGCTTGTACCAAAAAACGGCATTGCTGCTATCCATCGCAATCAGTGAATCTGTCTGGCTCATGGCTTCCTTGTAACGTTCGGCATTCGCCAGTGCATCCAGCAGTTTATACCGGATAGCAATGGAATCAGGATTGCTTTTAACGCCACTTTGCAATTCGGTGATCAGTGCATTTACGCTGTCGGCCTTACTCATGGCGGACTTACCCCCGCCCTTACACGAAACCAGGATTGACATTGAAGAAAGGATTCCAAAACAGGTAACGAAAGTGATTAATTTCATGTGCCAAAGTTAAGGGCTGTTTGCATTGCCGGTAACCCTTTCGGAATTAAACAATGACAATTTTCTGACAATCACTCCGGCGGTGGAAAATAACTTTGCCATCCCTAACACCAATTTCATGAAGCGTTTCTTACCGTTCATTTTCGTGTCTCTTATTATCTTGGGTGCAAGTGCGTTCACGCCTAACCG
>Ga0105249_10006495_pt1 | contig 10170 bp, 12 predicted proteins | sample KBSS44metaG_FD_81522 | JGI IMG/M metagenome (GOLD analysis project Ga0105249, IMG submission 81522) | Switchgrass rhizosphere microbial communities from Kellogg Biological Station, Michigan, USA - KBS S4-4 metaG | ecosystem: Host-associated > Plants > Roots > Rhizosphere > Soil | place...
ACGTGCTCGAGGATCTCCGACGCGATCACACAGTCGAAAGTGCCGTCAGCGTAAGGCAAGTCAAGCGCATCGCCCTTGACGGCCTCCGCCCGGGCCGACGACGGCGCCTCGCCCTGATCCTTCATCGCCTGCAGAATCTCGTCCACGTCGTTGAGGTCGGCCGCGTTCTGGTCGAACGCGATGACGTCCGCGCCGCGGCGGTAGGCCTCGAAGGAGTGTCGGCCCGCGCCACAGCCCACATCGATCACCTTCGTGCCGGCGCCGACGCCAAGCCGGTCGAAGTCGACAGTCAGCATTTCGTCATTGCTTTCTCGTAGACCGCAACGGTCTGCGCCGCAACGGATTGCCAGCTGAACACCTCGAGTGCACGACGCCGCCCCGCGGCACCGAGCCGAGCCAGCTCCTGTGGCGAGTCCAGCAGCTCCCCCAGCACTTTGGTCAACTCGTCGACGTCGGCAGGTCGGACCAGTCGGGCGCATTCGCCGTCGGCCCCGACCACTTCGGGCAGTGCGCCTGCACGGCTGGCGACTATCGGTGTGCCGCTGGCCATCGCCTCCACGGCGGGCAGTGAGAATCCTTCGTATAACGAAGGGATGCAAGAGATTTCAGCTGACGCGAGCAGATCGGCCAGCTCGGTGTCGGTCAACCCGCTAGAGATGTGCACGATGTCGGAGATGCCCAACTCGGCGATCAGCTTCTCGGTCGGCCCGTTGGGTTCGAGCTTGGCCACCAGCTGTAGTTCGAGATCGCGTTCGACACGCAGTCGAGCGACCGCGTGCAGCAGATGGCTGACGCCCTTGAGTGGCACGTCAGCACTGGCGATCGCGATGATCCGATTGCGGACCCGCCGATCGGCCGGCTTGAACAGCGCAGTATCCACCCCGAGCGGCACCACGTGCAGCTGACTCGGCGCGACATCGAAGTCTTTGGCGATGTCGGATGCCGATGTCGAGGACACCGTCAACAGCTCGGGAATCTGGCGGGCCACCTTCTTCTGCATCTCGGCAAAGCCATACCAGCGGCGCACCAACGGCTTTCGCCACCACGGCGCGGCCGCTACGTCCAGGATGCGATCCCGCGTGATCGGATGGTGCACCGTGGCCACCACGGGCAGGCCCGACCCGGCGATGTCCAACAACCCCGGGCCGAGGCTCTGGTTGTCATGAACGACGTCGAAGTCGCCAAGACGCTCGGCAAGCAGGCGGGCTGCGCGCATCGTGAACGTGCGCGGTTCAGGGAAGCCTGCGGTCCACGTCGTCAGCAGTTCGAGCACGTCGATGCGGTCGCGGATCTCACTCGGCCGCGGAACGCGGAACGGATCGGGCTCTCGGTACAGGTCGAGGCTGGGCACCTTCGTCAGCCGCACCCGCGGGTCGAGCACCTCGGGGTAGGGCTGGCCGGAGAACACCTCGACGTCGTGGCCGAGTTCGACAAGGCCGCGGGACAGGTGGCGGACGTAGACGCCCTGCCCGCCGCAATGGGTTTTGCTCCGGTAGGACAACAAGGCGATGCGCATGGTCAGCTCACGAACGCGCGCGGCAAATCGCAGATCGAGGGCCGGTGAGCTGGACAAATACGTGTCACGCAGAAACTCCGAACCCTCTGGACATGTGTCCAGACTATAGTTTGACGTGCTAGCGGACGCAACGCGGTCGCCTAGCTCTGACTACCACAGACGGCACGAACCGCGCTGTTCGGCCTGCCGATTCCGGATCTGTCCTCCCGGGTATCCGACCGTTATGAGTAGACACATCGAGGCCCGTTTCGAGATCGCCAGCTGGGACGAAACGCCGTTCGAGGGTGGCGATGAAGCTACGAAGCTGACCGAGGCGCTGGTGGCCAAACGATACGAGGGTGACATCCAGGGCACCTCTACGACAAAGTGGCTGATGGCTTATTCACCGGACAAGAGCGCACTGTTTGTCGGCATCGAACACATCACCGGCACGGTCGGCGGCAAGAAGGGCGGCATCGTGCTGCTGCACGACGGGGAGTACCGCGACGGCGTCGCGTCGGCCGAGCTGCGCGTCGCGTCCGGCACCGACGGGTTGGCGAAAGTGGCTGGGACGGGGAAGTTCCGCGCCGACCCAGCAGGCGCGATGACGCTCGACCTCGACGGCGCCTGGTAGCGCTATTGCGGAGGGAAGCCGCCCGTCGCAACGGGACCCCAGCGTCGGGGAGTGACGCGGATCAGGCACTTGCCCTGGTCGACCATCGCCTGCCGATATTCCGCCCAGTCGGGGTGTTCGCCCGCGATCGCCCGGTAGTAATCGACCAACGGCTCGACCGCGTCCGGCAAGTCGATCACCTCGGCGTCGCCGTCGACCTGGACGTAGGCGTCGTTGAATTCGTCGGACAGCACCACGATGCTGGCGCGCGGGGTGCGGCGGGCGTTGGCCGACTTCGCGCGCTGCGGATAGCTGGAAATCACGATGCGGCCGGCGTCGTCGACGCCGCCAGACACCGGCGAGCTCTGCAGCGAGCCGTCGGCCCGAAATGTGGTGAGCACCATGCGATGTCGCGGCCGGATGAAGTCCAGCAGGGCGGACAGCTCGACGGCGTCGGCGGTCGCATACTTTCTGGCCATGCCCCAACCCTAGCGGCGCAGCGATGACGCAACCCTTCGAGAAGCTGGTCGCCCTGCTCGACTATCCGATGTTCGTCGTCACCACCCGTTCCGGTGACGAGTTGGCGGGCTGCCTTGTCGGGTTCACCAGCCAGACGAGCATCCACCCGCCGCGGTTCTTGGCGGGACTGTCGAAACGCAACCACACTTATCGAGTGGCCGAGCATGCGACTCACCTGGCGGTCCACCTCCTCGAGCGGCGGCACTACGAACTCGCCCGGCTGTTCGGCAGCGAAACCGGGGACCAGATCGACAAATTCGCGCGGTGCACGTGGCATAGCGGCCCGCACCAGTTGCCGATCCTTGACGACGCCGCCGGGTGGTTCGCCGGCGCGGTGCGCAGCCGCTACGACCTCGGCGATCACGTCGGTTTCCTGCTCGAGCCCACGGCCGGAAACGCCCCAGAGGCTTTCGAGCAGCTTGTCACGTTCTCCGATGTCGGCGACCTCGATCCGGGCCACGAAGCCTGACGTCCGTCACGTGTCGTATCACGGAGATACTATTCGAACATGAGTTCGAGTAAACAACAGATCGTCGCGGCTCTCGATGCCGCCGAAGCAAGCTACCTGGCACTTTCTGTCCTTCCCTTGGAAGCGCTGACGCGCCCCGAGAAGACGGAGCTACTCAAACGGCTGGGGGACATCGACAAGAAGATGGTCGCCCTCGACCGGCGGCTGATCGGACAACTGATCAGCCAGGGGGACCCCACCATGTTCGGTGCCAGCTCGTGGGCAGACGTGCTGTCCCGACGGCTACGGATTTCGCGGGGCGAGGCACAGAAGCGAATAGCCGATGCGATGTCTGCCTAGTTCGCCTTTCGCTTGAGAAGCCAAGCCGGAATCCAGTGGGTTACCGACTTGCGGCGTGCTCCGTAGGCAATGTCGTAGGTGACCAGGCCCCACCAGTAGCCCTGCTCGCAGATGCCCCAGCAAGTGAGCCGCCCGTCGACGACCGAGTGCATCTGCAGGCCCGCGGGGTTGTAGCCGCCCGCGCGATGGGGCTCGCGTGGGAACAGCGTGGCAAGGTCCACCAGCACTGCGACCGGGGGGTCGACGCGGCGGAAGGCCTGCGCTACGGGCTGCCCGTTGTAGCCGATCGACTGGAGCTCGCCCATTGTTCGATCATACGTTCGAAAGAATCGAAAGAGTACTCGCTGGTGCTGGTCAGGACGTTTGCCTTGGGATTCCTAGGTCGAGCCCGAAGACTCTCACGGCGGTTGACTTGCCTTTAAGGGCGTGTGATCCCCGATCGATCAGTCCGGGCGGTCGAGGAACCATGGCGTCGACGCACTGATGGGTGAGAAGGATCGCGTCACCGGTGGTCTTGGTCAGCTGCTCGACGCGGGCGGCGACGTTGACGGCGTCGCCGATCAAAGTGAACTCCAGCTTGCCTCCGCGATCTATGCCGCGAGACTAAGCGTCCGCCCACTCTCGTCCTACGCTGAAGCTGCCATGTACATACCCCGACAGTTCGCCCTTTCCGACGAGGAAACCGAGGCCGCGCTCGGCCAGGCCGGCTTCGGGCATCTGGTCACCCACGACCCGTCGGGGTTGTTGGTCACGCCGCTGCCGCTTCTGTACGACGCCGACCGGCATTCACTCATCGGTCACGTGTCGCGGGCCAACCCGCACTGGAAGGCCGACGGCAACGAGTCGGTGGCCATCTTCTCCGGCCCGCAGGCCTACATCTCGCCCAGCTTCTACGTGACGAAGACGGAATCGGGCAAGGTGGTGCCGACGTGGAACTACGAGGTGCTCAACGTCTATGGCCGGCTCGTCGCACATGACGATGCGGACTGGGTGCTCAACCTCGTCACGATGCTGACGAATCGGCATGAACAAGGCCGCGCCCAGCCGTGGCAGGTCACCGATGCGCCCGAAAACTACACGCGCGCACAGCTGCGCGCGATCGTCGGCATCGAGCTGACGATCACGAAGGTCGAAGGCAAGGCGAAGATGTCGCAGAACCAACCCGAGCGCAACCGCACGGGAGTTGTCGCGGGCCTCAAACAGTCCGACGCGCCCGGCGATCAGTTGGTGGCAGACCGCGTGGATGCACTCGGCAGCACGAACGCGAACGGCCGCGGATAGCCCAACCGGAACAACCGCGATCGCCGCACCGCGTCGACCGACACGGTGCGCACTTCTCCCGACGACGGTTCGTAGCACTGCCACAACGGTCCTGCCACGTCGACGATCAGCACCCAGTGCCGTGGGATGAACCGTCCGATCACCATCGCCACCGGGCGGCCCGCCTCGACCGCACGCCGCACATCGGACAAGCTGTCGCGCCGCCCGCGAAACAGCCGCCACCGGTAGTGCACGCCCGAACTGCGGGCGCTCAGCGCGCGTGCCATCCCCGCAGGCGTCGTGCCCAACCGTCGCGGCCACACCAGGTTCACCTCACGGTGCACCCGCACTTGTTCATCGGCGAACCATGCCGGATCCGACAGTCCGGCGCCGCGGTCCGGATTCAGCAGTGCACCCGCTACCACCGCGACGGTCGGTCCGCAGGTGACGCCGTCGCGCTGCCGAAGGTTCAGCTCAGGGAGGTTCATCGGTTATGACGCTAGGCCTAGGGGTACCCGGCGCTGGTGAGCTTCGACATCACGCCAACCGCCGCGCAGCACGACCTCGCCCGACGAACCCACGAATTCGCAGAGCAATGCGTCAGACCGGTCGCGCTCGAGTACGACCAGCGCCAGGAGTTTCCGTGGCCGGTGCTGGAGGAAGCCGCCGGCCGAGGGTTCTACAGCCCGCTGTTCTACCGCGACCTGATCGGCGATCCGACCGGCCTGTCGCTACCGATGTTCATGGAGGAGCTGTTCTGGGGCTGCGCAGGCATCGGCCTTGCGATAGTGATGCCCGCATTGGCGTTGTCCGCGATCGGCCAGGCCGCCTCGCCCGAGCAGATGCTGCAGTGGGCACCCGAATGCTTCGGCACTCCAGGCGATCTCAAGCTCGCCGCCCTCGCGATCTCCGAGCCCGAGGGTGGCAGCGACGTTCGCAACCTGCGCACCAGGGCCCGTCGCGACGGTGATGACTGGATCATCGACGGCCACAAGATGTGGATCGGCAACGGCGGCATCGCCAACGTGCACGTCGTCAACGCCGTCGTGGACGAGGAGCTCGGCCACAAAGGCCAGGCCCTGTTCATCGTGCCCGGCGGCACCCCGGGCCTGGAGCTCGTCCGCAAACTCGACAAACTCGGCTGCCGCGCGTCGCACACCGCCGAGCTGAAGTTCAACGGTGTCCGCGTGCCAGCCGAAAACCTGCTCGGCGGCCAGGAGAAGCTCGAGCACAAGCTCGCCAAGGCCCGCGAAGCAATCGAGGGCGCCAAGCACTCCGGCTCGGCCACCATGGGCACCTTCGAGCAGACCCGGCCGATGGTGGCCGCTCAGGCCCTCGGAATCACCAGGGCCGCACTGGAATACGCCGTTGAGTATGCCAACCGGCGCGAGGCGTTCGGCGCGCCGATCATCGATAACCAGGGCATCGCGTTCCCGCTCGCCGACCTGGCTACCGGCCTCGACGCGGCGCGACTGCTCACCTGGCGGGCCTCGTGGATGGCTGCGACCGGTGTGCCGTTCGAGCGCGGCGAGGGCTCGATGGCGAAGCTGGCCGCCAGCGAACTCGCGGTGCGCACCACCGAGCGCGCGATCCAGACCATGGGCGGCTGGGGCTACATCAAGGACCATCCGGTCGAGAAGTGGTATCGGGATGCCAAGCTGTACACCATTTTTGAGGGCACCAGCGAGATCCAGCGAGTGGTCATCTCCAACGCGCTCGGCGCCGCCGACGGTAAACCACCGCTGCACGTGGATCTCGAGCCCACCGGCGGCCCGCTGAACAAATGGTTCGGTCGCGGTACTCCGCTGCGCGGCAGGGCGGCCGACGCGGCGCTTTCGGCCAAGGATCGCGTCCCCGGCCCGATAATGCGGGTGGCGATGAACGTGCTGCGTCCGCCCCGCAAGTGAAAGGGGTCCGCGATGGCCATCAGGATGATGGACCTGCTCAGCGGAAATCTCGACACCTTGCGCTACGAGCGCACCGCGAAACGAGTGCGCGTCTACGTCGGCGGTGAACCCGTCGCCGACACCTGCGAGGCCCTGCTGGTCTGGGAGCCGCGCCGCGTCGTCCCCACCTACGCGGTCCCGGTCGCCGCGCTCACCGCGCAGCTGGTCCCTGCCGGCGCCGAAACCGGTGCCGACGAGGATGTCGGTGTGCGCCTGCCGGCGATCAGTTCGCGGCCGATCCTCGACCCGTCCGTACCGTTCGACGCGCACTCGTGCTCGGGCACCGCGTACGACGTCATCGCAGGCGACGAGACCGGCGCGGCGGCCGCGTTCCGGCCCGACGACCCGGACCTCGCCGGCTACGTCGTCCTCGAGTTCGCCGCGTTCGAATGGCGCGAGGAGGATGAGCCGGTGGTCGGCCACCCGCACGATCCGTTCGGCCGCATCGACGTGCTGCGCAGCAGCCGTCACGTCCGCGTCGAGTTGGACGGCCGACTGCTGGCGGAGTCCACCCGGCCGATGCTGTTGTTCGAGACGCTGCTGCCGGTCCGGTTCTATTTGCCTCGCGACGACGTGCAGGTCCGCCTCGAACCGAGTGACACGGCGACCTACTGCGCATACAAGGGCCGGGCGTCGTACTACTCGGTGCCCGACGGACCACGCGACGTGGCGTGGACGTATCACGACCCGCTGCACGACGCCGAACCCGTGCGGGACCGCATCTGTTTCTTCGATGAGCGCGTCGACGTGATCGTCGACGGCGTACACCGTGAGCGACCGATCACCCCGTGGGTCGACGAGTGACGTTCCGGGACATGCACTATGGCGATCTGCCGCTGCTGCTTCCCAACGCGTGGGATGTGCCGTCGGCGCTGGCCCTCTTGGAGTGCGGCTTCACCGCCGTCGGCACGACGAGCTTCGGCGTCGCGTCCAGCCTCGGCAGACCCGACGGCGGCAGATCCACCAAGGAAGCCAACCTCGGTCTTGCCGCCGCGCTGCGACCGCTGGACTGCTGCCTCAGCATGGACATCGAAGACGGCTACGCCGACGACCCCGACGAGGTCGCCGACTACGTCGCCCGGCTGCCGGCTGACGGCATCAACATCGAGGACAGTACCGCCGAGAAGCTGATCGACGCGGCCCGGCATGCGGCGAAAGTGCAAGCAGTCAAACGGCTTTCGCCCGACATCTTCGTCAATGCCCGCGTCGACACCTATTGGCTGGGCCAAGATGCGACGATCGCGGCGACGCTGGACCGCGCCGCGCAATACATCGCGGCGGGCGCCGACGGCATCTTCGTCCCCGGCGCCACCGACCCCGACGTGGTTCGCCAGCTCACCGCCGCGATCCCGGTGCCCGTCAATGTCCTTGCCATTCCCGGCTTCTCGCTCGCTGAGCTCGGCAAGCTGGGTGTGCGCCGAGTCTCGACAGGCTCACTGCCGTACCGCGCGGCAATCCACGCCGCCGCGCAAGCCGCCGTTGCCGTGCGCGACGCAACGCAGGTGCCAGCCGCCGATCCATACCCCGAGATGCAGGCGCGCCTGGTGCGCTATGCGGATCAGAAGTTCAGTGGATAACCGCCGCTGACCTTGAGCGTCTCGCCGGTGATGAACGACGCCTCATCCGAGCACAGGAACAACATCGCGGAGACGACGTCGTCCATGGTGCCCAGCCGGTGCACGAGCTGCAGCCGCTGAACGAACTCGTCGATCAACGGCGTCGGCAGGTCTGCCAGCGCGTTCTCGGTGTTCATCAGGCCGGGCGCGATCGCGTTGACGCGGATGCGGTCCGGTGCCAGTTCGTTCGCGAACGCCACCGTCAGGCCGCGAACCGTCAGCTTGGACACCGCATACGGTGTGGCGCTCGTATAGCCGGCCATCGACGAGATGTTGAGCACCACGCCGCCGCCCCGGTCGGCCATCGACTCCCGGCACGCCAAAGTCACGTTGATCACGCCCATCACATTGACGTCGAACAGGCCGCGAATCTCGTTGCGCGACAACGCCCTGAACGGCTGGTTGTACTTCATCAGGTGCAGGCCCGCGTTGTTGATGACGATGTCGATACCGCCGAACTCCGCGGTCGCCGTGCCGACCGCGACATCCACGGCCTCGGCGTCGGCGACGTCGCAGTCAACAGCGATCGCATGAGCGCCTGCCGAAACGAGTTCGGCCGCAGTGCGTTCGGCCCCTGCGACGTCGATGTCGGCGAGCACGAGGTTCGCGCCCTCGGCGGCCAGCGCCCTCGCGAACGCCCGACCGAAGCCGATCGCACCGCCGGTGATCAGGGCGGTGCGATTGTCGAATTTCACAACAGCTCTTTCGTCGGCGGCGCCGTCGCACTGGTGTCGGGCGGCGCAGATCCCTCGGGCATCACCGTGGACTGTAAGGCCTCCATGGCCGTCTCGTACTCGTCGCGCGTCCAGAATCCGGAGTGCCCGCAGATCGGCCCGCCGGGAGCGGGCACGGAGCCGGTTCGCTCGACATCGAAAAGGCGGCAGTCGATGTCGTCGCGTTGGGCAACCCGCAGATCGGTGTTCTCGTCATTGAAAATCCATGCCCCGATCGGATCGGTGTGACACCACAGATTGATCCACTGCTCGTTGGGTACGAGCTGCCAATGCCGCAGCCTCTGTAACGCCTCGGTGCCGAAGTAGGCCGGGAAGTTCTGCGCATACAGCCGCCGCAGCGGTGAGCCGAACGTCAGCAGCGGGTAGTGCTCGGTCTCGATGTGCGCCTGCAACAGCGTGGCCGCCGCGATCACGGTGCCCTGGCTGTGGGCGACCAGAACAGCGGGAATACCGGCTCTTCTGAACCCGTCGAGCCGCAACCGGACGTCCCACACTGTTCGGGCACCGTAGGACGGTGGCGTCAACGGATGATTGGCGCGCGGCCAGAACGTGACCACGTCCCACAGGATCGCCACAGCGCGTCGAAGTTGGCGGTTCCGATAGGCCACAGCGACCAGCAGCACCAGCCCGGCCGCCAGCGCGGCAGAGATGAACATGCTGATGCGGAAGATCCACGACGCCCAGTTGAACGAATTAAACTGCGGTACTGAGAGATTCACGATCAGCATCGCGAGCGCCGCCGTCACGGCGACAAGTGCCATGACAGCCAGACTCCGCGGACCCACATCGGTCAGCGACGCCAATGCGCGTGCTCGTGCAATCTGGGTGAGCTGTTCGTTGGGACCCGTGACCCCCGGATAGTCGGCCCGTACGCCTTTGCCCTGACTGTCGATGCGTCTCGGGATGACCCGCAACCACACATAGGCGCCCACCGCGATGGCCACGGCGATGGTCGCGACGGTGGCGACCGCCGCCCAGACGTAGGGCGGCGGCACGATCAGCGGTGCATCCGTGTTTCCCGGCGTCGGCGCCGCTGCTGACAACACGGCCTTGCCGAACAGTTGGGCCGCCAAGAGGCCGATGCCGACGCTGAAGCCTCCACCGATGAGCCATCCGACCAACGCCACGAACGGGCCGGCCCCCCCCCCCCCCGCCCCCCCCTCCCCCCCCCCCCCCCCC
>Ga0105249_10006499_pt1 | contig 10167 bp, 9 predicted proteins | sample KBSS44metaG_FD_81522 | JGI IMG/M metagenome (GOLD analysis project Ga0105249, IMG submission 81522) | Switchgrass rhizosphere microbial communities from Kellogg Biological Station, Michigan, USA - KBS S4-4 metaG | ecosystem: Host-associated > Plants > Roots > Rhizosphere > Soil | place...
TGAGCGGGTTGCGGAAGACGCCAAGCGACTGGGCGAGTTGCGAGCCGAGGTTGAACGGGTTCCCAATATCGGGGCCGGACTGCAGGATCCGGCCTGCGCGCCGCAGCAAGGACTTCAACCGTCGCAACTCGCGCGGCTTGGCATACGTCGACGGCAGCGTGCGGGAACGGCAGACCTCACCGTCGAGTTTGTCGAAAAGCAGTTGTTGCGAAGACATTCCGACGAAGCCGGCGCGCAGCGCTTCGGCGAGCATGCGCTCCATCTGCGCCTGTTCGGCCTTGGTCGGACGCTCGCTCTTCTGCGTGGCGCGGTCCAGGCCCATGGTGGCTGCCCGCATATCGGAGTGGCCGATGAACGCGGCGAGGTTGGGGCCGAGCGGTCGCGCTTCCAGCGCCCGGATGTACTCCTCGGCGTTCGTCCAGGTCTTGTGTTCATCGACGGCGGCGATGACGTGTTCGCGGGGGATGGCCTCGACCCTGCCGAAGATGTCGCCTGCGTCCTGGCCGTCCACGTAAATCGTCGACAACGAACACGATCCCAGCATCACGGTCGTGACGCCGTGGCGCAGTGACTCCGACAGTGACGGTCCGTTGAGCACCTCGACGTCGTAGTGGGTGTGGATGTCGAGCATGCCCGGCAGCACCCACTTGCCCGTCGCATCGATGACCCGTTGGCAGTCCTTATCGTCGAGATCATCCGGCGAGATCGCCACGACGTGGCCGTCGCGGATGCCGATGTTGCGCACCGCGGAAGGGGCGCCGGTGCCGTCGAACCAACGGCCATTTCGGATGATCGTGTCGTAGCTCACCAAGTCATAGAACAGCCCGTGCCGACGGGTGTCAACGAAATCCGTGAACAGATTTCGAAAAATGTCTACTTCCGATGCTGACCTCGCGTTATACCTCGGCCCAACCGTCCGGCTGCTGGCCGTCGATGTCGGTGAAGCCGTACTCGCGGGCCAGCTCGGCTGAGGTGACCGAGCACTGATTCCAACGCGCTCGATTCGCGTCGGCGGCCATCGCGGCGACGCCGCGTCCGACAAATCGCGGTGACTCCGAGACAGCGAATCCCGGGGGAGCGGTCGGACCGTCGGACCGCTTCGGATCGAGCGCGGTGTGCCAGTTCTCTTCGGTGACGTCCCAGTTGTCGAGCATCATCTCCGAACGCAGCCAGCCCGGCGTCACCGCGACGGCGGTGGCGCCGAATCGCGCGAGGTCGTGGCCGAGGCTGTAGCCCAGCCTGTTTACCGCCACCTTCGACAGGTCATAGAAGACCGAGATCCGATACGTGTTGTCGTTGTATTCCTTTGTCCCGTCGGTGACTTCGACGTGCAGGCCACCCGGTCGCGTGATGAGCAGCGGCAGCAGACAGTGCGCAGTGATCAGGTGAGTGCCGACGCCGAGCGACAGGATTCGCAGGCCGTCGTCGAGGTCGTGTTCCCAGATCGGCCGGTTCCACGTCGGCGGATGACCCTTGAGCACCTCGGCGCCCCAGATGTCATTGACCAGGATGTCGATGGCGCCGTAGTCGGCGCGGATCCGATCGGCGAGGGCCCGCACCTGTTCGATCTCGAGATGGTCGACCTGGATCGGGACCCCGACGCCACCGAGCGAGGTGACCAGTTCCGCTGTCTCTTCAATTGTTTCCGGGCGGTCATAGTCGGACTGCGCGTTGCCGGTGACGCTGCTGCGCCCCGTACAGATCACCGTCGCGCCGGCTTCACCCAGTGCGGCCGCGATACCGCGTCCCGCTCCCCGCGTTGCCCCCGCAACGAGCGCTACGCGACCGCGCAGCCCATCTGCATCCGGCGTCCAGTTCATACAGGCATACTCGCCAATGTGACCCCGCTACAGCGCTATATCGCCGAAGAAATCGCCACGGATCATGTCGATGGTTTGTTGTCCAGACGCGAAGCCCTGCGCCGGCTGGCACTGCTGGGGGTCAGCACCGCAGCGGCGACGGCATTAATCGCCGCGTGCGGGGAGAACAAGAAGACGTCGTCGAACGCGCCGGTGACGTCGAGCGGGGCCGCGACGTCTCCTTCGGTGCCGCCGGGGTCGGCGAAAGCGCTGCCGACCCAGCCGATCACCTGGGTCGGGCCGCAGGGCCAGCTGCAGGCCGCGTGGGCGCAGGCGCCCAATGCCAAGGGCGGCATCCTGGTCATCCACGAGAACAAGGGCCTCACCGACTGGGTGCGGTCGGTGGCGGGCCGGTTCGCGGGCATTGGCTACTCGGGTCTGGCGATCGATCTGCTCTCCGGCCAGGGCGGAACGGCGAAGTTCAAGGATCCCGCGGCGGCTACTGCGGCACTTGGCAATATCCCACCGCAGGACTTCGTGGCCAACCTGCGGTCCGGCATCGGGGAACTGACGCGCCGCGTGCCCGACAAGAAGCTGGCTGTCGTCGGATTCTGCATGGGCGGCGGACTGGTATGGCAGCTGCTGGAGTCCGGCGTGCCGGAACTGGCCGCCGCGATCCCGTTCTACGGGCCTACGCCGAACAACAACCCCGATTTTCGCCGCTCGAAAGATGTTGCGGTGCTTGCGTTTTACGGTGATCAAGACAAGCGGGTCCTCGCCACCGAGCCCATCGCGAGGGCGGCGCTCGAGCAAGCAGGGATGGTAAACCAACTCGTCACCGAACCCAATGCCAATCACGCGTTCTTCAACGACACCGGCGACCGCTACAACGCCCCGGCGGCCGAGGACGCCTGGCGCAAAGTTCAGGAGTGGCTCACCCGGTACGTGGGGTAAAACCGCGGCGAGGGTGCGTGTTTGCACAGCAACACGCCGCAACTTCTGTACAACGGCGCACACTCACGGCTTATCGACTGTGCGCAAAATGTCCGCCCGCCTCGGCGTGTCGACGTGCAGACACGCACGGTCGCGGTAGTTCATTGCCTGTTTTCCTGCCGGTTGATGTCGCGTTGTTGACCGAACACGCGTGCCGGTTCTGATTCATCACATGCGGGTTGTGCAGGTTGCGAATTTCTACGGCCCGCGTTCGGGGGGTCTGCGCACGGCCGTCGACCGGCTCGGCGCTGAATACTGCGCCGCGGGCCACGAGGTCTTCCTGGTGGTGCCGGGGCGATACTCCGATTGGCGTGAGCTGCCGTCGGGCGTCGTTCGTATCTCGTTGCCCGCCAGGCTGATCCCATTCACCGGCGGCTATCGCGCGGTGCTGCCCGGGCCTGTCACATCGCTGCTCGGTCAGCTCGCACCCGATGCGCTGGAGGTGTCGGACCGGCTGACGCTGCGCTCGCTCGGCGGGTGGGGACGGCGACACGATGTGGGCACCGTGATGATCTCCCACGAACGACTGGATCGGCTTGTCGGACAGATACTTCCGGCCCGCCTCGCGAGGTCGATCGCGAACGTGGCCAACCGGCGGACCGCCGCCAGCTACGACGCCGTCGTCTGCACGACGGCGTTCGCCCGCGAAGAATTCGACCGCATCGACGCGACGAACGTCGTGACGGTGCCGCTTGGCGTCGACCTTGATCAGTTCCATCCCCGCAGGCATTCCACGACGGTGCGGCAGCGGTGGGCGGCACCCGACCAAACGCTGCTGGTGCACTGTGGGCGGCTGTCGGTTGAAAAACACGCCCATCGCAGCATCGATACCGTTGCAGCACTGCGTGATTCGGGTGTCGACGCCAGGCTGGTCGTCGTCGGCGAGGGTCCGATGCGTTCGAGACTGCAGCGCCAGGCCACCGGTCTGCCCGTCGACTTCACCGGCTTCATCGGCTGCCGCGACACCGTCGCAACCATCCTGGCCACCGCCGACGTCGCGCTCGCACCCGGGCCACACGAAACGTTCGGATTGGCCGCCCTCGAGGCGCTGGCGTCCGGCACCCCCGCCGTGGTGTCTCGCACGTCGGCGCTCGCCGAAATCCTGACCACCGACAGCGGAGCCACCGCCGACAACGACCCGGACGCCATCGCCCGCGCCGTCGCGTCGATCATCAGCAGACCCGAAGCGCTGCGCCGCGGCAACGCTCGCAGGCGCGCCGAACAATTCACCTGGCCCCGGTCGGCAGCGGGCATGCTCAGCGCGTTGGGCGCACGTTGAGGCGCTAGTTTGGCCAGATGGCCGCCGATACCGAGCGCGCCAGGAGCCTCTGGTTCGCGCTGCTGCTGACGCTGGCGAACGGGTTCCTCGACGCCCACACCTACATCGCGCGCGGCGGGGTCTTCGCCAACGTACAGACCGCCAACGTGATCTTCGGCGCCATCGACACCTCGAAGCGACAGTTCGCGCTCGCGCTGGCCCATCTGTGGCCGCTGCTGGCATTCATCGCGGGCGTGGCGCTGGCGTCGCACATCAAATCCGGCCGAGCAGAACGGTTCGTGCCCCGCCCGCTGGTGTGGACGATGGCGATCCAGGCCGTCGCGCTGGCGGTCATCGGCTTCGTCCCGGCGTCCGTCCCGCACAGCTACGTCACCGTGCCGATCTCGTTTCTCGCCGCCATGCAGATCGGCCTGTTCCGCAACATCGGCGAACTCGTCTATCTACCAGTCGCCACCACCGGCAATCTGATGCGGTTCGTCGAGGCGGGATACGACGGCTTCGTCGAAAAACACGCGGAGTCGCGCCGGGCGTTCGGCGTCTACGGCACATTGATCGTTGCGTTCGCGGCGGGTGCGCTGATCGGCGCGTTCGCCAGCCGGGCGTGGGGTGTGCACGCGATCTGGCTGCCCGCCGGATTCCTCGCGGTCACACTGTGCTTGTTCATCATCGACGAGCGGCACCTGCGGTGAACTACCATCCAGGCATGCTCCGGTTGCCGATCGTCTTATCCGCCGCGGTGATGCTGGCGCTCGCAGGCATCGCACCGGTCGCGAGCGCCGAACCGAGCTAGCCGCCGTGCCAATACACGCTGTCGCCGCCGCAAGTCGCTCCGCTCGGCGGCGGCACGGCAGTGACCGCGAGCCTGTCGCTCGCGGCTTGTAACCAGTCAGTCGGGTACCTGACCGTGGCATGCGTGCAACTGCAGGGCAGCGACGGCCCTGGCCAATGCGCACAACAGAACGGGATTCTGACCGCGCAGGTGTTCTACCAGCCCTACCGTCGGGGCGCGACGTACATCGCGACGGGACGGGGCTGCGCCAACACCGGCAACCCGCCGCAACCGATCTGCCAGTCGATGGGCCCGCTGACGGCAACCCTCTGAACCATCACGCGGCGAGGTATCGCACGCCCGGGCCCGGGTCGAACCGATAGCCACGACCGCGGATGGTCGTCAGCACCCCCGCGTACTGGCCGAGCTTCGCCCGCAGCCGCCGCACATGGGTGTCGATCGTGCGAAGCGAAACGTCGCCGCCCGGCGCCCTGTCATGCCACACCGTGCGCATCAGCTCGGCACGTGACACCGGCCGTCTCGGCAGCCCCGCCAGATAGCACAGCAGCTCGAATTCGCGATACGTCAGCCGCAACCGCTCGCCATCGATGCGCACCTCACGGTTGAACCGGTCGATCGTCAGGCCCGCCAACGGGACCGCGGCGGCTGCCCGAACCGGGCCTGCGGCCACCACGGCCTTGTGGGCACGCACGCCCGGCACCGACTGCACGATCAGGCGGCCGAACTCGTCCGCCAGTTGTGCTGTGCGACTTGGTAATTCCACTGAGCTCGCGGGGACGTCGAGGACGAGCACCACCCTTACCGTTTCCACGGGTGGCCGTGCGGGCCGCGATACCGCTTGGTACACCCGGTAACTGTCGCGATCCGGAACCGGCAGCGACAGGGTTTGCGTCGCGCTGAGCGCAACTCAGAACGCCGCCAGCACCTGCCCCGCATACGTGCTCGTGATGAATTCGCGGGTGGACTCACAGTTGAGCGCCTCGGCCAGCGCCCGGATGCCCGCACTCTCGCAATTGTCCGGCCGCGCCACCAGGTACTCCGCGTACGCCGGATTGCCGCGATCGCAATGCAGCGCGGTGCCGGTGTCGACGCCCCACTGCATGGCCTGGTTGCCGAACAGGAAAACCACGTCGAAGTCCTCGCGGATGCCGCCAAGCAGCCAGCTGGTCAGCTCCTTGAACACCAATCGACGTGGGTTCGACCGCACGTCGCCGACGGTCGCCAACCCGCCGCGCACGGGACGGCATTCGATCAGCCCCAGCTCGTCGAGCATCACCAGCGACCGGTCGGTGTTCACCGGATCCGACGGCAGCGCAACCTCGGCGTAGTCGGGAATCGCGGTCAGGCAGGGAATCGTCGTGGAGTACAGCCCGAACGGTTCGATATGGACCGGCGCCACCGGCACCAGCCGGTTGCCGGTGCGATGGTTGAAATCGTTGAGGAACGGCAGGTATTGAAAGAAGTTGGCGTGTAGCCGGCCCGCCACCAGCAGCTCGTTCGGCTCGTCAAAGCTCTCGAAGATCTCGATCTGCAGATCGATGTCACGCGCTGCGAGTCCCTCGCGTACGAAGTCGAGGATCTCGGCGTGAGGCACCGGCGTGGCGCCCACCCGAAGCGGCCGCTTGCCCTTGCCGGCGACGGCACGCACCGAGCTGCTCACCGCCCGAACACTACCGACGCACGCTGATGCCGCAACCCCGGCGAATGTGTCCAATTGTGACAACATATGACTCACGGTGACTCCAGATGTGGTGTCGCCCATGGCGTTGTCCCTATCGTCGGCTCAACTACCACCGACAGGACGGTCAGCCATGTCCGAAACCACCACCACCCCAGAGGCTTTGGGGGAGCGTTCACCAGCGCCCGTGCGCCAGCTGAAGGGCAATCTCGGTGTTGCCGCGATCGTCTTCATGGTCGTTGCCGCTGCAGCACCACTCGGCGTGATCGGCGGCGTGGTGCCACTCGGTCTCGCGTCGGGCAACGGTGCCGGCTTCCCGGCGACGTTCATCGCGTCGACAGTGATCCTGTTGTTCTTCGCCGTCGGATTCACGGCGCTGACGCCGTACGTCGAAGACGCCGGCGCGTTCTTCTCCTATGTGCGAAAGGCATTGGGGTTTCCGGCAGGCATCGGCATCGCATTCGTCGCACTCGTGAGCTACGTCGCCATCGAGGCCGGTGTCTACGGCCTACTCGGCCCCGCTGGCGGCGCCGTCGTCGAGCTCTTCGGCGGCCCTGCGCTGCCGTGGTGGCTGTTTGCCGCGATCGCATTCGCGGTCACCACCTTCCTCGGCTACCGCAACATCCAGCTCTCCAGCCGCGTGCTGGCTGTACTGCTGACCGCTGAGATCGCGATTGTGCTGGTGCTCGACGCCGTCATCGTCGGGCGGGGCGGCGACCACGGCCTGTCGACCGGCATCGTCAACCCCAGCGTGATCTTCTCCGGTTCGGTGGGTATCGGCCTGCTCTTCGCACTGATCAGTTTCGTCGGCTTCGAGGCCACTGCGATCTTCCGCGACGAGGCCCGCACCCCTGAACGCACGATTCCGCGCGCCACGTACGCCGCACTGATTCTCATCGGGGTGTTCTACGCGGGGACGAGTTGGGCGCTGGTTTCGGGATGGGGCGATGCCGAAGCGGTCACCCGCGCCACCGATTCGGGCAGCACGTTCCTCTCCGACGCCGCACAGCGCTACATCGGCGTCGCAGGCAACGACATCATCACGGTGCTGTACTTCACCAGCCTGTACGCGTGCATTCTGTCGTTTCACAATGTCGCGTCGCGCTATGTCTTCGCCCTGTCGCAACAAGACGTCCTGCCCGAGTCGCTGAGCTACCCCCACACCAAGCACGGCTCACCGCACCTGGCCTCGCTGTGGATCTCCGGCGTTGTCGCGATCAGCGTCGTTCTCGCCGGCGTGTTCGAACTCGACCCTGCCGCACAGTTTTACACCTGGTTCGCGGGCGCCACGACTGTCGGCTTCGTTGTGCTGTTGATCGCCACCAGCGTCGCCGTGCTGGTGTTCTTTGGCCGCGACAGGCGCGATTACTCGCTGTGGCGCGTCCGCATCGCACCGGCACTCGGGCTCGTTGGACTCATCGGGTCATTGGTGCTGATCCTTGCCAACCTGAAGGACTTGGTCGGCGGCTCAAGCGTTCTCGCGTGGGTGATCATCGGCCTACTGGTCGGCGCGTTCGCACTCGGGGCCGTCATCGGCACGCGAGTCCACAGCAACACGGTGGCCGCAGCATGACCGAACGCGATCTGCTACAAGGACTCGCCGACGGCTCGGTGACCGAGATCGAGGTGGCCTGGAGCGACCCGTTCGGTCACGCGCAGGGCAAGCGGATACCCGCCGGGCAGTTCCTCGACCGCGCCAAAGGACACGGGTTCGCGTTCTGCGAGGCCTCGTTGGGCTGGAACACCGACGGCACGGTCATCGATGGGTTGGGGCTGACCAATTGGGACGGCGGCTATCCCGACGTGTTCGCGGTGCCCGACTTCGCCACGTTCCGGCCGCTGCCGTGGCGCCACGGTGTCGGCCACGTCATCGCGGATATCGTTGCGCACGACCGCAGTCCGTCGCTGCTCGACCCGCGGGCCGTGCTCAAGCGCGTGCTGGCCCGGCTTGCCGGGCTCGGCTACACCGCCAAAGTAGGCGTCGAGTTGGAGTTCTATCTGCTGAACCCCGACGGCACCGCGTTCCAGGATGACATCCACGCGTACTCGCTGGAGAACGCCAACGCGCTCGATCCGCTGCTGTCCGACCTCAACGAAACGCTCGGCGCCTTCACCCGATTGGAGGGGATCCAGACCGAGTACGGCCCTGGCCAGGTGGAGACCAATCTGGTCTACACCGACGCGCTCGAGGCCGCCGACGACGCTGCCCGGCTCAAGTACGCCGCCAAGGAGGTGGCCCGCAGACACGGCAAGATCGCCAGCTTCATGGCCAAGCCATTCTCCGAGCACTCGGGCAGCTCCCAGCATCTGCACATCTCGTTGTGGCGCGACGGCGCAGCGGCTTTCGCGTCGGACGACGGCAACGAGAACGAGGTGTCGTTATATGCGATCGCGGGACTCCTCGAGCACCTGCCGTCGATCACGGTGTTCGGCGCGCACTCTGTCAACGCGTACCGGCGGTTCGTGCCTGACTCGTTCGCACCTGCGACAGTGACGTGGAGCCGAGACAACCGAAGCGCCGCGGTCCGCTCGCTGATCGAAGCGGAGCCGACCTCGACCCGAATCGAACTGCGCAGCGGCGCATCGGATGCCAACCCGTACTGGTTGGTCGCCTCGGCGCTGGCTGCGGTGGTCGCCGGGCTGGAGGCGAAGCGTCGGCCGCCGCAATCCGAAGGCGGCAACCTGTACTTCACCGGCCCGCCGCTACCCGAGTCGCTCAGTGTCGCGCTAGCCCTTGCCACCCAGGACGACACGATCCTCGACATTCTCGGTGCCGAGTCCGTTCGCGACTTCGCGGCCATCGCCCGCAGTGAGTGGCAGCAGTATTCGAACCACGTCAGCGACTGGGAACACCGTCGCTACCTGACCAGTTCATGACCTCCCCACGGTTCGGTGTCTGGGCGCCGGTGTACGGAAACCACGGGGCGCGGAACCATCCGGTCGACGCGCCCGACGCGGGGTACAGCCGCAACCGCGAACTGCTGGTCCGCGCGGAGCAGGCAGGATTTCACTCAACGCTATTGGCGCAGCATGTTATTCATCCGAGCAATGTCGAGGACGACGTACTCGAGACATGGTCGACGGTGGCTGCACTGGCCGAGGTCACCAGCCGCATCGAACTGATCGGCGCGATCAAGCCGCTGCTGATCAACCCACTGGTGTTCGCCAAGCTGGCGGGCACCACAGCCGATATCTCCCGTGGCCGGCTGGCGATCAATGTCGTCAGCGGCTGGTGTCTGCCCGAACTCGAGGCGCTGGACCTCGACGCCGCCAACCACGACGATCGCTACGTCTACACCCGCGAGTGGCTCGAAACGGTGCTGGACCTGTGGACGGGCAAGCAGGTCGACGTCGCGGGCCGCGGTGGTCAACCCGCGTTGGTGCGCCCCATACCCGACCCGGCACCGCCGGTGTACTTCGGCGGCGAGTCAGAACCCGCCCGCTCATTGGCGGCCCAACACGCCGACGTGTTCTTCATCAACGGCCGCCCGCTGCGCGAAACAGTCGACGTCATCGAAGATCTGCGCGCCCGACCGCGCGACCGTGCGCCGTTGCGGTTCGGCTTGTCCGCGTTCGTGATCGACAGAGCTACCGAAGCCGAGGCGATCGCCGAACTGAACCATCTGCA
>Ga0105249_10006500_pt1 | contig 10167 bp, 5 predicted proteins | sample KBSS44metaG_FD_81522 | JGI IMG/M metagenome (GOLD analysis project Ga0105249, IMG submission 81522) | Switchgrass rhizosphere microbial communities from Kellogg Biological Station, Michigan, USA - KBS S4-4 metaG | ecosystem: Host-associated > Plants > Roots > Rhizosphere > Soil | place...
ATAAAAATTTAAAACCACTTCGACCTTCTATTATCTGGTGTGATAGTCGCGCAGTGAAGATCGGCGATAAAGCATTCGAGGAGTTGAGGGAAAAGTATTGTCTGAAAAATTTTCTTAACTCACCCGGGAACTTTACTGCCTCTAAACTAAGATGGGTTAAGAAAAATGAGCCTGAGGTTTATAAGAATATCTATAAGATCATGTTGCCTGGTGATTATATTGCAATGAAATTAACTGGTGAACCTGCAACGACAATTTCCGGATTAAGCGAAGGAATACTTTGGAATTTTAAAAAAGAAAAGACCGCCTTTGATCTATTAGAATATTATGGAATAGACGAAGAGTTACTTTCTCCGTTGGTTCCAACATTTGGAGAACAGGGAAAACTTAATTCTGCCGCTGCAAATGAATTGAAATTAAAAGTAGGGATTCCTGTTTCTTATCGTGCAGGCGATCAGCCAAACAATGCATTTTCGTTAAATGTGTTACAGCCCGGAGAAATTGCAGCGACTGCTGGTACATCCGGAGTTGTTTATGGTATTATTGATAAACCTAAATATGATCCGCTGTCAAGAGTGAATACGTTTGTTCATGTTAATCACACAAAGAAAGATCCCCGTTATGGCGTTTTACTTTGTGTAAATGGAACAGGTATTCTGAATAGCTGGTTGCGCAAAAACTTTTTCGGTGATGCATCTTATGAACAGATAAATAAAGAAGCAGCATTAGTGGCACCGGGTTCAGATGAACTTTTAATTTACCCATTTGGTAACGGTGCGGAAAGGGTGCTGGAAAATAAAGACCTCGGTGCAGTAATGAAAGTACTTCAATTCAATCGTCATCATCGCGGGCATATCGCACGAGCGGCTCAAGAGGGAATTGTATTTGCATTACATTATGGTGTTGAAGTAATGAAGGAAATGGGCTTGGAAATAAAAAAGGTAAGAGCTGGTTATGCCAATATGTTTTTAAGTGATGTGTTTAGTTCGGTCTTTGTAAATACGCTTGGATGTGATCTTGAGTTATACAATACGGATGGAGCAACCGGCGCTGCGAGAGGTGCTGGAATAGGAGTTGGCGTTTATAAAAATTTTGCCGAAGCATATTCTTCAATGGAAAAAATAAAAAGTTATTCTCCAACCAGGGAAGATCAGAAAATATATTCTTCAGCTTACAACAAATGGAAAAAGCAGTTAAAAAAATTGTGACATGATGCATGAGACGAATCCGTATGGAAATTGGGAGAAGAGGTGGCATCCGTTGCGAAGGGAATGGGTGGTATATGCAGCTCATCGTAACAGCAGACCATGGAATTTTGAAAAGAAAGAATCAGTGACCAATGCGCCTGAGTATGATCCAAATTGTTATTTGTGTCCTGGCAATAAAAGGATAAGCGGAAAGAAAAATGCTAATTATACAGATGTATTCATTTTTGAAAATGATCACCCCGTTGTCGGATTGAATTCTCCTGCTATTCCCGAAGAATTCCAAAGCCAACATGACGATCTGTATAAAAAAAGCCAGGCCGGTGGCATAGCAAAAGTTGTTTGTTATGATCCGCGGCATAATGTTACACTCAATGACATCAGCATTGATAAAGTTGCAAATGTTTTCAGGGCTTTACGAAAAGAGATGAATTTTTTTAACAGGCATGAAACGATAAAATCTGTTTTGATCTTTGAAAATAAAGGAGAAATAGTTGGAGTATCTAATCCACATCCGCATTGCCAGATCTATGCGGTGGATTTTATCATTAATGTAGTTCAAAAAGAATTGGATGCCGTAGCAGAATACCAAAAAGGAAAGGGGACAAATATTTTCAGCGATATAATTACTGCAGAAAAAAAAGACGATATACGGATCATTGCTGAAAACAAAGGAGCCATTGCATTTATTCCTTTTTTTGCAAGATTTGCTTATGAAACTTATGTGTTTCCAAAAAATCGTCATGCTACCTTGATCACGATGAGTGATGAAGAGTTGTATGATCTTGCTGAAGTTTTTCAAACCGTTACAAAAAAGTTCGATGCAAACTTTCAAAGCAGTTTTCCTTATGTGATGGCATTTGCACAGGCCCCGGTTGATGGAAATGATCATCCGGATTATCACATGCACCTCATTATATGCCCACCTTTACGTCAACCCGGTATAATGAAATATCTTGCAGGCCCTGAAACCGGTGCAGATACTTTTATGGCCGATACGATGCCTGAAGAAAAAGCTGCCGAGCTCCGGGCTATTAATCTATGAACGATCTTTTTTCAACTGAGGAACAAATAATTTCTGCTACGGCTCCCGGTCGCATGGATGTAATGGGTGGCATAGCTGATTATAGCGGCTCGCTTCTTTTGCAAATGCCCATCAAGCAAACGACTACAGTCAGCATTCAAAAAAGAAAAGACGGAGTTTTTCATTTTCGTACACAGATCACTAAAAAGAAAACTACAGATTTCATAATCCATCTTTCAGCAATAAAAGATATACCTCTTATTGAAGCTGGAAAGATCATTAAATCGGTGGCTGGTGGCGATTGGGCAGTTTATGTATTAGGTTGTTTTCTTGTTTTACAGAAAGAAAAGAAAATTGATTTAACAGGTGGCAATGTTTTTATAGAGTCAGAAATTCCATGGGGAAAGGGAGTTTCATCATCTGCGGCATTGGAAGTATCTACAATGAATACATTGAACCAGCTTTATAAATTATCATTGGGAAAAGAAGAGCTTGCAGTCCTCGCACAGATGGCAGAAAATTTGGTGGCCGGTGCTCCTTGCGGTTTAATGGATCAGCTGTCATCACACCTGGGACAAAAAAATAAATTACTGCCATTGATTTGCCAGCCTCATCAGGTTGATAAATCCATCAGCATTCCACGAGGAATAAATTTCAGTGGTATTGATAGTGGCATTCGTCATGCAGTTAGCGGCGCATCTTATGCGGATGTTCGGGCTGCAGCATTTATGAGTTATACAATTATTGCATTAAATGAAGGAGCAAGTATTGATGAACTTAAAACAGCAAGAACAATCGGAGACTGGAGCAAACTTCCTTACAAAGGATTCCTGGCTAATATTCCTGTTTCAGTGTTCGAAGAGAACTATATTTCATTATTGCCGGTAAAAATTGCTGGTAAAGATTTCCTATCTCAATACAAGGTTTCTATTGATACGATGACAATGATCGATGAACAAAAAAATTATAATCCTGCTATATGCGGTTCACATCCTGTTTATGAAAATGCAAGAGTAAATGAATTTAAAACTTTGATTAAAAATTTTAAAAAGCACAATGACAAGCAGGCATCTTTGATGCAAATGGGAAACCTGATGATACAGAGTCATGAAAGTTATTCTGCCGTAGGTTTGGGAAATGAATACACAGACAGAATAGTGGAATTAGTTCGTGAAGCCGGTCCAATCAAAGGGGTTTTTGGTGCAAGAGTTTCCGGAGGGGGAAATGGAGGCACAGTTTGTATTTTAAGTTATGATAAAGAAGGGAAAAGTGCAGTAAAAGAGATTTATCGCAGATATAAGAGTTTAAAGAAGCAAAAATTATTTTTCTTTTCAGGAAGTAGTCACGGCGCTTATTCTTTAAATCAATACATTTGAAACCAACTTTTAAAAAATGAAACGATCAATCATCAGTTATTTGCCAGCAGTAATTCTTTTTTTTCTTAGCTGTAACACTGCATCCAGTAACTCAGGCACTAAAGAAGTCGCAGAACTCGTACTTAACAATGCAAAAATTTATACTGTAAATAAGAATCAGCCCGAGGCTGAAGCTTTGGCTGTAAAAGATGGAAAGATCGTTTTCATCGGAAGTAATAAAGATGTTAAAAATTATATCGGTGATAAAACTGAAGTGATCGACTGTAAAGGGCAGTTTGTAATGCCAGGTTTTATCGAAGGTCATGGACATATTCATGCTCTTGGCTCTTCATTGATCAATCTCAACCTGATGAATGTAAAGAACTGGGACGAGATCGTTGCAATGGTTGCTGAAGCAGTAAAGAAGGCAAAACCCGGTGATTGGATCGTTGGCCGCGGCTGGCATCAGGAAAAATGGAATCCTGCACCAACAAAAAATTATCTGGATTATCCTTATCATGAAGAATTGGATAAAGTTTCTCCAAACAACCCCGTTATATTATCGCATGCAAGTGGCCACAGTGTTTATGTAAATGAAAAAGCTATGGAGCTGGCCGGCATTACTTCATCCACTAAAAGTCCAGCAGGCGGCGAAATTTTAAAAGATAATTCCGGAAAAATTGTGGGAGTGTTCTCTGAAAATGCAATGGGTCTTGTTGGAAGGGTATATTATGCATGGGAAAATCAGCAAAGTAAAGAAGTCCAAAAGGCAAAATGGGCACATAGTATTCAACTTGCAGAAGAAGATTGTTTGAAAAAAGGTGTGACAAGCTTTGAAGACGCAGGTTCATCCTTCGAGCAGGTACAATGGATGAAAGAACTGGCTCAGCAGAGTAAATTGAATATCCGTCATTGGCTGATGGTAAGAGAAGACAATAAAACGCTTCGTTCTCATGCAAATGTTTTCCCAATAATAAATGAAGGCAATGGTTTCTTAACGGTGAAAGCGGTAAAGGTTTCATTGGATGGTGCGCTAGGTTCTTACGGCGCATGGTTGCTGGAGCCTTATACCGATCGTCCGAGTTCAACTGGTGAAAACACGTTTAACATTGACTCATTAAAAGCCATTGCAGATTTTTGCTGGCAAAATAATTTACAGTTATGTGTGCATGCTATTGGCGACCGTGCCAATCGCGAAGTGATAAATATTTATGCGGAGCAAATTGCAAAAGATAAAAGCAAGGATCATCGCTGGCGGGTTGAGCATGCTCAACATGTAAATCCTGCAGAGATCCCCCGTTTCAAAGAATGGAATGTGATCGCTTCCATGCAAGGCATTCATTGTACAAGTGATGCGCCGTTTGTTCCTAAAAGACTGGGGGCAAAACGCAGTGAGGAAGGTGCTTATGTATGGCAATCTTTTTTAAAAGCGGGTGTGTTGGTGAATAATGGAACCGACGTACCGGTGGAAGACGAAGATCCTATTCCGAATTTTTTTGCATCGGTCACAAGAAAACTAAAAGACGGTACTGAATTTTATCCCGCACAGAAAATGACTAGAGAGCAAGCCTTGTATTCTTATACGATGGCAAATGCAATTGCTGCTTTCCAGGAAAAAGATAAAGGCTCATTGGAAGTTGGTAAATATGCTGACATTGTTATTCTTTCAAATGACCTGATGACCTGCAAAGACGAAGAAATTAAAAACACAAAAGTGGTGGCGACGATTTTGGGAGGGAAGGTGAAGTATAAGGGACAGTTCTAAGATTATTTATTGAGCTGCATTAATACTATTAGACTTCCGTTGTGTCACTCACTTGTACGACAACAATTCTATTCAGCAATAGCCAGTCCTTTCACGTTGAGAAATTCCCAACATCAAAGTGTTGTCATGTCGAGCCGGGATAATTAAGTAAGCTCTCAAATTAAGTAATACTAGGCGAGACATCTCTTAGATTAACGAGTCTGAGATGTCTCGCCTTAATTTCATCAAATTTATAAATACAAATAGTTAGCGGCTCGATATGACAAGACTGGATTGGTCCTAAGGTTTAGATTGCTTCGGCCTATTTCACTATATAAGTAATTGAAATTAATTTGACGGCCTCGCAATGACGAAGACCCTGCGGGACTGGCGGATAATTTCAAACTCACGGAGTCTTCGTCATTGCGAGGCTTGCCGATGATGAAGTAGAAATGAATAGTTTGCTCCCGGCAAGCCGAAGCAAACTAAAACGAAGAGAATGTAATACACACATTGAAAAATTCATACAACTCACTTACACTCTGCCCTTATCTGCTCATCAATCACCTTCTTAATCTCTAAATGTGCATTAGCTCTTTCTTCACCCAAATAATTTTTTACAAAAAGAATATAAGCATAGCCACGGCAGAAATCAACCATTGGCCAGGTACCAAATAATCCCGGGCTGGCAAGAGCTGTTGCATTGCCATCCTTTTCTTCAACCACCCAACTGCCAAGAGCATAATTAAAACCTTCCGCAGCTTTTGGTGAATAACGTTTTGGTACATCCGCCGTTTGTATTTTCATCATTTCATTTACTGATTCTTCACTAAGAATTTGTTTGCCATTATACTTTCCTTTATTCATCAACATCACCAGGAATTTCATGTAATCATCTGCAGTTGATCTTGCACCGCCTGAAGGATTATAAAGGCCTCCATCCAATTCAGTAAATGTTGTTTGTCGCATTCCCATCGGTGTAAAAAGTTTTTGCTTGATTAGCAGATCAAATTTTCTTTTACTTATTACTTCAAGCACTCTTGCCGCAATGTTTAACCCAATATTACCATACCAAAAATCCGTTCCTGCATTTGCTCTTATTTCTCTTGCTGCAAACGAATTCACTTCTTCTTCCAGCGATTCAAACTTTTTTCTTTGCAGGATTTTCTTCAAAAATTTATCATCATCTTCAATCCCAGTCATGTGTGAAAGGCAATTGCGAATGGTGACATATTTCTTCATGTACTTTTCAAAGTCGGGGATATATTTCACCACAGGATCATCCAACGATATCTTTCCTTCATCCACAAACTGCATGACTAATGCGGCCGTGAGCCATTTGCTGCAACTGGCGATCGGAGCTATCGTTTTGCTTTTATATTCACCTACTTCTTTTTTATACTCCAGGGTATCATCCTTTTTCCAGATCAAAACCACATAATCCTTCCCGATAAGGTTTTGTTTTTCCTCCAAAATTCTATCCAGGCTGCTGAAATTATATTTCGATATTAATGGCTTCTCCTTTTTCTGTGCATAAATCGTCTGAAAGATTAGCAGTGAAACAATAAAAATGCTGAATTTGAGACAGTAAAACCTGATTTTTAATGACATAGTTTCTGAATTTGGCTCTTGGATTGCTGTTTGAGTTTATGGTTTAGTCAATTTTAACCCTTTCAATTTAATAAATATATGAACTTAGGAAATTTTACCATAAAAGCCGCTGAGGCGGTTCAGGCCGCTCAGCAATTAGCGTTTAATTCACAAAATCCGAATATCGAAACGGAACATATTTTAAAAGCCCTGATCGAACAAGAGGATTCGCCGGTGGATTATTTGCTAAAAAAAAATAATGTTACCATCAATCTTGTTGAAAGCAAGCTCGATGAGCTTATTTCAAAATTGCCGAAGGCCTCAGGCGATCCTGCACAATCAGTAAGCCGTGATGCAAATAATGTTATTCTTCGTGCTGGTGCTGTTGTCAAACAATTTAACGATGAGTTTGTAACTCCCGAACATTTGTTGCTTGCGATTGTCCAGGGTAATGACGCCGCAGCAAAACTTTTGAAAAATTCAGGACTTACTGAAAAAGGATTGATAGCGGCAATTAAAGAACTGAGAAAAGGAGAAACAATAACATCCCAAACGCAAAGCCAGGAATTTAATGCATTGAATAAATATGCAAAGAATTTGAATGAGCTGGCAAGACAAGGGAAGCTTGATCCTGTTATAGGCCGTGATGAAGAAATAAGAAGAACACTTCATATTCTTTCAAGAAGAACAAAGAACAACCCAATACTCGTTGGTGAGCCCGGTGTTGGTAAAACAGCAATTGCGGAAGGTATAGCACATCGTATTGTAAATGGTGACGTACCTGAAAACTTAAAATCAAAGATTATTTATGCACTGGATATGGGTTTGTTGATCGCCGGTGCAAAATATAAAGGGGAGTTTGAAGAAAGATTGAAAGCAGTTGTAAAAGAAGTCGGCAACAGTAATGGAGAGATCATTTTATTCATTGATGAAATTCATACGCTGGTTGGAGCAGGTGGTGGAGAAGGTGCAATGGATGCCGCTAATATTTTAAAACCGGCATTGGCAAAAGGGGATCTGAGAGCAGTAGGTGCCACTACATTAAATGAATACCAGAAATTTTTTGAAAAAGATAAAGCACTTGAAAGACGTTTTCAAAAAGTATTAATTGATGAGCCTTCAGTGGAAGATGCGATCTCAATTTTGCGTGGGTTAAAAGATCGTTATGAAACGCATCATCATGTTCGTATTAAAGATGAAGCCATCATTGCCGCTGTTGAATTATCACATCGCTATATCACTGATCGGTTTCTTCCTGATAAAGCAATAGACCTGATCGATGAAAGTGCGGCAAAGCTTCGTCTTGAAATGAATTCAATGCCAGAAGAACTCGATACATTGGAAAGACAAATCCGTCAGCTTGAAATTGAAAGAGAAGCTATCAAAAGAGAGAATGATGATTATAAACTTAAGGAATTAAATACTGAAATAGGAAACCTTTCTGTGGAAAGAGATACGCTGAAAGCGAAATGGAGAGAAGAAAAAGAATTGGTGGAAAAAGTGCAGAATGCAAAAGCTGAGATTGAAAATTTAAAAACATTGGCGGAAAGAGCCGAAAGGGAAGGGGACTATGGAAAAGTTGCTGAGATCAGGTATGGGAAAATTAAAGAGCAGGAACAAACTATTGAGCAATTAAGTAAGCAGCTTGAAACAAGCGGAGAAAAACGCCTTTTAAAAGAAGAAGTAGATGCAGAAGATATTGCAGAGAGTGTTGCTAAATCAACAGGCATACCCGTAACCAAGATGTTACAAAGTGATAAAGAAAAATTATTGCATCTTGAAGAACATTTACACGAAAGAGTTGTTGGACAAGAGGAAGCGATCACTGCAGTTGCAGATGCAATAAGAAGAAGTCGTGCAGGCTTGCAGGATCCTAAAAAACCAATCGGGTCATTTATTTTTTTGGGAACAACCGGTGTTGGTAAAACAGAACTGGCAAAAGCATTAGCAGAATATTTATTTGATGATGAAACCATGATGACGAGGATCGATATGAGTGAGTACCAGGAAAAACATACGGTGAGTCGTCTTGTTGGAGCACCTCCCGGTTATGTTGGTTATGATGAAGGCGGGCAATTAACGGAAGCTGTTCGAAGAAAGCCTTACAGTGTAGTGTTACTTGATGAAATCGAAAAAGCAAATCCTGATGTTTGGAATATTTTATTACAAGTGTTAGATGATGGAAGATTGACCGATAATAAAGGTCGTGTTGTGAATTTTAAGAATACGATCATCATTATGACAAGCAATATCGGTAGCACTATTATCCAGACTGCATTTGAAAATGTAACAGAAAAAAATGTTGATGATGTAACTGAAAGGGCAAAGATCGAAGTAATAGCTTTGCTACGTCAAACAATACGGCCCGAATTTTTGAATAGAGTTGATGAGATCATAATGTTCAAACCTTTGCTTAAAAAAGAGATCATGGGTATTGTAAAAATCCAGTTGGAAAACTTGAAAAGGCTCGTAGCCCAAAGCGGAATTCAACTCGATTTCAGCGATTATACATTAGATTTTTTAGCTGAGCAAGGCTTTGATCCTCAATTCGGTGCAAGGCCTTTAAAACGATTAATACAAAAGGAAATTGTGAATACGCTTAGTAAACGTATATTGGCCGGCGATATAGATAAATCGAGACCTGTTTTGGTGGATGTTTTTGACAATACCGTAGTATTCAGAAATGAAGAAAATGGTAAGCCATCATCAAAACCAAAAGAAAAAAAATCAACATTAAATAAATAATCCCGTTATAACGGGCAAGGAGTAAAGAGATATGCCAGCACCAAAAGAAATAGTAATTATTATTAAGCCTACTGAAATGTTTGTGGGAAATGAGAAAGCATCTGTAACTGTAATGGAATGGGGAGAATATGAAAGTGAAGAATGTGCAAAAGCAAATGAAGTAGTAAAACAGATATTGGAAAAGTATGAAGGAAAGATCAGGTTTCAATTCAGACACTTTCCACTTACAAAAATTCATCAGCGTAGTTTAAAAGCAAGTGAATCTGCGGTAGCTGCAGGTCAAACTGGGAAGTTCTGGGAAATGCATAATATTTTGTTTCAAAACAGGAGAAATCTTGGAACAACGAGTTTGAAACTTTATAGTCGTGAAGCAGGTATCAGCGATAAAAATTTTCTTGATAGTCTTGTTAATGGTACTTATGGATGGCAGGTGCAGGATGATATTAAGGAAGGGCTTGAAAGAGGTGTAAGAGAGCCACCCGCATTTTTTGTCAATGATGAACC
>Ga0105249_10006503_pt1 | contig 10166 bp, 11 predicted proteins | sample KBSS44metaG_FD_81522 | JGI IMG/M metagenome (GOLD analysis project Ga0105249, IMG submission 81522) | Switchgrass rhizosphere microbial communities from Kellogg Biological Station, Michigan, USA - KBS S4-4 metaG | ecosystem: Host-associated > Plants > Roots > Rhizosphere > Soil | place...
AGCAGCAGCGGCGCCAGCGAGAACACCGTGTAGTACGACAGCGCCGCACCCATGCTTGGCGCGTAGTCGTCGATCCAGGCCGCGACCGCGCCCTTGACGAGCTGCCACCACTGGGCCGGCGTGCCCCGTGTCGACCTGGCGGCGTCCTTGGCGATCGCGCCCATTTAGGCCCTCAGGCCGGGCAGATGCCCCGGGGAGCTCTTCTTCTTGTCCGTGAGCATGGGCTTAGTAGGACGGAAGAACTTCATTAGTGTTCCTGCGGTCGTTTTCACTCACCCATGCCGAACTGGCGGACGATGGCCTCCAACTGGGTTTGCCGGCAGCGCGAGATATCTCAATGGAGTTGCGCAAGCTCGTTTGAGTTCGTTCTCGAGCTGAACCACATCCGGCGAGGCGTTGGCCAGGACGATTGACTCGGACGAATCCTTGGTTCCCGCAGCTTCGGAACCATCTTTCAGGGCCGCCTTGAGTTGGCCGATTTCCTCGACCACACCATCAACAAATGCGTCGAACGCCTGTAACGCAGGGCGGACGCTAGTTTTCCCCGGGATTGTGAACGGCTGACTGCAACTCACGCTTGGCTCGATTGCCTTTCTGCGCAAGTACATGGCTGTCTCCTAAAGTAGGAGCAGTCATGGTCGCGTAGTCGCAGCGGCGCGTCCGTAGGAAATCGCCGTAGCGTTTGGTGCGCGGCCGCCGCATGTGCTCGCTATCTGTTTCTGTTCCCCCTGGCGAGGGTCGGGTTGGCCGGGTCCGGATGTACGCGAGCGTCAGCTGTTCGGCGGGACATTCCACCGAACGCTTCGCGGCTGTAAAGCAGAGCGTGACGGCGCTCGTGGCCGGATCGAGCTTCGACAGGTCAGCTTCTGGGCCGAGGGAGCGTGCCGGGCATCGACCCAGGGTTCGTCGCCGAGCGTCCCAGACGCAGTCCGCTTGCTCCAGGTATTCTGCGGAGCGGCCCCTGCGATCAGACGTCAAGGCGGCGGTTCGGCAGGCGGTTCCTGCAGTGGCAGTCGCACCGTAAATTCACTCCCCCTCCCGGGGCCAGCGCTCTGAACCTGAACGATTCCGTCGTGAAGGTCGACCAGGCTCTTGACTAGCGCCAGGCCGATGCCCAGACCGTCTGCGGCGGAATCGATCGCCCGGCTGTCGCGGGTGAACAGATCGAATATCCGTGGCAGCACCCCTGCCGACAGTTCGATGCCGTTGTCCTGAACGCGAATGACCGCCATCGAACCTTCAGCGGTTGCGGTCACGGAGATCTCGCCATCTTCGGGCGTGTACTTGATCGCGTTGTCGAGCAGGTTTCTGACGACTTGCTCGAGGCGAACCGAGTCGCCCCGAACGACAATCGGCGCGGCCGGCACGACGAGGTTCAAGGTCTGCGAGCGGGCCTCGGCGGCCGACCGATGCAGTTCGGTCGCCGATCGGACTACCGCCTGGATATTGAGCGGCGCGAGTTCGAGTCGCAGGCTGCGTGTGTCTACGCGCGTGGCATCGCGCAAGTCGTCCAGCAGACGATTGACGACGGCAAACTGACGAGAGATCAACGCGACCTTGGGATCCTCCCGAGCGAGCTTGGCAATCCGGACAAGTATCTCGCATGCGGCCGAGAGCGTATTCAGAGGATTGCGCAGTTCGTGCCCCAGGGTGGAGAGGAACTCGTCCTTTCGCGTCGCTGAAACCTTCGCCTCGGCCACCTGGTGTTCGAGGGAGGCCAGCTCGGTCCGCAGATCGGTACGATCCCTGAGCAATTTTGCAAATCCAATCTGTCGACCCTGTGCGTCGCGCAGCGCCATCAAGACGCCGCTGATCCAGACTCGCCGTCCGCTCTTCCCAATGTGCCAACGGTCGTCTTCCGCGCGCCCCAGTCGCGTCGCGACCTCCAGCTCATGGACATCGAGTCCTTTGGCGAGGTCCTCCTCGGAAAATATCCTTCTCAAAGTGCCTCCGATGAGCTCGGCGGGCTCGTAACCGAGAATTCGCGTGACCGCGTCGTTGGCGACTACCACGGTCGCGTCCAGCGCCATAAACAGGACCGCGAAGTCCTCGCTCTGCGAATGCCAGAGTCGCAACAGATCCTCCACCGACCGGGCGCGCAGACCCTCATTCGTTGACTGGAGGTCGCTGCGATGATCCATATCCTGGACGCGCCGGTCGCGAACCGGACGCGAAGTTTTGGGGTTGTCTCTTGGCAGTCCACGTTCCCAGGCTCTCGTCGGCATCGGACAGCCCGAGACGTGGAGCGGCGCCGCCCACATGTGGGCGTCCAATCGGACGCCGCTGCCAAAGCCAAAGAAAAGAGCAAACCGAGCGTCGGTTTGGAGCGCCATGGCGCATGGACGACGCCGAGTCGGTTCGGCTGAGGGCGGCTGAAATGCGCGCCTTGGCAGAGAGGTCACGCAGCCTTGTGACGGAATCCCGCGAGCTGCTGCAACGGGCCAGAACTGGCTGTGCGCAGCATCCCGTCAGCCGACGGTCCCTACTATCCGTGGCCGCCTTCACCCCCGCCGGGGATGTCGACCCGAGTGCCTCGTCGACCACTGGTCGATGCAAGGGGTGAGATGCTGGCTCGAAACAATATCGCGAGACACATCGCGCGAGCGGATCACGAGATCCAGCGCCCACTTTCGCGACGCTTGCGCTTCGGTTCTCGCTCGCGCGAGTTCCGCTCGCATGAGCTGCAGTCGCATACGCTCGGCCAAGCGCTCCAGATAATCCACCCACGCGGCCGTGGCAACGGCCGTGCCGCTCCGACGAGTCGCCGCGGCATCTTCCGACAGTACCCCTGTGCCCCGCGTTGGACCATGCGCGCTTTTCCTTTCCAGGGGAGCACACCATGCCGCAATGCCAGCAGGGCCGCAGCCAAGACTGCGCCAAGGTCGTCGGTGGCCAGAAGCACGAAGTCGCCTAAGAGGCCGGCAAGACTGGAGGGTTGCCCGCCGAGGTCTGCCAGACCGCCAAGATGTCGGCAACTCGCAAGAAGGTGAAGATTCGCTGAAAGGGAAACATGGTCGGCAAGCCGCGCGCCCCATCCTGGGCCAGCGCAAGCCCATGCGCGGGGCGCGCGGTCGCACTGTTCCCCGCTCCGAGGTCAGTTCCCCGGCTCGCCAGGACTGTCTCTGAACGAGGGCCTGCTCCAGACGTCTCCGGCGAGCGACCCGATCTCCGCGTCTCGGCCATCGCCCGTGGGCTAGGCGTCAGGCCACGTTCCGCGAGCGAAGGGCCCAACCTCACAACTTCGCCGCCCGATGAAGAAGAATGAGGACTACCAGCGAACGTCATATGCCTCTTCAATCTCGAGCGAGCCAGGCCCGGCTGGTGCTGGCGGCCGTTGTCACTGCAGCCTTGCTGTGGGTGCTCTGGCCGTACATCGGCTCCATCTTCTGGAGCATCGTCCTGGCAATCGTCTTTGCGCCACTGCATCGATCGATCCTGAGCATGGTCGGCGGTCGAAAAGCCTGGGCCGGGCTGGCGACCCTACTGTCGATTGTGCTCGGCGTGGGCATCCCATTAGCGCTGCTGACCGCTGCGCTGCTGCGCCAGGCGGCCAGCGTGTACGCCGACATCACAGCGGGACGGATCGACTTCGGCGCTTACGCGCAACGGATTGCCGAAGCTCTGCCGCCCTGGGCCCTCCAGGTCATCGACGAAAGCGGCGTCGGTGACCTAGCCTCGATCCGCGACAAACTGTCGGCAAGCGCGCTGGAGGCCAGCCGGCTGGTCGCAACCCACCTGTTCGGCATCGGCGTCAACGTGTTCGCATTCGCGCTCGCGTTGGCGATCATGCTGTATTTGCTCTACGTGCTGCTCAGCGATGGGGCCGCCCTCGCGGCCCGAATCGCGCGCCTGAGCCCCTTGCCGCCTAACGAGACCCAGGCTCTCGCAACGACCTTCACCACAGTCGTCCGCGCGACCGTCAGGGGCGGGGTGGCCATGGCGGCGAGCCAAGGCCTGCTGGGCGGCTTGATGCTAGGTTTCCTGGGAATTCAGGCGCCGCTGTTTTGGGGCGTTGTCTTCGGGTTGCTGTCGATGATCCCCGTGGTCGGCGCCGGACTCCTGTGGGCGCCCATCGCGCTCTACTTCCTGGTCACGGGTGCCATCTGGAAAGGCGTGGTCCTGGTCGTATTCGGCGCCGTCGTGCTTACCGCGGTAGACAACATCCTACGGCCGCTCCTCGTGGGCCACCAAACGCACCTGCCCGGCTACCTCGTTCTCATCACTACGCTCGGCGGGATCGCCAACTTCGGTCCAAACGGGGTGATCATTGGTCCAATGCTCGCGGCGATGTTCGTTGCCATCTGGAAGTTGTTCAACGTCGACGTGGCGAGGCCGCGTACGTGATGACCCGCTTGTGCGCGCCTCTGGTCACGGCAAGGCTGCCCGGTTGGGGTCAGGTTACGCGGTGCGGAATCGGTGACGTAGACCTGCAGGCCGTTTCGCCAGTTCCTCCGGCTGGCTGAGCGCAGTCAGATGTCCGCCGGGCATCACGTCGGCCGAGATGCCAAGACGCGCAAGCGCGACGCGTCGCTAGAAGTCCACCGTTGCCCCCGCCCCAAGAGCCGCGCGGTCGCCTCGCGTTCGCCGACTCCTTGAAACTGATGCAATGGCCCTACCATTCTTGCCGCTTTCTCTTTTTGGGGGTTAGCTATGGTCCAGCATGACGTACCGACGCCTGACTTCGGTGAGGGCCAGGTAGCGGGATCGGAAATCAACAATCGAAGCGGCAGGCGCTACTCGTTCGAAGGTCACTACCTGGCCAACGACGGCACGATCGTTTATCGAGCGACGCTCGAGGCCGTCGACGGGACGTTTTGCGGGGAACTGAGCGGCACGTTCGACCACGGACCGGACGGACCCGACCTTAGGGCGCACGTCGAGTCGCTGGTGCGCGCAGCCATCCGCGAGTCACTTCTCTTTCGACCTTGAACTCTAGGGCAGCCTGCCTGCTCACCTACGGGTCAGGTTTCGGGCGCAGCTTCGAACCAACCTTCGCGGCCAAGAGCGGGCAGTCACAGTCCATACGCGATCGTTCCGTCGTTGGCCAGGTCAGTAATTGAAATGGGGGCGTCGGGGCGTCGGCCTGAACGCCGGCGTGAAGTCAGCAACCTGCGCTGTCCTACCACCGGCGCCGTTCCCGTCCGACGGGTCCCTGGACTGGCGCGTCTATCGTCTTGGGGTCCGCTTCGCGACTCGATCCCCATGGCCTCTCGTTCCATCGCCACGCTGTCGCTCAGCTTCGGCCTCGTCTCCATCCCGGTCAAGCTCTACTCCGCGACCGAAAGCTCCTCAGCCATCCGATTCAAGTTGATGTCTTCGGGCGGTGCCCGTGTCCGTCAGCAATTTGTGACCGAAGAGCCATCTCCCGCGTCTGCGTCCTTGGTGAACGAGATCGAAGAAGCAAGACCGCCCCCGCCCGAGCGCATAGGTACGAAGTCGCGCGGCGCATCCTCCCGGGTCTTCGATTTCCCCACGGCACGCCAGGCAATCGCCGCGAGCGAAATCGCTCGACCCTTTGGCCCGGCAGTGATCGATCGTGCCGAGATGGTCAAAGGCTACGAATTCGAGAAAGGAAAGTTCGTCCTCTTCACCGCGGACGAGCTGAAGGCACTCGAGCAAGGTTCTAGGCAGACGATCGACATCATCGCTTTCATTCCCGATCGCTCGGTCGATCCGATCTACTTCGACAAGGCGTACTTCCTGGCGCCCGACAAGCGCGGCGCCAAACCGTACAGCCTTCTGTTGCGAGCCATGCAGGAGACCGGTCGCTGCGCTCTGGCCAAATGGGCTTTCCGTTCGAAGGAGTACGTCGTCCAGATTCGCGCGTCCGAAGGCGGCATGGTGCTACAGCAGCTTCTCTACGCCGAAGAGGTGCGTTCGTTGGCCGACCTGGACATCGATCTTGTCCCGGTCGGCGATGCCGAGCTGAAGCTCGCCAGGCAGCTCATCGAACAGATCTCCGCCGACGCCTACGATCCGACACAGTTCGTCGACGAGGAAAGGAAACGGATCCTCGCCGCGGTCGAAAAGAAAATCGAAGGCAGGCAGATCGTCGCCCCGGAGCATCAGGACGCTCCTGCTGGCGCCCAGGTCCTCGACCTGGTCGCTGCCCTGCGCGCCAGCCTGAAGCAGGTGCCCGCCCCCGTCGCAGCGAAGGAAAGGCCTGCTCGTTCCTCGACGTCTCAGGTCGGAGAGCGCAAGCCCGTCAAGCGGGCCCAGCCCCGGGCAGGCGGCGCCAGTGCTTCGACCGGGCAGCGTGCAGGCAAACGGTAGCCGCGTCCTTCGGCACCGCCGATTCCGCTCGAGGGCCGGAGAGCATTGCAAGCCCATACGGGCGATCGGCGCGGGCGCCTCCCTCTTGCAAAAGCAGCGGTTTCGCCACTTCTGCGCGAGGGCAATCCTGACGGAAGCGTCGTCCTCGGAACCGCGGCGATGACGTCGCCTTCCTGGCCGCGCGACGCGGCCACTGCGAGCTGGCAAGCGACCTCGCCGACGGTCGGGTCGAGATTTCGCTCGGCCGGCCTACGCCGGCTGCTCTTCGCCCTGCTCCTCCATCAACTCCGCCTTGCGCTCCGAGAGCTGCTGCGCCAGATCGGCGAGTTCCATCCCGGCCTTGCGGCACTTCGGGAACATCTCGCCTTCTTCTTCCTGCACGTGGTGGTCGATGTACTCGCTTAGCACCGTGACCTTGGCGTCGTAGAGGTCGTCGTCCGGAGCCATGCCCTGTATCTGCGCGATCAGGTCCTTGGCCGAGGCGTGCTCGACCTCGGCCTCGTCGAGCAGATCGCTCTCGACCTCCGCCTCGCGCGCGGCGGGATAGAAGATCTCTTCCTCGAGAGTCGCGTGGACAGTAAGCATCGCGCAGATCTGCTCGGCGAGCGCCTGCCGCTCCTCGCCATCGGCCTCGGCTTCTGCCAGCTTCTTGTACTCCTTGAAAAGCTTCTTCACTTCGGCGTGGTCGCGGGAGAGCAGAAGCGTTGCATCCGTCAGTGCCGCCCGCGCCCTCACCGGCGTCTTCCGGGCCGCCGGCTTCCTTGCTGTTGCCATGTCGTCTTCCTTCTCGCGCGGACATCGCGCCGGGGCAAAAAGGCAATGGCTGTGCCCATGCGGCGACGTCTTCGCCTGGCACAGGACCGCTTTGTGGCGACGGCCGATCGCTTCTGCAGGCGCAAGACATCTTCGGGATTTCCCTGATCTTGAACCCTGGCGGGAGCGTCCCTACCTTCGCTCGCCATTTTTTTGAAGGGGGTAACGACGGGCCATCCAAATGCCCGACGCCTGACTTCATCGACGGAGGTCGCGGGAACGGAAGTCAATGACAGCAACGGCAAGCTCTACGGGTTCGAGGGGCACTGCCTGGGCAACGGCACGATCATCTATCGAGCGATGGTCGAAGACGCCGGCCGGGAATTCCGTGGAGAACTGAGCGGCGAATTCGACCGCCTGTCCGGGGTGGACTCGTCCCAGCGCGCGTCGAATCCCTGGTGCGCGCGGCGATCCGCAAGTCGACCGGCTTCCGGCCGTGATGGCCTTCGGCCGTCGATTGGCCGAAACCCGCGAAGCCCTTGAAAGAGCATGGACCGCGCCCAATTCCTGCGGCGGGCCGGTCCGGCCCGCAACATGAGAAAGGAGTGAACGATGTACCCATCCATGCTGAAAGGCCCCGGCGAGCTGTTCGCCGATTTCTCTCGCCTTCAGGATCGGCTCGACGAATTGCTAGGCGAAGGCCGCGATTCGTCGAGTATCCGCGCCGTGGCGCGCGACGGCGCGTTCCCGATGCTCAACGTCGGGACCTGGGAGGAAGCGCTCGAAATCTACGCCCTTGCCCCCGGACTCGATCCGGCGGCAATCGAGGTCTCCGTCGAGAAGGGTTTGCTCTCCATCTCCGGCAACCGGGCAACTCGCGCTGGTGGAGAAACCGAGGAGATCGTGTACGCACGTGAACGCTTTACCGGTCCCTTCCGTCGCGTCGTCAGCCTTCCCGAGGACGCAGACACGACAAAGGTCGAGGCCAGTTATCGCGACGGCGTGCTCAAGCTCGTGGTGCCGAGGCTCGAGACCGCCAAACCCCGGCAGATTGCCGTCAACCGCTGAACATTCCAAGGAGATGCTCATGCAAGCCAGTCCCACCAGCGATCCCAGCCCGTCTTCGCGCGCCGAGCCGGCCGTGCTGCCCTCGGTCGACATCGTCGAGGACTCCGCCGGCATCACCGTCACTGCAGACCTGCCCGGCGTCAGCCCGGACGACCTTGTCGTTCGGGTCGATGGTCGGAACCTGACGCTCGAGGCGCCGCTGCGCCTCGGCGAAGCCGATTCGCTCGCCTTCGTTTACTCCGAAGTCAGGGCGAACCGCTACCGCCGAAGCTTCGAGCTGAGCGGCGAGCTCGACACGACGGCCATCCAGGCGGAACTCAAGGACGGCGTTTTGAAGCTGCGCCTGCCCAAAGTCGAACGGGCCAAGCCAAGACGGGTCGAGGTTCGCGCAGCGCCCTAGCTTCTTCGGGTATGGAGGTTGCCGCATCGCGACGCACGGCGCCCATTCTCAGAGTCCACTCATGACCCGCATCGTCCTTGCCCTCGCCGCTCTCCTCGGCTGGACCGCCTACGTGCACCTTTCAGGGCACAAGAAGAGGCGGCTTTACGGCGAGAGACCGGATGCCTTCCCGTTTCCTACCGGGGACGCGGCGAGCGGCATCGACGTTGCGGACATAGCGTCGGTGAAGGAATGGTGCGACACATTCGACTGTACCTAAGAGCAGCTCCGGGCGGCCGTCCGGAATGTGGGCGCGGCGCCGTCCGACGTCCGACGGCACCTCCTACGCCGTCGCTGACGCCTTCCGAGCCAAAGGCTCGAGGGCGCGGCACGGCGGTTGCCCCCGGCGCGGTCACCCCGCTTTCAGCTCTTCGAGGCTCTTCGTGCATCCGAAAACGCTGGTCGTCGTTTCCCACCTGCGCTGGAATTTCGTCTTCCAGCGGCCGCAACATCTCCTCAGCCGACTGGCAGCAGACTACCGCGTGCTCTTCATCGAAGAGCCGATTCACGACGGCGGCAAACCAAGGCTCGAGATCTCCGCTGGCGGCTCCGGGGTCTCGATCATCCGCCCGCGCACGCCGCTGCATTCGCCTGGGTTTGCCGACGACCAGTTGAATCTTCTCGGCCCGATGGTGGCAGAGCTGCTTGCCGGAGCCGAGATCGGGCAGTACATCGTCTGGTTCTACACGCCGCTCGCCCTGCCCTTGCTGGAAGGCCTGCAGCCCCGCGCGATCGTCTACGACTGCATGGACGAGCTGTCCGCGTTCGCTGGCGCACCGCCGCAACTTCGCGAGCGCGAGGCGCAATTGATGCTGCGTGCCGACCTGGTCCTGACCGGTGGGCCGAGCCTCTACGAGGCTAAGAAGCACTTCCATCCGCACGTGCTTTGCCTGCCGAGCAGCGTCGATGCGGACCACTTCTCGGTCGACGGACGCTCTGGCGACGAAGCTCTGGTAAAGCGCGCTCGGGAGCTCCAAGGCGAGCTCAGCGAGCCACGTCTCGGTTACTTCGGCGTGATCGACGAGCGGATGGATCTCGACCTGGTCTGCCGGCTCGCCGATGCCGATCCGACATGGAGCGTCATCATGGTCGGACCGATCGTCAAGATCGACCCCGACTCCGTTCCACGACGGCCCAACCTGCATTGGCTCGGGCAGCAATCCTACGAGCTGCTGCCGCGGCTCATCGAGGGCTGGAACGTGGGGCTGCTTCCGTTCGCCCTGAACGAATCGACACGGTTCATCAGCCCGACCAAGACCCTCGAATACATGGCGGCCGGAAAGCCCGCGGTCAGCACGCCGATCAAGGATGTCGCGACCTTATACGGCGACGTGGTGCGCATCGCGCGCACCCCAGACGAATTCGTGGCTGCGTGCGTCGCCGCGCTCGAAGAAACCCCGGCCGAGCGGCGCGATCGACTGCTGGCGATGCGGGTGACCGTGTCCCGTTCCTCATGGGCGGGAACCGCCGCGGCGATTCACGCAGCCCTGGTGGACGGGCTGGCTGCGACGGCCCGTCGGGGTGTTGAAGAGCGAACGACAGAACAGCTCGCCTAGTCGGCAACCCCTCGCCGAGTGCAGGGGAATCCTCCTACAAGCGGTCCATCCGGCAGCGGATTGGCCAGGCCGCGCGG
>Ga0105249_10006506_pt1 | contig 10163 bp, 10 predicted proteins | sample KBSS44metaG_FD_81522 | JGI IMG/M metagenome (GOLD analysis project Ga0105249, IMG submission 81522) | Switchgrass rhizosphere microbial communities from Kellogg Biological Station, Michigan, USA - KBS S4-4 metaG | ecosystem: Host-associated > Plants > Roots > Rhizosphere > Soil | place...
ACTTTTTCTTCCGCCCGGTCCAGCGCCGTGCGGTGGTCCTTCTCCTCACCGGTTCCGACGAAGATGTCGCCGCGGGAGATGTGCAGTCTGATTTCAACCTGCCAGAGGTTGGGCGCGACATCGAAAACTACGGCGCCGTCCACCGGACGGTCCGTCAGGCTGCCCAAGCGACCCAGAACCTCCTCGGCCCGGGTCCGCAATTCGTCGGAAATCTCGCAATGGCGAGCGGTGATGGTAGTCTGCATAGAGACCTCAGGTGGTCAGAGGCTATCGGCTTTCGGCGATCGGTCTGCTCAGATTCAACGGCTCGACTTGGTTCCTGCGGTTTTCCGCCCCCGCCCATTGCCCCGAATGGCCCAGCAATCCTTCGATCCAGCGCTCGGTCTGGTCCGCTGCGGCGTCCCAGCTCAAGGATTCGGCGAAGCGGCGGGCCCCAACGCCGAGGCGATTCACCAGGGCCTGATCGCCCGCCAGATCCACCATGCGGGCGGCCATCGCGTTTACGTCGCCGTGGGGCACCAGGAATCCGGTTTCTCCGTCCCGAACCGAATCTCGCAGACCCGGACTATCCGAGGCTAGAGAGGGCGTGCCTGACGCGGCGGCCTCGATGTTGGTGATGCCCCACCCTTCTTTGGGCGAGGGGAAAACGTTGGCCCAGGTGCTCCGTAACAGACGCAATTTTTCCGCCTCGCTCACGAAGCCCCGGAAGCGTACCGCGCCCTTCACACGGAGCTGTTCTGCGAGCGCTTCGAGTCGTGGGCGGTCGGCCCCGGTCCCCGCGATATCCAATTCGATGTCGGGTCGTTGCTCCCGCGCCACGGCCAGGGCCCGAATCGCAATATCCACGCCCTTGTAGCGTCGCAGTCGCCCTACATAAAGGAAAGATGGCGGTGCGCTGCGAGGCACGGACCGGTCGGGTCGGAAGGCGTTCGCGTCGATGCCGGGCCGGATCACGGTGATCTGATCCCGGGGAACTCCTCGAGCCACGAGGTCATCTCGGGTGCTGTCGCTGATGGCGTGGAATCCCGCTCGACGGTATGTCGCGGGAATCGGCCGCTCCAGCAGCCAGACCAGGGCCGCCATGGGCCATGGGGCCTCCTGAAATACCGTGGTACCGAACAGGTGAGGAATGATGACGCCCAGCGGCAAGTCGGTCAGTCCCGCGAGGAACAGCGGGATCTTGTTGATGTCCTCGATCACCACATCGGGTCGTTCGGCTCGGAGCACCCGACGAACCGCTCCCCTGCCATGCAGCGCGAAGCTATTGCGCTCGCCGGTGCGGTGTACCTCGATGCCCTCCAGCATGGCGCGCGGAGCACAACCACGCCAGCCCGAGGCGACCAGCCGGATCCGGTGCCCTCGCGCCGCCAGACGGCCGAAGATCTCGAACAGATGGATCTCGGCCCCTCCCGCATGGGGATTCTCCCGATCCTGCCAGTTCACCAGCAGGATGTTCACAAGCGACCCAGCGAATGAGCGATCCGGTCCAGCACACCGTTGATGAAGGCCGGAGCCTTCGCACCGGCAAACCAGTGGGCCAGCTGCACCGCTTCGTTGATCACGACCTTGGGCGGTTCTTCTCCCAGTCGCAGCTCGTAGGTCGCGAGACGCAGAATGTTGCGCTCGACGGTGCCGATTCGGCTGAGCCGCCAGTTATCGGCCGCGGCCTCGGTTTCCCGGTCCAGACTCTCCGCCGCGGCGACCACTCCGCTCGCGAGCGCCTCGGCACGATCGAACACGAGGGGATCGGGGCCGGTTAACCGCGCGAGCCGAGTGGCGGTCTCCGATATCGGCAGGTTGCCGGTCAGCTCCCACGCATAGAGCATCTGCAGCGCACGGGCCCGCGCCTTGGTCTCCGCTCTAAGCACGGCTGGCTCGAATCTGCGCCAGAACGTCGGCCGCCGTGAGCGCTGCTTCGGCCGCTTCGTGTCCCTTGTTCCCCGCGGCACCGCCTGCGCGAGCCAGCGCCTGGTCCAGATCATCGGTGGTGAGTACGCCGAACCCCACAGGAATGCCCGTCCGGACGGCGACCTCATTGAGCCCGCGCGCGGCCTCGCCTGCGACATAATGGAAATGCGCCGTCTCGCCCCGGATGACCGCCCCCAGTGCCACTATGGCGGCGTAACGTCCGCTCTCCGCTGCCACCGACGCAGCGGCGCCCAACTCGAATGCACCCGGAAGCCAGACCACGTCAACGTCGGTTTCCGGAATACCGGCTTCACGGCAGCACGCGAGCGCCCCTTCGAGCAGCTTCGCCGTCACGAGCTCGTTGTAGAGACTCACCAGGACCGCGACGCGCCCGATGGCGCGCAGCCGGCCACGAAATTCAGCCACGGATCAGTGAGTCAGGAGATGCCCGAGCTTGTCCCGCTTGGCGTCGAGGTAAGCCCGGTTCTGGAGGTTGGGATCGGTGACGAGAGGAATGCGCTCCACGATTTCGAGGCCGTACCCCTCGAGGCCGACCAGCTTGCGGGGATTGTTGGTCATGACGCGGATAGAGGAAAGACCCAGGTCCCGGAGGATCTGGGCGCCGATTCCGTAGTCCCGAAGATCCGGAGCGAAACCCAGCTTCTGATTGGCCTGCACCGTATCCGCGCCGGCATCCTGCAGGGCGTAGGCCTTGAGCTTGTTGAGCAGCCCGATGCCCCGCCCCTCCTGGTCGAGGTATACGATGACGCCTGCGCCGGCCTGCCCGATCTTCTCCATCGCGAGACTCAACTGGAGTCCGCAGTCGCAGCGCTCGGAACCGAAGACATCTCCGGTGAGACACTTGGAGTGCATGCGCACCAGGATATCCGGCTTCCCCGCGACGTCTCCCATCACCAGTGCCACGTGCTGGGCCTGGTCCACGTCGTTGCTGTAGCCGATGATGGTGAACTCGCCGTACTTGGTCGGCAGCTTCGCCTCGGCGAGACGATGAACCAGCTGCTCCATCCGGAGCCGGTAGGCCACCAGCTGGGCGACCGTGACAAATGTGAGACCGTACTGCTCCGCGAAAGCCTCGAGCTGAGGCCGCCGCGCGCTCGACCCATCCTGATTGAGTACCTCGCAGATCACTCCCGCGGGATAGAGACCGGCGAGCCGAGCCAGATCCACCGCGGCCTCGGTGTGTCCCACCCGCTGCAGCACGCCGCCGGGACGGGCCCGGACTGGGTTCACGTGTCCCGGACGGTGGAGATCGGAAGGGATCGTCGCGGGATTGATCGCGACGTGAATGGTCTTGGCCCGGTCGGAGGCCGAGATGCCGGTGGTGACGCCGAAGCGATGATCCGCATCGATGGTCACGGTGAACGCCGTCCGCATCGACTCGGAGTTCTGGCTCTCCATCTGCTGAAGCCCCAACTCGTCGCACCGCTCGTGCGTCAGGGCGAGACACACCCAGCCGCGAGCGTGGGTGATCATGAAATTGACCATTTCGGGGGTGACCAGCTCTGCCGCGCAGATCAGGTCTCCCTCGTTCTCCCGGTCCTCGTCATCGGCCACGATGATGAGTTTACCGTTCCGGAGGTCTTCGATGGCTTGCTCGATGGTGCCGAAGGTCATGATAGCCGTCAGCCGTCAGCCGTCAGCCGTCGGCGGTCAGCAGCTGATGGCTGACGGCTTATGGCTGATGGCTGAACGCTTGAGTTGAGTCGTGTCATAATGGTTCTCGAATTCTGTATTCGCCGGCCCGTCGACCTCTGACGGCTGACGGCTGCCGGCCGAGCACTGGACCTAAGCCCGCCTACCAAGCAGGCTCGCCACGTACTTCCCAATCGTGTCCCCCTCAAGGTGCACCCGGTCTCCCGGCTGCCTTTGGCCCAGGGTCGTATGCTGTAAAGTAAACGGGATGAGGGAGACCTGGATCAAATTCGGCGCCGGTAATGCGTTGACCGTCAGGCTGACCCCGTCCACCGTCACAGACCCAAGTGGAATAGAGACTTGCGCCACTTCGGTGGGGGCGCGGATGTCGAGGAGTCGGGCGTCCTGTTGCTGACTTACCCGCTCCACGGTCCCCACACCGTCAACGTGTCCCTGGACCAGGTGCCCGCCCAGGCGCTCTCCCACCTGGAGCGCCCGCTCCAGATTGACGGTCCGGCCCGACTCGAACGACCCAAAGTTGGTCCGCTCCAGCGAGGTCTTGATCACGTGGACCGAGAACCACCCCTCTCCCATCCGCTCGACGGTGAGGCAGGCGCCATCCACGGCAATGCTCTCACCCGCCGCGAGATCGGTATAGGGTGCGGCGATCTCGAGGCTCAGTCCGTCGGAGCCCTGAGTCGCGCGCCGCACGCTCCCGACCGCGGTTACGATTCCGGTAAACATCCCGCCCGATCCACCACGAGGAGTGTGTCCTCTCCCAGCGCGCGGCGCTCGACCACCTGCCAGCGCTCCGCCTCCATCAGGCGGGAACCCGGAAAACCTTCGACCGCGGGAACGCCACCGTCGCCGAGCCAGACTGGGGATTGAATCCAGTAATAGCGATCCACCAGACCTTCGGCGAGTAGCGCTCCAGCCATGCGGCCCCCTCCCTCGACCAGCATTGATTGCACACCTCGCCGTCCCAGCAGGCCCAGTGCGGCGGTGAGCGACGCGCTCTGGTGCACCTCGACCCCGGCCGATTCGAGTGCATCCAGCTTGGCGGGAGAAGCCTGCGGAGTGGTGAGCAGAAGCGTGGGAATCTCCCGCGCGGTCTTCACCAGGGTGAGGCTGGCGGGAAGATCTCCCAATCGGTCAAACACCACGCGCTTGGCCGGGATCCTGGGCTCCACACTTCCCCGCGCGGTGAGCGATGCGTCATCGGTCCGGGCGGTATAGCCACCGACACCGATCGCATCGTAGCCGGCCCGGAGCCAGTGCACGAACTCCCGAGCCTTGGCTCCGGAGATCCAGCGGGAACGGCCCGCGTGGTCCGCGATCTTGCCGTCGAGAGTAGTGGCCAGTTTGAGGGCGACGAAGGGACGCTCGGTCCCGGTGAACTGGTGCAGGAATGCCGCGTTCTGGCGGGAGGCCTCCTCGGCGCGAAGCCCGATTTCGACCTTGAGGCCCTGGGCGATGAGAGCCGCCGCACCACCGCCCGCTTCAGGATTGGGATCCGCGACGGCTGCGACGACTTCTCGCACGCCGGCTTTGATGAGTGCCGTGGTACAGGGCGGCTGCTTCCCCTGGTGATTGCAGGGTTCCAGAGTGACCAGAACGGTGCTTCCCGCCGCCCGAGAGCCCGCCGCCTCCAGCGCCGCCACCTCGGCGTGCCGCTCACCGAACTCGGCGTGAAACCCTTCCCCGACCAGCTCATCACCCTGCAGCACCACCGCGCCGACCAGCGGATTCGGCGCCACTCGCCCCCACCCATTCCAGGCGAGTTCGAGGGCCCGGCCCATGGCATCGAAATGATTCACACTGCGGAAGATCTGTTGCGATCAGCGGGCTGACAAGGGTGGAATGACAACGAGGCCCAGCGCCTGCCGGGCCTCGCGAAACCAAGTTCAAGTTCTACTAGAAGGTGAAGCGCAGCGCTGCCGAACCGAACAGGCGGTTGTCCTTCGGGTCGTTGTCCTCGAACGTAGTGCTCAGATTCAAGTCCTTCCCGAACTGCCAGCCCACCTCACCCACCAGATTGAGCATGCCGAAGTTGAGTCCGGCATCCAGGAATCCAAGCGTCCGTTCCTGGTCGAGATCCTTGGCAATGAATTGCGTGGGACCGACCGTCGGGTTGAATTCAATGTCGGCCTTCCCGGTGTACTTGTCCCAGCCCAGTCCCCCGCCGACGCTCACGAGACCGAAGCTATAGCCCGCCATGGCGCGGAGGTTGGTCGCGTCCAGGTTCACGCCGTAACGGTATTGGTTGCCTTGAGAGACATCACCGTAGGTCACCTCGGGAATGCTGCGGTGCATCGCGGAAACCGCGATCCCCGGAATCGCACCCATCTGATTGATCACGCCAACCCGGGCGCCGTACCCAAAGCCGAGGGCAACATCGCCGATTGAGGTGGCGTCCTTGTCCACGCTAAGATTGTCGATCTGGTTGGTGGGCAGGAGCTGAGCGGAGCCCAACAGGTCAATGGCGAGTAGTCCATTGCTCATTCCCTTGTACAGACCGAGCGCCGCCTCAACCTGAGGAGCCGGGGCCACGACCTCATCCGCCGAGGCCACCGTGGTGCCGGTGCCGTTGTAATTCAGGTCGGGGAGATGAAACTTGGTGGCGTTTACCCGGGCGGAAAGCGTCAGGTGCGGGAAACCTCCCAGCGTGCCCACCTGCCCAAGCGTCGGATTACCACCGCTAATCAACATGCCGGCCACCGGGTGGAACAGCACGGCTCCATCCACGGCGGCATTACAGATGTTTGCGTCTGGTCCGATGTAGGCGCTGCATTCGGAATTGCCTTGCGCCAGAAGCGAAGCGGCCGGGAGAAGTGCCAGGGCCGCGAAGAGAACGGTAGCACGGCGATGCATGCGTGACCTCCCTGAAATCTCAATCGATGATGGTCACCCCCCCGGAGCCCGAGCGAATCTCGCCCAGAAGCCACGTCTTTACTCCGTCGTGCGCCGCCGCTGCTTCCGCGGCACTCACCTGGCCGGGCGGAAGTACGGCGATCATACCCACACCGAGATTGAATACGTCGTGCATCTCGGCGGGCGACACTTTCCCGGCGTCCTGCAAGAGCCGGAATAATGGGGGCAGCGTCCAACTGCCTTGCTGCACAACAGCTTCACAGCCAGTGGGCAAGATCCGCACCAGATTTCCCGGAATTCCGCCGCCTGTGATGTGCGCCAACCCATGGATGTGCTGCAGGACCGGAAACACCGCCTTGAAGTAGCTTTTGTGAACAGCCAGGAGCGCATCGGCGACACTCTGGCCGGTTTCCGGCAGGGGATCTCGAGTTGAAAGCTTGAGCGTGTCGAAGATGATTCGGCGGGCCAGGGTGTACCCGTTGGTGTGAAGCCCGGTGGATGCGTACGCCAGCAGGAGATCGCCGGGGCGGATCTTGTCTCCGTGCAGTGCCTCGTCTTCCTCGACCACTCCGATGATGGTGCCCGCCAGATCGTAGTGTCCGGGCTGGTAGAGTCCCGGCATCTGCGCCGTTTCTCCGCCCGCCAGGGCCATTTCATGAGCTCGGCAGGCCCGGGCAATCCCTTCCACGATTCCCGCGATCTGCTCTACCGTGAGCGCCGACCCGGCGATGTAATCCATGAAGGCGATCGGACGCGCGGCGTGAACCAGGATGTCGTTGACGCTGTGGTTGACCAGGTCTTCTCCCACGGTATCGAAACGGCCTGCTTCGAGCGCGACCAGGACCTTGGTGCCGACACCGTCCGTGCTCAACACCAGCGCCGGCTTCCGCATCCCGGGTGGAACGCGCACCATGCCGCCGAAGGCGCCAACATGTCCGAGAGACAGCGAAGTCCGTGTCCCCGCGACCAGCCGGCCAATTCGTTCCTTCGCAGCCTCGGCACTTTCCAGATCAACGCCCGCGGCCGCGTATTGCCGTTCGCTCATCCGATGGTTCCCGCGAGATCGACGTGGGTCAGCTCATGGAACTCGGCGATCCGCTGTTGCAGGCTCACTGGCGTCACCCCGTCGAATCCGCTGATGGAGAACTTGGCGACGGCGTATGAACCCATAACCGCGCCACAGACCATCGCCCGCCGCAGTCCCTCGCTCGAGAGATCGCCGGTTCGGGCGAGATAGCCGAGGAATCCGCCGGCGAACGAGTCTCCCGCACCGGTCGGATCGAACACCTCCTCGAGCGGAAACGCCGGGACGAAGAAGGTCTTCCCCGGCTCGATCAGCAGCGCGCCGTATTCCCCCCGTTTCACCACTACGCGACGGGGCCCTCGTCCAAGGACCCAGCGACCCGCCCGATGCACGTTCCAATCTCCCGACAGTTCGCGCAGCTCGCTGTCGTTGAGCAGCAGCGTGTCCACCCGCTTCAGCACCTCAAGCAGCTGGGGCTTTTTGCTCTCGATCCAGTAATTCATCGAGTCGCAGGCGACGAGCTTGGGCCGCTGCATCTGGTTCAAGACGGAGAGCTGGAGCTCCGGATCGATGTTGCCGAGGAAGACGAACGGCGTCGCTGCGAAGGAGGGGGGCAGCGAGGGCCGGAAGTTGGCGAAGACGCCGAGCCTGGTGTCGAGCGTCTCCCGGCTGCTCAGGTCGAAGGAGTACTTCCCCTTCCAACGGAAGCTCTCCCCTTTCTGGGATTCGACCCCGGACCAGTCGATTACCCCGGGACGGATCCGTTGCAATTGGGCGACGGGATAGTCGTTTCCGACCACACCGACCACCCGAACCGGACCGAGGAGCGACGCTGCGGCGCTGAAATACACCGCGGAGCCGCCGAGGGCGTCGGTCACCTCACCGAAGGGAGTGGAGATCGAGTCCAGCGCGACACTGCCAACGACGAGCAGGCTCATATCACATCCGATCCGGTGCGGTGATGCCGAGCAGCGAGAGGCCGTTGCCCAGCACGATGCGGGCGGCACGAGCGAGGGCAAGGCGCGCCGCCTCGGTCGCAGGTGGTTCGCCGAGGACGCGGCACTTGTGGTACCAGCCGTGGGCGAGGCGAGCGAGGTCTTCCAAGTAGTCGGTAACCCGGTGCGGCTCCCGCATTCGCGCGGCCTTGGCCACGACTTCGGGGTAGACCGCGAGCTTCTTGAGCAGCTCCAAGTCCTCGGCTGCCGGGAGTGCATCCAGGCTCACGTCTCCCGAGACCGACTCAGGGTCCCGCTCCGCCACCCGGAAGATGCCGCTCATCCGGGCATGCGCCATCTGGACGTAGTAGACCGGGTTCTCGTCGGTGTGCCGGGTGGCCAGCTCCACATCGAAGGTGAAGGGTGAGCTGCCCTGTCGCATGAGGAAAAAGTACCGGGCGGCATCTACGCCGACCTCGTCGAGCAGGTCCCGCAACGTGACGAACTCGCCGGAGCGCTTCGACATCTTCACCTCTTCCCCGCCCCGGACCACTTTCACCAGCTGGACCAGCGCCACTTCAAAGAAGTCATCGGGTGCGCCCATCGCCTTGAGGAGCGAGCGAAGCCGTGGCACGTAGCCGTGGTGATCCGCGCCCCAGACGTCGATCGCGCGCTGGAATCCCCGCTCCAGCTTGTCGAGGTGATAGGCGATGTCGGGGGCGAGGTAGGTGTAGGAGCCATCGCTCTTGCGTAGCACCCGGTCCTTGTCGTCTCCGAAGTTGGAGGTTCGGATCCAGAGGGCGCCTTCCTGCTCGTAGGTGAGGCCCCGCTTGGCGACGACATCGAGCGCGTGCTGCGCCTTGCCGGAATCGTAGATCTGCTGCTCGGAGGTCATTACCTCGAAGCGGACCCCGAAATCGGCGAGCAGCGCGTCCTGTTCCTGGCGCTGGGTGGTGAGGGCGATGTCGCGGCTTCGGCGAATGCCTTCGGCCTCGGGCAGATCGGCGAAGCCTTTGCCTTCCTCGGCGAGGATCTGCTCGGCGGTCTCCTTCAGGTACAAGCCGTGATAGCCGCCCTCGGGAACCTCGGCGCTTCGCCCCACCGCCTGCTGCACCCGGGCCCAGAGGCTCTGGGCCAGCTTGTCGATCTGGCTACCGGCATCGTTGATGTAGAACTCGCGCACGACCTCGTGGCCGGTCGCCTGGAGCAGTGCGGCGATCGCATCACCCAATGCCGCACCGCGGCCGTGTCCCACGTGGAGCGGTCCCGTGGGATTGGCGGAGACGAACTCGACGTTGATGCGCTGGTCCCGGCCGACATCGCTGCGACCATAGTCGCCACCCTTGGCGAGAATCGTCGCGAGTAAGGCAGATAGCTCGTCGGCCGCCAGCCAGAAGTTGATGAACCCGGGCCCAGCGATCTCCATCTTCGAGATGACCGAGGAGGGGAGCTTGATCTCCTCGATCACCCGGCGGGCGAGATCGCGGGGTTTCTGCTTGAGCTCCTTGGCGAGCACCATGGCGAGATTGGTCGCCAGGTCGCCGTGACCCTGGTCCCGCGGACGCTCCAGCACGAAGCTCGCCCCGTTCCCTCCCAGCGCCTCGGCGACGCGCTGCAGCTCCTCCCGAATGAGATCGCTCACTCGCCGGCTTTCTTCTTTTGGGGCTTATGGGATTTGGCCGGGGTCGAGTCGGTCTTCGCGTCGGCCTTGGGAGCAGGCTGCTCCGCTTTACCCGCCCCCTCGCTTCCGCTCGGGGCATGCTTGTCCGCCC
>Ga0105249_10006509_pt1 | contig 10161 bp, 5 predicted proteins | sample KBSS44metaG_FD_81522 | JGI IMG/M metagenome (GOLD analysis project Ga0105249, IMG submission 81522) | Switchgrass rhizosphere microbial communities from Kellogg Biological Station, Michigan, USA - KBS S4-4 metaG | ecosystem: Host-associated > Plants > Roots > Rhizosphere > Soil | place...
ACGGGAACGGCAGAGCTCACGCCTAAAATATATAGCAGCGCAAGCATTAACTATATCCGCTCAAATGGCGACCTGTCTGTTCAGGGACAGGGCGCGTCTCCTTACGACCAGATCCTTCAAACTCCACGCGATATTTCTTTGCTGGAATTGAAGGACTATCATAATAAGTTTAATGATCTCGCAGGATTCTATGGTGCTTACACAGTGAATCCATGGTATTTCCTGGGAGAAGATTCCTATACCAGCACAGTAGACCGTTTGCTGGGAAATATTCAGGTGGGCTATAAACCCTGGACATGGTTGGATATCAACTATCGGCTGGGAACAGATGTATCATTCGACAAGCGTCGCCAGATCGTTTCAAAACGTACGGTGACCGATCCCAACGCCCAGAACTTCCCGAACAATTTCAAAGGCAAGTATGAAGAAACGGCCTTTAATATCAGGGAGCTTAATTCTGATTTGATGGCGACCGTTAAGAAAAATCTTACCGACAATTTGAAATTGAGTGTGCTGGTAGGACATAACGTAAGGGAACAATCTTTCAGTAGCCAGATCAGTACGGCCAATGCATTGGTAATTCCGAATTTGTACAACCTTTCCAATGCAGATGGTCCGCCCACTACCACCAACGCACAATCGCTGCGCAGGCTGATAGGAGTGTACGCTGATGTGAATCTATCTTATAAGAACTTCCTGTTCCTGGGAATTACAGGCAGGAACGACTGGTCATCCACACTTCCGAAGGGTAAAAACAGTTTCTTCTATCCAAGTGTGAATGCTTCATTGGTGTGGAGCGAGTTGCTGAAAATGCCTGACTTCATTAATTATGGTAAGATCAGGGCCAGCGCCGCCCAGGTAGGTAACGACGCACCGCCTTATGCATTGCAGTCGGTATTTGTTACCGGTTCTGTAACGGATGGCTTTGCAAATTCACAGTTGAATTTCCCGTTGAACGGCGTTCCCGGATTTACCCAGGGTAATGTAATTGGCAATCCCAATCTGAAACCAGAGATCACCACTTCATATGAATTAGGTTTGGAATTGTCACTTTTCAAAGACAGAATATATTTTGAAGGAACCGTTTACAGCAATGAAAGCCGTGATCAGATCATCACCGTTCCCATTGCAGCCAGTTCAGGATTTACAAGCCAGACGCTGAATGCAGGTTCGATCACCAATAAAGGATTTGAATTGTTGTTGAGAGCACAACCGGTGCGTACCAGGAATTTTACCTGGGAAACCAGCCTCACCTTCTCCAAAAATACCAACCTCGTAAAATCATTGTTCCCCGGAACGACGCAGATCAGCCTGGGTGGATTTAGCGGCGCCGGTTTGGTTGCACAGGTTGGACAGCCCTACGGTTCATTCTTTGGTTCAGGATTTTTGAGAGATGACCAGGGACATGTTGTGGTAGACGAAAATTCAGGTTATCCCATTACAGACCCTGTTGCAAAAGTGCACGGCAATATCCAACCTGATTTCATTGCAGGATGGAACAACGTGTTCTCTTACGAGGGCTTTAGCTTGTCATTCCTGTTCGACATGAAGCAGGGTGGAACCTTCTATTCCCGCACGATGGCGCTCCAGGAATTCGTGGGAACCGATCCACGTACGTTGTACAACGATCGTCAACCCTTTGTTGTTCCAAACAGTGTGATTCAAACGCCGGATGGAAAATTCCAAACCAATACCACCAAGGTGTTGAACGCACAGGACTATTGGACAAACTACAGTTCTGCAGTCGCCATCGAACAATTGCTCGATGCCAGCTATATCAAATTGCGTGAATTGTCACTGAGTTACAGATTGCCCAAACAGTGGCTGAAGAACTCTCCTTTCGCAGGTATCCAGGTAGGCGTTACCGGACGTAATCTGTTTCTGTGGACGCCAAAAGAAAACACTTATGTGGATCCGGAAGCCAGTTCATTTGGAACAGGCAATGTGCAGGGATACGAATATGGTACGATTCCTTCAATCAGGAATTATGGCGTAAACGTAAAAGTGACATTTTAACCCACTAAAAGAAGATTTTATGAAACAGAAATATGTATATAGTTCATTGATCATCCTGGCTTCGGTTGTGCTGGTAGCTTCCTGCAAAAAGAGCTACCTGGATGTAAACACCGATCCCAACAACCCCACCACCGCTGGTGTTGAACTGGTGCTGCCAACAGCACTAGGCTATTCAGCCTATAATCTTGGCAACCCCTACCAGATCCTCGGTGGTCTTTGGGGCCAGTATTGGACGCAGGGACCTACTGCCAGTCAATATAAAGCGCTGGATCAATATTCCATTACCAGCACGAATTACGACAGGCAATGGATTAACGTGTATGCGGGACCGTTAAACGATTATAAATATCTCGTTGACCAGGGCCTGGCTACCAACCGTAAAAGTTATGCCGGTATCGGCCGCATTATGCAGGCTTATATGTTCCAGGTAATGACCGACCTGCAGGGTGATATTCCTTTCTCAGAAGCATTGAAGGCAAATGAGGGAGATACAAAACCAGTATTTGATTCACAGGAAAAAGTGTATGATGGTTTGATATCCCTGGTGGATGAAGGGCTTTCTTATCTCGATGTGAATGATCCTGCACCTCCCGGCAATGAAGATTTCTTTTACCATGGAGATATTTCTGAATGGATCAAATTTGGAAATACGCTGAAATTGAAAATCTATCTGCGTGAAGCTTATGTGCGTCCTGACGTTGCCGAAGCTGGTATCAAGGCCATGTACTCAGCAGGTGCCGAATTCCTCGGATTCGGAGAAGATGCCGCAGTTCCTTTCATCACACAGCAGTTCAATCAAAATCCATTGTTTGCCACTTTCCAGGCGCTCACAACAAGTAACCTGATCGCCAGCAACACTGCGTTGAATTACCTGCGTGCCAATAATGATCCACGCATTGATGTATTCTATGCGCGTGCAACTGCTGCGCCAAATGCGGGCAACCATGCTGGTATTGACCAGGGCAATGGCGCCAATCTGGGTGGCAACCAGAATGCCAACAGTTATTCCAAGCCCGGACCCGCCATTGGCGGACCGATTACAGCTGACGATCCCAATGGTGGCGCCGACGCCCCTGTGATCTTCATCAGCGGTGCGGAAAGTTATTTCCTGCAGGCAGAAGCTGTTGCGCGTGGTTGGGGAACCGGCGATGCGAAAGAATTATATGAAAATGGCGTAGCAACTTCTTTCCTGTATTGGGGATTTGAAGATGCCGATATCAACGACTACCTGTCACAAGCGGCCATTGCATTTCCTGCTGCCGGCACTGCCGAACAGCAAATCAAAGCCATCATCACCCAAAAATGGGCGAGCATGACGGGCACGGAAAACATTGAAGCCTGGACAGAATGGAGAAGGACTGGTTATCCCGATTTCTTTACGATATCCACGACTTCAAGTATCGGCGCAAAATTCCCTGTAAGAATTCTTTATCCCGACTCTGAAGTGGCCGCTAACCCGAATACGCCCGCACAAAAAACGGTGTCGGACAAAGTATGGTGGGACGTGAACACGACGGGACAGAATTAATCAAAACTAAAAACTGAAAGATGAAAACGACTTTTTATAAACTATCCATTTTCATACTTGCTGCCGGCATCTTGTTTGTCGGTTGCAAGAAGGAAGACACGGCCAACGTATCGAAAGAGGTTGTGGTGAGTTATCCCGCGATCACCCTGAAAGGCGATGAAGTTGTTGTGTTGCCCGTTGGTGGCACTTACAATGACGCCGGTGCAACGCTGGTGGATGATGTAACCGGACAATCATCTGATATTGGTCCAACCACCAGTGACGTGAATACGGCAGAAGCCGGATTGTACCTCGTTACTTACAGCGCCGCCAATGGCAACGGTTTCACCACTTCTGTAACACGCTATGTTGCCGTAACATCGGTGGAGGCGCCGGTAGACCGGTCAGGAACTTACCTGCGCGATTTAACTGGCGTGAATTGCTATGTTGAAAGGATTGCCGACGGTGTATACAAAGTAACCAACCCCGGTGGCGCCGGCGTGGGTGGAAATACCGTGGTATATTTTGTAGAAACTGAATTGAACAACTATGTGTGTCCACCGCAGCCAACCGATGCAGGAACCATGTCAGTGTTGAATATCAATTTCACTGCTACCGGATCTTCATGGAACATCGATAATGCCGGTTACGGACCACAGAAAAGGGATTTTACCAAACAATAATCATCAATGAGTTTCCGGGTTATTCACATATAGTCATTGCCTATTCCCGGAAATAGCACGGGCAGTGATAGTTTTTTCTCATGTTTTGATATCGCAGGTGGTTTTCTAATCACCTGCCTTTTTATTATTTCACGCGAAGGCCCAAATTACGGTTTTTTGTAAACCACTTTTCCATTCACAACGGTCATCACTACCTGCACTTCCCTGATCTTAACGGGATCGATGGAAAGAATATCATCACTCAGCATCACCAGGTCAGCATACTTACCTGTTTCAATACTGCCTTTCTGTTTTTCTTCAAATGCTGCAAAGGCATTGTTGATGGTATAACACTGGATGGCCTGGGCAACAGTGATCTTTTGTTCCGGTATCCAGCCTTCCGGGTGTGATCCATCCAGAGTTTGGCGGGTAACGGCTGCATAAATGCCCAATAGCGGATTGATAGGTGCAACAGTCCAGTCGCTGCCAAATCCCATTTTTACACTGCTGTCGATAAAAGATTTAAACGGATAGGTGTATCGAATCCGGTCCCCGATTCTTTTCTCGGCCCACACGCCATCGTCAATGGCATGGTAGGGCTGCACAGAAGCAATCACGCCCATTTTGGCCATTCTGCCGATGTCGCTAAAGCGAATGTGTTGCGCGTGTTCAATCCTAAAACGGCGATCCCACTGTGGATTTGTTTTGATGATTTCTTCAAACAAATTCAGGATTAAAAAATTCGCGCTGTCGCCAATGGCGTGTATCGAAATTTGAAGATGGTGTTTATCGGCATCCAGCGCCCATTCGCGCAATTTTCCATTGCTCAAAATCCCCATGGGCAATCCCCGGGTCGTGGAATCCTGTTTGTAGGGCTCAAAAAACAATGCTGTGCTGGATCCCAGTGATCCATCCGCAAAAGCCTTCAGCGAGCCAAATCTAATAAACGGCGATCCGGAACCTGCAGTAAGCTTTTCATCAACCAGGAATTTGTACGATGCAATGGGCATGCGTGTGTAGATCCTGCAGGTGAGCTTGCCCTTTTTTTCAAATGACTGGAAGGTTCTCAAATCATTGTTCTGCGTAATATCCTGCACGCTGGTAACGCCTTTTTCTCTCGCTTCCTGTAATGCACGTTCCAGGGCTTGTTCGTATTGCGCCGGACTGGCCGTGGGAATTACGCGATTCACCAGGTCCATGGCATTGTCTTTTAAAACACCGGTAGGTTCGCCTGCGCTGTCTTTTACAATGAGACCTCCGGCAGGCGCAACAGTATTGCGATCAATACCTGCCAATTTCAGTGCGTAGCTGTTTGCCAGCGCCATGTGACCGTCAAATCTGTTTACAAAAACCGGGGTTCGGGGCGTCACGGAATCAATCATGCCTTTTGTCGGCAGATCCTTCAGCTCCCAGGCTTCATGGTCCCAGTCGCCACCTTCAATCCAGGTACCGGTATGGCCCGCTGCATATTTTTTTATGGTAGAAATGAATTCCTGCGTACTCCTGGCTTGCCGTAAATTGATACCCAGCAGATAGAATCCGCCCGTCATGAAATGGGTATGGTCGTCAATGAACCCGGGCAATAGCAATTTGCCTGCACAATCTGTTATTCTTTTTTTGTCTTTGATTTTTTTCAGTGCGTCCTTTGTGCTTCCCACAAAAATGATCCGGCCTTTCTGTATAACAACCGCTTCGGCAACCGGTTGTTTGGCATTCACTGTGTACACCTTCGCATTCACGAAAGCCATGGGTTGTTCCTGGGCGGGGGAGAAGAAAACGGAAAAGCAAAATGCCGTAATGAGGAAGATGCGCATGTGATGGGATTGAATGAGATGAAGGTAAAGGATTGCCAGAAATGAATGCACTTCGCTGGTATGCAAATTCAAATTAGATTTGACCGTTAGATTTAAAAGCCATGAAACGAACAGAATGGTTCAATCGCCAGTTTCCGGCCATTGCCGATAACGGCTTATTGCCGGGAATTATTGAAAGAATTGAGGGTACGCCCGCCAGGCTTCAATCCAAGCTGGGCCCATTGAAGGAGAATGTTGTAGGAAGTGAAAATCATCCCTGGTCAATTAAGATGGAGGTGGGCCACCTGGCTGATCTTGAACCACTTTGGTATGAAAGGATGGAGCAAATCAGGTCGGGTGTTCGGGAACTGAAACCAGCTGATCTCACCAACCGGAAAACTTTTGAGGCGGAGCATGACAAATTCAGCTTCGCGCAACTGATTGATGCGTTCAGGCAGCAAAGGGAAAAATTTGTGTTGTTGTTGCGATCCCTGTCTGACCATGAATTGGAACACGCTTCCCTTCATCCACGCTTAAAAACACCGATGCGCGCCATTGACCTGGCTTTTTTTGTAGCCGAACACGACGATCACCACTTGGCTCGCATCCAGGAATTAATTTTTCTTCATCAAAAATGATTTGACCCTTTGAAAAATCCCTCTTTTTTTGGTCAACTGGATGCCCGGCAACTGATAGACAAATACGGCTCCCCGCTATATGTTTACAATGAAACATTGTTGCGTGAACGATGCCGCGAAATGAAAAACCTGGTGAACTATTCCAGGTTCACTGTAAACTATTCAGCAAAAGCTAATTCCAACCTGGCATTGCTCAAAATTATCAGGGAAGAAGGATTGAATGTGGACGCTATGTCGCCTGGTGAAATTTTTGTGGAGTTAAAGGCGGGATTCAAACCCGAACAAATTCTGTTCATCAGCAACAACGTGGAAGTGGAAGAGATGAACTATGCCATCAATGCCGGAGTAACGGTTAGTGTTGATTCCGTTTCACAACTCGAAATGTTCGCGAAAGTGAATCCGGGCGGTAAAGTGGCCATCCGATTCAACCCCGGTGTTGGCGCGGGCCACCATGCCAAGGTAATCACGGCAGGAAAAGACACCAAATTTGGCGTAGATCCGGCGCTCATCAACGAAGTGAAAGCCATTCTTCAACAATACCAGCTAAAACTAGTGGGTATTAATCAGCACATCGGTTCCCTGTTCATGAATGGCGAACCTTATTTCGAAAGCATCAGGCAGTTGTTTGATATTGCGCGCCATTTTGAACACCTCGAATGGATTGACCTCGGCGGAGGGTTCGGAATTCCTTACAAAAAATCGGAGGGAGAATCCCGCCTTGATCTGGCTTCATTTGGCGGACCACTCTTGGCACTTATGCAGGCCATCAATGGTCATTTTAAAAAAGAATTGCAATTTAAAATTGAGCCGGGCCGCTACATTGTAGCCGAATGTGGGATGCTGCTTGGGAAAGTGAATGCTGTTAAAATGAACCATGGAAAGAAATACATCGGCACCGACCTGGGGTTTAATGTTTTCATCAGGCCGGTATTGTATGATTCTTATCATGATCTTGAAATATATCCGCGGAAAGACGCCACCTCAAATGCACCGGAGAGGGTGACTGTGGTGGGAAATATTTGTGAAACCGGTGATATTATTGCAAAGGATCGGTTAATGCCACCCATTGTTGAAGGCGATTATATCGGTGTTAAGGATGCGGGCGCATATGCATGGGTGATGAGTTCCAATTATAACAACAGATTGCGGCCAGCTGAAGTGTTGATCAGGGAAAATGGCGAAGACGAATTGATCAGAAAAAGGGAAGAATTGGACGATTTGATGAGGCACTTTTTATAAATTGACTTATTATTGTATCACGATCCCTTCCCGTATAAACCATTGTTTGTCAATCTTTCCTCGATTAAGATAAATAAACCGATTAAAACTCTATTGTATGAGAAAAGGCTGGCTGCTTACAGGAATTTTGTCTTTGTTTCTTTCCCAATTTTTAATTGCACAGAATTTTACAATCACAGGTAAAGTTTTCGATGCCATTTCGAAAGCACCACTGGGTGGTTCTACCATTCGTGTGAGTGGAAATGCTACAGTTACAAATGAAGAAGGCAATTTTAGTATTTCAGGTAAGCTCAACGATCTTTTAACCGTAACGAATATTGGCTACCAGGATTTCTCGGTACGCGTCACCAATCAGCAACCGCTTAGCATTGGAATGGAAAAATCGCTGGGCGAATTGCAACAGATCGTAATGATCGGTACACGGCGCCCCGGACGAATTAAAACAGAAACACCGGTTCCTGTTGATGTGGTAAATGTTTCGCAAAACACCCTACCCACGGCAAAGATGGATCTCACCTCTGTGCTTAACTACGCCGCACCTTCTTTTAACTATAACAAACAAAGTGGTAGTGACGGCGCGGATCACATTGACCTTGCAACACTGCGCGGACTGGGCCCCGATCAAACCCTGGTATTGGTAAATGGCAAACGTCGCCATCAAACAGCATTCGTAGCGGTGTTTGGAACACGCGGACGCGGAAACTCGGGTACTGATCTTAATGCCCTCCCAGTTACGGCCATCGACCGCGTTGAAATTTTGAGAGATGGTGCATCAGCACAATACGGCTCTGACGCCATCGCGGGCGTGATTAACCTGATATTGAAAAAAGACACGAAGCACTTAACGGGCAATATTGGTGTATCCAGTTTCCTCGATGACAAATACAATAGTTACAAATCCAGGTCTACCCACGACTATCCCTACCAGGGAAAATTTGATGGCACAGCATTGAATGTGGGACTGAATTATGGATTCCCTGTTGGCACACACGGCGGTTACCTGAACCTGTCAGGCGACTTCTTAAGTTCCGGAAAAACTTTCCGGCAGGAGCAGGACGGTATTTTGCCCATTAACTATGTGAGAAGATCAAACGGTGATGGTTCATTAACCACCGGCGGAATATTTCTAAATTTTGAAGCGCCAGCCGGAACCGGTGCGACAAAAATTTATGCGTTTGGCGGATACAATTATAAGAGTTCCGATGCCTTCGCATTCACACGCAGCTGGGCTGGCAAACCTTCGCGTTTCCCCAGCAAGGCCGATGGCTCACTCGATTTCGTTCCTGACATCATGTACCAGTCCTCGGATGGCGATACGGTGTATAACCCCCACATACAAACGAAAATTGGCGATGCCTCACTGGCAATCGGAATCAAAGGTGTAACTGGTGGCGGTTGGGATTGGGATTTCAGCAATGCCTACGGCAGAAATGATTTCCATTTTTATGGTGACAAAACTTTTAATGCCGGACTTGGAACCAGTAAGACCCATATTGATGACGGTGGTTTTAATTTTGCCCAAAACACGGTTAACCTGAATTTCACGAAAGAATTTCCGACCATCGCGTCCGGATTTAGTCTTTCCATGGGCGCAGAATACCGCCACGAAAATTATAACATCTACAAAGGCGAAGAAGCTTCATACGCTAACTACGATACGCTCAAAGCCTCCGGCTCCCAGGGCTATCCGGGCTACCAGCCCTCAGACGTGGTACACGCCAGTCGGGATGTGGTGGGTGCATATGGAGACGCGGAAATAGACATTACCAAGAAATTCCTGGTTGGTCTTGCGGCAAGGGTTGAGCATTACAGTGATTTTGGGTGGACAGTGAATGGCAAAGTAGATGCGCGTTATAAAATCACTCCCACGTTTAACTTGAGAGGATCATTCAGCACAGGATTCAGGGCACCTTCACTGCAACAAATTAATTTCAGCAACACCTTCACGACTGTACAAGGCGGCGGACAAATTTCTGAAGTTAAGATTGCACCAAACTATAGCTCTCTTGCCAAAGCAGCAGGCATTGATCCGCTGACCCAGGAAAAATCCATCAATGGAAGCCTTGGTTTCAGCTGGAAGCCGATTCGCGATTTGACCATTACAATAGATGGATATTATGTGACGGTGAAAGACCGCGTGGTATTGTCGGGCCAGTTTAGCGCCGATGACCCTACACTGGATCCAGCTTTTACAGATGAGATGAAGGCACTGCATGTAGGCCTTGCACAATTCTTCGCCAATGCGGTTAATACAACCAACAAGGGAATTGATGTGGTGTTTGATTACAATAAGACATTAGCGAATA
>Ga0105249_10006512_pt1 | contig 10159 bp, 9 predicted proteins | sample KBSS44metaG_FD_81522 | JGI IMG/M metagenome (GOLD analysis project Ga0105249, IMG submission 81522) | Switchgrass rhizosphere microbial communities from Kellogg Biological Station, Michigan, USA - KBS S4-4 metaG | ecosystem: Host-associated > Plants > Roots > Rhizosphere > Soil | place...
GACATAGTGCAACCGCACCCACACGCCCATTTCGCCCAGCGCTCCGGCAAGGTCGGTCATATGCGTGCGGACGTCGATGCCCTTCCACTGGCGCATCTCGTGGCGGACGTCGACGCCGTAAGCCGACGTGTCCTGGCTGATCACCAGCAGCTCGCGCGTGCCGGCCGACACCAGCTTTTCCGCCTCGCGCAGCACCGCGTCGATGCGGCGGCTGGCGAGGTCGCCGCGCAGGCTCGGGATGATGCAGAAGGCGCAGCGATGATTGCAGCCCTCGGAAATCTTGATGTAGCTGTAATGGCGCGGCGTCAGCTTCAGCCCGCCCTCGGGCACCAGGTCGACAAAGGCATTGGGCACGGGCGGGGCGGCATCGTGGACCGCGTTGACGACCGCCTCGTACTGGTGCGCGCCGGTGACGGCCAGCACATCGGGGAAGCGGGCGCGGATGACGTCGGCCTCATTGCCCATGCAGCCGGTGACGATGACGCGGCCATTCTCGGCCATCGCCTCGCCAATCGCCTCCAGGCTCTCCGCCTTGGCGCTATCGAGAAAGCCGCAAGTGTTGACCAGCACCACATCGGCGCCCGCGTAATCGGGCGACATGGCATAGCCGTCCGAGCGCAGCTTGGTGAGGATGCGCTCCGAGTCGACCAGCGCCTTGGGGCAGCCGAGCGAGACCATGCCGATTTTCGGCTGGGTAGGGATTTTGGTGGCCATGTGTGGCGGGGCACATAGTCGCTTGCGCGGCAAATGTCACCCTGTCAGGCAAAAGCTTCCGCGAGGCCCCCCATCGATCCCTCATGAGTGAGGTCGTAATGAAGCGGCGTCACCGAGATATAGCCGTCTGCAATGGCTGCGAGGTCCGTACCCTCCGGCACCGAATCACTCATGCCGAGGCCGAACCAGTAGTAACTGTAGCCGCGCGGGTCCCTGGCCTCGATGATGCGGGTGCGGTCGACATCGTGAAAGCCCTGCCGCACGACACGCACGCCGCGTACTTCCCCGGGGGCGACGGCGGGGAAGTTCACGTTGACCAGCATGTTCCTGCGCGCGGGCAAGGACAGGAGGGTGCGGACCACGCGCGCTCCCCAGGCGGACGCGGCGGCGAAGGGGATGGCGTCGCCCATGCCTTCCTTGGTGTAAACCTGGCTGAGGGCGATCGACCGGATGCCGGAGATCGCGCCCTCCATCGCCGCTGCGACGGTGCCGGAATAGGTCACGTCCTCGGCCAGATTGGCGCCGCGATTGACGCCCGACAGGATGAGATCGGGCGGCGTATCCTTCATCAGATGGCCGACCGCCATCACGACCGCATCGGTGGGCGTGCCCGACACGCTGAAATGCTTCTCGCCATGCTTGCGGATGCGCAAGGGGCGCGAGAGGGTGAGGCTGTGCGAGGCGCCCGACTGCTCGTCCGACGGCGCGACGATCCAGATGTCGTCGGACAAGGTGCGCGCGATGTCTTCGAGGACCATGAGGCCCGGCGCATGGACGCCGTCGTCATTGGTGAGGAGGATGCGCATAAATTCAAAACTCCGTTATTCCGGTTCCGTTCGGGCTGAGCGAAGTCGAAGCCTTGAAGCGAGGCACGTGACTCGCTTCAACTGAGCGGAGGCGAAGGCATCTCGCTACGCTCGATGGGACCCTTCGACTTCGCTCAGGGCGAACGGATGAGGGCTATCTGGGCTCCAGCCGCGTCACACCGCCCATATAGCCGTGCAGCACCTCTGGAATGATGACACTCCCGTCCGCCTGCTGCCCGTTTTCGAGAACCGCGACCAGTGTCCGACCGACCGCGAGGCCGGAGCCGTTGAGGGTATGCAGGAACCGCGTGCCCTTCTCGCCCTCCGGCCGATAGCGCGCGTTCATCCGCCGCGCCTGGAAGTCGCCACAGTTGGAGATGGAGCTGATCTCGCGGTAACAGTTCTGGCTCGGCAGCCAGACTTCGAGGTCATAGGTCTTGCGCGCGGAAAAGCCCATGTCGCCGGTGCACAGCAGCATGCGGCGATAGGGCAGGCCAAGCGCCTGCAATATGCCCTCGGCCGCGGCGATCATATGGGAATGTTCGGCGGCCGATTGCTCGGGGGCGGCGATGGCGACCAGTTCGACCTTCTCGAACTGGTGCTGACGGATGAAACCGCGCGTGTCGCGCCCGGCGGAACCGGCTTCCGACCGGAAGCAGGGGGTGAGCGCGGTGAAGCGGATCGGCAGCTGCGCCTCGGTGAGGATTTGCTCGCGCACCAGATTGGTAAGGCTGACCTCGGCGGTGGGGATGAGCCAGCGTCCATCAGTGGTGCGGAACAGATCCTCCGCGAATTTGGGGAGCTGGCCCGTGCCGATCAGCGCCTCGTCGCGGACGAGTAGCGGCGGGTTGACCTCCTCATAGCCGTTCCGCTCCGTCTGCGTGTCGAGCATGAACTGCCCCAGCGCGCGGTGCAGCCGGGCGATGCCACCCCGCAGCGCGGCAAAACGCGCGCCCGATATGGCCGCCGCGCCCTCGAAATCCAGACCAAGGGCGGGACCGAAATCGGCATGATCGGCGGGGGTGAAGTCGAAGCTGCGCGGCGTCCCCCAGCGCATTTCCTCGACATTGTCGGTCTCGTCGGCACCCTCGGGAATATCGTCGGCGGGCAGGCTGGGCAGGGCGAGGAGCCGGTCGGAGAGCGCGGCTATAAGCGCGCGATCCTGCGCTTCGAGTGCGGGCAGGCGTTCCTTGAGCGCCGCGACCTCAGCCTTCAGCGTCTCGGCCCGGTCGCCGTCCTTTGCGGCCATGGCTTGGCCGATCGCCTTGCTGAGCTCGTTGCGACGAGCCTGATCCTGCTGCATCTCGGTCGCGACGGCGCGCGTCTGTGCGTCGAGCGCGAGGATGGATTCGGCCGCCGGCTCCAAGCCCCTGCGGGCGAGCCCTTCGTCGAAGGCGGCGGGGTTTTCGCGGATGAAGCGGATGTCATGCATAGCGCCCGAGCCTATGGAGGCTCAGCGCCGGCGTTTCAAGAAATAGCGCGCAGGGCGCCTGTCAGCCCTGGCGGCGAACCAGATGGCGCCGCGCGAGCAGGGCTGCCGCCGCGCCGCCGAACAGGATGAGCATCGGCGGTGCCGGAACGTCGTGACCGCCGCTCGATCCGCCGCTGCTGCCGCCGGAGCTGGTGCTCGACGAGGTCGAGGAGGATGTCGAACTGCTAGTGCTGCTCGATGTGGAAGAGCTGGTCGAGGACGAGGTCGAACTGCTCGTGCTCGAGGAGGTGCTGACATTTCCCGACGATGTGCTGACATTGCCGGAAGATGTGCTCACATTGCCCGACGACGTAGAAACCCCGCCGGTCGACGTGCTGACGCCGCCAGTGGACGTCGATACGCCGCCGGTCGACGTGCTGACCCCGCCGGTCGAGGTTGACACCCCGCCGGATGTCGAGCTGGAGGTGGAACTGACCCCGCCCGTGCTCGAGCTCGAAGAGCCGCCCGACGTCGAGGAAGAACCGCCGCTGGTGGATATCGATCCGCCCGACGTGGTGGAGGACACCACCACGGTGCTGCCGCCGCCACTGCTGCTGCCGCCGAAGAAGCCGCCGAAAAAGCCGCCGCCCCCGCCGATAAAACCACCCCCGCCGACAACCGCGCCGCCACTCCCGCCGCGGCTTTCGAGGGGGGCGTTGTTGAACAAGGCGGAGATGAACACAGGCGGCGCTGCGACTTCCTGGACGGCCCGCACGCAGACTTTGCCGGCGCCCATGCGCCTGGTCGAGGAATAGCTCACTTTGCGTGTGGTGACCGAACTGTGGACGGCAGCGCCCGAAGCTGACCAATGCGTTGCACCCACGGTCGCGGGTCGGCTTGCATAGGAGGCTCCGTCGCCAACCCTTCCGTAAACTGAGCGGGCGCTGACGGCGCCAGCAGAGTCGGCGGCTGCCACAACGTCCTGCAATACATAATTGGGTGGGCAGCTGACGACCGTCCGGACGGTGCGGCGGACCCGCTTCACGACGGTGCGTGTCGCCTTCACATGCCGGACAGCTTTCGGCTTGGCCTTATGGTGCACCGCGGGGCGAGGGGCCTGTGCCACCTGCAGGGCTCCGCCGCCGATGATCGCCCCGCAGCATGCGCATGCGCATAATTTCGCCAAGGCCATACGTACCGACATGCTCAGCCACCTTCCAACGGTGTTACTGTCGGTTGCTATCCTCGCAACTCTACAACCGACCTGTTCCGTATATTAGAGGGCCGAAATAAAGTCTTAACTGCAACTGTTATTAACCGTCAAACCTACGAGAACAGAGGTAAATCCTGTTATAGGTCCTAACGAATATGGTTAATGTCCAGGAACGACACATTAACCTTGGGAGTATTGCGGAATGCATTTGCAGAAGCGAGTTTCGGACGGCGACGCGCATGCCCGGTTCACATGTCGTACAGCGCGGCGACCCTAAGTCCCCGCAGCCGTGCAGTTGGCGGATGGGATCGAACGGAGAGAGCTTGTTTCGTGCCCAAGGGCACAGTATAGGCCCGCCCGATCACCGGCGGTTCACGGCTGAATCGTCCGGTCCGAATAACGGAGAGCATGATGGCAACGGCGATACCTCCTGCTGAACGATCTTCGTCATCGGAGGACGAGTCCCAGCTCGACCTGCCGGAGGATTATCGACCATCGGTTGACGAAGATTTCATGAGCCCGCGTCAGATCGAATATTTTCGCAGGCGCCTGCTTGACTGGAAAAAGCAGATTTTCAACGAGGCGGAAACCACCCTTGCGGTTCTTCAGAGCGAGCCCCTGCGTGAGCCCGACCTCAACGATCGTGCATCGAGCGAGACGGACTGGTCGATCGAACTGCGCACCCGCGATCGGCAACGCAAGCTGATCGCCAAGATCGACGCCGCGCTGCGCCGGATCGACGATGGCGAATATGGCTATTGCGAGGTGACTGGCGAACCGATCTCCCTCGGCCGGCTTGAGGCGCGGCCGATCGCCACGATGACGGTCGAGGCGCAGGAGCGCCACGAGCGGCAGGAAAAAATTTCTCGCGACGACTGAATGGCGGATACGGGCCATTAGTGTCCCTGAAATGCTCGGTTTTCTCTGAGGACGTAAGGGTATTTTCAGCTTTGCCGTCCATAGCTCCCGATCGAGAGCAATGGGTCTGCTATGCCTATGTCGAATACATCGGACATCGAACCGCTGTGCAAGCGCGCGGCCAAGCGGGACAGCTTACTGTTGATGGCGGAGCTTTGCGATGAAGCGGGGAGCTTCGTTGCGCGGTCGCGCATCCGCAACCTGTCCGCAAAGGGCATGATGGCGGAATGCATTGCGGGCTTTCACACCGGCGACCGCATCACTTGCGAACTGCGCGGCGCCGGCCATGTCCAGGGCGAGGTGACCTGGGTACGGAACGGGCGAATCGGCATTGCGTTCGACGATCCCATCAATCCGCAGACGGTACGCCGCCCGGTCACCGTTCGACGAGCGGCGACTCCCGGTCCATCGCCGGTGCGATTCGGACGTCCGATCCGACACCGCTGACAAATCGGCCCGAAATGGCCGCGGCAGCATCACGCTGACCGCGGCGTATTTCGTTCCGGGGTGGTCAGGTCACCATGTTGTGAATTTCCTGCTTTATCGCGAGCTTCTGCTTCTTGAGCGTCGCCATCAGGAGTGTGTCCGGTACCGGGCGGGATGATTCGGTCTTGAGCCGTTCGTCGAGACCGGCATGTTTGGCATGAAGAGCGGAAATATGGGTTGATTCCATGTTGATCCTCCTTGCCCTACCACTTGGGGAATCGGAATAAATCATGATTTGGCGCTGTTGTCTCGCCCCGATGCATGGTTATCGATAAAGCGACTATTTTTTACGCGCGGCTGGTCATGAAGGTGTCAGCCATGATAGAAACGGACCCGACATGACACCGGAAGAAATCGAGCAAAGGCTGGAGATTTTGCGGGTCGATCACCGCGATCTCGATTGCGCCATTGCAGCGCTCGCATTGTCGCCGCTCCCCGACCAGCTGCAGCTGGCGCGGCTGAAGAAGCGCAAGCTTCGCCTGCGCGATGAGATTGCGATGCTGGAGGACCATCTGGTTCCCGATATCATCGCGTGACGATATGCGTGCCGGGAAGGCCAGACGTATCAGTCTGATACATTTCCCGCCGGATACGCCGCGTTTGGCGTGAAGAGTTTGCTTAAGATGCCCTGACAAGGCCACCGCCTTGTGGCAGCAAACTGCTATGCGTGAATCCGGAAAGAGACTCCTCGTCCTCAACAACAAGCTGGTGGATGACCTCTATGTCGAGGCCATGGTGCTTGCCGATGAGGCGCGGGCCTATCTCGAATTGGGCGCGGCCATCGAACGGGCGCTGCTCGATCCGTTCGACCGGGTACTGTTCTCATGTGAGTCGCTGAAGGTCACGACCCGCGTGATGCAGGTGATCGCCTGGCTCCTGACGCAGCGGGCGGTTGTGCGGGGCGAGATCAGCCGTGCGGAAAGCCGCGCCGAAAATTTCCGTCTGGGGGATGCCGCACCGTCGGACCCCAAATGCACACGGGTCTTTCCCGACGAAATGCGTACCATCATCGCCGCAAGCGAAAGCCTCTACCTGCGCGCGCAGCGGCTGGAGGAACTCTACTTGGAACGGCCCGTCATCGGCCTCGTACACCCCACCGGTCCGGCGCGGGATTTGATGCGCCTCCTGGAATCGAATTTCTAGGGTCGGGATATATTGCTAGGCCCGTCAGTGGCTTCCCCCTCTCGAAAATGGTGCAACGGCAATCACGGCAGGCTACAGCGACAGGATGCATTGCCGCCAGCCTAACCATATCCGGTACCCGCAAAGGCTCCATATGGCGGCTGTCCGCGTTGTCGCCGCACTGATCCCTGTCCTCCTGAGTCCCGCCGTGCACGCGCAGGCGGGGGCGGCCCAGGCCCAGCCTGTCGAACAGGTCGGCGGGGTCGATGCCATGCCCGACATCGGCCTTCCCTGGCCCGATCTGGGAGCCGATAATCCGTCAAGCCCGGCGGTGCCTGGCGCCGTTCCGCCGCCAAGCGGTGCCACGCCCTCACCGGAAACGGAAAAGGACGCGGCAACTGTGCGGGCCGATCGGCTTGCCGGGATCGATCCATCGAGGCCGTTGCGATATCAGATCCGCCTGACCGGGGTGGAGAGCATTGCCGACGACCTCTTCCGCTCCCGCTTCGAGACCTTGTCCGAGCTTCAGAAGGGTGTGGGCAATGAGGCGAATCTCGCGCAGATCACGCGCCGCGCACGTGCCGACGTCGATCTGGTCGACCAACTGCTGCGGACGCGCGGCTATTATGATGCGCAGGTCGGCTTTCAGTTGCAGGCGGCGGAGGACGCGCGCCAGCGGCTCCTTGTCGACCTCGATGCTCAGGTGGGGCCGCTGTACCGGCTGAGCGATGTCAGGGTTACCGGTCTCGACCCCGGCAACGACCGTGAAGCCGCCGTGCGCGCGCTGTTCAAGGTGAAACCAGGCGATCCGGCCGACACCGACCGCATCCTGGCCTCGACCGACGCGGTCCGCAGCGGCCTGCTGGAAGGCGGCTATCCCTTTGCCAAGATCGACGAGCCGGTGCTGCGGGTCGATCACGACACGCGCGCCGCCGCGCTGGACGTCATCATCGCTGCCGGCGGCTATCGGCGTTATGGCCGGATCACCGTGACCGGGGATCCGCCTTTCGATGCCCGGCATGTCGGCGACATTGCGCGCTTTCGTCCCGGCGACCCGTACAAGGCCAGCGAGATCACGGATCTCGAGCGGGCGCTGGTGCAAACCGGCCTGGTCGCCAGCACGGATATTACGCCGACGCCGGGGGCAACATTCGACACCGTGGACCTCGCCATCGCCATGACGCGCGCGCCGCCGCGCACGATCGCGGGCGAGCTGGGCTATGGCACCGGCGAAGGCGCGCGGGCGGAAGTAAGCTGGCAGCATCGCAACCTGTTTCCCCCCGAGGGCGGCCTCACGCTGCGCGGCGTTGTCGGCACGCAGGAACAGACCGTCAGCGCGACCTTCCGGCGGAACAATTTCAAGAAGCGTGACCAGGCGCTCAATGGCCAGATCGCGGCGAGCAATGTCACGCGGGCGGCCTATCAGGCGCGCTCGGTCACCCTCAGCGGCAATCTGGAGCGGCAGACGAACATCATCTTCCAGAAGAAATGGATCTGGTCGGTCGGCGGCGAGCTGATCGTGTCGGATGAGCGCGATCTCTACGGGGCCGCGCTCATACCCCGCCGCCGGACCTATTTCATCGCCGCCGTGCCGACCAACCTGGCATATGACGGCAGCGACGATCTCCTTGATCCGACGCGCGGCTTTCGCCTGAGCGGTCGGCTGTCGCCTGAGCTGTCGTTGCAAGCCGGGACATTTGGCTATGTCCGGGCGCAGGTCGATGGCAGTGGCTATGTGCCGATGTCGGACCGCCTCACGCTTGCGGGGCGCGTACGTCTGGGCACCATTGTTGGCGCGACCAGTGATCGCATCGCGCCCACCCGGCGCTTTTACGCCGGCGGCGGCGGATCGGTGCGTGGCTATAGCTATCAGGCGATTGGCCCCCGCGATCTCAACAACGATCCGGTCGGCGGACGCAGCCTTGCCGAAGTGTCGTTCGAGGCGCGGTTTCGCCTCGGCGCCCGCAAGCAGTTCGGCATCGTGCCGTTCGTGGATGCCGGGACGATTTCCACCGATGCCCTGCCAACCGTGCGCGAGATGCGCGTGGGCGCGGGGATAGGCCTGCGTTATTACAGCAATTTCGGGCCGATCCGGGTGGACGTCGGCACGCCGGTCAATCCGCAGAAGGGCGACGCGCCGATCGGCGTCTATGTGTCGTTGGGGCAGGCATTTTGACCGGGCCAGATGAAACCAGCCCCAAGACCAGCGACGCTGTCACGCGGCGGCGCGGGCACTGGCAGGCCGGGGTGCTGGCGCTGTTTGCGCTCTTGCTGCTCGCCATGGGGACCGCGCTCTGGTGGATCAACATGCCGGGCGGGCACCGTTTTCTGGCCAGCCGCATCTCGCAAATGGCACCCAAGTCCGGGCTGCGCATCTCCGTGGGCAGGATCGAAGGCAGCATCTACAGCAAGACCATCCTGCGGGACGTCCGGCTGGGTGATCCGGGCGGCATGGTGGCCCATATCCCGGTCGCCTATCTCGACTGGTATCCCTTTGCGTGGCTGTCCAACCGACTCGACATTGACCGCCTCTACATTCCGCGCGCTTCGCTCGACCGGATGCCGCACCTGCGGCCGAGCGGCAAGAACAAGCCCATATTGCCGGGCTTCGACATTCGCCTCGCGGACTTCCGGATAGGACGGCTCGATCTCGGCAAGGGCGTGGTCGGGCAGGCGCATAGTGTGCGGATGGGCGGGCGGGCCGACATTCGCTCCGGCCGTGCCATCGTTGCGCTCGATGCGCGGGCGCTTGATACCAATGATGCCCTGCGCCTCTCGCTCGACAGCCGTCCGGCCGACAATCGCTTTGACATAGAGGCGCTGGTGGTGGCCCCGAAACGCGGCATCCTGTCCGGGTTGAGCGGCCTGCACCGGCCCTTTATCGGCCGGATCACCGGCAATGGCGACTGGCATTTGTGGGAAGGGCAGGCGCTGCTGTCGATTGCCCGGCAGCGCGCCTCGCGGATCGATATCGTCGAGCAGGATGGGCGCTATCGCCTGAACGGGACGATCGAGGCCGATGCGTTCGGCGCGAGCGGGATGGCGCACCGGCTCGCCACGCCGCGCGTCGCGCTGAACGCGGAGGGGACGCTGGCGAACAGGCTGCTGGAGGGCCGCGCACGGCTGGCGGGCGGCGTGGCGACCATCGATGCGACCGGCGGTCTCGATCTCGGCCGGTCGAGCTTTGACAATCTGCGGCTCGATATGCGCCTGCGTAACAGCGGCGCGTTCCTCAAGGGAAGCAAGGGGGACGGCCTGCTGACGACGGTGCGGCTGGCCGGACCCTTCGCATCGGCGCGGTTCGATTATCTGCTGACCGCGCGGGCCTTCGCGCTGGGCAAGACCAGGATCGAGGGTCTGCGCGCACAAGGCGAGGGGCGGATGGCCCCGTCTGGTACAACCGTGTTTCCGCTGGCGCTGACCGCGCGGCGCGTCGTCGTGAATAACGCCGCCATTGATGATGTGCTGCGCAACATTTCGGTCAAGGGA
>Ga0105249_10006516_pt1 | contig 10156 bp, 10 predicted proteins | sample KBSS44metaG_FD_81522 | JGI IMG/M metagenome (GOLD analysis project Ga0105249, IMG submission 81522) | Switchgrass rhizosphere microbial communities from Kellogg Biological Station, Michigan, USA - KBS S4-4 metaG | ecosystem: Host-associated > Plants > Roots > Rhizosphere > Soil | place...
ACCGGATCCCAGGCGCCTTCGCGGCTGTCGATGTCGGGCGCGCCGTATGGCAGGTCCCAACGGCCGCGATTCGTGAGGTCGTAACCGGCGGTGAACGTGTCGCCGACGCCGCGCAACACGATCGCCGCGACCTGCTTCGATCGCGTCGCACGGTCGATACCGTCCGCGATGCCTTGTACCACCTCTTCGGTCAGCGTGTTCTTCTTGTCGGGACGATTGATTGCGACGATCGCGATGCCGTCGCGCTCTTCGTACAGCACTTCGTCGGTCATGGCGAGCTCCTGCGTGCGTCGTTTGCGTGGAATAAGTACGGCCGGTGCCTGGCACCGGCCGTACTTATTCCGAAGTCTACATTACGGCAGCAGGTGCAGCGCCCAGCTGAGCGACACGACCACTCGGCTGCCGCCGGCGTTCGAGCCCTGAACGTAGCGCGCGCCCTGGCCGGTATCGACCCATCGCGCGTCCCACTGCGTCCGCAGCCAGGAACCGTTCAGGCCGAGCCAGCCATAGGTGTAGTCATTGTCACGCCGCCCAGCGCCGTGGGAATGCCCGAGTCCCCACTCGCCCCTTATGGAATCCGTCAGGGCATGAGATCCGCTGAACTCGGCGTTCCACGACGACCAGCCGCGCTGCAGGTAATCGGGCGAATAAGCAAGTTGCGCGCGTACCGCCTCGCGATAGAACAGGTTCCCGCGCCATTCGGTGTAGTCGTCGGATGGGCCGCCGTCGCCGACGTCGACGATGCGGGCCCCGGCGAGCGACCAACCCCAGCGGGTGCCTATCGCGGCGCCATAGCCGAGGCTGGCGTCGACGTCCCACTCGGTACCGTGCGCATTCGAGTAGTCATTCCACCCGTCCGCGTCCACGAGCCCCGTCCACAGGTCGCCGAACCAGCCCTGCGGCAGGCTGGTCGACAGCGCGAAGCTGGTCGTCGGCCGGTCACGCTGCGCCACGCCACGATAGACGTACTGCGACGCGATCGCCGCGTAAGCATCGATGGTCACCGCGCTCGCCGGTGCGTGGAACGCTGCTATGGGCGGACCGGCGTCGCTCGCCGGCAACGGCATCTACTCAGGTTCCGTCGATTCGCGATACCGATACGGCGGGCTGCCGACCCGACAGCGGCGGCACGCCACCCTGCGCACTGGGGGAATGCGTTACGAGACGCGTGTCGGGTTCCGTGCTCCGTGCGCCGAGCGCAGCGAGACGCTGATCGAGGTCGCGTATCAGTTGCGTAGTCGACAGAGGTGCGTGCTCCTGGCGCTGCAGGGCCGAAAGGCCGGCGACACGCGCGGCGCCCATCGAGCTGCCAGAAAAGTAGTCGTAGCGTCCGCCGGGGCTGGTGCTGAGGAGGTTTCGCGCGGCATCTACGACCACCGGGTGAGACGCATGCGGCGTCGGTTGCGGATCGTCGTTTTGCGCAGTGCGAACGGCGATCACGCCGGCCCGGTCTGCAGGAAACTCGTTCGGTGCATCCTGTGCCGCCACCACCACGATGCCGCGCGCCAGCGCCACGTCGATCAACAACCCCAGCAGAGGATCGTTGGGTCCGCCCAGGCTCATGTTGATGATATCGGTGCGTTGATCGATCGCGAACGTCAACGCCTTCGCGAGTGTGAACGTGTTGCACTGCGCGCTGATGTCATCGAGCTCTCCCTGCCAGCAGGCCTTCAACATCAACAGATCGGCGTCGGGCGCAATCCCGACGATGCCGATGCCGTTGTCGGCGTTCGCCGCGATGATGCCGGCCACCGCAGTGCCGTGAATATCGGAGTCGAAGCGCGAATCGTCGGTGACGAAATTGCGCACGGTGCCGATGCGCCCTTTCAGATCCGGGTGAGAACGATCGGCGCCGGTATCGATGACGGCGATTCGAACGCCGCGCCCCGTTGCGGTCTGATGCATCTGCAACACCTGCACCGAGCCCGCCCCGTACTGCTGGTCGAAGTATGGATCGTCGTAACCACCGCGCACATCGAACACCTGCATCGGTTGCGCGAGCTGCACTCGTGGATCGGCACTGATCCGCGCCAGCGTCTCATCCACGCCGCGCGTCGGATCGACCTCCATCACCACACAATAGACGTTCAGCAGATCGATCGGCCAACCGTCCACCGGTGTGAGGCGATAGTCCCGCTCCAGACCGGCGAGCGCAGAGGCCGCGCCATCGGAGATTCTGTAACCGGGCTGGTGATATCCACGCGGTGGCATCCCCCCAGTAACTTCGTCAGCGACTGTGACGATCACGAGTCGGCGCGGATCATTGGTAGTGCGCGACGTAGCGCAACCGTTGAGAAACAACAGCGCCAGCGCGAGCACCGTCATCGTCCGAAGCATGGCAGCGCCCTCTAACAATCGGCCGGTTCAGCGACCGTCACATCGGGGAGCGCGCGCAGCAGCCTCAGCGATTCGGCCGGATCCGAAGCGCGCAGCGTGTACGTACCCAGCGTATCCGGACCGTCGACGATCCGTGCACCGGTCGACTCGATCAGCTCGCGGTCTTCTGCAGGTTGCATCGGGGTGCGGAACTGAACGTGCAGCGCGACACAGCCCCGCGACGTCGGGTCGGCCAGCGTCCGGTATAGCGGCACGCCAGCGGCCCCATACCACAGGTAGCTGGCGGCGATCGTCACAGTGGCCGCCAGAGCCGTCAGCCGCGATGTCCAGTTGAAACGATCCCGTTGCGGCGCGCGGGGCGGCGCGTCCGCGGTGATCTGCGCCCACAGCCGGTCGAAACTATCGTGCTCGCGCGCGTCGTCGAGCAGTGGCGCGACGTTGCGCCACTCGCGCGCGAAATGTTTGTGAACGCGCCGCGCGATGTCGAGTTCGGCCCGACATTCGCTGCATTCGGCGGTGTGCGCCGCAACGGCCTTTGCCTCGACAGCCGGCAGTGTCCCACCGACGAAGGCGGGCAACCGTGCGACGCACCGCGCGTGCTGGTCGGACGTCGTGTTCATGAAACCTCTCCAACGCATTGACCGAGAAATTGCTTCAAGCGCCGACGTGCGTGGAACAGTCGGGTTTTGACGGTGCCGACCGGACAGCCACTCAGTTGCGCGACTTCGGCGCACGAGTATCCGAAGTAGTAGGTCAGCTCGAGCGTATCGCGGTGCTCGGCGGACAATTGCGCCAGTCCATCCTCGAGGTCGCGATCCGTATCCGCGTCGTGCGGTGCCGAGACGCCGTCTGAAGCCTCAGGGTGATCGATGAACGCCTGCTCCCGCCGCCACCGTTGTCGCGCGCGGTGGCTCTTCATCGTCGCGATGCCGAGTACCCATGTCGTGACCTGCGCATCGCCGCGAAAGTTGCCGGCGTTCTGCCATACCACGTACATCACGTCGTTCAGCAGTTCCTCGACCAGGTCCGCGTTTGGCAACTGGCGATGCAGGTGTCGTGCGAGCGCGGGGCGCAGCGCGTGATACAGGCAGCGAAAAGCCGCTCGATCGTGCTGGGCGACCTTGGCCAGCAAAGCGCGCAACTCCGCGTCACGCGTAATGCGATCGGGTGGTCGGGTAACGACTTCTGCCGCGTTCAACATCGAGTGGAACCATTGCGTCACATGAGCTTGCAAGAACTTAGTGCACCAGTCGGGCCGGTCGGTTCAAAGCCCTGAGTAACTTTTTGCCGATGAACCGTTCCGGGACCTCACTGCACAGACTCATGCGACGGGTTTCCGATTGGAGAGCAGAGCGCTCCATCGGACGACGGTGCATTTCGCAATTAGAAACTCAGGGTCCGAGGGAGGACATGCGATGGTACGAGTAGCAAACTTAGCACGCGCCGCGGCCGCGCTGTTGGCAATGTTGATGGTTTCGGCCAACGCGTGGTCGCTGCCGAGCTTCGCGCAACAGACCGGGCTACCGTGCGCGAGTTGCCACAGCATCGCATTCGGGCCGGCCCTTACCGCCTACGGGCGCGCGTTCAAACTGAATGGCTACGCGTGGGGCGCTGCCGAACACTCGCTGCCGATCTCGTTGATGACGGTAGCCGGGTACACCGAAACCGCCCGCTCGGTGAGCGACGCCGGCCCGCATTTCGACTCCAACGACAATCCCGCAGTCAACGAAGTCACGGCGTTCTACGCCGGGCGGATCACCGAGCACGCTGGTGGGTTTGTCGAGGCCTCTTACAGCGGCGTCGAGCGAAATACCGCCTGGGGCGCATTCGACGTGCGCTACGCGCACGATCTGACCCTCGGCGACACGAAAATCGTCGCCGGGCTCTCCATCAACAACAACCCCACGGTCACCGACTTGTGGAATTCGACGCCGGTGTGGGGCTTTCCCGCGACCGGTTCTGAGCTGGCGCCGACGCCCGAAGCCCTTCCGATCCTCTTCGACGGTATCAGCGAGCGCGTCATGGGGCCGACGCTCTACGCCATGATCGACGATCACCTGTACCTGGAGGCCGGTGCTTACCACTCTCTGTCCGATCGCGGTCTGAGAACAGTCGGACTCAAATCGGAGGACAACCTGAACATGGACGGCGCCGCACCCTATGCGCGCGCGGCGCTGCAGTTTCAAACCGGCCCGCACTACTACTCGGTCGGTGTGTTGGGCCTTCAGGCCAAACTGCGCCCGGATCCGGAGACATCCGACTCGGATCGATATCGCGACGTCGGTGTCGACGCGACCTATCAATACGTGGGCGGCGGCAAGAATTCAGTGAACGCGAACCTGTCGTTCGTCCACGAGAGCCGCCAGCTGGCGGCGAGCTTTTCAGCGGGCGAATCCGACGCCATCTCGAATCATCTGGACACCACTCACTTCGACGTCGAATACGCCTATGAGCAGACCTGGACCGCCACGCTCGGTTGGTTCGACGTCGCCGGCAGCCGCAATCCGAGTCTGCTGGCGCCGGAGGAAGTCAACGGCAGCGCCAAAGGCTCGCCCGACAGTCGCGGCTACGCCGTGCAATTCGAATACGTGCCGTTCGGCAAGGTCGCGGCAGCGCGTCCCTCCCTCAATGTCCGTATCGGCTTGCAATACATCGCATACCAGCGCTTCAACGGTGGGGACTCGAATTACGACGGCTTCGGCCGCTCAGCGAGCGACAACGACACCGTGTTCGCCTTTGTGTGGCTCGCACTTTAGACGTTAGTGCGCCGATCGGCTTGGGCGGTTCAAGGTCCGCACGATCTTTTTTCGGATGAACCGTTCCTCGGCTGCACAGCACTCAAAGGGTGACGACGTGCCTTCGGCAGTCTCAATCGGACGGCGGACGATTCCGGACCAAGAACACTCACAGTCCTCAGGAGAACACGCGATGAAACCCTTCCCGAACGTTCCCTGCGTTGCTGCTGCATCTGCCGCGGCCGCGCTGATCAGTTTGACCTTGGCGCTGCCGGCCGACGCGCATGGCCGTGGCAAGATTGCCAGCACCTACGCCGCACACAATCTCGTATCCGACGGTTCGGTCGCTGCGGACAACCCTAGCGGCCCGGACACCAACCTCGTCAATCCGTGGGGGATCGCGTTCAACCCGTACGGGCCGGTCTGGGTGGCAGACAACGGCGCGAATGTCTCGACCCTTTATGACGGAGCGGGCCACATCGTTCCGCTCGTCGTCGCGATTCCCGGACCTCCGAACTCGGAAGAGCCGGGCGCGCCGACCGGCATCGTCTTCAACGGATCGAGCTTCTTGTTGCCCACTGATTTCGTCGTGACGAACGGAACCGCCAGCGGACCGGCGATTTTCATGTTCGCGACCGAGCAGGGGACGATCGCGGGTTGGTCGCCGACCGTCGACCGCACGCATGCGTTCAATGCTGTGAACAATTCCGCGAGCGGGGCAATCTACAAAGGGCTCGCGTTGGGCGCCGGCGGTAATGGAAGCCTGTTGTACGCGACCGACTTTCATAACGGCCGGGTCGACGTCTTCGACGCGAAGTTCGCTCCGGTGCAGTCCAGCGGCGGGTTCACGGATCCGAACATCCCGTCGGACTTCGCCCCGTTCGGCATTCAGGCGATCAACGGCGACATCTACGTCACTTACGCGCAACAGGATGCAGACAAGGTCGACGACGTGCACGGCCGCGGCCTCGGTTTCGTCGATGCGTTCGACGCCAACGGAAATCTGCTGCAGCGCGTGGCGGTTCGCGGATCGCTGAATGCGCCGTGGGGTCTGACGATCGCGCCGGCGGGATTCGGCCAGTTCGGCAATCGACTGCTGGTCGGCAATTTCGGCGACGGTCTGATTAACGCGTTCGACGCGACGACCGGCCGCTTTGTCGGCACGCTGACGGCCAGCGACCGCCGTCCGCTGCAGATCGAAGGTCTGTGGGGACTGAGGTTTGGAAACGGCTTCGCCGGTCAGCAGATCGACTCGCTGTACTTCACTGCGGGGCCGGCTGACGAATCCCAGGGCGTGTATGGCGTGATCAGCGCGACGTCCGCCGGCAAGGGTATGAACAACTGACGATCGCACACTGGCGCGGTAGTAGTGACTCGCGCTCGGCAGCACGTCGGGAGACGGTCCGCCGAACCGGGCGCTGATGGTCGCGCCACCTTTGATGGCGTCGCTGGCGTCGGCAGCGACGCGGTGGAACTTATTGCGAAGCCGTGCAGCGATTGCTCTCGCTCAGTTCGGCCAATACGTGTAGTCGTCGCCTTCGACATAAGGCTGCGCGCCGGTCTTGTCGATCAACTGCGGCGACTCGATCACGCTCGGCCACATCGGCGGCGCCTGTTCGGCGTTGTGCGCATCGAGCAGCGACTGCAGTTGCGCCACGATCTGCGGATTCGCCGCGGCGACGTCCTGATGTTCGGTCGGATTCTCCGTGAGGTGGAACAGCCACTTCCTGTCGGGACGCGCACTGACGATGAGCTTCCAGCCGTCGTGCAGCACGGCTTGGTGATAACCTCGCGCCAGAATAACGTGTCGTGAGGCGCGCCGGTGCGCTCGATGTTCGGCGCTCGGTCGGCCGCCGGCTTGGCCGCGGTGGCGGGTCCCTGACTCCGCGTAGATCGGCGATGCGCGGCGCCGCCGCCAGCATCAGCTCGAGGTGATAGTGGTAAGCGATAGCCACGATGCCTAACAGCGCGACGATGGCGACGGCGAACTTCCTCATGGACTTTCCGGGCGCGACTTGTGGACTGGTTCATGCTATGCGATCGCACCTTAGCGCAGCGGGTTGACAGTGAGGATGTGCCCGCTATCGTGCGCGTCACGGACCAAGCGGTCGGTGTTTTCGACGGAGTGCGCAGATGAACAAATCGATGTTGGTTGGAACCGTGCTAGGCGCCGTTGCGGCGACCGCGGTCGGCAGTTTCGCCGGCTACAAGATGCTGAACAATGAGGAGTTCGCGGAAGTCGTTGCGGTAACGCCGCTGACGGAACAGGTCAAAACGCCGCGCCAGGAATGCCATAACGAGACCGTCACGAAGCAGGCTCCGGTCAAAGACGAGCACCGCGTGACCGGCACCGTGATCGGCGCGGTCGCGGGCGGCTTGTTGGGCAATGCGATAGGCGGGCACGGCAGCAATACCGGAGCGAAAGTCGCGGGCGCAGCGGTGGGCGGCGTCGCGGGGCACGAAGTGCAACGCAAGATGCAGGAAAAGGACACCGTCACCACCACCGAGCAACGCTGCAATACGGTGTTCGACGTCAGCGAGCGCACGGTCGGATATCGCGTCGATTACAAGATCGGCGACGCGGCCGGACAGATCCAGCTCGATCACGATCCCGGTCCGCGCATCCCTGTACGCGACGGTCAGCTGGTGTTGAGCGAAGCGCAGACGGTGCCGGTACAAGCGAATCCGGGCACCTGATAGCGGGCGTTACGGCGAAGCCGTTTCGGCGGCTTCGTTCAGGAACGCCACCTTCACACCCATGTCCGGCAATACGTGCGCGTTCGCTTCGAGCAGCGCGATACGCACACGAACTGTCGCTTTGTTGCGATCGGCGGTCGGGATGATCGCGATGACTTCAGCGTTGATCGGTTCGGCGGGGTACGCGTTCAGCGCAACCGTCACCGGTTGCTTCGCCGCCACGCGATTGATGTACGCCTCGTTGACGTCCACTTCGACTTCGAGCGACGTCATGTCGACGATGGTACAGATGCCCGTTCGCGTGTAGCCGCCGCCGGCCGAGTTGGGCGAGATCATCTCGCCGGGTTGCGCGGCCTTCGCGACCACGACTCCGGCGAATGGCGCGCGAATTTCCATGTCCGCCAGCAACTGCCGCTGCACGGCGGCGCTGCGCTCCGCGACGACCACTTCATTGCGCGCGTGTTCGAGCCGCGCGCGCAGCGCCTCCAGCGACAGTTGCGCGCGGTCGAGGTCCGCCTTGCTCATCAGGTTGTGCGACGAGAGGCTGGCAATACGATCGACGTCGAGTTGCGCCTGGCGGATCTGCACCGCGGTTTCTTCGAGGCCTGCGCGCGCCGCGTCGGACTGCGCCTGCGCGAGGGCCAGCGCCGCGCGCGGCACACTGTCGTCGAGCCGCGCGAGCAGCTGGCCGGCCTCCACACGCATGCCCTCCTCCAGGAACAGTTCGGCGACCTTGCCGGTAACCTTCGCGCTAACGGTTGCGTGACGGCGCGCCACGACGTAGCCGGTGGCGTCCAGCACGCTCGCGTCGTTGGCAACAGGCGCCGCCGAAACCGGTGCCGCAATGGGCGCCGCATCGGGTATCGCTGGCTCGGAATCGGACGACAACGACGAGCGGTAAGCGATCGTCAGCACGACGACGATGACGGCCGCCGTAGCGCTACCCAGGACCCAACGAGACCGCTTTGGCGCAGACGGCGCAACGGTGCGGTCGATCGTGAGTTCGGCGAGCAGTTCGCGCTTGCTGGCACGGGGCGTAACGTCGCGAGCGACGGCGGGTTCGCTCATTCGCCGCGCAATGCCGCGGTGATCGGCATCCGGGCCGCGCGCAGCGCGGGCAGCAAGCCGCCGATGAAGCCCAACGCCAGCGCCCACGCGAGGCCGAGTTGCAGCAACTGCGGCGTGACGCGAAATCCGAACGCCACCTGCGCGTGCGCGGAATTGTTCAGCGTCGACGCCGTGTAACCGTCGAATGCCGCATACACGATCGCTCCTCCCAGTACGCCGCCGATCAGCGCGAGCACCAGTGACTCGACCATCACCGATGTAACCACCGGTACGTTGCCGAATCCGAGCGCGCGCAACGTGGCAATCTCCACGGTGCGCACGCTGACCGCGGCGTACATCGAGTTGAGCGCGGCGATGACCGCGCCCACCGCCATGATCGCCGCGATGAAATAGGCGAAGCGCTCGATCAAGGCGGTTTGCACTTTCGATTGGCCGCCGTAGAACTCCGTTTCCGGAATCAACGCCGCGCGCACGCGCGGATCGTTCTGAATGCGCGCGTTGACGCTGGTTGCCGGTTCCGCGTTCTGCAGCTGCACGCGCAGTGAATTTACCGCGCCGCTGCGGCGGAATACCGCCTGCGCGGTGGCGAGGTCCATCCACACTTCGGACTCGGTGGCGCTGCCGCCGGTCTCGAAATGCCCGACTACGGTCCACGGCTGATCCCGCAGTTCGACGCGATCGCCGATTTCGAGGCCGACGTACTGGCGCGCCGCCGATGAGCCGACCAGCATTTCGTTGTGACCCGGCGTGAACGCGCGCCCGGCGACGATGTGCAGTTCGGGCCGCACCGTAAACGCCGCCTCGGTGACGCCGCGACCGACGACCGTTGCCATCTTGTTCGTGGCGCGCTTGGGCAGATCGAGCGCGACGTAGAGTTCGCTGCTCGTCGCAACTATTCCTGGCTGCTGCGCAATGACGTTCACCTCGTCGTTCGAGAGCCAGCTGCCCATTTCATCGCCGCTGCCGGCACGCATGACGATCGCGCGATCGGGTCTGCTCGCGTCCTTCAGCGCCGAACTGAACCCGGCCGCCATCGACAATAGTCCGACCAGCACCGCCACCACACCGGCGATACCGATCACGATCACCGAAGACGCGCCGCGCCGCGCGTTGATGTTGCGCAGGTTCATCCATGTGATTTCGAAGATCTGTCGCAGCATGGTCAGTTCCCCCTCAAAGCGTCGACGATCGTGAGCCGGCGCGCGGCCCACGCCGGTGGAAGGCCGATGCCGAGGCCGATCAGCAACGCCAGCGCAAGTGCGACGAGCACGCTCTGCCAGGTCATGTCGAAGTGACCGACGATCGTGAAAAGGCTGTTG
>Ga0105249_10006519_pt1 | contig 10155 bp, 8 predicted proteins | sample KBSS44metaG_FD_81522 | JGI IMG/M metagenome (GOLD analysis project Ga0105249, IMG submission 81522) | Switchgrass rhizosphere microbial communities from Kellogg Biological Station, Michigan, USA - KBS S4-4 metaG | ecosystem: Host-associated > Plants > Roots > Rhizosphere > Soil | place...
ATTTTGTCGAAGTTCCAGCGCCCGCGATTCACCGGCAAGTCCTTGGCCCAATAGTCCGGATTGCGGCGATAGGTGATGGTGCGGCCTTGCGCGAGACTGTCGACTACGTAGGGGCCAGAGCCGAGCGGCGGGTCGAGCGTCGTCTGGTCGAACGGGTGCGTCGCGTAATAAGCTTTGGAGAGGATGGGAAGACCGGCAACGGTGAGCGGCAGGTCGCGCACGAGCTCGCCTTTGAAGGTGTAGCGCACGGTGTGAGGATCGAGCGCTTCAGCTTTCACCACGTCCTCGAGCATCTGATGATAGATCGGATGGCCCTTGGTCTTGAGCGCCTCGAAGGAATAGACGACGTCGCCGGCCGTGAGGGGACTTCCATCGGCGAACTTGGCCTCAGGCCGGAGATAGAAGGTCGCCGACATTTTGTCATCAGCCACCTCGGCGCTTTCAGCCACGAGCCCATAGACGGCGTCTGGCTCGTCCGCCGCAGGCGTCATCAGCGTATCAAACAAGAGCTCTAGCCCCTGCGCAGCGTCGCCCTTGAGGATGTAGTTGTTGAGGCTGTTGAAGGTCGCAACGCCGCCCCATCCGACCAGCGAGAACGTGCCGCCCTTTGGCGCATTCGGATCGGCATATTTGAAGTGGTCGAAGTCGGCGGGATAGGCGAGATCGCCAAAGGCCGAGAGCCCGTGCTTGTGCTCAGAGGCTTCCGACGGCGCGGTCAGCGCCAGAAAAAGAACAACCGCAGCGCAACCGAGCGATCGCCATGGCGCGCGGCGCATCAAAGCTTCGACGGCCCTGGCAATTTATCGGCGAGCTTCTGGTCGAACCACCACACCTGCATGAAGCCAGGGGTCAGGCCTGGAAGCACTTTGGGCTGGCCGTAGCGGTCCCAATAGGCGATGCGCACTTTGGGTGAGTACCATTGCGGCACCACGAGCTCGTTCCATTGCAGCACGCGGTCGAGCGCGTGCGTGGCCGCAACGAGATCGGCGCGGTCCTTGGAGAAGATGACGTGATCGATCAGCTTGTCGATCGCCGGGTCCTTGATGCCGATCAGGTTCATGCTGCCTTCACGCCCGGCAGCAACTGAGCCCCAGAAATCGCGCTGCTCGTTTCCTGGCGAATCGGATTGAGCAAAGGTGCCGACCACGATGTCGTAGTCGAAGCCGTTGAGGCGGCGCGTGTATTGCGCGGAGTCGACCATGCGGATCGAGCCTTTGATGCCGAGCCGCGCGAGATTTTGCAGGTAGGGCTGAACGATCCGCTCGAAAAGCGGAGAGACGAGCAGAAACTCGACCCTCGTCTCCTGTCCCGTCTTGGTGTTTGTGAGAACGCCGTTCTTGACCTCCCAGCCCGCATCCTTGAGGAGCATGGCAGCCTTGCGCAGATTGGTGCGGATATCGTCGGGCGTGTTGTTCGCCGGATTCTTGTGGACTTCGGTGAACACCTCGGACGGCACGCCGTCCTTGACCTCGTTCAAGATCTCGAGCTCGCGTCCTTGCGGCAAGTCTTGTGGAGCGGCGAGCTCGCCGTTCTGGAAATAGCTGCCGACGCGCGAATATTGACCGTAGAACAGGTTCTTGTTGGCCCACTCGAAATCGAAGGCGAGGTTGAATGCCTGGCGTACCCGGCGGTCCTGAAATTGGGGGCGGCGCAAATTGAGCACGAAGCACTGCATCGGCTGCGTGCGCTTGATCGCGACCTCTTGGCGCCTAATGAAGCCTTCACGCACCGCGCCGAAATCGTAAGCCGTCGCCCAGTTCTTCGCGCTCGTCTCCTGCCAGTAATCGAGATTCCCGGCCTTGAAGCTCTCAAAGGCGACAGTCTCGTCGCGGTAATAGTCGAACCGAATCTCGTCGTAGTTCCACTGGCCTCGGTTCACGGGGAGGTCCTTGCCCCAATAGTCGGCGACGCGCTCATAGGTGATCGAGCGCCCGGGCGTCGCCTGCTTGATGCGGTAGGGACCCGAGCCGAGCGGCGGCTCTAGCGTCGTCTTCATCGGGTCGCGCTGATTCCCGCCCGTATCCTTTCCCGTCCAGTAATGCTTCGGCAGGATGGTGAGCTGACCCATGATCATGGGCAGCTCGCGGTTGTTCTTTACGTCGAAGTAGAACGTGACCTCGTTGTCGCCGGTCGCTTCGGCGCGCGACACGTTCTTGTAGTAGAGGCCAAGCCGCGGGTTCGCGGCCTTGTTCACGCCGAGGCTGTAGATCACGTCGTGCGGCGTAATTGGCGTGCCATCGTGCCAGCGCGCTTTTTTGCTTAGATGGAAGGTGACCGAGGAGTAATCGGCAGGATAGGACGCCCATTCCGCGATCAGCCCGTAAGAGGTCGAGGGCTCGTCGAGACTGTCGGCCATCAGGCTCTCGTAGACGAGCGAAAGCCCGGCTGCCGGCTCTCCTCGGTAGAGCACGGGGTTCAGGCTGTCGAACGAGCCGATATCGGCCATGCGCACGTTGCCGCCTTTGGGCGCATCAGGATTGACGAAATCGAAATGGGTGAAATCGGCTGGATATTTCGGCTCGCCGATCAGCGAGAGCGCATGGTGGTGGACCGGCGCATCCTCGGCCTGGGCCGGCACAGAGACGAGGAATGCGAATAGGGCTGCGGCGGCGAGACGAAACAATGTCATGGTTGCGAAGACGGCTCCATATGATTGGAAAAGAACCTGCCGAAGCGCGGGCCTGACGCCGCGCAAAGGGACAGGCGCTCACGGCGCCTAAAGGCCGCGCAAGCTAGCATGGCAAGCCCCATGACCAAATGAATTATCGGTCAGGTCCTGAAGGGCTTCAGGGCCTCCGCTCGAGGAGTCCCTGAGCCAAGGCGTCTGCTGCCGCCCAAGTTCCCCCAGCCTATTGGCCTGGAGGTGGTCCTTCCGGATAGACCGGCTGTGGCTGCGACGGGAATGGCCCTTCGCCTTCCGAAGGAGTTTCCGTTCCGGGCGGCGTTTCGGCCGAAGCTCCTGGCGACTCGGCTGAGGGCGTCTCTGCCGACGGCGGCGTCTCAGCCGAGGGAGCCGGCGTTCCTGCCGATGGAGCCGGAGTTTCCGCTGATGGAGCCGGCGTTTCCACTTGAGGCGGCGGAGTCTCTGCCGAAGGCGGAGGCGTCTCGGCTGACGGCGGCGGCGTTTCTGCCGGCTGTTGTGGCGTTTCCGCCGCAGGCGCTGGCGCCGCTGTAGGCGGAGTCTCAGCGGACGGCGCAGGCGCGGTAGTTTCAGGCGTTTGCGGCGATGGTCCCGGAGGAGGCGCTGGCGTTTCACCCGACGGCGATGGTGCTGGCGCCGGGGTCTCGGCAGCGGGTGGCACCGCAGGCGCGGGCGGCGTCTCAGCTGATGGCGCAGGTGCAGGTGCCGCTGGAGGCGGCGTCTCAGCCGACGGCGCTGGAGCAGGTGCCGCTGGAGGCGGCGTCTCAGCCGATGGCGCAGGCGCAGGTGCCGCTGGAGGCGGCGTCGCAGCCGATGGCGCAGGCGCAGGTGCCGCTGGAGGCGGCGTCGCGGCGGAGGGCGCGGGCGCCGTAGCAGGAGTCCCTTCGGGTTTCTTCTCGGGTGCAGCGCCGCCAGCACTTGGCAGAGGCGGCGGGGTGTCGCTTTTGGAACGCAAAAAGGCAATGACGTTGGCGCGCTTCTTGGCATCGGGGATGCCGGGGAACGCCATCGCCGTTCCGGGCGCGAAGGCTTGCGGATTGGTGAGCCAGGGATCGAGAAGCTCATAGGTCCAGACGCCGTCTTTTTGATGCGCCTTGAGAGCGTCGGTGTAATTGAAGCCCTCGACCGAGGCGATCTTCCGTCCAATCACGCCGTAGAGGTTAGGTCCGACCACCGCCGCGCCGCCTTTATCGAAGGTGTGGCACACTTTGCACAAAGCTGCGTCAGCCTCGCCCTGCTTCGGGTCTGCCGAGGCGAGCAACTTGTCGATCTCTGCGCCGCCGGCCGCGGCTGCAGGCTTTTCGCCTTCAGCAGGCTTCTGTTCGGCAGTCGGAGCGCCTCCAGCAGGGGCCTGAGGCAGGGGGGGCGGGTTGTCGTTTTTGGTGCGCATGAAGACGAGCACGTCGGCGCGCTCCTTGGGGTCCGGCAGGCCGGGGAAGAGCGCCATCTTGGTACCCGGGACGAATGCGCCCGGGTTGTTGATCATATGGTCGATCTTCTCGTAATCCCAGTTGCCGAGCTCGGCAGCCTTCGCCTTGAGCGCCTCGGAATATTCGTAGCCCTCATGCGATGCGACCTTCCGGCCGAGCACGCCATAGAGGTCAGGTCCGATCATGTTCGGACCGCCCTTATCGAAGTTGTGGCAGATCGAGCACTTCTTGGCGACATCTGCGCCATGCGCAGGGTTGGCACTCGCAAGCAACGTCGCAAGATTGGCACCGCCCTCGGCCGGCTTCTTCTCTTCGGCTTTTTGCTCGGCGACCTCGGGCTTGTGCTCCTGGAAGGTGATATTGACGATCGTCCGCGTGCCGAAGAACAGCAGCAAGGCCCCCAGCACGGCCATCGCGATCTGATTTAGGCGGTAATAGTCCATGATCCTCATCCCCCAGCAGGGCTACATGGCTAGCGTAGCTCTTGCGACGCGGCGCGAGACTAAAGGGCGTATGCCCTTGTTGCAACCCGGACATCGGCTCTAAGCCTCATTGTCGCGTGGGAACTTATCCCGTGCTACCTCAGCCCGCCATGGACTGTCTGATCGTCATCCCAGCAAGGCTGAAAGCGACACGACTCCCCGATAAGCCTCTGGCCGATATCGCGGGCGAGCCGATGATCGTTCATGTCTGGCGGCGCGCAGTGGAGGCCGATTGCGGCCCTGTGGTTGTCGCAACCGATTCCGAAGAGGTGCGCGACAAGGTCCTTCTCGCTGGTGGTAAGGCGCTGATAACGCGAGCAGATCATCCGAGCGGATCAGACCGGGTGTTCGAGACCATCGAGAAATTCGATCCGCGAGGCGCCTTTGAGGTCGCGGTCAATCTGCAAGGGGATTTGCCCACGCTCGATCCAAAGCTCGTGCGGAGCTGCCTTGCCGCGCTCCGCGAGCACGACGCCGATATTGCTACCATCGCCGCAGCCATCACGCGGGAGGAGGAGTGCACCGATCCGAATGTGGTGAAGGTGGTGGGGTCGCCGCTGAAAGGTGGGTCGGTGTTGCGCGCCCTCTATTTCACCCGCGCTACTGCGCCTTATGGCGAGGGGCCGCTCTATCATCATATCGGCATCTATGCTTACCGGCGGAAGGCATTGCAGCGCTTCGTGTCGCTGCCTCCGTCGCCGCTCGAGCTCAGGGAGAAACTCGAGCAGCTCAGAGCGCTGGAAGCCGGTATGCGCATTCATGTTGGGCTCGTTGACACTGTCCCGCTCGGTGTCGATACTCCGGCCGACCTTGCGCGGGCGCGTGAACTGTTCAAGTCCCGCCGCTGACCTCGCCCGTTTTCCCAAGCCGATGAAGAAATCGCGTTCAAAGAGAATCGCCTTTCAGGGCGAGCCGGGGGCAAATTCGCATCTCGCCGCGCAGGATGCTTATCCGCGCATGGAGGCGCTTGCCTGCCCCACCTTCGAGGATGCCCTCGCTGCGGTGAAAACCGGCAAGGCCAAGCTCGCCATGATCCCGATCGAGAATTCGGTGGCCGGCCGCGTCGCCGATATCCATCACCTCCTTCCCCATTCGGGACTTCATATCGTCGCCGAGCATTTCGAGCGCGTGCGCCATCAGCTGCTCACGCTTCCCGGCGTGAAACTCACCGAGCTCAAGACCGTGCACAGCCACATCATGGCGCTTGGCCAATGCCGGAATGCGATCCGCGCCTTGAAGTTGAGGCCGGTGGTCGAGGCCGACACGGCTGGCGCCGCGCGGCACTTGCGCGAGACCGGCGACCGCAGCTTTGCCGTGATCGCGTCGAAGTTGGCGGCCGACATCTACGGGCTCAAAGTGGCAAAAGCCGGCATCGAGGATGCCGAGCACAACACCACGCGCTTCGTTGTCCTGTCCGCTAGCCCTGAGAAAGTGCGCGCCGTCGACGGTCCCGTGATCACGAGCTTCGTGTTCCGTGTCCGCAACGTGCCGGCCGCGCTCTACAAGGCGCTCGGAGGCTTCGCCACTAACGGCGTCAACATGACGAAGCTCGAGTCCTACCAGCTCGAGGGCTCATTCAACGCCACCATGTTTTATGCCGATATCGAAGGCCATCCCGACGAGCGGCCGGTCAAGCTCGCCATGGAGGAACTGCATTTCTTCTCGAGCGAGGTGACAGTGCTCGGCACCTACCCGGCGAGTCCCTTCCGCACCGAGCTCAAAGCCTCGCAGGACTGACTGCTCGATCAGACTCTACGCTGGCTTGGCGGTGAACAGTTGGCACCATCCGCTCGCGGCGATTGGGTCCTCAACCACCTTGCACGACGCCGGCGCGACGAATTGGACGCAGCCCGAGCATTGCTGCCCATCTTTTGGGTGGTCCTGATATTTGGCGGCCTCGTGCGTGAGTTTCTGTTGCGCGAACAGATTTTGCGGGACGGCGCTTGTGGAAATGATGGCTCCGGCGATCATCGGCACGCTCTTTAACAACGAGCGGCGGCAAACACCTTTATCGGAGGGATTGGTCATGCGAGCACTCCTTGCATTGCCCAGAGATGAAGCGAGTCTCGCGCGAGAAAACCTTCTGCTTACCTGGAAGGTTCCGCCGCCCCTCTTCGAAAGCCAACTTGATTGCTTGCACTGGGTGCCGGCGCCGCTACGTCATTGGTGCCTAAAATATCGCGGACAAAGACGAGATGGCTTTGGAGCTTCCCGTCGCACGTCATGCCGGGGCGCATCAATTTGAAACCCAGGGGGGCAGGAGCTCGGCGATGCGCCGGCCACCCTTGTGCTCTCTCGCCTCAACGTGAATCTGTCTAAGCGCCGGATTTGCGAGCGTTTGCGTCGCGCCGGCAAAGATCTCCTGTGTGAGGCCCGGCACGTCGATCTTTATGTAGTTCGGGCAGGGCGCGCCATAGCGCGCGATGAACTCATCGATAGTGCAGACCTGAACAGCCTGAATTGATGGGAAACTCTCCCGTTTTGGATCCAGCTTCTTGCTTTCTTTGAAGGTGAAGGAGCGCGCCGACATTAATTGCAAAACGTGCAAGTCCATGATTCCCGACGTGTCGCTGAAACCAAGGCGCAGACATCGGACGCGTCTCTCCAAACCGTTCAATTCGCAGGCCACTAGATTGTAGTAGTTTACCGCCGCTGGCTCGAAGGCCCAGACCTTTAGGTCACCGCGCATTGCAGCATATAGCGTCAACACACCGATATTGGCGCCGATGTCCCAAAACACCGAACCGGGCACCATTGAGTCGATCCACTCGAGGGAACCCGGCTCTTTGGTCATGATCGCGCGCGCCCGCCAGTAGCCGGCGCCGCTGTGATTCAAAAACCGTATTTTGCCGTGCGGTGTGTCGACGACGGCAGGTTCGCTGAGGAGAAGATCGATTAGGTCTGCGCGCTGCTCTGCCGGTAACCATTTGAGCAAGGATAGAACTCGTCTCGCGCCAGCCCTCGCTATGAGGTGCGCCAGCCTGCTCGCTTTCCCGAAGATGCCGCTGTTCACGTCCGGCAAAGCCTTTGCTTGGCCACTCTAGAACGATTGCCAAAGCATAGCTCCCGATCAGGGTATGGTTCCGCTTTGGGCCCGCGGCCTAAGCGCGCGGACTGCTCGCGGGGCCCAAGCGGCCAAACATGCGGCGGCCTTCGCCGTTTGAGCGCTTTGGAATGCATTTTCCCGCCGCACCCGCGAAACGAACGCTGTTGCGGGTAACAAGAGCTTGGTGGATCCCGCGGTACAGCAGGTGCAAGCATTGGGTTGCCACACGGCCAGCTATTCCCGATATACTTAAGAGGGAGGTTGGCGGCAGGCGCGTCCCTCGCCAACCGGGTCAGGTCCGGAAGGAAGCAGCCCTAACGAGCGTTTCGCGGGTTGCTCGTCCAGCCTCCCACCTCGCCTTAAAGCGTTATAGTGCGTACCGGGCGCCTCGCCTTGGCGCCCGCTGCACATAGCCTTCGCGTGAAAGTCCGCTCGTGGCCGAAGTCGAAGATCGAGAGAAGAGCGCGCCGAAGCCTGCCGGCAAGGGCAAGGCTGATGGCCCTGCCGCGCAAGCCTCCGAGCCTGCCGCGGCAAGCCACGCGGCACTCGCCCGCAAATACCGGCCTAAGGTCTTCGCCGAGCTGATCGGCCAGGACGCCATGGTGCGAACGCTGCGCAATGCCTTCGCCTCGGGGCGGATTGCGCAAGCCTATATGCTCACCGGCGTGCGCGGCGTCGGCAAGACCACGACCGCGCGGCTCATCGCGCGTGCGCTGAACTACGAGACGCCCAGCGCGAAAGTGCCAACCCTCGATATGGCCGAGGAGGGCGTGCACTGCCGCGCCATCCTCGAGAGCCGGCACCTCGACGTGGTCGAGATGGATGCGGCCTCCCACACCGGTATCGACGACATCCGCGAGCTGATCGACAGCGCGCACTACAAGCCGAACACCGCCCGCTACAAGGTCTACATCATCGACGAGGTCCACATGCTGTCGAAGCAGGCCTTCAACGGCCTGCTCAAGACACTGGAGGAGCCTCCTGAGCATGTGAAGTTCATCTTCGCCACGACCGAAGTTCGTAAAGTGCCGGTGACGGTGATATCGCGTTGCCAGCGTTTCGATCTCAGGCGGATCGAGATCGATCAGCTCGCGCAGCATCTCGCCCAGGTCGTGGAGCAAGAGGGGGCCAAGGCAGATCCCGCTGCGCTCGCCCTGATCGCTCGCGCCAGCGAAGGCTCGGTGCGCGATGCGCTGTCGATCTTGGATCGCGCCATTGCATTCGGCGGAGGACAGGTCGAGACCGATGCCGTGCGCGGTCTGCTCGGCCTTGCCGATCGCTCACGCGTCTTCGACCTGCTCGAGACTGTTCTGTCCGGCGATGCCGGCGGTGCGCTCCGCGCGCTTTCCGGTCTCACTAGGGACGGCGCCGAGCCAGGCCAGATCATCGCCGATCTCGCCGATGCCGTGCATGTCGTAACGCTGGTCAAGGCCGCTGGAAAGGACAGCGCCGATCCCGCCGCAAGCGAGGCCGAGCGCGAGCGCGCCGTGAGCCTCGCGGAGCGTTTGCCGATGCCGGCTCTCGCTCGTGCCTGGCAAATGCTGTTGAAGGGCCATGAGGAGGTGCGGGAGAGCTCCCGCCCGCACGCCGCCGCCGACATGGTCCTGGTCAGACTCGCTTACACGGCAGACCTGCCGTCGCCGGCCGATCTTGCCCGCCGCTTGCAGTATGGCGCGGGGATGACCGCCGCTCCCGCCTCTGCCGGCGGCACGCCGAAACCTTCGCGCAATGCCGAGGCTGAAGCCCCGCCCGCTGTGTTTGACAGTGCGGACGATGAAAACCCTGAACCTCGCGACGTTGCCCCTCAACTCAAGAGCTTCGAGGACGTGGTTGCGCTTGCCGAGACGAAGCGCGACATGAAGCTCAAGCACGCGCTGGTCGAGCAGGTGCGGCTCGTTCAGTTCAAGCCGGGCACGATCGAGGTCAATCCTCTGCCTCAAGCGCCCCGCGACCTCACTCAGGAGCTCATGCGCAAGCTCAAAATGTGGACAGGCCGCGTGTGGATCGTGGCGGTGAGTGACGAGACAGGCTCAGACCCCCTTGGCGTGCAGCGCCGCGCGAAGGAGGCGCGCGAGATCGAGACGATCCGCGAGCATCCTGCGGTGAAAGAGTTGATGCAGCATTTCCCTGGTGCGCGCATCGCAGCTGTACGACCCACACCGCAGCCCGAGGCGGAAGCCGACGTGCCCGACGAACCTGACGAGCTCAAAGAGGACGGGACCACGCGATGAAGAATTTCGGGCAAATGATGAAGCAGGCGCAGGAGTTGCAGGGCCGCATGGCCGAGATGCAGGCAGAGATGGAGCGCACGCGCATCGAAGGCCGATCCGGCGGCGGCATGGTGGTGGTGACGCTCACCGGCAAGGGCGACATGGCCGACGTCAAGATCGATCCGTCGCTGTTCAAGCCCGAGGAGTCCGAGATTCTCGAAGATCTCATCGTCGCCGCGCATAACGATGCCAAGAACAAGGTCGAGGAGGCGATGAAGGAAAAGATGAAATCGCTCACCGGCGGCCTTCCCCTTCCTCCCGGCCTCAAGCTGTTTTGATGGCTTCC
>Ga0105249_10006520_pt1 | contig 10153 bp, 10 predicted proteins | sample KBSS44metaG_FD_81522 | JGI IMG/M metagenome (GOLD analysis project Ga0105249, IMG submission 81522) | Switchgrass rhizosphere microbial communities from Kellogg Biological Station, Michigan, USA - KBS S4-4 metaG | ecosystem: Host-associated > Plants > Roots > Rhizosphere > Soil | place...
AATGACCAATGTTTTATTTGCAGAAGGCAGGAGGCAATATGCAGCAAAAATTTTTTCCAATGAAATCTTAACGCCTTCCTCCCTGGCGGCAAAATGCGGGGATGTTTTTTGCTTTAATCGATATACTTCCTGGTGAACAACTGATTTACTATTTGCAATATTTTTTTTAACCCATTCAGAATCTCCTCCATTTACTGAACCTACTTCTATCGGTTTCCAATAGTCAGCCTCCAGCGCTTCAGCAATGACTGCCGATATCACCGTCTTTCCCACCCCGCCACCTGTACCAGAAACAAAAATCACTGATTTCATAGATAATTCTTTGATTTCATCCTTTTAACATTGCAATAAAGCGGGTAAGTTTTTATAACCGTTTTACTTCTTCCCTTCCTGCTGTATAAAAATTGAAAAAATAGTCGTTCCATATTTTCTTTCCGCTTTATAAAACGGAAACTTCTTATAATCATTTCGTGGTGTATGCTCTAAAATAAACCAACCGGATGGATTTAGCAGGTTTTTTTCAAAAATCAGCTGGGGCAAATCATCGATATTCTGTAAAGCATAGGGAGGTCCCGCAAAAATGAAATCATATTTTTCTGTACCCTGCTCAATAAAACGAAAAACATCCAGCTTTATGATCCGGATATTTTCAATTTTCAACTCTCCCGCTGTTTTTTTTATAAACGAATACATCTGCTCATCCTTCTCTACAACAGTAAGATCTTTTGCGCCACGTGAAGCCAGTTCATAACTGATGCTCCCTGTGCCTCCAAAAAGGTCCAGTGTTTTCAGCCTTTCAAAGTCCAGGTTATTTTGTAAAACATTAAACAGTCCTTCTTTGGCAACATCTGTTGTGGGCCTTGTATAGGGCATATTGGCGGGAGGAGAAATTCTTCTGCCGCCCAACCCGCCTGCTACGATACGCATGTCGCCAGGTTAAACAGCGATGAAAAAAAATGCGATGGATATTCACGGAACAGGGAAGGCAGTTTGACAAAATCCGGGACACCCATAAAAGAAATGAAAATAAAATACTGGTACAATTGCCTGTATAAAGCTGATTCCTTTTCTATCAATCCCGACAAAATCAGTTTCACTTCTTTTTGGGAAACAGAAAATTCCCTGCATATTTTCAATAAATAGTAAAGCACATCTGCCGGTTCCGCATAAGAAAATGTTTGCGTGAGCTGAAGCTGGCGGGATTTAATAAGAATGACATTGAATTGCCCTGTTTTAAAATCAATGATCAATACATCTTCGTCAGCACCGGATGAAAAATCTTTTAATGAAGCAGAATACGTGTGCCAGTATTTCCCTGAATGAAACTGCCTGTTGATCCAGGTGTGCGCAGACTTAGGCACTTCATATACATTATACGCATGCCAGTCCGGTAAATATTCGGAAAGAACCGATACGTCCTGGTTGTTTCCATAAATTACCTGCAGGATTTTTTTTCCATCTTCAAGGTTATAATACTTTGAAGGCATCATTGCACTTTGAGGGAAAGAATAACGGATCAGCACATCAGAAAATAAACGGTTTATTTCATCATGGGCAGTCAGCACATTTTCAAGCAAGAGTTCATCGTCCCTTTCCCGTTCATAATACACTAATTTTTGCGCTTCAAAATCTTTTCTCTTCACAACAAGAATGCAGCAGTATTTTTCTCCTGATTCCAGCATGAGTAAAGATTGTTGCGCATCCACAACTGAACCGTCTGTTATATTAAATACCTGTTTCAGAAAAATCGTTTTTGCAAACTGCAATAATAAACAAAAAATAATAATAGGGTGACCAATTCATCCCTATGTTAATAACATCCTGTTAAATCCAGAATTAGCGTCAAGCTACAAGCTGTGAGCTGCGAGACCGATAGTTCGATGGCTAACTTTGAGTCTCGCAGCTCACAGCTTATAGCTCATAGCTTTCGTACATTCCACATCATATATTTATTGTAGGTTTGCCCCCCGGATTTTAAAAGAAGACCCGTACAATAACCATACATGTCAGAAGCGGCAGTACATAATGATTTAAAGGTTGGAATAAACAACCGGCAGATTTTTAAAATCGCATTGCCCATCAGCGTTGCTATCCTGATACCGCAAATCAATTTTATTACCAATAATATTTTTCTCGGTCATTACAGTACGGAAGCATTAGCTGTTGCCAGCATTACGGGCGTTTATTACCTCATATTCGCCTCGATAGGTTTCGGGTTGAATAATGGGTTACAAACGCTGATATCCCGCCGTGCGGGTGAAAACAAACCGGAAGAAATCGGCAAAATCTTTACACAGGGTGTTTTGATGTCGCTTTGTATCGCGGCTTTCAGTATGCTGCTCACGTATTTCATCACACCTTTATTACTCCATTCCGTTATCCATGACCCTGTAAATGCGGAAAAAGCAATCAGTTTCTTACGCATCCGTGTATGGGGATTACCTTTTTTATACGTATACCAGTTGAGAAATGCTTTATTGGTAGGCACAAACCAAAGCCGCTATCTTGTAATCGGGACTCTTGCTGAAGCCATCACCAATGTAGTTTTCGATTACCTGCTCATTTTTGGAAAATTCGGTTTTCCCGAAATGGGATTTAATGGTGCGGCTGTTGCATCCATTATTGCCGAGTTTACAGGCATGTTTGTCATATTCATTGTTATTCACCGCAAGGGTATTACAAAACGATTTGCCATATTTAAAACAATCGGCTGGGATTCAAAAAATGCATCCCTGATCACCTCTATGTCGGCGCCGCTGGTGTTTCAGTTTGGTATCAGTATCGTCAGCTGGGAGCTTTTTTATATTCTTATTGAAAGAAACAACAGTGAAACAGCGCTGGCCATTTCAAACACTATGCGAAATGTTTTTGGCATTTTTGGCTCATTTACCTGGGCCTTTGCGGCCGCAGCCAGTTCGATGGTAAGTAATATTATCGGGCAGGGACGTCATAGTGAAGTGCAAAAACTCATCCGCAGCATCGTAAAACTAAGTTCCGGTATGGCGATCGTAGTGTTTGTAATACTTAATATAGCTCCACAATTATTCTTGTCTATCTATGGTCAATCGGAGGATTTTATCCGGCAGGGCATCCCTGTAGTGAGGGTGATATCAGTGGCAATGATCCTGATGTCATTTTCTGTAGTGTGGATCAGTTCGGTTACCGGCACCGGCAATACGAAAGTGAGCCTGATGATTGAAATAATGACCATTATTTTGTACTCGATATATGTATACCTGGTTCTTGAAAAATTCAAACTAGGGATAACCTATGGCTGGATGAGCGAATGGCTTTACTGGACGAGTCTTTTCCTGCCTTCCTTTATATATATACGCAGCGGGAGGTGGAAGAAGAAAGTTATTTAACTGGTTTATCGTTTTTTGTTTTTGGTTTTTCCGGCAGGTAGTTTCGTTTACGTAAGAACTCTTCTTTTTGAAGAAACAATAAACTAAAAACCATAAAAAAATCAAGTCTTTTTTCCAAACCAAAAACAACCTGTATCTTCGCCCCTTAATGAAAATCCTCATTAAGCAAGCAAAGGTTGTGGATCCTTCCTCGCCTTTTAACGGTCAAATCACAGATATATTTATTGAGAATGGCAGTATCCGTAAAATCGGTAACGATTTATCTATAGGCGCTGACCAGGAAATTTCTATTGAAGGCCTGCATGTTTCACCGGGCTGGTTTGATGTTTTCGCCAATTTTGGTGATCCCGGTTATGAGTTTAAAGAAACTTTGGAGTCTGGCGCCCGTGCCGCAGCTGCAGGCGGGTATACCGATGTAATGGTTATCCCGAATACCAATCCTGTATTGCATAATAAATCCAATATAGAATATGTTGTTCAGAAAAGCCTCTCCTTACCGGTAACTATTCACCCGATTGGCGCAGTTACCAGGAATGCCGAAGGAAAAGAACTGGCTGAAATGTATGATATGAATGCCAGCGGGGCGATTGCATTCAGCGATGGTATCCATTGTATTCAATCATCGGGGCTACTGGTAAAAGCCTTGCAGTATGTAAAGGCATTCAACGGAACTATTATCCAGTTGCCGGATGACAAAAGCATCAACCCGCATGGATTGATGAATGAAGGGATTATTTCAACGCAACTGGGATTGCCCGGGAAACCTGCGATGGCGGAAGAATTGATCGTGGCGAGAGATATTAAGCTGGCGAGATACGCGGATTCAAGACTTCATTTCACCGGCGTTTCATCCAGGAAATCGCTGGAATATATCAGGCGTGCAAAAGAAGGGGGCATACAGATTACCTGTTCAGTTACTCCTTATCATCTTTTCTTCAGCGATGAAGATTTAAAAGATTACGATTCAAACCTGAAAGTAAACCCACCGTTGCGCACAACCGAAGATCGTGAAGCGTTGCGAAAAGGGGTTGCGGATGGAACGGTGGATTGTATCGCCACCCATCACCTGCCCCACGAATACGATAGTAAAGTACTCGAATTTGAATACGCGAAATATGGCATGATCGGCATGGAAACCGCCTATGCCGTGCTGAATACATCATTGAATGGGATCGACCCCGGAAAGTTAATTGAATTATTGTCTTCCGGACCGCGGAGAATATTTGGTCGGCAACCTGCGGGCATTGCCGAAAATGAAAAGGCAGCTCTTACTTTATTCGACCCTGCACAAACATGGGTTGTAAAAGAAAGTGATTTTTATTCCAAATCAAAAAACTCTCCTTTTATTGGTAAAGAACTAAAAGGAAAAGTAATTGGTACGATTAATAAAGACAACTTATTTTTGAATAATTAAAAACTGCTGTCATGGAAAAAAAGATAATGACTCATATAACAAAAGGCCTGGTAATTGGCCTTGCGCTGATTATATTAAGTGTTGTCGGCTATATGGCCCGTATTGAACAGGAAAGTTGGTTCAGGTGGATATCTACAATTGTCATGTGTGCTGCAATCATTTGGGCATGCATCTACTATGCTAACCAGTTAGATGGCAGGGTTACATTTGGAAATATTTTTGCACACGGCTTTAAAACATCTGTAGTAATTACATTGATAACAATTGTCTATTTTGTTCTTGCAATAACAGTGATTTTTCCGGAGATGAAAGATAAAGCGATGGAAACTGCAAGGCAAAAAATGGAAGAGGGTGGCAAAATGAGCGAAGAGCAAATCAACCAGGCTATAGAAATGACAAAGAAATTTTTTATGCCTTTTGCTATAGGTGCTATTCTCTTTGGAACATTAATAGCCGGAGCTATTGCATCATTAATTGGTGCGGCAGTAGCCAGGAAAAAACCAGTCAATCCCCTGGATCAATTACCGTCATAATGGATCTTTCAATCGTTATCCCTCTTATTAATGAATCTGAATCTTTGCCTGAACTAACCGCATGGATAGAAAGGGTAATGATTGAACATAACTATTCCTACGAAATCATTTTTGTAGATGATGGCAGCACGGACAATTCCTGGCAGGTGATTGAAGACCTGCGGACGAAGAATCACAATATTAAAGGAATAAAATTCCAGCGTAACTATGGTAAATCGGCCGGTTTAAATGAAGCATTCCGTGCAGCGACAGGTGAAGTAATCATAACGATGGATGCAGACCTGCAGGATAGCCCCGATGAAATACCGGAACTGCGCCGCATGATTGTTGAAGATGGATTTGATTTGGTAAGCGGATGGAAGAAAAAAAGATATGACAATACAATCACCAAAAATATTCCTTCCAAAGTTTATAATGCCATCACCCGGCAGATGTCCGGTATCCGGTTGCATGATTTTAATTGCGGGTTGAAGTCATACCGTAAGAATGTAGTAAAGAGCATTGAGATATATGGTGAAATGCACCGCTATACACCTGTCCTCGCAAAATGGGCCGGCTTCAGGAAAATTGGTGAGAAAGTAGTAGCACACCAGGCCCGTAAATACGGAACCAGTAAGTTTGGAATCAGCCGTTTTATCAATGGACCGTTGGATCTCGCTTCAATTATGTTTGTTGGTAAATATGGAAAACGGCCCATGCATTTTTTCGGTTTGTTGGGTTCCATATTTTTTTTATGCGGATTGGCTATATCAATATACCTGGTCGTTCAAAAAATTATTGATTCAAATTTTGCGCTAACCAACAGGCCCGGGTTTTATATTGCCCTTATCTCCACTGTTCTTGGTATGCAATTGTTCCTTGCCGGTTTTTTGGGCGAACTAATCAGCCGGAACGGACCGGGACGCAATAATTATTTGATAGAAAAGAAAAGCGGTCTGTAAAATAAGAACACGGATAACACAGATGTTACTGATATAAACTGATTTCGTATGTTATTACTCCAGGACACAACCGATAAAATTATTTCTTGCTTTTATAAAGTATATAATACGCTTGGATATGGCTTTCTTGAGAAAGTATATGAAAACGCATTAATTCATGAGTTAAAAAAACAAGGGTTTAATGCATCAGCGCAATTCCCTGTTGAAGTATTCTATGATGATGAAAAAGTCGGGATATATTTCGCAGATATCAATGTTGATTCAAAAATTATACTTGAAGTAAAAACAACGGGGGTCATTGCAAAAGAACACGAACCGCAGCTTATAAATTATCTAAAGGCAACAAATATTGAAGTTGGCCTCGTATTGAATTTTGGCAAAAAACCAGAGTTTAAAAGAAAGATTTACACCAATGATCTTAAATAAATCCGTCTAACTCAGTTTTATCAGTGTCATCTGTGTCTCATAAAAAAGTAGTTATAATAGGACCGGGCCATCCCTTGCGCGGAGGCCTAGCTACTTTCAATCAGCGACTGGCAAAAGAATTTTTAGCCCATGGGGATGACTGTTATATATGCTCCTTTTCCTTACAATATCCCTCATTTCTTTTCCCCGGCAGCACCCAATACAGCACGGAACCTGCACCCCGGGATATAAAGATCGTTTCATGGATAAATTCCATGAACCCGCTGAACTGGATAAAAGTGGGGAACCGGTTGAAAAAAGAAAAGCCGGACCTGGTTGTTGTCAGGTACTGGCTACCGGTCATGGGTCCTGCACTGGGGACTATTCTGAGAAGAATAAAAAAAAACAACCACACAAGAATCGTTTGCATTGCTGACAATGTGATCCCGCATGAACATCGCCCCGGTGACAGTTCTTTTACAAAATATTTCCTGAAGAGCTGTGATGCGTTTGTTACAATGAGTGAAAGAGTATTAAATGATCTCCGGAAATTTGAAAAAACAAAACCGGCACAAGTCGTTCAGCATCCTTTGTATGATACATTCGGGGAAATTATTTCAAAAGAAGAAGCGAGAGAGAAGTTGGGAGTCGGGAGTCAGGAGTCAATAGTATTGTTCTTTGGTTTTATAAGAAAATACAAAGGGCTTGATTTACTCTTTGAAGCGATGAGTGATGAGCGGATAAAAAAGGCCGGGATAAAATTATTGGTTGCAGGTGAATTTTATGAAGACGCAAAGCAATATGAGGAGCAGGTAGAAAAACTCGGCATCAGGGATCAATTGATCTTAAGAACAGATTTTATTCCTGATAGTGAAGTAAAATATTATCTCTGTGCCGCGGATGCAGTGATACAGCCTTACCGCAATGCCACGCAAAGTGGTGTGACCCCACTCGCCTACCATTTTGAAAAGCCAATGATCGTGACGAATGTCGGTGGGTTACCCTCATTGGTGCCAAATGAAAAGGCGGGACTCGTAACAGATGCGAATCCAAAAGATATTGCATCAGCGATATTAAAATTCTACCAGTTAGGTGAAAATTATTTTATTCCGCATCTTCGCAGCGAAAAACAAAAATATAGCTGGGAAACCCTCGTAAAGACAATAAAAAAACTATAAACCCTGTTTAAGAACCTAAAGAAAACAAAACCATGTCAACCCAGATCAAGAATCTAATCCAGGCCTCCATAGAGGTAAAACAGCAGTTTTTACAAAATGATGAACTGATCAACACCCTGAGCAAAATAGTGGACATTACCGTACATGCTTTTAAGAAAGGAAACAGGGTATATTTCTGTGGTAATGGCGGCAGTGCGGCCGACGCACAGCACCTGGCGGCTGAATTTTCAGGCCGGTTTTATATTGATCGGAAAGCGTTGCCTGCTGAAGCCCTGCATTGCAATACCTCGTACCTGACTGCTGTGGCAAATGATTACAGTTATGATGCGGTTTATTCCCGCATTATTGATGGTATCGGCCAGGCTGGCGATGTGTTGATCGGCCTTTCTACTTCCGGTAATTCAGGCAATATTATCAAGGCATTTGAAGTAGCAAGAGTTAAAAAAATGATTACAGTCGGGCTTACCGGTGTAACTGGTGGGAAAATGAAACCTGTAAGCGATTATCTCATCAATATTCCTTCTGCAGATACACCCCGTATACAGGAAAGTCATATCCTCGCAGGACATATTATTTGTCAATTGGTGGAAGAAAAGTATTTTGGCAACACTAAGTCTTAAAGTAGTAATCAGCAGCATATTCATGTCTTTAATTTCTCACAACATTGATAAAAGTCCTGGAGTTCCTTTTAAGGAGTTTGGACGTGAAGCAATAGTATTAGCAGGCGGATTAGGAACAAGACTCCGCACGGTAGTTTCGGATCTTCCCAAATGTATGGCCCCGGTTGCCGGCAGGCCATTTCTTTTTTATGTCATTAATTTTCTGCAAAGCCAGGGTGTAGAAAAATTTATTTTCTCGCTGGGGTATAAACATGAAGCAATTGAAGAATACCTGCGTGAACGTTTTCCAACTGTCAATTATCAAATCGTAATTGAGGAAGAACCATTGGGAACGGGAGGAGCAGCAAGATTAGCCTGCAGCAAAGCCACTGAGAAAAATGTATTATTGGCGAATGGCGATACAATGTTCAAAATAAATGTGGATGCACTGATTTCTTTTCATAGCGAAAAAAAATCTCCCTGTACTCTTTCATTAAAACCCATGAATGATTTTGACCGCTATGGTGTGGTGGAACTGAATGCCGATTCAGCCATCAACGATTTTAAAGAGAAACAATATTACAAGACAGGATTGATCAATGGTGGGCTTTATGCGATAAACGTTGACCGTTTTTTAAAAGAAGATTTCCCGGAAAAATTTTCGTTTGAAAAAGACTACCTCGAAAAAAAATATAAGGAACAGGCTATGTACGGCCTGGTGCAGGATGAATATTTTATTGATATTGGTATCCCGGAAGATTTTAACAGGGCGCAAACAGAATTTACCCAGGCACCCCTTACTTTAAAAAAAGTCGATAAAAGCTGGACACTTTTTTTAGATCGCGATGGAGTGATCAATCAAGATAAACCGGGTGGTTATATTCTAAATCCCGGTGAATTTCATTTTTATAATGGCGTATTGGATGCTTTCAAAATTTTTAGTGAAAAATTCGGCCGCATTATCATTATCACCAATCAGCGGGGCATCGGCAAAGGCATGATGACGGAAGATGATCTTGCAGCCATTCATGAAAAAATGAAAACGGCTGTAAAAAACGCGGGCGCTTCCATTGACGCGATTTACTATTGCACATCCACAAGCGTCACTGCATTTGAAAGAAAACCAAACCCCGGTATGGCCCTCCGGGCAAAAAACGATTTCCCGGAAATAGATTTTAATAAATCGATCATGGTGGGGAATAATATCAGCGATGTGTTATTTGGAAAAAATGCAGGCATGTATACTGTATTTGTAAAAACTACCAACCCGGGACAGTTATTTCCCCATCCTGATACCGATCTTGATTTTAATACGCTGCCGGATTTTGCAAAAGCTTTGTAAAAGTTTCCGTCACCCGCCTTTTGCGCAAGCCAGAGGTATTAGCGTGAACATCAGCGATACACTATTACCCTTCATTTTCCGTTACTACCATCTGGTATAAGCAATGTACCTTTGACAGCATTTATGAAAATTATTTCCCGATCCGGCATATTCTTCTTAAAAACAGTATCCCTGATTATACCTGTTCTTTTTATTTCGCTGCTATCGTATACCCAATCCATTCTTCCTGCCGATAAAAAAAATTTACGGCAAAAAGAAGACACCCTGAAGAAACTGGCAAAAGATCTTATTGTTGATAGCCTGCAGGAAGGCAGGATGCGTTCGGACAGCATATTCATACGCGCCCTGATCCGCACATTACAGGTAAAGAATTCAT
>Ga0105249_10006522_pt1 | contig 10152 bp, 7 predicted proteins | sample KBSS44metaG_FD_81522 | JGI IMG/M metagenome (GOLD analysis project Ga0105249, IMG submission 81522) | Switchgrass rhizosphere microbial communities from Kellogg Biological Station, Michigan, USA - KBS S4-4 metaG | ecosystem: Host-associated > Plants > Roots > Rhizosphere > Soil | place...
CAGACGCCGGGTTCGTGAGCGGCGCCACCAAGTTGAAAATCGTCCGCGTACCGAGTTCCTTGCGTGCGGCTGAGGCGTGTTTCAACGCGCGATGATGCGCGGGGGCGAACATGAACCCGACGCCCGCATCGCGCACGCAGCGGCCGATCTGCGCGCTCGTCAGATTCAGGTTCACGCCGGCCGCTTCCAGAACGTCCGCGCTGCCGCTCTTGCTGGTCATGCCGCGATTGCCGTGCTTTGCGACGTGAGCTCCGGCCGCAGCGGCGACGAATGCGGCCGCGGTAGAGATGTTGAAGAGCTTCGACGCACCGCTGCCGCCCGTGCCGCAGGTGTCGACCAGATACGCCAGCTCGACCGCGACCTTTTCCGAGAGCCCGCGCATCGCTTCGACCGCGCCGGTGATTTCGTCGACGGTTTCGCCTTTCACCTTGAGGCCCATCAGCACGGCGCCGATCTGCGCGTCGGTCGCGGCGCCGGTCATGATCGATTCGAACAGCGCTCGCGATTCGGCGCGCGACAGGTTCTGCCGGTCCCCGATCTGCGTGAGTCGCCGCTGAATTTCCTCGTTAGCGCTCATCGCGGGTCACGCCGGAACCGACGTGCGCAGGAAGTTCCGGAGCAGGTCGTGGCCGCAGCGCGTAAGGATCGACTCGGGGTGAAACTGCACACCTTCGATCGGTAACTCCCGATGTCGCACGCCCATGACCTCATCCACGGTACCGTCTTCGTGTTGGGTCCATGCGGTCATCTCGAGACAGTCCGGCAGCGTGCTGCGTTCGACGATCAGCGAATGATAACGGGTTGCTTCGAACGGCTGAGGCAGCCCATCGAAAACGCCGCGGGCGTTGTGGTGAATCATCGAAGTCTTGCCGTGCATCACCTGCCGCGCGCGAATGACGTCGCCGCCAAAGACCGCCCCGATGCACTGGTGGCCGAGGCAGATGCCGAGCAACGGGATGCGTCCGCCGAACGTGCGCACCACCTCCATCGAGATGCCGGCTTCGAGAGGCGTGCACGGACCCGGCGAGATGACGATAAACTCGGGGTCGAGCTTCTCAATCTGTGCAAGCGTGATTTCGTCGTTCCGGTGCACGACCACCTCGGCCCCGAGTTCGGCCAGATACTGAACGACGTTGTAGGTGAACGAATCGTAGTTATCGATCATTAGCAGCATGATTGCTCTAACCAGTTGATTTAATTGGTGATTCGATCCGAATATTGAAGATCAATACCCGCTATTTGTAACGGGACCCGGTAATTCGGGCTTTGGATCGCCGATGCGCTCGGTGTGAAATGGGGTCAGGGTGCAGGCTTGCGCCAGCGCCGGAAGTGGATTGCAGCTAGGGGAATACGGAAGATCATTGGCCGAGTATTGCATCGGTCGATTCGCGCCGCCAACACCTTAGGAAAGCTTGGCCAGATTGAAGGATGACCTTGCCCATTAGTGTCGTATTTCCGAGGGCACTGATGTCGCTGTTGGAGTGGGAATCGTAGGCGCTCTGGCAGGCTCTGGGATGAAGAACTGGAAGCCAGACGACTTCACACCACGCGAACGGAATGGGAACGTTAGGCCAAACCACTTGATGTATCCGGCGTATCCAATAGCGCGGTTTCCATAACGGCGGTCCGCTGCGATGGAGGACAAGTTCAGGAGATCGATGTAGCCGATGTTGTATCGGGAGCCATGCGACATTCGCCAATGTTCCGACGCGTGTATCAAGTGTTCTTGTAGATGACGGCCGCGATGCGACGGTAGAGTGAACGCCTTGTATCCATAGCTGTAGCCTTCCCCGAATCGGACCCATAACCCGTCTTCCGCTCGCGTTGGTACCGTAGACTTCCACGTATACGCGACCAAAGTGTCTTGCTCCAAGTAGCCGAAACATACGTCGCCGCGCGCATATGCCCCAGCTACAGCGTCGCTGTCCAGATCGAGTGCTGGATCGAGCGCGAATTTGATTAGTTCATCCACCGTCAGTAGGCGCGCAGAACAGCCAGTGGGAGTCTCTTCCTCGCGCGTGTTCGGGTCGAGCCGCCGTGTATGGATGACGAATAGGCGGAAGCCTAGGCGTTTTTCTACACGCCTCATTGCCCGCAGGTAGAGCGCTTTGATCAAGCCCCACCGGCGAATGTCTTCTCGAAGGTTTGACCATTGCATATCGAGTTTGACCATCATTTGGTTTGGGCTTCTCCTCACTATTCACGCGAACAATATGCTGGTCTTTTGGCCTGATGTGCAGAAAAGAACCGTGGGTGAGAATTGGGGCTACCCGAAAACGCATGGGGGGTCGTGGATGACGGAACACTCACATAGCGGAGGCCTCTGGCCGGTGCTCCACGCGAAAGTCATGAACGGTTTGAAACGTACCTTCGGGCTGCATCTTTTCAGGGTACAGATAGGCCACCATCAGGACAGCGAGACGCCGCTGCTTCCACCAGGATTTGAGATGCACATCCTCACGCCCGCGGAGGTTCGAAGCCACGTGAACGTGCCGCACCTCGACTTTCGCGATGCCTCTGTCAATCAAGCACTCGCGCGCGGCGACGTGTGCATCGGCGCATTCAAGGACGATCGACTGGTTGCGTACACTTGGCGTGCGCTGAAGGGACCTGTGCCTCACACGGGTGGTTGGGAAGTCATCTGGAATCCGGGACTCATGTACCGGTATAAGGCCTACACGTCCCCCGCCTACCGGGGTCTCCACATCCACGACGCGCTGTCGAAAGCGATCGATCAGCACTTGGGAGAACTGGGTCATACGAAGGGATTGTCTTTTGTCGAGACGCACAATTTCTCGTCGATCCGTACGTTGGCTCGCAAGACACGCAGACACATCGGATACGCAGGGTATGTTCAGCGCTTCGGATTGTTCGTGCCCTTTCGCACAGCCGGATGCCGGCAGGTAGGGTTCGCCTTTCGCCGTCCGGAGCGACCAGTCTAGATGGCAGACCGCACGCGAGATGACCAGCTTCTGATCCATCGCGGATCGGACTCGAGCATCGCACCGCAACCGTTCAAAGGCTTCTGGAACGACTGATCGAATATGAAAAAGTCGAGGGGCGGAAGAGGGTACGTGAAATCAGACCTCCGGTGGGTGTGGATGCCAACCGTCCTGGTGCGTTCGTTGTGTTGGTCGAAGCGATCGACGATGGCACGGCGAAGAAAGTCATTCGATCAGACGTTGGCTATTCGAAATCAAACACGACGGATTCCGCGCAGTCACGTACATCGAAGATGGTCCGTGCAAATGGGACTACGACTACAAACGCTTCGCCGGTTTGGTGTTCGCAATGCCGTGCGTTCGATGTCATCTGGCTGAATGATGCCGACTTACGGGAGAGTCCCCGGCTCAATCGCAACAATATCTAAAGAATCGGGTACGGCAGTCGGCGCGAAGGAAGTCGCCAAGTTGGCGCATATTGCGATCGATCTGTCGGTGCCGGGTCGGTCTGGCGCGGGCTCCCAACCCATCACCGCGAACAGCACCCCTCCAAGATTTTCTTGGCCCCCTGCAATATCTCCTTGGCCGTCGTCAGGCTGCCGTTCTTGCTCGCCATATTGCGCGGCTGGCGGGCTTCGGCCGCCATCTCGGTGGCCATCCCCCTATCACCCTGCTGTGCCATCCAGGCATCGAGTTTGCCGCTCAGCTCCGCTTGCACGGTAGCCAGTCTGGGATCGCCGGCGAGGTTCTTGGTTTCAAACGGGTCGTTCTTGAGATCGTAGACCTCTTCCGCGGGGCGGCGGGAAAGCCATTCCACGCGGGCGGCGAGTTTCGGACTGTTCTTCGCGTCACTCCGCCACGACTCGATGACGTCACCGTGAATGCCGGCAATGTCGTGGGTGTCTTGCGGGGCGAGGTTGCGGATGTACTTATAGCGGGCGTTGCGCGCGGCGCGAATCGGGTATGGCTCCTTGTAGCCTTTGATGCCGACGGTAGTGTGCTGGGCGAACACCACTTCGCGCAGGTGATTCGACTTGCCGCGCAGGACTTTGAGGAAGTTGCGTCCGTCGAACCCAGGGTGGCCGTTGGCATCGGGGGAGCCCGTATGGATGGTCGCCGGATCACCGCCCGCCGCGGCGATAAACGTCGGCGTCACGTCGACGTACTGGATCAGCGCTTTGCTGGTGCTGCCCGGCTTGATGTGGCCCGGCCAGCGCGCGAAGGCGGCGGCGCGAATGCCATTGTCATAAAGCGACCATTTGCCGGCGTAGGGCATGCTGCCGCCGTGCTCGCTAAGGAAAAGCACGAGCGTGTTGTCACGCTGGCCGGAGGCGTCGACCGCGGCGAGGCGGGCGCCCACTTGAGTGTCGAGTTCGGTGATCTCGGCGAAGTACGCGGCGAGGTTATTTCGCGTGGTCGCGTCGTCGTGCAAGTACGGTGGCACGGTGATTTTGGCCGGATCATAGAGATCCTGCGGACCGCGCGTCCACGGCCCGTGGGGATCGTGCGAAGCGAAGACCGCCAGCCACGGTTGTGTGCGATCCCGGCCGATGAATTGGGCGAATGCCGCGGCGTTGTCAGCGTCGGGGCTGATCATCTCAAACGGAAACGACTCCGGTGGGTGCACGTGGCTTTTGCCCTGCAAGCCGACGCGGTAGCCGAGGGCTTTCAGGTAGCTGAAGATGCTGCGCGTGGGCGGATCGACCATCGTGTGATTCGGATACGCACCGCTGCGAATCGGGAACAGTCCCGTGTAGAGCGCGTGACGCAGCGGCGAACAGGTCGGCGCCGGCGTGAACATGGCGCGCAGCGATATGCCTTCCTGCGCGAGGCGGTCGATGTTGGGCGTCTTGACGTCCGGACTTCCGGTGCTGCCGAGATCGCGCCAGGTGAGATCGTCGGCGATGATGAGCAGGAAATTCGGACGGGCGCTCAGTTGGGCGGCGGAGGTCGGCACTGGATGTGTGAGGATCACAAAAACGAGCCCGAGGAACAGAGCGTGGCGCATGGGCTGGGAGCGTATGTCGTGAATGGGGGTTTGACCACTGCGAAGAGGGATTTGTGACGGGACGATCTAACAATATCGCGATTCGCACCGCAGAGCGGTTTGGACTTGGCACCGCGAGTTATACAGTGTCGGGTGGTGCGGTTCGACCGAGATCGCTCTTCAAATGGGAACGACAAACTCGCTAAGGATTGGTGCGCCCACATTACGTGATCCTCGAAGTAGAAACGCTCGACGCCATTCATTTGTGCGCCAACGATCTTCATCCGCGTAGTTCGCACACGGCCACCCACAATGGCGGATCAATAATCTGTGAGGCGAGTTGGGGTCCACAATTCGACTTCGTGGTCCCGCGACACTGGTCCTGGTGCCAGGTTTTCGACGGTTTACGCACTGTTTTTTGCACGTTCGGCGGTAACAGGCGGTAACAAACTGATACACCAAAAACCTCGTTCCGCACCGCGATTATCTAGTTGCCAAGGGTCTCGAACTGTATAATGCGCCACTATCTCATCGATCGAAAATAGACCCCGCCAACCACGCCTGCACCTTCAGCGAAATTCGTATCCGCGGTCGCTGATCAAGGCGTAAAAGCTCTCAAAAACCAATGAAAATCCTGATTGCGCTCGTCGTAGTGTGTTTGGGTTCCGCAGCCTTCTGGGCCTCTTTCGATCATCCTCTTCCAGCCCCCGACTGGTCCGGCAAGTTGGGCGGCGTCTCGTACAACCCCAGCGGTTTGTACGACAAGGAGAGCTTCGAAAAACCTGTGCCGGAAACGGTCATACGCGGAGACATGAAACAGCCGTCGACTCCGACCAATCCGAACCCCACTTACTCCATCGCCCGCGGCCTCGACCGAGTGCCATATGTCGCAAAGGAGTTCGGTCTGAAGGTGACGCTCGGCGTCTGGTTGAGCGACGACCGCCTCCTGAATGAAGCTGAACTTGCGCGCGCGATTGAAGTGATCCGCGACAATCCAGAGACGGTCGACCGCGTCATCGTCGGCAACGAGGCCGTTTTGCGCGGCGAACTGACGGCGAGCGACGTGGTCGCGTACATGCATCGCGTCAGAAACGCGATTGCCAACCCGAACATCGAAGTCGGCACCGCCGACGTCTGGAGCGTCTGGCTCAAGTATCCGACCCTGGCGCAGGGCAGCGCATTCGTCGGTATTCACCTGCTGCCGTACTGGGAAGGCATCGCCGCCAACCAGAGCATGGGCTACGTGGCCGACCGGTACGCAATGATCAAGAAGGCGTTCCCGGACAAGAAGATCGTAATCGCCGAAACCGGCTGGCCGTCCGAGGGCCGTGTGAAGAAAGGATCGGTGCCGTCAGAATCGATGGAGGCGTTCTTCATCCGCAAGTTTCTGAAGCTCGCGGCGTCGAACAACTACGACTACTACATCATCGAAGCGTACGACCAGCCGTGGAAGGCGAAGCAGGAAGGTGCGGTCGGCGCATTCTGGGGTCTGTTCAACGCCGATCGGTCGCCGAAGTTCGAGTTGACCGGCGGACTGTCGTCGTTCCCGCAATGGCCGACGTTCGCGACGTCCGCCGCGCTCGGCATTCTCGCCGTAGGCGCTTCGGTCCTGGCATCGATACCGGCGGTCGCGTTGGCCGGCTACCTGCTGCTGGGCGGCATCGTCGGTTTCGTCGTGTCCGGGGTCATGTTCATCATCGATGCGCTGTCTTTGCGCTACGTCGACTGGGGCACCGTGGGAGGCGCGATGGTGGTGATGCCAGCCGTGCTGTTCACTGCCGTGGTGTTGCTGACCGAAACCGCGGAGTGGGCCTTGAGCCTCTGGCGCGTGCGTCGCAAGTCGCTGCCGACGGTGGATTTCGGCGGTAATCCGCGCGTGTCGATCCACGTTCCGATCCACAACGAACCGCCGCAGATGGTGATCGGCACGCTCGATGCACTGGCGCGTCTCGACTACCCCGATTTCGAAGTGATCGTGCTCGACAACAACACCGCGTCGGAAAGCGACTGGCGTCCGGTCGAAGCACATTGTCAGGCGCTGGGATCGCGTTTCCGCTTCTTCCATTTCGACGGCATGAAGGGCTTCAAGGCTGGTGCGTTGAACAAGGCGCTGGAGTTGACCGATCCGGAGGCGACCTTCATCGGGGTCATCGACAGTGACTACCAGGTCGCTCCGGAATGGCTGAACACGGTTGTGCCGGCGTTCGGCGATCCGCAAGTGGCGCTGGTACAAGCGCCGCAGGACTACCGCGACGCCGACGAAAGCCTGCTGAAGACGTGCTGCTACGAAGAGTATCGCGGCTTCTTCCACGTCGGCATGGTGGAGCGCGACGAACACAACGCGATCATCCAGCACGGCACCATGTGTATGGTGCGCCGCACCGCGCTCGCCGAAGTCGGAGGATGGGCGCCGTGGTGCATCACGGAAGACACCGAACTCGGTCTGCGCCTGTTCGAGGCCGGCTACGTGGCGCACTACACGCCGAAGTCGCTGGGCCGCGGGCTGATGCCGGATACGTACGCTGCCTACAAAGGACAACGCTATCGCTGGGTTTATGGCGCGATGCAGATCCTCAAGCGGCACGGGCCGATGTTGTTCGGCCGCGCCGGCAAGCTGACGCTCGCCCAGCGCTATCATTTCATCGCCGGTTGGTTGCCGTGGTTTGCTGATGCGTTTGCGCTGATTTTCTCGGTGCTTGCGGTCGTCTGGACCGGGCTGATGGTGGCTGCGCCGAAATTCTTCGACGTACCGTTGACGGCGCTGTCATCGACCGCGCTCGCCCTCTTCACGATCAAGACGGTCAAGACGATCGTGCTGCATCGGGTGAAAGTCGGCGGCGGAATCCGCGGTTCGATCGCCTCCGCGATCACAGGACTTTCGCTCGCGTACATCGTCGGTAGAGGCGTCTTGTTCGGACTGGTCACGTCGTCCACTCCGTTCGTGCGTACACCGAAGTGCGAAGATTCTGCGCCGTTCTCCACTGCGCTGCGGATGAGCGCCGCTGAATCGCTGATGCTCGTGGCGATCACGCTCGCCTTCATCGCGACGATAATGGTTACCCGCGTCGACGATCCGGCGGAGCAGGTGTGGGCGGTTGCGCTGGCTGTACTCGCGGTCCCGTACGCGGCGTCGCTGATCGTGGCAATCGGATCGTGCGTCAAACCGGCACGTCGTCCGGTGCTCGCCCCTGAAGTCACGCCGACACCGGCGTATCGGAACTCGGATATGGACCTGGCTGCCTAAGGGCAACCGGCACAACGCCAACGAGAGGAGAGGACGACATGAATGGACGACAACTGAGTGGCGCCGCATTTGCGATGGCCGCAGCCAGCTTCTTCGCTGTAATGCCGGCCACCGCCGCCGACGGTGCGGCAACGCCTGCGGCAGCGGCGAGCGTGCATTGCTATGGCGTGAATGCGTGCAAGGGCCAGAACGACTGCAAGACCGATCAGAATGCGTGCAAGGGCCAGGGTTCCTGCAAAGGCATGGGCTTCACCGCGATGAAGTCCGCGCAGGAATGCACGAAGGCTGGCGGCAAAGTCGGTAAGTAGCTGAATGCGACGATGCGGGGCGGCTGCGAGCCGCCCTTCGTTTTCTGGCACCGGTAAAACAGGCAAAAGAACGCGCGATGACGGAAACGCGCAACCTCGGCTTCGGATTGGGCCTACGCACCGTCTACTACGACCAGATTCTTGCCGAACGTCCGGCGATCGACTGGTTCGAGATTCTCTCGGAAAACTACCTCGTCCCAGGCGGCAAGCCGCTGTATTACCTCGATCGGGTGCGCGAGTCCTATCCGGTGGTGATGCACGGCGTGTCGCTGTCGATCGGTAGCGTCGACCCACTCGACTTCCACTATCTAGGCCGACTGAAGGCACTCGCCGATCGAGTCGAACCGGAATGGATTTCCGACCACCTCTGCTGGACCGGATTCGGCGGCCACAACTTCCACGACCTGATGCCGTTGCCTTACGACCGCGCTGCGGTCCGGCATGTGGTCGATCGCGTGCAGCGCGTGCAGGATTATCTCGGTCGGCAGATTCTGCTCGAGAACGTTTCGAGCTATCTCGAATATCACCGGTCCGAGATGACCGAATGGGAATTCGTGACTGCCGTTGTCGATGCCGCGGACTGCCGGCTTTTGCTCGACGTCAACAACGTCTACGTCAGCTCGATCAATCATGGCTTCGATGCGGCAACGTACATTCAATCGATACCGCGCGAGCGGGTGCAGCAGATCCACGTTGCCGGACATCGCGATCACGGCAACTACATCATCGACAGCCACGACCATCCGGTCGTGGACGCGGTCTGGAGTCTGTACGAGCGCGCGCTACAACGGTTCGGTCCGGTCGCGACGATGATCGAGCGCGACGACAACATGCCGCCGCTTGCAGAGTTGCTGACGGAGCTGGATCGCGCAAGGTCGATCGCCGGCCGTGTACTGGCGGCGGCATGACGACGCTCGCTCAGTTGCAAAGCGAATTTGGTCGATACCTGCTCGAGGGTGACGATCGATTCGCGAACGAGGTGGTGAGCACACCGATGCTGGATGCGCACTCGCGCCTGCAGATTTATGCCAACGCTTACCGATCGCGATTCGTCGAGGCATTGTCCGCCGATTTCCCGGTTCTGCGCATCGTACTCGGAGACGGCCCCTTCGACGAACTGTCAGGGGATTACATCGCCGCGTTTCCTTCGATGTCGTTCACGTTGCGCGACTTCGGCGCGCGGCTACCGACGTTCATAGATTCGCAGGCGGCGATTCCCCAACGCGCATTTGCTGCCGAGCTTGCCGCTTTCGAATGGGCATTCGTCGATGCGTTCGATGCCGCGGACCATCCCGCAGTCGGCGTGGCCGACATGGCCGCGATTGCGCCGGATTTGTGGCCGCTGGTCGAGATCGACCCGCATCCGTCGATGCGTAGCGTCCGCACGCGATTCAATACAACGGGCGTCTGGAATGCCGTGAAGGCGCAACAGCCGTCGCCCCCCGTCGTTGAACAGGACGACGGCGTCTCCTGCGTGGTCTGGCGACAGGGATTGTCGTGCGTGTTTCGTTCCATGGCGCCGATCGAGAATTCGGCGTGGAGTGCGATGACCGGCGGAGCGAACTTCGGTGCGATGTGCGATGCCTTGCTCGACTGGCTGCCGCCTGACGAGATTCCGCCGCGCGCCGCGCAGTTGCTCCATGGATGGCTTCTGGAAGGCTTGATCGGCAG
>Ga0105249_10006523_pt1 | contig 10152 bp, 8 predicted proteins | sample KBSS44metaG_FD_81522 | JGI IMG/M metagenome (GOLD analysis project Ga0105249, IMG submission 81522) | Switchgrass rhizosphere microbial communities from Kellogg Biological Station, Michigan, USA - KBS S4-4 metaG | ecosystem: Host-associated > Plants > Roots > Rhizosphere > Soil | place...
ACTCCCGTTGCCATCGGCGGTATCTGGTTGTCGGCATTCTTCTGGCAACTGAAAGCGCGGCCGCTGCTTCCGATAAACGATCCCCGCCTCCAGGGCGCTCCTCGCGAAACGGTGGCCTATTGAGATATGGAACATCACCTGCCAGATCAGGCGCTTGGCCATGAGACCCGGGATGCTGGAGTTCGCGTCATTCTTATTTCGGGCACTGCGCTCGCGTTGGTGGTGGCCATTGTCGGTGCGCTGATGTACGGAGCATTTTTATATCTATTGAGTCATCGGGCCGTCGTTCTCCAAACCAACCCCATGGCCGCAGGTCAATCCGTGATCCCTCCGGTCCCCCGGGTTGAAGAGCATCCCGCGCTTGGCTTGCAAGAGCTCCATACGCAGGAAGACCGCGCGCTGACCACGTATGGCTGGGCCGACAAGAAATCAGGTGCAGTCCGCATTCCATTGGATCGAGCGATGGAGCTTCAGCTGCAACGGGGCTTTCCAACGCGCAAGGAGGCCGCGAAATGAGGCGTTTCTACCAACTCGCGGCGGCAATGGCGGCCTGCGCAACGCTCGCGGCGGCGCAGATCTACGGTCCGCCTCAGACCCAGACTTACGCTCCGTCGCGCTTGCTGCAGAAAGTTGGAATCAGTCAGAAGATGGGCGCACAGGTTCCGCTCAACCTGCACTTTGTCGATGAAAGCGGCCGCGATGTTGAACTGGCAAAATACTTTGGGAAACCAGTCATCCTGGCGCTGGTGTATTACCAGTGTCCATCGCTGTGCAACATGGTTCTGAACGGCGTGGTCCGCAGTATCAAGGGACTGCAAATGACGGCGGGGAATGAGTATCAAGTGGTGGCCGTCAGTTTCGATCCTCGCGAAACGCCGCAGATGGCAGCGGCGAAGAAACAGGCCTATCTGAACGAATACAAGCGGGCAGGCGGCGAGCAGGGCTGGCACTTTCTAACGGGTCAAGAGACGTCGAGCAAAGCGCTGGCCGATTCCGTAGGTTTTCGCTACGTGTACGACGCGATGACGAATCAATACGCACATAGCAGCGCCATTATGGTTCTCACACCGGATGGCCATGTAGCGAGGTACTTTTACGGTATCGATTACCCGGCCCACAACGTGCGTCTTGCGTTGGTGGAAGCTTCCAGCGGAAGCATCGGCACACCGACGGATCAGGTGTTGCTCTACTGCTTCCACTATGACCCGGCAACCGGCAAGTACGCGTTAGTTGTCATGAACGTCTTGCGTCTCGGCGCGCTGATTACACTCGGGATGCTCGCGACGTTTCTGGTCGTGATGTTCCGTCGTGATTTCCGCGCTGCGCGATCTCAAAGAGAGGCCACCACGGGATGAGCGTATTTTCGATCTTTCCGGCACCCGCTTCCGCCACGGCGGGCGAAGTGGACGCGCTGTATTCGTTCCTGCTGGTGGTCTGCATTGGAATGACGGCGATCATATTCTTCTGTGTCTTCTTCTTCGCAGTAACGTACCGGAGGAAACACGAGGACGATCCGGCGCCAAAGGCCATTCACGGGTCGCTACCGCTGGAAATCATGTGGAGTGTCGGCCCTTTTTTTGTAATGCTGGTGATGTTCGCCTGGGGGACTAAGCTCTATTTTCAGAACTATACGCCACCTCTGCACGACACCCTCGACATCTACATCACCGGGAAACAGTGGATGTGGAAGGTCCAATATCCGACGGGCCGCGCGGAAATCAATGAGCTTCATGTCCCCACTGGCCGCCCGGTCAAGCTCATCATGGCGAGCGAAGACGTCATCCACAGCTTCTATATCCCGGCGTTCCGATTGAAGCGTGATGTTGTGCCCGGCAGCTACCAGACGTATTGGTTCGAGGCGACGAAACCCGGTAGATATCACATATTCTGCGCGGAATACTGCGGTACCAACCACTCCGACATGACCGGCTGGGTGACGGTGATGGAGCCCAACGAATATGCGAATTGGCTTGCCGGGAGCACAGGCGGATCAATGAAAGAGCAAGGCGAGAAGTTGTTCCAACAATACGGCTGCGTCACGTGCCACGTCACAGACCGGGAGGGCCGTTGTCCGTCCCTACTGAACGTATTTGGGCGACCAGTTGTGCTTGAGGACGGCCGCAGCGTTCCAGCGGATGAAGCCTATATCCGTGAATCGATCCTCAATCCAAACGCCAAGATCGTGAAGGGCTACCCCCGCGATGTCATGCCCGTGTTCCAAGGACAAATCGGCGAAGACGGATTGCTGCAGTTGATCGTTTACATCAAGAGCCTTTCGCCTCCAGCCCCGGCCCCGGCCAAGCCCTCGGCCGCCGCTCCGGCACGGAGTTCAAAATGAGCACCACATTACCCTTTGCAGCAACGCAAGCGCAGCCAAATTATTTGAATGTGGATTACGGCTGGAAATCCTGGCTGTTCACTACCGACCACAAACGAATTGCGCTGCTTTATCTCTTCTCCATTACCGCTTTCTTCTTTGTGGGCGGCATGTTCGCGGTGGGAATGCGGATGAACCTTCTGACGCCTCAAGGTCTCTTCGATCACGACACCTACAACAAGTTATTCACCATGCACGGGATCATTATGGTGTTTTTCTTTTTGGTTCCGTCCATTCCCGCCACGCTCGGCAACTTCCTTGTTCCCATCATGATCGGCGCGCGCGATCTCGCGTTCCCACGCATCAATCTGATCAGTTGGTATCTGTATATCATTGGGGGCCTGGTTGCCCTCGGCGCTGTTGTCCAGGGCGGCGTAGATACTGGCTGGACCTTTTACGCGCCGTTCAGTTCCACTTATTCGAATACCCATGTTCTTATTACCGCGATCGGAGTATTCATTTCAGGATTCTCATCCATTCTCACCGGCCTGAATTTCATAGTAACGGTTCACAAGATGCGCGCGCCGGGCATGACATGGAACCGGCTGCCGCTGTTTGTGTGGGGCCATTATGCCACCAGCCTGATTCAGGTTCTCGGAACCCCTGTGGTCGCCATCACTCTGGTGTTATTGGCCCTGGAGCGTCTCTTCCACGCCGGCATTTTCGATCCCAATGTCGGCGGCGACCCGGTCTTGTTCCAGCACCTGTTCTGGTTCTACTCGCATCCGGCCGTGTACATCATGATCCTTCCCGGAATGGCCGTCATCAGTGAAATCGTAACCTGCTTCTCCCGCAAGGCTATCTTCGGCTACAGTTTCGTTGCGATCTCCAGCATCGCCATCGCCGTTCTGGGATTTTTGGTTTGGGGCCATCACCTGTTTGTCGCCGGACAGTCGATGTATGCGAGCATCGCGTTTTCATTCCTTAGCTTTGTGGTTGCCATCCCGTCGGCCATCAAGGTGTTCAATTGGACAGCGACCATGTATCGAGGGTCGGTGTCGTACGACACTCCGATGCTTTACGCCTTCGGATTCATCGGACTTTTCACGATCGGCGGCTTAACGGGCTTGTTCCTTGCAACCATGGCGATTGATGTCCATGTGACTGACACCTACTTCGTCATCGCCCATTTTCACTACGTCATGGTGGGCGGCATGGTGATGGCCTACCTCGGAGGCATCCATTTTTGGTTTCCAAAGATCTCAGGGCGGATGTATCCGGAGGGCTGGGCGAAGTTTGCCGCATTGGTGGTTTTCGTCGGATTCAACCTCACGTTCTTCCCGCAGTTCATCCTCGGATATCAGGGGATGCCGCGGCGATACGCGCACTATCCCCCTGAATTCCAGGTGCTGAATGTCATGTCGACCGCAGGAGCTTCTATTTTGGCGATGGGGTATCTCATTCCGATGATTTACCTCGCCTGGGCCTGGCGCAACGGACCAATAGCTCCGCAGAATCCATGGCGTGCCAAGGGTCTGGAATGGGAACAGTCGCCCACGCCCCCGCCGACTTTTAACTTCGATCGCCAGCCAGTGGTAACAGAACCGGCATACAACTACTCCGGAGAAGAAGAGGAGGAGGTGGAACTTGGCGGATAGCGAAACCCCGCTCGCGGTGCATGAGCCGGAGTTGCGGCATCATTTCGACGACAGCGCCCAGCAATTCGAATCCTCGGTGCTGGGAATGTGGGTGTTTCTTGTCACTGAAGTCTTGTTCTTTGGCGGAATGTTCGGAGCCTACACGGTTTATCGCAACCTTTATCCGGAAGCGTTTGCATCGACCAGCCACTTCATGAACGTCACCATCGGGGCCATCAATACCGCAGTGCTGATCTTCAGTAGTTTTACCATGGTTCTCTCTGTTCGCTCGGCCCAGCTCGGCCAGAAGAAAGCGCTCATTATTTTTCTAATTCTGACCTTGATCCTTGGGTGCGTCTTCCTGGGATTTAAGTACGTGGAGTATCACGAGAAGTGGGTGGACCACCATGTTCCTGGACCGAGTTTTCGGTACGAGGATACGCGCTACGTTCACCAGGCGCAGATCCTATTTTTCCTCTATTTCGCTATGACTGGAATGCACGCCATTCATATGATTGTGGGAGCGGGCCTTTTGACGGCTCTGATCGTGATGTCGGCGCGAAATCGCTTCAGTGCTGCCTGGTATACACCGGTCGAGATGATCGGGCTGTACTGGCATTTCGTTGACGTTGTCTGGATCTTCCTGTTTCCGCTGCTCTACCTGATAGGACACACCAAATGAATCACCACGTAGTTTCCGTTAAGGTTTACGCCGCGGTGTTTGCCGCTTTGCTGGCGCTCACGTTGACGACGGTTGCCGTCTCGAAGCTGGAACTGGGTGAGTTCAACTTCATCGTGGCGATCACGATTGCGGTGATCAAAGCCACTCTCGTGATCTTGTTTTTCATGGATGTGCGGCACGCCACCGATCTGACGAAGCTATTCGTCGGTGCGGGCCTGTTCTGGCTGGCCATACTGCTGGTGTTTCTCTTGAGCGACTACTTTAGCAGAGGTTGGCTCCCGGGTCCCGGCTGGCTGTAGGTTCTTGGTCGCCCCTGGGGAAGCAGGCGCCTCCCTGCAAACACCGAGTTACATGGTGCTGATTCTGATATGGCGCCGCATGTCGGACAGGTTCGCAATTACGCCAGCCACTACAGTCGCGACAAGCAAACCCTAATCAGTTTTGAAACGTTCATTTGCATCTCCTCGTTTAGAGAATCGACTCGAACCGGCTCTGGTTAGATCCAAATGGGTATCAACGGTTTCCCGCCCCGACTCGCACATATCACAGCTAAAATGTAACATTTAAGATCTGTGATATAGTAGCTCAGTTATAAGGGGACATACAGTGAACATACTACACACCGTTGGTGTGATGGCCTTGGCTGCCAGTTTGGCTTTCGCCCAAAGCGACCGCGGCACCATTACCGGAACGGTTTCTGACACTACTGGCGCACTGGTGCCGAACGCAAACATCGCATTGACGAACATCGAGACCGGCACCCGGAGTGCCACCGTCACCACCGGAACAGGCAATTATACAATCCTGGCTTTACCCGCCGGCAAGTATACACTGACAGTCGAACAGCCCGGCTTCAGCAAGTACGAGCAGACTAATATCCAGGTGCAGGTGGCTGTGACCACTCGCGTGGACGTGGCGCTGCAGGTCGGCTCGGCCGCTGAGTCTGTGTCCGTCAGCGCAGAATCCACTCTCCTCAAGACGGAGAGCGCGGAACAATCCACCACAGTCACAGGAGCGCAGATCGCGGAACTCCCCTTGAATTTCGGAATCGGAGCGGGCGCAATCCGCAATCCCTTGTCGTTCGCGCAACTTACGCCCGGCGCAACTTTCAACGGCTGGAACAACATCTCCATCAACGGCGGCAACGCGAACTTCAAGATCATTTTCGAAGGTCAGGAGTCAGATAGCGCGTTCCAGACCAGAGTGTCGGACGAAGAGCAGCCGTCTGTCGAAGCCATCGAGCAGTTCACTCTGCAGACTTCCAATTTCTCGGCAGAGTACGGCCGCGTCGGCAATGGCGGTATCTACAATTTCACATCGAAGAGTGGAACCAATCAGTTCCACGGCAGCGGTTACGATTACTTCGAGAATACTTTCCTGAATGCAGGCATTCCCTTCACCAACAACGGCAAGAACGAACACACAAAGGTGGTGAAGCACCTCAGCGACGGCGGCTTCTCCATTGGCGGCCCGGTTTGGATCCCGAAAGTTTACGACGGCCGCAACAAGGCATTCTTCTTTTTCAACTGGGAGAAGTACCGCGACCGTGAGAATCTGTACGCCGGAATCAGTACCGTCCCCAACTCGGCCTATACGTCGGGCGATCTCAGCAATAATCTGGCAGTGACTGCCAACCGCAATCTGGGAACTGACTTTGCCGGCCGGCCCATAATACAGAACGCGATTTACGATCCCGCGACGGCCACTATTGATTCCAGCGGACGGCGGGTGCTTCTGCCATTTCCCAACAACATTATTCCCCCGAACCGCATCGATCCGGTAGCCCAGAAGATCATCGGCACGCTGCCCAAACCGAATCTCGGCAATGGCTTCGTCAACAACTTCGCCCAATCCGGGGCGTTCTTCAAGCTGCAGGAAATCCCGTCCATCAAGGGCGACTACAACATCAGCGACAAGATCAAGATCTCGGCGTATTACGGTACCCAGCGGACAGACAAGTCGAATGGCGTGGACGGCCTTCCCGACGCGCTCTCCCGCGTCCGTCTGCAATACATCACCAGCAAGACGGCCCGCGTAAACTACGACCAGACCATCACTCCGACTCTCCTGTTCCATTTCGGCGCCGGCTTCATGCGCCATGTGAATCCGGACACGGTCCCGGCCGTCAGCTTCGATTATGACAACGCCTCGCTCGGCATCGTCGGCGCCCCCGGAAAGGGATATCCGCGCATCAACAGCATTGGAGACAGCGTACTCGGCGGACTCGCCATCCCCATCGGCTCCGGCAATCGCGTGCTGAGCATTGATCAAAAGCCGACCGCGACCGCTACGATGAGCTGGATTCGCGGCAATCACACCTACAAGACCGGCGTCGATTGGAAGATCGATACACAGACCTCGGCCAACACCAACGGGCTCGCGCCTGCGTACGCTTTTAGTGCGGCGCAGACGTCTCAGCCGCTCTACGGGCAGGCGCTCCCCAGCGGCACGGGTACCGGTTCCCCATGGGCCAGTTTCCTGTTGGGACTCTACGACAGCGTCGCCGCGGGTAATGCGGTCGCGCCCCAGTACCGCCGCACCTCGACAGCTCTCTTCCTCCAGGACACATGGAAACTCAGCCGCAAACTCACCATCGATTACGGCTTGCGTTGGGACCTGCAAACGCCCATTCGTGAGATCCACGACCGAATCGCCTCTTTCAGCGCAACCACTCCGAATCCGAATGCCAACGGCCTCCGCGGCGCGGTGGTTTACGATGGCTTCGGCCCGGGACGCTGCGACTGCCACCTAGTCCCGACCTATCCCTACGCGATTGCGCCACGCCTGGGCCTGGCCTATCAATGGAACGCGAAGACTGTCATCCGCGCGGGCTGGGGCCTCTCGTATGGTTCGCTCGCGCCGACTGCCTCGCAGCCGTCCACGTCGGGCCTGGGCTTCAACACGATCACTGTTCCCTCGCCGGGTAACGGGGTCACTGCCGGCGTACTTTCGCAGCCGCTCAATCTCGATCAGAAGGCGCTTTACGGAGCCAGTCTCGATCCGGGTCTCTTTGTGGTGCCGGGCACTGCCGTGCAGGGTGCTCCGGCGTGGGTCGATCGCAACGGCGGCCGTCCGCCCCGCGTGAACCAATGGAACATTTCCGTGCAGCGCGAGATCCTCAAGGATCTGGTGGTCGAGGCCGCCTATCTCGGGAATCGTTCGGTTTGGCTAAACGCCGGCGGCGGTGGGAGCAACCCCTCCGCCAGCATCCCCAACCTGGTCAACTTCAACGCCGTAGACCCCGCCGTACTGCAGAGGCTTGGCGTGGGAGATCTGACCGTTGCCGCGAACCGCACGCTGCTGTCTTCCTCTATCACTTCAGCCGTAGCAGTGGCTGCCGGATTCAAGAAACCCTATGCAGGCTTCCCGGACTCCGGCACGGTGCTCCAAAGCCTGCGTCCGTTTCCGCAGTTCAGCGGCATTGGCCAGTTCCAGGCTCCGCTCGGTACCAGCGCGTATGATGCCTTGCAGATCAAGGTGACGAAGCGCGTTTCGCACGGACTCACGGCTACCATGGCGTATGCGTTCTCGAAGGCCTTGGACAATTCCACCAACGCCGGCAACCTCTACGATCGCGGCAGTTTCAGCGGTCTTTCCGCCACAGACCTTCCACATGTCCTGAGCCTCAGCGTTCAGTACAAGGTGCCCTCGTTCGCGTTCGTGAAGCAGAATCGCATTGCTCGCGGCTTCCTTAGCGATTGGAACGTTAGCACCATCGATACCTGGCAAAGCGGCTACCTGCTCGCCTCACCCGGATCGAACAATGGCATCGGCAGGTCCGTGTCGCAGGTCAGCCGCTCTATTTGAAGAGTCCCAACTGCGGCTGCATTGATCCCACACAAGAAACCATCCTTAACCCAGCAGCGTGGCAGGACCAGGCGCCCGGCGTTCCGGGAAGCAACATCGTCTACTACCGCGACTTCCGCGGCCAGCGCAGGCCCATCATCTCCGGCGGTCTTGGAAAAACGTTCATGCTTAAGGAGCGGATGTCGTTCAGCATACGTGCGGAGTTCTTCAACCTGTTCAACCAGAACCTGTCGGTAGCCGACCCCAGCACGGGCAGTCCGGCAACGCCGCCCACTCGTTCCAATGGCCAGTTGACGGGCGGCTTCGGGTTCCTGAACTATCTCGGCATCGCCTCGAACAGCGTGAACTCGTCCCTCCCGACGCCGCGAACCGGGCAATTGGTAGCACGGTTCCAGTTTTAAGATTGCAAGACCGGCGGGCTCCACTTCGGGGCCCGCGTCTTTTCTATCGGGCTACAGCCCCCATCCGCTGGTATAAGTCCGCGACAACCCCAACAGCCGCTTCAGCCGCTGCCCTGTCCGGTCTTTCATTGGCGTCGTTGTACCCGTCCATCTCGCCGATACCTCCATCCTGTACCACGATCCCGTCCCGCCGCCCCAGCACGTTCACGTTCTTGTAAAAGAATCCGTAGTTCACCTCGGGCTGCGGAATTAACCAGGCAATCTGACCTCTTACCGGTACCACCGATTCGTCTTTCCACAACGCTCTTGCCCCGTAGCCCGTTGCGTTGATTAACACTTTCTCGGGCACCTGGCTCAATTCGCCAGGCTCATGAAACTCAACCCGCTCGATCTTCCCACCCTCCACCAGAAAGTCGTTTACCAGTTGTCTGGAATAGCCCGCAATATTGAACGTGAGACTCGATGTTCGCCTCGCGTACCGGGTAGGAAAGGGATGGCTCCCCGCAGGCAGATCCACGGAGCGCGGTGTTATGTCGTTTATACGGTCCTGATAGTGAGCAAAGTCTAGCGTGTCCTCGCGCCGCTGGTTGGCCTGCATCCCGGCCGGTTGACCGTCAGAGAGAATATACCTGTCAGTCCATTCCACGGGATTTCCCGCCATTCCCAGAAAGCTTTCATAAGTATGAAACGATTGACGGCACATCTTCTCCCATAGCGCTGGAAAATCGGCTGACACGGAGTTCGTCAGCGCGATGCGGGAGTCGGGAGTCCACGATCCCGTCGCCCTTGCGGATCGCACCTCGGGCGGCCGCTCCTTGGCGTAGATGGTAACTTTGGCCCCGGCGCGCTGCAGGAGGATCGCCGAAGTCAACCCGAGCGCGCCGCAGCCGATGACCGCGACATTCCGCTCGCCAACCGCCATGGCCTTCTCCACCGCGATACTGCTGGATCCCCAGGATAGCGACCACCCGCTGCCGCCATGTCCGTAATTGTGGACAACAGTCTTATCGCCGACGCGCTCCACATCCAGCCGAGGTCCCGCCGCGCGGAAGGGCCGCAGGCAAACCGTGACGCGAAAGATCCGGTCGGTCTGCGCGCGCACTGGCATCAGCTTGGGAAGTACGTCCCACGGGGCCAGATGCGGCGGGTTCGAAGCGATTCTCGCTTTAGTCGCACAGCCGCTCAGACCCGCCATGGCGATGCCACCAATAAAATCGCGCCGCTTCATCATACTCCTGGAGAACTCGCTCTTCGTGGCGTCGGGATCTCGATTTGAGACACTATAGCATTGCCCGATGGCGGCATCAT
>Ga0105249_10006535_pt1 | contig 10145 bp, 10 predicted proteins | sample KBSS44metaG_FD_81522 | JGI IMG/M metagenome (GOLD analysis project Ga0105249, IMG submission 81522) | Switchgrass rhizosphere microbial communities from Kellogg Biological Station, Michigan, USA - KBS S4-4 metaG | ecosystem: Host-associated > Plants > Roots > Rhizosphere > Soil | place...
CAGCGCGAGCTCGGCACGCACATTCCGTCGTTCGCCGAAGGCGTGCGCGCGGCGATGCGCGAAGATCCCGACGTCATCCTGGTTGGCGAATTGCGCGACGCGGAGACCATCTCCATGGCGATGACGGCCGCGGAAACCGGCCATCTCGTGCTCGGCACGCTGCACACTACCGGCGCCGTGAAGACCATCGACCGCGTCGTCGACGCGCTGCCGGCCGACGAGCGCGAGCAGACCAAGAGCTTCATGTCGCAAAGTCTCATCGCCGTCATCACGCAGGTGCTGGTGAAGACCGCGGACCAGCGCGGCCGCAAGGCGATCTGCGAAATCATGGTGCTGACCCGCGCGATCGGGAAGCTGATCATGACCGACCAAACGCACCAGATTCCGACGCAGCTGCAGACCGGCAAAGACCTCGGCATGCAGATGCTCGATCAGGCGCTGTTGCAGAACGTCCAGGCGAAGGAGATCGACCCCGACGATGCCTACGTATACGCGAGCGACAAGCGCTTGTTCTCGAAGTTCGTGACCGACACGACCGTCCTGCCGAAGTTCGACCTCGCGCCCGGCTAGCAGCACCATGAGCAGCACCGAACCAGTCAGCGGCGCAACCGCGAACACCTACGTCCCGCGACGCATCGACGAGTACCTGAAAGAGGTTCTCCAGCGCAACGGCTCGGACCTGCACTTCATCGCAGGCGATCCGCCGCGCATCCGCATGTACGGCGAGTTGCAGCCGCTGCGATCGGAGATCCTGTCGCCGCAGTTCGTCGAAGAGACGCTGCGCGAGATCATGCCGCGGGCCGCACAGCAGCGACTGGAAGAAAAGAACGGCGCAGATTTCGCCTACATCATTCCCGGCATCTCGCGCTTCCGCGTCAACGTGATGCGACACCTCTACGGTCTCGGCTGCGTCTGCCGTGCGATTCCGTCCAAAGCGCTCACGCTCGACCAGCTCAACATGCCGGACGCGGTGCGCAACCTCTGCAAGGTGAACAACGGTCTGATCCTGGTGACCGGCAAGACCGGCTCGGGCAAGTCGACGACGCTCGCGGCGATGATCGACGACATGAACACGCGGCTGAAGGGCCACATCCTGACGATCGAAGACCCGATCGAGTTCGTGCACCCGCGCAAGAGTTGCCTGATCAGCCAGCGCGAGATCGGCACCCACGCCCCGTCGTTCTACGAAGCGCTGCTGTCGGCCCTGCGCGAGGATCCGGACATCATCCTGGTCGGCGAGTTGCGCGACTACGAGACGATGAGCGCGGCGGTCACCGCCGCCGAAATGGGCATTCTCGTGATGGGCACGCTGCACACCAACGGCGCCGCGCCGACGGTGGATCGCATGGTCAATGCCTTCCCGGCGGACAAGCAGCAGCACGTGCGCGCGATGCTTTCGACCTCGCTGCGCGGCGTGATCTCGCAGCAGCTGATCCCCAAGGCGGGCAAACCCGGCCGCGTTGCAGCGCTGGAAATCATGGTGAACACGCCGGCGGTGGCGAACCTGATCCGCCAGGGCAAGCTCGACCAGCTGGAAAACACCATGCAGAGCGGCGCCGCGCATGGCATGCGGACGATGGATTCCGCGATCCAGGAGCTGCTCGACAAGGCCATGATCAGCGGCAAGGACGCCTACAAGAAAGCCATCAACAAGGCGAAGTTCGAGCCGGTCAAGGACAATGGTTAGGCGCGGATAGCGGTTGGCGGATAGCGGATGAGGGAGAGTCCGCTATCATCGGTGGCATGAGTTCTCTGCGTCCCCTCTTCATCACGACTGCGCTGCCGTTCTCGAACGGACCGTTTCACATCGGCCACATCATGGAGTACATCCAGGCCGACATCTGGGTGCGCTTCCAGCGCATGCAGGGCCGGCCGGTGCACTTCGTCGGCGCCGACGACACCCACGGTGCGCCGATCATGCTGAAGGCCGAAGCCGAGGGGATCACGCCGGAGGAGCTGATCCGCCGGATCGGCGCCGGGCGGCGTCAGTATCTCGACGGCTTTCTGCTCAGTTTCGATCACTGGTACACGACGCACTCGCCCGAAAACTTCGAGCTGTCGACCGACATCTACCGCAAGCTCAAGACGGCGGGCCTGATCTACGTGAAGCCGGTCGAGCAGTTCTTCGATCCGGTGAAGCAGATGTTCCTGCCGGATCGCTACATCAAGGGCGAGTGCCCGGTGTGCCACACCAAGGACCAGTACGGCGACGCGTGCGAGAACTGCAGTTCCGTCTACGCGCCGACCGACCTGATCGATCCTTACTCGACGCTGTCGGGCGTGGCGCCGGTGCGCAAGAGCTCCGACCACTACTTCTTCCGGCTCTCCGACCCGAAGTGCATCGACTTCATGAAGAGCTGGCTCGACGCGCCGGGACGGCTGCAGCCGTCGGTCGCGAACAAGGCGCGCGAATGGATCAGCGGCAGCGGCGACCAGCAGCTCGGCGACTGGGACATCTCGCGCGACGCGCCGTACTTCGGCATTCCGATCCCGGACGCGCCGGGAAAGTTCTTCTACGTGTGGCTGGACGCGCCGGTCGGCTATCTCGCCTCGCTCAAGAATTACTTCGACAGCGGCAAGGCGCGCGCCAACGGCGAGCCGCGCAGCTTCGATGAATTCCTCGCCGCGCCGGACACGGAGCAGATCCACATCATCGGCAAGGACATCATCTACTTCCATACGCTGTTCTGGCCGGCGATGCTGAAGTTCGCCGGCCGCAAAGTGCCGGATCACGTCTACGTGCACGGCTTCATCATGCTCGGCGGCGCCAAGATGTCGAAGTCGCGCGGCACGGGCCTGAGCCCGCTGCGCTACCTCGAGCTCGGCATGAACCCGGAGTGGCTGCGCTATTACATTGCGGCGAAGCTCAATGCGAACGTCGAGGACATGGAGTTCAACCCCGACGACTTCGTGGCGCGCGTCAACAGCGACCTGGTCGGCAAGTATGTGAACATCGCGAGCCGCACGGCCGGTTTCGTCGCCAAGCGTTTCGGCGGGCGGCTCGGCAGCGTTGCGAACAATCGCATGCTCGACGACGTGCGCGCGGCGTCACAGACGATCGCGACGTACTACGAGCAACGTGAGTTCGGCAAAGCGCTGCGCGAGATCATGGAAGCAGCGGACGCAGCGAACGCCTACATTGCACAGAACGCTCCTTGGGAGCTGGCGAAAGATGCGCAGAACGATGCGCGACTCGCAGAGGTGTGCACGGTCAGCCTGAACGTGTTCCGCCTGCTCACGATCTATCTGAAGCCGGTCCTGCCGAAGGTGGCCGAGGCCGTCGAACAGTTCCTGCGTATTCCGCCGCTGCAATGGCAGGATTCGCAACAGCTGCTCGAGAATCACATCATTGGTTCGTACGAGCATCTGATGACGCGTGCGGAAGCAAAGCAGCTCGATGCCCTGCTCGGTCTCGACGAGGCCGCGACGAAGCCCGAGACGAAAGCACCGGCGCCAGCCGCTGCACCCGCTGCCGCACCCGCCGCAGGCGAGGTGACGGTGGATGACTTCGCGAAGCTCGACCTGCGCATCGCGAAGATCGTCGCTGCCGAAATCGTCGAGGGCGCCGACAAGCTGCTGAAGCTGACGCTCGATCTCGGCGAAGGTCAGCGCACGGTCTTTGCCGGCATTCGCTCCGCTTATGCGCCGGAGCAGCTGCCAGGACGCATGACGCTGGTGCTGGCGAATCTCAAGCCACGCAAGATGCGCTTCGGCGTGTCCGAAGGCATGGTGCTCGCGGCTGGGCCTGGCGGCAAAGACATCTTCCTGCTGGCGCCCGATGCGGGCGCGACGCCGGGGATGAAAGTGAAGTAGCGCGTCATGGTTGCTCTGCTCATGGTTCTGTTGAGCAGCGTGCTGGTCACGACAGTGGTACTCGCGCACATGCCGCAGTGGCGTCCGTTCGTCACGCCGACCGACATCTTCGGCGGCGCGCGTGTCGTCGCACTCCTTGGTCTCGTCGCTGTTCCTGCCGTCGCGTTGCTCGGCTGGCTCGTCGCGCGGTTGGTGCTCGGGCCGTGGCACCTGGAGTACCTGCGCACACCGATGCTCGTCGCGGTGGTGTTGATCGTCGTGCCGCTGCTGGAGGTTGCGTTGCGCCGTCGTCGGGGAATCCTGACGCAACAGCCCGGCTTTGCACTGGTGATGATCACGAACACTGCATTGCTCGGCATCGCGCTCATTACAGATCTGCGATCCGCGAATTTTGGCGTCGCCGTGTTGCTGGCGATCGGGGCAGCGGTGGCACTCGCCGTGCTGCTGCTGGCGTTCGCTGCGCTGTACGAAAGACTGCAGCACGCCGACGTGCCGATGATCTTTCGCGAGGCGCCACTCGCGCTGATCACAGCCGGGATCATGGCGCTCGCGTTCATGGGCTTCAGCGGACTGATTCAGGAATAGTCATGTTGCCCGCGCTGCTGACCATGGTTGGATTGGCCGCCGCGGCCGGCGCCGCCGCTGCGCTCGCGACACGTCGTTCGAACGAGGACCAGAAGCGGCTGATCGACGAGATCGACGCGCTGCTGCCGCAAACGCAATGCGGCCGCTGCACGTTCTCGGGATGCCGTCCCTATGCGAGCGCGCTCGCGAGCGGCGAGGCCGACATCGATCAGTGCCCACCGGGAGGCAACGCCACGGCCGCGGCGCTGGCGAATCTGCTGGGCCGCGAGCCGCGCCCCGTCGATCCGCGCTTCGGCGCCGTGCGGGCGCAGCCGCTGGTCGCATGGATCGACGAGTCTGCGTGCATCGGCTGCGTCAAGTGCATTCAAGCGTGTCCGGTCGATGCAATCGTCGGCGCCTCGAAGTTCATGCACACGGTCATCGCGGACCAGTGCACGGGCTGCGAGCTGTGCATCCCGCCCTGCCCCGTCGATTGCATCGTCATGCGACCCGCGTCGGCCTGACCATGGCCAAGCCCGGTGTGCGCGGCGGACTGCGGCTCGATGCTCATAAAGAGCGGTCGACCGCGCAGGCGCTGCGTGCCGCGAGTTCGGTCGAGACGCTGGTGCTACCACTCGACCAGCACGCGGGCGCTCCGGCCGTGCCGCTGGTCAAACCGGGCGAGCGAGTGCTGCGTGGACAGCCGATCGCTGAGCCGGGCGGTGCAATCAGTGCGTGGCTGCATTCACCGGCCTCCGGGACCGTTGCCGCGATCGAGCCGCGACCGGCGCCGCATCGACTCGGAGCGCCCACGTTGAGCATCGTCGTCGCGAACGACGGCCGCGATGAGCGCTACGCGCAGCCTGCGCCGGCGCCATTCGATCAGCTGTCGCCCGAGCAACTGCGCGAAATCATTGGTCGCGGCGGAATCGTCGGACTCGGCGGCGCAGTCTTTCCGACCGCCGCGAAACTGAGCAGCGCTGTCCGCGGCCAGGAGTTGCGGCTGCTGCTCAATGGTGCCGAGTGCGAGCCGTACATCAGCTGCGACGACATGCTGATGCGCGAACGGGCTCGCGATGTCGTGCTCGGCGCGCGCGTGCTGCTTCATGCGCTCACAGCACAAACGTGCGTGATCGCAATTGAAGACGACACCCCGCAGGCAGCCGCCGCACTCGAAGCCGCAACTGCCGAAGCGCACGACCAGCGAATTCAATTGCGACAGGTGGGGAGCGACTACCCAGCTGGCGGCGAGAGGCAGCTCATCACTGCAGTGTTCGACGTCGAAGTGCCGGCCGGCGGGCTGCCTGCCGACGTGAACACTGTGTGCCTGAACGTCGGGACTGCAGCGGCCGTCGCGTACTGGATTCGCGATGCGCAGCCGCTGACCAATCGCATCGTCACGGTCACCGGCGACGGTGTGCTCGAACAACGCAATCTCGACGTGCGCCTCGGCACGCCGTTGGCCGCTTTGATCTACGACTGCGGTGGCTACACCAGCCGCATGTCACGACTCATCATGGGCGGGTCGATGATGGGTCAATCGCTGCCGCACGATGGCATGCCGGTCATCAAGGCGACCAACTGCATCATCGCCGCCTCGGCGCTGGATCTGCAGCCGCGCGCAGCCGAGATGCCCTGCATCCGCTGCGGCAACTGCGCCGAGGTTTGCCCGGCAACGCTGCTGCCGCAGCAGCTGCACTGGTACGCAATGGGCCGCGACCTAGATGCACTCGAAGCGTACGGACTGATGGATTGCATCGAATGCGGCTGCTGCGACTACGTGTGCCCGAGCCAGATTCCGCTCGCCGAGCGCTTTCGTGATATGAAGCCCGCGCTGACCGAGCGTCTCGCCGCGCGCGGCAGCGCTGCCGCGGCACGCACGCGTTTCGACGCGAGGACTGCCCGGCTCGAACATATCGAGAGCGAGCGGCTGGCCGCGCTCGCGAAAAAACGTCAGGAGCTTGCGAAGAAATCGTCGTGACTGCACCGATGCCATTCGCCACAGCACCGGCTCCCCACGTGGTCGCTCCGAGCAGCGTCGCGCGCGTGATGCGGCAAGTGTTGTACGCGTTGATCCCGACGGTCGCGTTGCACGTCGTGTTCTTCGGCCCGGGGTTGCTGATCCAGATCGTGCTCGGCGTCGTGACCGCGCTCGCTGCCGAAGCTGCCGCTCTGCGCCTGCGGGGCAAGCCGCTGCCGCCCTTCCTGCTCGATGGTAGCGCCATCATCACCGCCGTACTACTCGCGCTGTGCCTGCCGCCACTCGCGCCATGGTGGCTCGTAGTCAGCGGCGTCGCGTTCGCGATCTTGCTAGCCAAGCATCTGTTCGGCGGGCTCGGCGCGAATCCATTCAATCCAGCCATGGTCGGCTACGCCGTGCTGCTCGTTTCGTTCCCCGCACGGATGCTGCAGTGGCTGCCGCCGAACGTCGCGGGGCCCGAACCCGCATCGTTGTCGTTCGTCGACACGCTGACGACGATTTTCACCGGCATGCCGCCCGCGCGCTTCACCTGGGACGCCATCACGTCGCCGACGCCGCTCGACGCGCTGCGCACCGATCTTGCACTCGGCATGACGATGGGCGAAGCGCATGCCAACGCGATGTTCAGCACCTTCGGCGGCAAGGGCTGGGAATGGATCAATCTCGCGACGCTCGCGGGCGGCGGCTGGCTGCTGGCGCTGCGGATCATTCGCTGGCACATCCCGGTCGCGATGCTCACCGCGCTGTTCGTCTGCGCTTCGATCATGTCGGCGGCGGACCCCGGCGGCTACGCTGGACCGCTGTTCCACCTGACCTCTGGCGCGAGCATGCTCGGAGCGTTCTTCATCGCGACCGATCCGGTCTCGGCAGCAACGAGCGATCGCGGCAAGCTCATCTACGGCGCCGGCATCGGTGTGCTGACATACGTCATCCGCACCTGGGGCGGCTATCCCGACGGCGTCGCGTTCGCAGTGCTGATCATGAATCTGACCGTGCCGCTCATCGATCGCTACACGATTCCGCGCATCTATGGGCATGCCCGTTAAACCCGCGCTGACCCTGGCGATCATCGCGGCCGTACTCACTGCGGTGCTGGCGCTGGTTGCGAGCTTCACGCGCGAACGCATCGCCAGCAACGAGCAGGCGTGGATCAGGCAGCGTCTCGATGCACTGGTGCCGCCGGCGATGCACGACAACGATTTGCTCACCGATTCGATTGCCGTCACTGCACCCGATCTGCTCGGCTCGTCGCAGCCGGTCATGATCTATCGAGCAAGGCGTGGCGGCGCGCCCGTAGCGGCAGTGCTGCGACCGATTGCGCCGGATGGTTATCGCGGACCGATCGAGCTGCTCGTGGCGGTCGGTCCGGACGGCCGGCTGATCGGCGTGCAAGTGATCCGTCACCAGGAAACTCCCGGCCTCGGCGATGCGTTCGAGTCGCGCGACATCCATTGGCTCGATCACTTTCGCGGCCGCTCGCTGACCGATCCGCCCTCGCAACGCTGGACCGTGCGTCGCGACGGCGGCGACTTCGACGCCTTCACCGGCGCGACGATCACGCCGCGCGCGATCGTCAAGGCCGTGCGCAACGCGCTCGAGTACTATCAGCGCAACAGTCGACGCATCTTCGATCAACCCGCCAATGAGCACTCCTAGCTCGCGGAAATTCGGCAGCACGGTGCAGCTCATCGCTGTCTGTCCGCTGCTTGCGATGAGCGACACCGTCGCCAATGCCCTCGGTATCGGCGTCATCGTGCTGATCGTCGTGCCACTCGCAACCGCCTTGCTTGCGGTCATGCGATCGCGCCTGGAGAACGAGACTGCACTCGCAGCGAGCATCCTGACGATCGCAGCCCTCGTCGCGTGCGTCGAGCTGCTGTCGAGCGCGTGGTTCAGCGAGCTGCGCACGTCGCTCACGCTGTTCGTGCCGCTGATCGTGTCGAACTTGATCGTCGTTCAGCACGTGTACGCGCGACATGAAAGCTTCGCCGCCGCAGTCACCGAAAGCCTGCGGATTGCGATCGGCATCGCGATTACGCTGCTGCCGCTCGGTATTGCGCGCGAGCTCGTCGGCCGCGGCTCGTTCCTGCACGATGCCCATAGTCTCCTCGGAGCCTGGGCCGGCTGGTCCGAGTTGAGCGTATTCCGCGTCGACATGGGATTCCTGCTCGCGATGCTGCCGCCCGGCGCTTTCATTGCCTTTGGTCTGCTGCTCGCTGCCCGCAACTGGTTCATTCAGCGTCGCTCATGAACAAGAAGAAAGTCGCCGCCATCTTCGCGCGCCTCAAGTCGCTCAATCCAAAGCCCACCACCGAGCTCGAGTACAGCACACCGTTCGAGCTGCTGGTCGCAGTGATTCTTTCGGCGCAGGCGACCGACAAGAGCGTCAACCTCGCGACGCGCACCCTGTTCAAGCACGCGAACACGCCGCAGGCGATCTTCAAGCTCGGCATCGGCGGCCTGTCCGAGTACATCAAGACGATCGGGCTCTACAACTCGAAGGCGAAGAACGTCATCGAGATGTGCCGCCTGCTGCTGGCGCAGCACGGCGGCGAAGTCCCGCAAGAGCGCGCAGCGCTCGAAGCGCTTCCCGGCGTCGGCCGCAAAACGGCGAACGTGATCCTGAATACCGCGTTCGGGCAACCGACGATTGCGGTGGACACGCACATCTTCCGCGTCGCGAATCGCACCGGCCTGGCACCCGGCGAGAACGTGCGCGAAGTGGAAGACCATCTGTTGAAGGTCGTGCCGCCCGAGTATCTGCACGACGCGCATCACTGGCTGATCCTGCACGGCCGCTACACATGCGTGGCGCGCAAGCCGAAATGCCCCGAGTGCCCGATCCTGGAGCTGTGCGAGTTCCGCGATAAAACGCGCTCGGAAGAGCCGCCCGCTGCGAAGCGACCGCGCCGGACGCGATAGAATCGCGCCATGCCGTTTTTCGACAACCAATCGCGCGACCAGCTGCGTCGCGTGTACATCGAGGCCTGGCGCAAGCGACGCGAAGGTCTGCCGATCGAACCGCTGGAAGCGCAGGTCGCCGACGTCATCGCGCTGCATCCGGAATATCATGCGGCGCTGGAACGCGGCGACGACGCGCTCGACCGCGACTACACGCCGGAAAGCGGACAATCGAATCCGTTCCTGCACATGGGCCTGCACCTCGCCGTGCGCGATCAGATCGCAACCGACCGCCCGGCCGGCATCCGCAAGGCATTTCAATCCGTCGCGGCACGGCTGGGCTCGGAGCACGAAGCCGAGCATCGCATCATCGAATGCCTCGCCGAGGCGATGTGGGAAGCGCAACGTTCGGGGCGGCCGGCCGACGAAGCCGCTTATCTGCAGCGCGTGCTGCGGCTGTGATAAATTTGCCGCCCGCCTCACCGCCAGCTTCGAACTCTCCATGACTACGATCCGGCAGGACGACGTGATCCAGAGCGTCGCCGACGCGCTCCAGTACATTTCCTATTACCACTCGCCCGATTTCATCCAGGCCATGGCCGCGGCCTACGAGCGCGAAGCGAGCGTGGCGGCGAAGGACGCCATCAAGCAGATCCTGGTGAATTCGCGCATGTGCGCGCAGGGGCATCGTCCGATCTGCCAGGACACCGGCATCGTCACCGTGTTCGCTCGCGTCGGCATGAACGTGCGCTGGGACGCGAGCATGAGCCTCACAGAGATGATCAACGAAGGCGTGCGCCGCGCATACAACCACCCCGACAACACGCTGCGCGCCTCGATCGTCTCCGACCCGGCGTTCGATCGAAAGAACACACGCGACAACACG
>Ga0105249_10006537_pt1 | contig 10143 bp, 8 predicted proteins | sample KBSS44metaG_FD_81522 | JGI IMG/M metagenome (GOLD analysis project Ga0105249, IMG submission 81522) | Switchgrass rhizosphere microbial communities from Kellogg Biological Station, Michigan, USA - KBS S4-4 metaG | ecosystem: Host-associated > Plants > Roots > Rhizosphere > Soil | place...
TCATGGCCGATGATCAGGCCGCCCAGGGCGGGCGAAACGATAACTTGTGCTTTTGGCATACTTTGGGCCATGCTTTCCGTCAGAGCCCGCCCCAGCTGTTCGGCACGTTCGGGGTACTGCAGAACTAGAGCGCTCTGCAGGTATTCTCCGGAATGGAGCCCGCTGGTGAGACGAAAATGACCCTTCAGATAGGCCCCGGTTTCGCGAAATATTTGCAATGTAGAGTTAGACACGGTTTCTTCATATATAATAGTCCGGGTAAGACTTAACATTCTTGACGGGATACCCCCTGTAACAACAGCACCGTCTCCCGTCGTCATTTCTAGCGAAGACAAGAAACCATTGGGGAGTAGTCTACTACGATGAAGAAGCTTAAGTGGCTCCTGGGCCTGACCTTGGTAATTGCAGCGTTGGCCTTGGGCGGCTTCACCTATTACACGCGTTCTAAGAAAGCTGATTATTTGACCGCCAAGGTGCAACGTGGCGATCTCGAATCGGCCATTTCCGCTACCGGCTCGCTCGCGGCCGTCGTTTCCGTCGCAGTGGGCAGCCAGGTGTCCGGCAATATCGCCGCCCTGTATGCCGATTACAATTCGCAGGTCAAAAAAGGCCAGCTGGTGGCGCAGATCGACCCGGCTCCCTTCCAGACCAAAGTCGACCAGGCCAAAGCCAATCTGGATAGCGCCAAGGCGCAGGTCACCAGCGCGGAAGTTGGCGTAAAGAAAGCGGACTTGGATATCGCTAACGCGCAACTCAACATCACCAACCAGCAGGCAGCTTTGGTGCGCGCCGATTCCCAGGTCAAGGACGCCAAGCGCAAGTTGGATCTGCAGGCCAGGATGTTCAAGGATGGCGTGGCGACGCAGGATGCACGCGACAGCGCCCAGGCGGTTTATGACCAGGCAATCGCCAGCTACGATTCGGCCAAGGCGCAATTGAACTCCGCGCAGGCCAATCTCGAATCGGTCAAGGCGCAGAAGCAAGTGGCGGAGACCCAGAAAGTCACGGCGGCGGCCCAGGTGGCCACGGCCGACGCTAACTTGCAGAACGCCCAACTGGATCTGGATCACACCCGCATTACCTCTCCGGTCAACGGAGTGGTGATCGCGCGCAACATGGACGTAGGTCAGACCGTGCAGGCCTCCTATTCCGCGCCCCAGTTGTTCAGCATCGCGCAGGATCTTTCGAAGATGCACGTGGAAACCAACATCGACGAATCCGACATCAGCCGCGTCCAGGTGGACCAGGACGCTTCATTCACGGTGGACGCGTATCCCGGGCAGACGTTCCACGGGACGGTCATGCAAATCCGCCACTCCCCGACCAACGTGCAGAACGTGATTACGTACACGGTGGTGATCGACGTGGATAACCCCGATATGAAGCTGTTCCCGGGCATGACGGCGAACGTCCGCCTGGTCACCGACCACCTCTCGGCGGTGGTGAAGATTCCCTCGGCGGCGCTGCGGTTCCGTCCGCCAGACGATCTCCTCCCGGCCGACGCGAAGAACAACGATAAAAAAGTCGCCAAGGTGGATGGCAAGGACGCCAACCCAGCCAAAGGCGGCGATGGTAAGTTCGATCCCAGCCAGTTCAAGGGACGTAACGGCGGCGGTGGCGGCGGTGGATTCGGCCGGCGCGGCGGTGATGGCGGCGGCGGTGGATTCGGCGGAGGCCGGGGTCAAGGCGGCCAGGCCGGCGGCGCGCGTCCTCAGTTCCAAACCGTCTATACGCTGGATGAAAAAGGCCAGCTCAAAGCGGAGCGCATCCGCACCGGCATTAGCGACGGAAACTTCGTGGCGATGCTTAACGGCAACCTCAAAGAAGGCGACGTGCTGATCACCGGCATTGAAGGTGTCCGGTCAGGCGCTAACCAGAACAAGAACGCGCCGGGATTCCCGGGCCAAAATAACAACAACCAATTCAAGCAAGGCCGGGGCGGCCTGCCGTTCTAAGTCGCCAGCGAGGATCATTCGTGGATTCTGCTCTCATTCGCATCGAGCACTTGCATAAGACCTATCACATGGGCGACAACCATGTGCACGCCCTGCGCGGGATTTCACTCGACATCGCGCGCGGCGCCTTCGTCTCCATCATGGGTGCGTCCGGTTCCGGCAAGTCCACCTTGATGAATATCATCGGGTGCCTGGACAAACCCAGCAGTGGCAAATACTACCTGGACGGCGTGGATATCGGCAGCCTGGAACGTGATGAACTGGCGGATATTCGCAATCGTAAGGTCGGTTTCGTGTTCCAGCAATTTAACCTGCTGGCCAGGACGTCGGCGCTCGAAAACGTCGAACTACCCCTGCTCTACAGCGACAACGACAAAACCAAGTTTAAAGAACGCGCCATGGCGGCGCTCACATCGGTGGGTCTGGCGGAACGCTACGACCACCACCCCAGCCAGCTTTCCGGCGGCCAGCAACAGCGCGTGGCCATCGCCCGCAGCCTGATCAACGATCCCCAGTTGATTCTGGCGGACGAGCCGACAGGCGCTCTTGATTCCCGCACCAGCATCGAAATCATGGGCATCTTTCAAAAGCTGAACCGGGAAAAGGGAATCAGCATCGTGGTGGTCACCCACGAGCCCGACATCGCGCACTATTCCGATCGCATCATCCAGTTCAAGGACGGTCACATCATGCTCGATGAGGCTGTGCCCAACCCGCGGAACGCGGAGCGGGAACTGGCCGAGATGCCCGAACTGGTAGAGGAAAAGGAACCCGTCGCATGAACAAGGTTTTCCAAAGTATGAGAATCGCGTTCCGCGCGCTGCGCGTGAACAAGCTGCGTTCGGCACTGACGATGCTCGGCATTATCATCGGCGTCGGCGCCGTGATCGCCATGGTGTCGGTGGGTAGCGGCGCCACCGACCGCATTCACCAGCAGATCGCGTCCATCGGCAGCAACGTCATTATCATCCAGCCGGGCAGCCAGAACACCGGCGGAGTGAAGAGCGGCAACGGCAACTCGCAGACGCTGACCGAGGACGATGCCCGGGCCATTGGCGAGGAATGTCCCGACGTCATGTTTTCGACGCCCATCCAACAGAACCAGCAGCAGGTGGTCTACGGAAGCAATAACTGGGGCACCCGGATCTACGGCGTGTCGCCCGACTATTTGACCATTCGCGACATCCGCATCGAGGAAGGCGAACCCTTCACCACCGAAGATGTCAAATCCACCAACAAGGTCGCGCTACTCGGCAAGACCGTGGTCGATAACCTTTTCGCCGGAGAAGATCCGATTGGCAAAACCATCCGCGTCCGCAAGGTGCCTTTCACCGTGGTCGGGACGCTGGTGCCCAAGGGTCAGAATTCCAGCGGGCAGGATCAGGACGACATGATCATCATGCCGATCACCACCGCCAAGAAGAAAGTGATGGGCGGCGGACGCGCCAACAACTGGCAGCAAATCGGTCAGATCATGGTGCAGGCGCGCGATGGACGCAATAACAACGCCATGGATGAGATCGAAGGTCTTCTGCGCCAGCGTCACCGCTTGCAGGCGACCGAGGATAACGATTTCCAAGTCCGCAGTCTGGAAGAGATGGCGGCAGCCCAGGAGCAGGCAACTCAGATCATGGGACTGCTGCTGGCTTCGATCGCGTCGGTGTCGCTGATCGTCGGCGGCATCGGCATCATGAACATCATGCTGGTGTCGGTGACCGAGCGCACCAAGGAAATCGGTCTGCGCCAGGCGGTGGGAGCAAAAACCAACGATATTTTGTCGCAGTTCCTGGTGGAAGCGGTTTCGCTTTCGCTATTGGGGGGCTGCCTGGGGATTGCGATGGGGGTCTTAGCCAGCTTCGGCATCTCGTATTTTGCCGGATGGAACACACTGGTGAGTCTGCCTTCGATCCTGGCGGCATTTTTCTTCTCGGCCCTGGTGGGGGTGTTCTTCGGATTCTATCCGGCGCGCAAGGCGGCCTTGCTCGATCCCATCGAGGCTCTGCGATATGAGTAAAGCTCTGAGGTATGAGTAGTTGGGGTGGGGCTTCTCCGGACGTGTGCTCGCAACGCGGAGTGCCCCAGTTTCGCACGCCGGTATTCCAAAACCGGACAGTACGGACATAGTCATAGGATTTCTTTTCAACACAATAGCGCTGGTGTTTCAGATGCAGCGCTAGACGGAATGCGCGGATGGAACAAGCCGGCCCGTCAGATACGTTATTACTAGATTCGAGGTTAATCTTAGCCATGAAACAATCGAAACCCTTCATCGCGTTGCTGTGCGTGCTGCTGATGGCGCCCGGCGTGTATTCCCAGCAGCTCAACGATCGCGGACCCACCTTGAGCAACGAGCGGCCGCATTGGTACTCCGGGTTCACCAACAACTACCGCACCCGGTATGTCCCACCCATCAGTGTTTCGAACAGCGGACGCGCCGATTCGCTGATCCGCGCCGGGAACCTGTATCTGTCGCTTTCGGATGCGATCGCCATGGCGCTCGAAAATAACATTGACGTCGAAGTTTCGCGCTACAACTATCCGCTGGCGGATGCATCCCTGCTAAGCGCCCAGGCCAGCAACGGCGCGGGTGTGAGCTACGACCCGGCCATCACCAGCACGGTCAACTGGGCCCGCACCGCCCAAATCCAAACCAATTCAGTTACCGCCGGCGGACAGTCGGTCAATATCGGAGATATCCAGACTAGAAACTTCGGCGTGGTGCAAGGGTTCCCGACGGGCGGCACGGCTACGCTCGGGTTCAACAACAACTCTTCGACCACCAACAACGCCAACGCGATCTTCCTGCCATCCTATAACTCAGGCTTGAGTCTTCAGGCCAATCAGCCCTTGCTTCAAGGTTTCGGTTTGGCCGTCAACACTCGCAATATTCGTGTCGCCAAAAACACGATTCGGCTGACGGACTACCAGTTCGAGCAGCAGCTCAACACGACTTTGAATACGGTGATCTCCACCTACTGGAATCTGGTCAGCTCCGCCCTGGCCGTCGACGTGGCCCAACAGACACTGGACGAGGCCAACAGACTCTTGAGTGATAACAAGAAGCAGCTGGATATTGGCACCATGGCGCCGCTGGACGTGCTCCAGGCCCAGCAACAGGTCTCCACCAGCGAAACCAATCTCATCACCGCTCAGACCGCCGTCGAGCAGCTCGAGGTGAGCTTAAAGAACCTGATCAGCCGTAACGGGCTGGCGAATGCGGCCCTCGCGGATGTTCACGTTATTCCTACGGACCGTATCACTGTTCCCGCTGTCGAACCGATCCAACCGGTGCAAGACGTGGTGGCCAAGGCGCTGGATCACCGTCCGGAACTGGCGCAACAGCGCATTCAGGTGGAGAACTCCAAGATCAACCTGAGCGGAACGCGCAATGGACTCCTTCCCACGCTAAACGTGGTGGGTAACGTCTCGAATCCGGGTGCCGGAGGAATCTTCAACACCACGCCTCAAATTAACCCGCTTACGGGCGAAGTCGTACCGCGCGCGCTTCCGAATGGCGACCTGATTGGCGGCTACGGCAACATCCTGCGTCAAGTATTCGGCGTGCCCACCATTAACTATACGGTGGGATTCACGTTGAACATCCCCCTGCGCAACCGCTCCGCCCAAGCGGCCTACATCCAGCAAGACCTCCAACTCCGGCAATCCGAACTGGGAGTACAAAAGGAAGTCAATCAGATCCGCATGGACGTTCAGAACGCGCTCATCGCCGTGAAGAACGCGCGGGCACGCTACCAGTCCGCAACCACGGCCAGCGCCGTTGCCCAGCAAGTCCTGGATGCGGAGCAGAAGAAGTACGAACTGGGCGCTTCCACTTCCTATGCGGTCGTACAGCACCAGGTCGATTTGGCCAACGCCCGCTCGGCTGAAGTCTTGGCCGTATCGGCCTACGCGCAGGCCAAACTGCAGCTCGATCTGGCTACAGGCACGATCCTGGAGAACAACAACGTCATCATCGACGAGGTCAAAAACGGCCGGGTATCCAAGGCTCCCAGCCGGATTCCCGAAGTAGCGCCGACTACTCCTGCCCCGGGCCGCGCCGCCATCACGGCTCCTGGCGCTCCCGCACCGGCAGCCAATCGTTAGATTCCTCCTTTTCCTCTGCGCCACTTTGCAGGCCTCCCGGTAAGTCTTTCATGGCTGGAACCGGGAGGTCAGCGGTGGCGCGGATTCTTTCCCTCATTTCATCAACAAGATAAACCGGAAATCCTGATCGGCAACCGGATTGCTCCTTAACCAGCGTATGCAGATGTCGCAGGCTCCAGGAACCCGGCTGTCCCTCCACCGCAGTCCCTCAAAGTGACCCTCCGAACCCTTCCCTTAACCCCCAGAAACCCCTCATAGCCGTGGTTCCTTAGCCTGGACGAATAGGCTTTCTTTTCGGCGGTCTCGGGTATAATCGATTAGGCTTATGCGATTCGGCACCATGTGGCGAGGCGTCTTGGTGTTTTCCACCGTACTGACGCTTGCGCTTGCCCAGCAGCCGCAGTCACCCATTCGCGTTCAAGTTAACGAGGTAGTGGTGCCTGTAACCGTCACCGACGAAAAGGGACGGTTTGTATCCGATCTGGAACAAAACGATTTCAAAATCTTCGATCAAGGTAAAGAGCAGACCATCCGCTACTTCAACCGCGAGCGCAATCAGCGTATGGTGGTCGGCTTCCTGGTCGATCTCAGCAATCAAAGCCGCGGCCAGTGGAAGAGTCTTCAGGACGCGGCCATTGAGCTGGTCTTGAATCTGCTCCCTGGCGACAAGAAATATGCCGGCTACCTGATCGGCTTCGGCAATGAAGCCGAGCTGATGGTCAACACCACCTCGGATGCTGATCCTATCGTGGAAAAGCTGAGGAAAATCTCACCGAGCGGCGGCGCGGCGTTCTATGACGCCGTGTATATGGCATGCACCAGCCGCAAACTGGTGGACGGAGAGCCGGTGGATCCGCGCCGCGTCGTCGTGGTGATCGGCGACGGCCACGACAATGCCAGCACGCACACGCTGGATCAGGTAATCGAACTGGCGCAGCGCTATCAGGTCACCATTAATGCCATGAGCACGGACGCGTATGGCTTCACCAGCGATTCCGGCAAGAACCTGGTGCGCATGGCCGAGGAAACCGGCGGCCGGGTGGAATATCCGCTGATGAACGTCTACAAGGATGTGTCCGGATTTCTGTCCCAGCCTTCCGATGAGGGAAATTACCAACTCAAGGTTGGAACGGGAGGGTACTCCGCCGCCATCCTGGGTTCGATTTACAAATCGATCGCCAATATCGCCGGCGAAATCACCGTGCAGTACGTTCTCCGCTACGTGCCCAATGAAGTCGATGAGTCGCGAGTGAAACGGTCGCTCGAAGTGAAGGTCGATATCCCTAACGTCACTGTGCGGGCGCGCACGTACTACTACCCGTTTAGTCCGTAACGAACCTCCCACACCTAGGCCTACGGAGTATGCCATGATTCCTTGGGGAGCATGGCGACCCTCACTACCCAGCTCGCGCGCCTATCCATCTTGCAGCTCGAGATGCCTGGCGACACTCCTGTGAGCGCGGGAGTGCTGCTGGAAGACCCCGCGAATAATCGTCTTTATCTGCGATTGCGGCGCGATTGGGATGTAATTGCCCCATCGGAAGCCACTATCCTTTCCGAATTGGAACCCGACCTGGCCGCCAAGGCACACGATCTCGGCGCAGCTCAGCTGATAGACCGCCTTCACGACACGCTCTCGAACACTTTGACGATTTCCTTACCTCGCGAAATGATGGTGGAGGATTTCGATCGCGCCGTGCTGCGCTTGTATCGCGAGCACGTCCACACTACCGTCCGCCCATTTGTCACCCACCTGCCGCGATATTCGCTAGCCGTAGCCGCCGGCAGATTCCTCGAAAACCGCGAGATTAGCGAGGAAGGGTGGGAGGAAGCGCCTTCAGGACTCACTCCGACGCCGGCCATGTTCGTGGCGCGCATCGCGGGGCGCTCCATGGAGCCTCGCATTCCCGACGGCAGCTTGTGCGTCTTCCGGGCGGGCGTCACCGGGTCGCGCGAGGGTCGCCTGGTGCTGGTCGAATATGACGGCGGCGGCGCCAACGATCGGCACACCGTGAAGGTCTACCGCAGCCATAAACACGAGCATCCGGATGAAACCTGGGAACACAAGATCATCCGGCTGGAGCCGCTGAATCGGGAGTTTGAGGCTTGGGAGCTGAATCCTGAGGAAGATCGTTTTCGTATCGTGGCGGAGTTCCTCCAGGTACTCTATTAAGATGCTCTTGAAGACGCTCGGCTCAATCCTGTCGGTCCTGATCATGTTGGTTCTGCTGCTGGCCGCGACCGGCTGCGGAGGTGAAAAGGCATCAGTGCCCGAGGGCTGGTCGCACGGTGCGCTTGCCACCGTGGGTCCAGGCCACTACGAAGATGGGGATCAGAAGGTCGAATATAAGGGCAAATGGTGGCCCGATCACCAGTTTCCGCAGTCGTCCGGCCAGTCCATAACCTACTCCGATAAGCCGGGAGACACCTTCCGTTTCGCCTTCAACGGGAGCGCCATCACGTACGTGTTCACACAGGCCCTGAATCGGGGGATCGCCGAGGTGAAGATCGATGGCGGCGCCGCGGTTCGGATAAACCAGTATTCTCGAGCTACCCAATGGCAGACGAAGCAACGCTTTGGAGGGCTGAGTTCAGGCAACCATACGTTGGAAGTCCGGGTATCGGGGGAAAAAGATCCCGCGTCGGGCGGATTATTCGTGGATCTGGATGCCTTCGACGTGGAACCCTAAGTTCGGGCGTAACTTGCCGCACAGGAAACGGGTCTAAGATATTGAGTATGCGGTACCTGTTCCCTATCTTATTGCTGGCAACGCTGGCCGTCAGCGCGGACGACTATACGGGCCCGCGCCCGCCCAAGGCCGACGTGCTGTATCTGGTCCACGCCTCGAATCTGATCTCCACCGAGGTCACGGAGGCGTCGCAGGAAGGCAAGAAGGACGACACCACGTACACAGTTGCGGGCGCAGCGTCACCTGTCCGCACGCCCTTGGCCGAGCCGATCTTCCTGCTGCGCAGCGAAAAGATCAAAGCCGATACGCTCGAATTGTATCGGTTTGAAGTGAAGGGCGGCCGCCGCCAGCTTACGCTATCGCGCAAACGCTCCGACAAGTCGGGGCCGTTTCACCTCTCTGTCACCAAGCTGGATAAGGACTTGTATCGCGTGGAAGCCGACGAAGCGCTCGAAAACGGCGAGTACGCGCTTTCCCCTGGCGGCTCCACCGGCTCGAATGCGGCGTTTTGCTTCCAGATTTATTGACGCGCTTTTTTAGGTAACGCCGGGACCTGCTAAAATCACCTTTACAACTGTTGCGGAGTACCGTCGTCTGGCCCACCCCATAGACCAAGCCAAGTCGTTGCCTGAGAAGGAATCGTCCGCGCTGATCGGGCGCGTCTTCAAGGCCTTCCAATTCCGCGACTTCCGCCTGATGTGGACGGGCGCCTGCACCTCCCAGATCGGGACGCAGGTGCAAACCGCCGCGCAGGCCTGGCTGGTTTACGACCTCTCGAAGAACTCGTCGTTTTTCCTCGGCTTAGACCAGTTTCTGGGGCAGATCCCCATCGTCTTCCTGGCGCTGCTGGGAGGCGTGGTCGCCGACCGCAATGATCGCCGCAAAGTGCTGCTGATGTCGCAATACATCCAGATGAGCAGCGCGTTCGTGCTGGCCTTACTGGTATTTACCGGTGTGGTGCATGTGTGGCACATTCTTTGCCTTTCCGTGGTCGTCGGGATTGGGCAATCCTTCGGAGGACCGTCGTATTCCGCGCTGGTTCCCTCGCTGGTACCCAAAGAGCATCTTCAGAACGCCATCTCCCTGAACTCCATCCAGTTCAATCTGGCGCGCGTGATCGGTCCGACCATCGGCGGAATCGCGCTGGTAACGCTGGGCGCCGCGTGGTGTTTCGTATTCAATGGCATCTCCTTCATCGCAGTGATCATTACCCTGTACATGATTCACTCCTTCTTCGTGCCGCCCAAATCCAGGGAGCCGATCATGACCAGCATGAAAGAGGGCATCCGGTTCATACGTCAGCAGACCGGCATGGAGGCAGTAATCATCCTGGCCTTCTGCATGACGACTCTGGGCTTTCCGGTCATCGGGTTCCTGCCGGTGTTCGCGCGCGA
>Ga0105249_10006540_pt1 | contig 10137 bp, 7 predicted proteins | sample KBSS44metaG_FD_81522 | JGI IMG/M metagenome (GOLD analysis project Ga0105249, IMG submission 81522) | Switchgrass rhizosphere microbial communities from Kellogg Biological Station, Michigan, USA - KBS S4-4 metaG | ecosystem: Host-associated > Plants > Roots > Rhizosphere > Soil | place...
GGCCTGTGCCGCTCGATCGGCGGTGAAATCGAGGCCGCTCACGAGGACCTTCGCACGGCCCTGGCCATCGCGGAGGAGGTCGGGATCGCGGACGACATCGGCCGGGCCTACGCCAACTGGATCTGGGTCCACGACATCGCCGGCGAGCTCGAGCAGTCGATCGAGCTCGCGGAGGTCGGTGTCGCGATCTCGGAACGCCTCGGCCTGATGCGATTCTTCGGCGCCCACCTGCTGTGCGGCGCGGCCGACGACCTGTACCGCCTGGGCCGCTGGGACGAGGCCGAGGAGGACATCCGCCGAGCCGAGGAGCATGCCCTGCTCGGGATCAACGAGATCCTCGTCGAGGAGTTGCGCGGGCGGCTGGCGATGGCCCGCGGCCGGTTCGAGGAGGCGGCCGACCGCCTCCGGCCCCTGGCCCGGCTCGCGGAGCGGACCGCCGACATCCAGTTCATCAACCCGGTCCAGGCGAGCCTCACCGAGCTCGCGCTGTGGCAGGGCCGGCCCGACGACGCTGCGGCAACGGCCGCCAGCGCCATCCGCCAGATCGACTTCACGCCCGAGATCCGGATCGGGGAGCTGTACGCCCTCGGCCTGCGCGCGAACGCGGACGTCGCCGAGCTCGCTCGCGCGCGTCGATCGCCGGATCGGGTGGGTGAGGCGGTCGGTGCCGGCGACGCTCTGCTCGAGGCGATGAGGGGCCGGCATGCCGAGGTCATTGCATCGCGGCCGGCGCTCGCGGACCTGTCGGATGCGTGGCTGCTGCTGTGCGAGGCCGAGGCGACGCGGCTCCATCGACGGCCCGACCCGGCCGCGTGGCGCGCCAGCCGCGAGGCCTGGGAGCGCCAGGGGCGGCCGTATTCCGTCGCGTACTCGGCGTGGCGCCAGGCGGAAGCCCTGCTCGCAGCCCGCGGTGATCGCGGCGAAGCCGAGTCGGCGTTGCGGACCGCTCACGAGATCGCCCAGCGCCTGCGCGCCGAGCCGCTCGACCGCGAGCTGATCGCGTTGGCGGCGCGGGCGAGGTTGAGCCTCCGGCCGCCCGAGGCCGACGCGCCGCCCGCCGTGATCGACGACGCGGCGACGTTCGGATTGACCGCGCGCGAGCGCGAGGTGCTGGCCCTCGTCGCCCTCGGACGGACGAACCGCCAGATCGCCGACGAGCTGTTCATCAGCGAGAACACGGCCGGGGTCCACGTCTCGAACATCCTCGGCAAGCTCGCGGTGACAGGCCGCGGCGAGGCGGCGGCGATCGCGTACCGGCTCGGACTGGTCGAGCCGGCCGCGGAACCCGCCTGACGCAGAACTGGCACATGTGCGCCTGCGGCACGGCGCCCGGACGCGTAGGTTGAACATCGGAGCCGTCCCGACCGTCTGAGTCGGCAGCGGCTCGACGAGCCGGACGACCCCGGGAGTGACGTGGCCCACGGCTTCGACGACGAACCCGCCGCAGGGACCGCCTCCGCGACCCCGGTGGACCCTGCGGAGCGTGCCTTCCACCGGCTCGCGGGTTCGTCGCTGACGGCATCGTTCCGGCTCGCGGTCCACCTCGTCGGCGACCGGACCGACGCCGAGGACGTCGTCCAGGAGGCCCTGACGCTCGCCTGGCGCGGCTGGCCGAGCCTTCGCGACCCCGACCGGTTCGAGGCCTGGTTCGAGCGGATCGTCGTCAACGTCGCGTACGAACGCCTGCGCAAGCGCCGCCGGACCCCGACGTCGCTCCTTCCGGACGACCTCGCCGACCCCGGCGAGGACGGCCTGGCGGCCGCGATCGATCGCGATGCCATCGGCCGCGCCCTCGGCGGGTTGGGCGCCGACCACCGCATCGTCGTCATCCTCCGCTACTGGCGCGACCTCCCGATCGAGGAGATCGCCGACCGGCTCGGCGTCCCATCGGGGACCGTCCGATCGCGCCTCCACTACGCCCTGCGCGAGCTCCGCCGCGAGATCGAACCCTCGCTGCCCCGAACGGAGGAGGCTCGGCCGTGACCGACGAACTCATCGAGCGCGCCGTCCGCGACTGGCTGCGCGACCACACCACCGGCGATGCGCCGGCGAGCCTGCAACGTCATCTCGATCGACTGGTGGGCGCCGGCGAAGGCGCGGCCGCGGCGGAGGGGGAACCGGCAGCCGTCGCCGGCGGACGGCTCCTCCGGCCGGCCGGCCGTCGTGTCTCCGTGGTTGGCGCGTCACGCGCCGGTGGGGCTCGGGCGATCCGCGTGATCGCTGCCGCAGTCGTCGTCGCCCTCGTCGGTGGCGGCCTCATCTACGGGCTCGCCAATCGGTCCACGACGCCGGCCACCAGCTCGCCGTCGCCGGGCGCATCGGGCGCGCCGCGCCCCTCGGCGACAGCCGCGCTCCCTGGCCCGACTTCCGTCGTCGACGCCGACCTCGTCGATCCGGACCATGGCTGGGCGCTGACTGCCGCCGACCTCGTCTGGACGGACGATGGCGGCGCGACCTGGCAATCGATCCTGCCCGCGGACGTCTCCGTTTCGACGATCCGCGCCGTCCGGTTTGCCGACAGCCGAATGGGCTGGCTGGCCTGGTGGTCCGAGGCCGACCCGCGGATCACGATCGAGCGGACGAACGACGGCGGGCGGACGTGGAGCCGGTCGCACACGCCGGGAACCCACGTCGACGGGGTCGGTCGCGTGTCGATCCAGGGCTTCGACAACGGGCATCTGTTCGTGCAGATCGAGACGGTCCACAGCTCGGCGAGCTGCATGGGCGAGCTCGACGCGAGCGACGACGCCGGGATCTCGTGGCTGCCCGACGTGGCGATGCCGCTGGACCCGCTCGGATTCGGCTGCGCGCCAATCCGGTTCCGCGATCCGGCGCACGGCTGGACGACCGGCGGCCCGCTGCACCAGGCCCTCGAGGCAACGGCCGACGGCGGACGAACGTGGACCCAGGTCCAGCCCCGCAACCCGCGCGCATCCGGTCTCAATCTCGTCGCCTACCAGGCGCCCGTGTTCGCGGACAACGGCCAGGGCCTCGACGGAGTCCTGCTCACCTGGCTGTTCCCACCGGCCGACCCCAACTCCGCCGGCCGCTCGGGTCAGGTGATGATCGACCGCACGAGCGACGGCGGCGCGACGTGGCGGCCGGCGACCGCACCTCCGGACGCCAATCTGCCCTTCGAGGACGACGTGATCCCGGTCGCCCCGCTCGGCGCGAGCGACTGGCTCGTCGCCGGTTCGACCCTCGGTTCCCGTCTGTGGCGCACGACGGACGCCGGTGGCTCCTGGACCGCCATCGCCGCCGCCGATCTCGCGTCGCCGATCGCGTCCCTCGGGTTCGTCGACCCGACCACGGGCTGGGCGATCGACCTGGATGGGGCGCTCCACGCGACTGCCGACGGTGGACAGACCTGGCGCGCGCTCAGCCCGGTCGCCGCGAGCCACGAGCAACCGTCGGCGACGCCGTCGCCTGCCGTCGGACCCGGTCCGTTCACCTGGACGCTCGTCTCCTCGGAAGGCGAACTCGCCACGTACGACATCGTCGACGTGACCGGCCGGCGCGATGGCGGCTGGATCGGGATCGGGTACGACCAGGGCCCGCGGACCGTCCGGTCCGACGACGGATCGACCTGGGTCCTCGATCCGGCCGAACCAGGCCTCACGGCAGCGGCTGCCGACCACACGAACGTGGTCCTCGGGATCGCGGACGGGCCCGCCGGGCTCGTGTCCGTCGGCGCGTCCGCCAATGGCGACAGCAGTGGCGGCGACGTCCAGGCGTGGCGGTCGACCGATGGGCTGCAATGGCGCACGGCCTCCCGGATCGGCGGCGACCGGAACGCGGAGATGCGGGCGGTGGTCGGCGGCAAGCACGGCTACGTGGCTGTCGGTAGCGCCGGCTTCCCGGGCGCCAGCATCCTCGAGAGCGGCTCGCATGGCGCCGCGGTCTGGATCTCGGCGGATGGTTCGTCCTGGACCCGGGTCGAGGACCAGCCCGGGTTCACTGGCGCGGCGATGACCGGCATCACGACGACGTCCACGGGCTATGTCGCGTGGGGCGAGAACCTGCCAATGGCCGAGGAGCCGGCCACGCAGCCACCGATCTGGACGTCGCCCGACGGCCGGGTCTGGACACGGGCGAACGGCTCAGTGTTCGCGCACCAGGCCTTCTACCCGCTCGGCGGGATCCTCGTGGGTGCCGAACGCTGGATCGCGATCGGGACGCGGCACGCCACCGAGGCCGAAGGCTCCGGATCCCGGCCGGCAGCGGCGATCTCGACCGACGGCGGGCGGACGTGGACGGACGCGCCTGTCGACGCAACCGGATCCGGTGTCGGACCTTCGGCCATCCTCAGCGGGGTCGCGGCCGTCGGCTCCGACTTGGTCGCGATCGGCCACATCGAGGGTCCAGCGAGCGAGACCACGGCCGCCGCCGCGTGGCGATCGACCGACGCAGGCGGCACCTGGACGCGGCTCCCCGACGATCCGTCATTCGAGGGCGCCACAATGCGATCGATCCTGCCGCTCGATGAGAACCGCTTCGTCGTCTTCGGCGCGGCCAACGACCTGAATGCGCTCGTCAACCCGAGCCTGATCTGGGTCGCGACCCGTCAGCCATGAGCCAGGCGATCGGCCGTTGCGGGCGCCTCAGCCGGAGGTTCCCCGGAACATCGCCTGGACCCGGGCGTACGCCTCGTCGATCCGCGACTCCGGGATGCGACCGGACGCGACGGCCGCCTTGACGACCTTGACGACCCGCGCGACCAGGTTCGGGTCGTAGACCTGCTGGTTCGCGAACAGGAGCAGGTCGTTGCCCGCCTCGAGGGCGAGCAGGATCGCCTCGTCGCGCCCGAACGCCTTGGTGATCGCGGCGGCCTGGAGGTCGTCGGTCACGACGGCGCCGTCCCAGCCGAGCTCGCCGCGCAGGAGATCCGTCACGACCGCCTTCGACAGGGACGCCGGATGTGCCGCGTCGAGCTGCCCGTTCACGACGTGGCCGGCCATGACCACGTCGACCTTGCCGGCCGCGATCAGGCGCCGGAACGGCTCGAGCTCGGTCCGGGTCCACGTCTTCGTCACGTCGGCGACGCCGAAGTCGGTGTTGGCCGTCGAGCTGCCGATCCCCGGGAAGTGCTTGAGGGTCGTCCGGACGCCGGCCGCCCGGTGGGCGTCGATCTCGACGGTCGCCTTGGCGACGACGACGTCGGAATCGGCGGAGAACGAGCGGTCGAGCGCGCCGATCGCGGGACTGTCCGGGTTGACGTCGAGGTCGACGACCGGCGCGAAGTTCAGGTTGAAGCCGTTGGCCGCGAGGGTCGTCGCGATCGACGTCGCCCACGACCGGGTCGTGCTCGCCGAGGCTCCGCCGATCGTTGCCTCCGACGCCACGGACGGAAAGCCGTGGCTCGGCCCGAGCCGGGTGACGACGCCGCCTTCCTGGTCGACGCTGACGATGACCCGACGCGCCCCCGCCGCGGCCCGCAGGTCGCCGGTGAGCCGCTTGACCTGGGCCGGCGAAAGGATGTTCCGGCTGCCGCCGGTGAGCTGATCGCGATCGAACAGGATCACGCCGCCGAGACCGGAGTCGGCGAGCGCGGTGCGAACCCACGGCGCGTCCGAGAGACTGCTGCCCCGGAACCCGACGACCATCAGGCCCGCGATCTTGTGGCCGAGGCTGGTGCCCGGCGTCGGGGTCGAGGTCGGGGTGGGGATCGGGGTCGGCGAGGCCGCCGGCGGCGAGGCCGTGGGCGCCGGGCCGGCGCTCGACGGGGCGCCAGGTGACGCCGACGGCTGCGGCGGGGAGGGGGAGCCGCAGGCCGCGAGGAACAGGGCGACCCCACCCAGAGCCCCGCCGATCAACAGCTCCCGTCGCGACAACCTGGCCGGCGAGTCGTCGGTTCGTTCTTCCATTGCCCGAGGCTACCCCGGGTTGCGGACCCTTGCCGACGGCGCTTCCTTCCCGATCGTGGGAGGATTCGTGGACTGCCGCCGGCCCGGGGGCCACGTCGCCGGCCGATCGGAGGACGCCCCGATGCGCCACCGCCTCCTCGTCGCCAGCGTGCTCGCCCTGGCCCTGACCGGTCTGACAAGCAGCGCGGCCCTCGCCCACCCGGACAACGGCCAGACCCTCCACTTCGTCCTCACCTGTGACGACGGCCACGTCTGGAACGCCTCATTCAACGGCGGCCCGTCGGCCTTCCACCTCGACGGCGGCCGGCTCTTCATCTGGAAGCAGATCGCCTACGTGACCCCCGGCGGCCAGAGCGGCACGATCGGCCACGGGATCAACGGCTTCGCCGGCGCCCCGACGGTGACCTGCACCTACACCGGCGCCGTCAGCGGCAACGCCTACACCGTGATCGGGTTCTACCCGCCGGCAGGCTGACGGTCAACGCCGCCGCCGAGGCGCCGCCGACGACCCGATTCGGAACGCCAGCGACGCTGGAGGGCGGCCGAGGCCAAGGCGCCGCCGAGCAGGCGAGCGAGCGCACTCGGGTGCTGCGTGAGCGAAGCCGCGCAGGCGGCAACGCCGGCATCGGCCGTCCGCCAGTGGCGCGTAAAGTTCGAGGCCGGGTCCCGAAAGACCCGGCCTCGATGCTGTCCCGGTGAAAGTCCGGCGAACCGGACACCCGCCACGCGCCAAGGGCATCTATCACGTCGGCTGCACCGACTACCCTGACCCTACCTACCCATGACCTTGGTTCTGGGGCAGCTTTGGCTGACAAGCAGCGCAGTCGCCATGCTACTCGTTGCCCCTCGGAAAGCCAAGAGTTTTGATGCAGGTCGCGATGTAAATTCCTTAACGTTCGTTGCGCGCGCATAACGGTCCGCCCCGGAATCCGCGGATTCGAGCGGGTCGCCGAGCGTGGATCGCCGGTCAGTCCTCGCGAATGGTAATGCCGGTGATTGCCACCGGCTCGTCCGGGAGGTCCTTGGAATTGCGCGGAGCGGACACGATCGCGTCGACCACGTCCATGCCCTTCGTGACCTGGCCGAACAGGGTGTAGTTCTTCGGCAGCTTGCCAGTCAGGTCCTGGTGGCAGATGAAGAACTGGCTGCCATTCGTGTTCGGACCGGCATTCGCCATCGCCAGCGCGCCGCGGACGTAGTCGCCCTTGACGGGCTCGTCCTCGAACTTGTAACCCGGACCGCCCGTCCCGACTCGACCGGCGTTGAGGCTGGCCTTCTTGCCGTGCTCGCCATCACCCGCCTGGGCGACGAAGCCCGGGATCACGCGGTGGAAGATCACGTCGTCGTAGAAGCCCTTGCGGGCGAGGTCGACGAAGTTCTGGCTCGCCTTCGGCGCGTCGGTCGTGAACAGGTCGACGTCGATGTCGCCCTTCTCGGTGGCGATCGTGACGCTGGTCATTGGCTGTGCTCTCCTTGATTGCTGGGCTTGTTTGGCTGGCTAGGGGGTGCTGACGGTGACCTTGGTCATGACGACCTCGCTGCCCGGCGTTGGCTGACCGGCGGCGGCGATCGCGTCGACCGCCTCCATGCCCGCGGTCACGTGGCCGAACACCGAGTAGCTCGGCGGAAGGTCCGTGTCCTTGAGGACGATGAAGAACTGCGACCCGTTCGTGTTGGCTCCGGAGTTGGCCATCGCGACGATGCCGCGCGTGTAGGGGACGGTGACCGGGTCGTCGGCGAACTGGTAGCCCGGCCCGCCCCGTCCGGTGCCGGTCGGATCTCCGCCCTGGATGACGAACCCGGGCACGACCCGGTGAAAGACGATCCCGTTGTAGAAGCCGCACGAGGCAAGAGCGACGAAGTTGCCGGCGGCGCGCGGTCCGAGGGCCGGATCGACGGTGATCGCGATGTTGCCCTTGGCGGTCTCGAGCGTCACGACCGACGTCTTGCCGGGCGTCGCGGCGGGCGGCGCCGTCGTCGGGCAGTTCGTGCCGCGCGAGGCGGGCGAGCCGGCAGGCTCGGACGAGACATGGCCGGTCACCGCGCTGCTGGGGCCCGCGGACGCGTCGTAGGCGAAGGCGTCGCTGCTCGCCGCGGGCGCGCTCCCGAACTTGATCACGCCGCCGGCCAGGGCCACGCCGAGGCCGAAGACCACGACCGCGGCGATCGCCCACCAGGCGGTCGGAATGCCACTCGAGGCAGGCCCGCCGCGCGGTCGCCCGCCACCGACGCGCTGCGTGCTCGGTCGGGCCGATCGCCCGCCGCCGCTCGGGTTGCCGCCGGTCTGGACGGCCCGCCGCTTCTTCGACGAGCGGGGGCGGGGACGATTCTGATCGGAGCTCAAGCGGCTGCCTCCAGCGCGGCGGTGAAGTCGATGGCCCCCGACAGGAGTGCCTCGCCGAGGATGATGCCCGCGATTCCCGCGTCGCGCAGGCGGCGGATGCCGTCGAGGTCGGTCACGCCGCCGGCGACGAGCACGTCGATGTCGCCGCGGGCGGCCAGCGGGCCGAGGACCGCGAGATCCGGCGCCTGGCCGCCATGGGCGAGGACGAACCGGCCGACACCGCGATCGGCCAGCTCGGCGACGACGCCGGCAAGGGTCGCCGAACCGGCGCGTTGCCAGGGGAACGCCGCGAGCCGCTCGGGACGCGGATCCAACCCGACGGCGAGCCACGCGCCGGCGACCTCGAGGCCCGCAGCCAGCGCCGCCGGGTCGTCGGCGATCGCCATCGACGTGACGACTCGCGTCGCGCCGGCGGCAAACGCGAGGCGGATCCCGTCGGCGGTGTCGACGCCGCCCGCGACCTGGAGCGGGACGGCGATCCGCGACGCGATCGTCCCGACGGCCTCGAGGTTGCCGGGGACGCCGGTGCGCGCCCCGTCGAAGTCGACGAGATGGATCAGCCGCGCGCCGCGCTCCACGAAGCTCTCGGCGATCCGCTCGGGGCGGTCGGTCGGGGCACCGACGCCGGTCGCGACGCCCGGCCAGAAGACGACCCGTGAGCGGCCGCGGTCGAGGTCGATCGAGGGGATGACCTGCACGTCAGGAGCGGGCCGCTCGCTTCGCGCCGGTCCCGCCACCGGCCGTGCCCGCGGCGATCCGCTCGACGAGGATCCGGCGGTGGAAGCTGATCGGCAGCGAGCCGTTCCGAAGCAGCGTGTCGTGGAAGTCGCGGAGCGAGAAGGCATCGCCGAGGCGCCGCTGCTCGTCGGCGCGGAGACCGAGCAGGAGGACCTTGCCGAGGAGATACGAGAGCTGGTAGGTCGGGGTGTAGGTGTAGCGGCGGACCTCGGCCCTGGCGTTGGCCTCCTCGAAGCTCGTCTGCTCGACGAGGAACCGGATCGCGTCCTCGATCTCGATCTCTCCGCGATGCATCCGAACGTCGAGGATGATCCGGCAGGCGCGCCAGATCGCGTCGGTGTGGAGGTTCAGCCGGAAGTTCGCGGCGGCATCGAAGCCCTGCTCGCGCATCATCTGCTCGGAGTACATCCCCCAGCCCTCGACGAACTCGGGGGCGTCGGTGAGGAGCCGGGTGAGCGAGGGATGGCCGTTGGCCACGCTCAGCTGGAGGTGGTGGCCCGGGTAGGCCTCGTGGATGCTCGTATTGCTGATCGAGCTGAAGTTGTGCTCGCGCATCGCGTTCGGATCGTGGCCGACCGACGGGGTCACGATGTAGATCCCCTTCGGACGCCGGTCGAACTTCGGGGGCGAGAAATAGGCCGCGAACGGGATGACGTTGCGCAGGTATTCGGGCGTCTCGATGACCTCGATCCGCTCGTCGGGCGGGACCGTCACGATGTCGCGGTCGATCAGGTATCGGCGGGCCCGGACCATCACGTCGCGGTACGCATCGAGCGCTTCCTCGAACGTCGCCGGGTGGTCGGACTTGAGGCGGTCGATCACCTCAGCCTCGGTCGCGTGGTCGTCGATCTCGGACGCCGCCCGGATCCGGGCGGCCTTGTTCGTCTCGAGCTGGTCCTCGCCGATCTCGAGGATCGCGTCCGCGTCGAGCCCGTCGAAGGCGCGCAGCTCGACGAGCTCGTCGTACGTCTCGCGCCCGAGCGCCCAGTCGTCCGTGCCCGACGCGAGCGACTCTCTCAGCCAGGCGCCGTACTCCGCAATCGCCGCGCGGGCGACGTCCGCGGCCGAGGCGATCCGGCGCCGGTCGGCCTCGGGTCGATCGGCGGAGGCCTTGATGATCTCGCCGAAGAACGACGGGAGGTCGGCCGCCGACTCGATCTCGAGCTGCTGCCACGCTCGGACCTGGGGCAC
>Ga0105249_10006541_pt1 | contig 10137 bp, 8 predicted proteins | sample KBSS44metaG_FD_81522 | JGI IMG/M metagenome (GOLD analysis project Ga0105249, IMG submission 81522) | Switchgrass rhizosphere microbial communities from Kellogg Biological Station, Michigan, USA - KBS S4-4 metaG | ecosystem: Host-associated > Plants > Roots > Rhizosphere > Soil | place...
CAGAATAATAAAAAGAATAAAACAAAATGTGTCGATCTCATTCTCATTGGCAGCTTTTTTACCTGGGAATGCAAGATAGCTTTTTCAATATAGAAGAGAGCCGGTCTTTTACAACAGGAATAGTTCACGGGGCGTCTGGCCGGATTCAATTGATGAATTCAGGATTGCCCATGTATTAAATAAGACCGCTATTGCTTTTTTACCATCATTTCCAAGATCAAGTGAATAGTTGTTTACATAAAGTTCAATATGCTGTCGCATCACATCTTCGCTCATGGTTTGCGAATGTTGTTTTACGTAATCAGTAATTACAGGATAATTTGCAAAGGCCTGCTCCAGGCTTTTGCGAATAAGCTTATCAACCCTGCGCTGAATTTCAATATTCATTTTTCTTCTGACAGCAATTCCTCCCAACGGAATAGGTGCTTTCATCTTTTCTTCCCAATACTCACCCAGGTCAACCACCTTATGTAATCCTTTCTGTTGATAAGTGAAACGGTTCTCGTGAATAATAACTCCTAATTCTGTTTTGCCGCTGATGACGGTATCTTCAATTTCAGAGAACAATACGGGAATTTTATTTTTTGCTTTAGGAAAAGCAAAGCTGAGAAGCATATTGGCTGTTGTATTTAAGCCCGGAATTGCGATACTGTTACCTTCAACATTCTTTGTGTCTTGTTTTTTGTTTGATATGAGAAGTGGTCCAACGCCTTTGCCTAAAGCACTGCCGCTATGTAATAGAATATATTTATTTAATGATTTAAAATAGGCAGGAAAGCTGAGTTTAGTGATATCCAGTTTTCCTTGCATTGCCCATTGATTGAGTGTTTCTACATCTTCCAGTACAGGATCAAATTCCAGGCCCTCCGTATCAATTTTTTGATTGACCAGTGCGTCAAATATGAATGTATCGTTTGGACAGGGAGAAAAACCAAGGGTAAGCCGCATCAAAATTTTTTTGCAAAGATATACTGACTCAAATGAAAAGTCCGGGTCATTAAATGATCAGCAGGAGTAATGCATAACTGTCGCAAATGTTACAAAGAGAGACATTATACTTTCATTTCTTTCCTTATTTTCGGCGGATAATGCAGTTGATGATGAGAAAATTAGTATCCTATTTGTTTTTGATGATCGGATATTTATGTATTAGTTGTAGATGCGTTTCCGCCCAAAAGGATTCGGCTGATTTGTATCGGCGCTTACAATACCCTTCCGGGTTAATGAATTCAAATTTTGGGGTGAGCCTGGGTTATATGCACTACAATTTTACTGCAACACAATTAGAACCGGGTTTTACAGTTTCATCCGTTACGATTCCGCCAATTGGCGTACGGGTGAATTTAATCGGGCACCGGTTCAATAAATATTTATCCGCCAATATTCATTATATGCGGCCGGTAAGTTGGGTGAAATATAAAAATGTAAATGGCGATCATGAAGAGCATTCAGTTTGGATGAATATTGCCGGGCTTACATTGAAGTCACAAATACAATTAGCAAAAAAACTTTCACTGTATGGCGAAGCAGGATTGGGAATTATTACAAGAAAGGGGTTTCAAATAAATAATGTGTGGGCAGTAAAAGATGCAAGCTATTCAACAGGTTTTTTTGAAACAGGTTTGCGCTATGCAGTGAACCGGAAATGGGATCTGCTGGCAAGCCTGAGCTATTCGCCATCGCATGGAAAACTAAAACAGCCTGCAACCTGTTTTTATGCTGCCGGGTTTACCTATAATATGCGGCCACTGCCAGAAGCAAAGCTGGAGGAAAAGCGAAAAGCGGGATATATATTCCCCCGTAATACAATTCAAGTCGGTATTTCAACAAATGGATTTGGTTATGGTGTAAATAATTTTGTTTCGAAAGACAGCCCTATTCCTTTTTTCTGGGGAGGAAATGCTGAAGTAAGGAGTGGTGTAACTTTTCATTATCATCGGAATATTTTTCATGCACGAAAAGTTTTCTCTTTTGACTGGGGTGTAAGTGCGGGATTTTGGAAGACCCGGTTGCAGGAAAATGATTTCTTTACACTATCTGTTTTCCCGGTGTTACGTTTTAATGTAATTCATAGCAAGCCTGCTGATTTTTATTTTTATTATTCAATTGCAGGTCCTACCTATATCTCAAAAACCATACTCGATGGTGAAAACACGGGTCGTCATTTTACATTCCGGGATCTATTGGGGATTGGTTCATTTATTGGAAAACAAAGAAAACTCAATGCAGAGATCAATATTGGCCATTTCAGTAATGGGAATATGTTTCCCTATAACAGTGGCGTAAAAGTGCCGTTGACCTTTTGCTTAGGCTATAACTTTTAGATCAGTGTGCTTCGTCTGATTGATTCTCTCCTGTTGATTCGATCCGCGGCTCATTCAATTGCACAGGATGTGCTTTTTTCTTCTTAGCCCGGCGGCGCATGGTCATGTTCAGCATTTCAACGATAAAAGAAAAAGCCATTCCGAAATAGATATAATTTTTCAAATGCAATTTCTCTGACTGCTCATGATCCCATCCTTCGATAATCAAACTCAATCCGATCATAACAAGAAAAGAAAGAGCCAGCATTTTTATAGTAGGATGTTTATGTACAAAATCAGAAATGTAAGGACTGAACAGGAACATAACGATCATGGCAACTATAACGGCCGCAATCATGATCTCAACGTGTTTGGCGGTGCCGCCGGCTGTAATTACACTATCAAAAGAAAAAACAGCATCAATAAGCATGATCTGTACAACGGCCTGTGCAAAAGAGATCCCTTTTCCTTTTTTCAGTTCAACATTCGGGTCTTCACCTTCCAGTTTGTCATGTATTTCTTTTATGGATTTGTAAATAAGGAATAAACCACCGCCTAACATCACAATGCTTGCCAGGTCAAATCCCTTTCCAAACCAGCTTTCGGGTATAATAAATTTTCCCCGCTGGGACAATAACCAGCCTAAAGCCATCAGCAATAAGCTTCTTGAAATGATTCCTGTGATCATCCATGTTCGTCTTGCTCTTTTTTGGTCTTTCTCATTCTGCAGGCGATTCATGATGATACTCACGAAAATGACATTGTCGATTCCCAGGACAACTTCAAGGATGGTGAGGATAATAAAACTGATTATACTTTCGGATGTAAAAAGATATTCCATATTCTTATGCTAATCTGCAAAAGTGCAAATGTTTTGCCTATTGCTCATTCTATTGCTTGTTGTTTATTTAAGTTCCTGTAAATTTTTTTTACGACAGCCGGTCCTTCATAAATAAATCCCGTCCAAACCTGAACCAGTGATGCTCCTGCGGTAAATTTTTCATTTGCATCTTCACCGGTAAAAATACCGCCACTTGCAATGACCGGTATTTCACCATTTGTTTTTTGTGAAATATATTTCACCACTTCTGTACTCCTTCGTTTCAACGGTAATCCACTTAAACCACCATTGCCGGCTTTTTGACTTTTCACTTTTGACTTTTCACTTAATTCTTCCCTGCTAATCGTCGTATTGGTTGCAACTAATCCATCCAATTTTATTTCAATAGCAAGATCGACCACATCATCAATTTGTTCTTTTGTCAGATCGGGTGCAATTTTTAAAAGTATGGGTTTAGCGACAGCCTTAGCATTGTTGATCATCTGTAAATGACCTAAAATTTTTCTCAATGATTCTTTCTCCTGTAATTCCCTCAGGCCAGGTGTATTCGGTGAACTTACGTTCACAACAAAATAATCAACATAAGGATGCAATTCTTTAAAACAAATTTCATAATCCTTCCAGGCATCTTCATTGGGAGTTGTTTTGTTTTTACCAATATTGCCACCGATGATCAGTCGTGAATCCTGAGTCGTGAGTCGTGAATAATGAGTGCCCGATTGGGGACTGCCGACTGCCAACTGCCAACTGCGTAATCTTTCAGCTATCACCTTTACACCATCATTATTAAAACCCATCCTGTTAATAAGAGCTTTATCTTTTGGTAAACGAAACAACCGTGGCTTATCGTTTCCGTCTTGTGGCAATGGTGTTACCGTTCCTATTTCTACAAAGCCAAATCCTAAGCATTCGAGTTCTCTCAAATACTTTGCATTTTTGTCAAAGCCTGCACCCAATCCTACTCTGTTTGGAAATTGAATATTGAATTGATAAGTGGTAAATGCTGAGGAGTAAGGTAAAAAGATTTTTTTTAGTAACGATCTGCCCCACCGCATGCTGCACAGCAAACGCAAACAACTCATGGAAAAATGATGAACGGATTCGGGGGGGAATAAAAATAGGACTGATCGTACAATTTTATACATGACGGCAAACCTACGAAAATAGCGGTTTAACAGTTTGATTGCAACAATCAAAAAACTTATTTATTAATCTTGAATCCTGAAAACTATTTTGCCTATGATCCTGAAAATTACAAATCTTATTATTTTACTGTTCTTATTTATCATTACACAATCGGATGCGCAATCATCTGCTCCTAACCCAAAGATTACGATCAGCGGTTATATTGAAGATTCAGCAACGGGTGAAAAATTGCCGGGTGCAACTATCCTGGTATCAGAGTATAAAAAAGGAACCACAACCAATAACTACGGATTTTTTACCATCACTATTCAGCGGGGCCCGATTCAATTACTTATTTCTTATACAGGATTTCAAACAAAGGAACTGCAATTAGATCTGCAATCGGATCAGTCGCTCAATATTAAACTTACTGGGATTGGCAGTTTGCAGGAGGTAACAATTGTCGCAAAAAAACAGTTACCGATAGCGCAACAGACACAAATGAGTAAGGTGACCGTACCTGTTGCGATGGTAAAAGACATGCCGCGGTTCCTGGGAGAGACAGATGTGCTGAAAACTTTACAATTACTTCCTGGTGTAGCCCAGGGTGCTGAAGGAACAAGTGGTGTGTTGGTAAGAGGCGGCAGTCCCGATCAGAATTTAATTTTACTGGATGGTACGCCGGTATATAATCCTTCACATCTGTTTGGGATCTTCTCAAGTTTTAATTCGGATGCTTTAAAAAATGTTGACTTGTATAAGGGAGGTTTCCCTGCCCGTTTTGGTGGCCGGCTATCATCTGTAATTGACCTGGTGACGAAAGATGGTAATATGAAAAAAGTTCATGGTGAAGGTTCTATTGGTATACTTACATCAAGACTTACGCTGGAAGGACCTTTGAAAAAAGATAAAACATCTTTTCTTGTTTCGGGTCGTCGTACTTATTTGGATCTGCTGGCCAGGCCCTTGATAAAATCAGCGTCGGAAGGAGACATAACCGGCTTTGGTGCTTATTTCTATGATCTTAATGTTAAGCTCCATCATATTATTTCAGATCGTGACAGATTATTTGCAAGCTTCTTCAGTGGGCATGATTTTTTAAAAGTAAAAACAAATTTTTCTGAAGGTGCGGATAAAGACGTTACGAAGACACGAATCGGCTGGGGAAATACGATTGGCACACTCAGGTGGAATCATGTGTTTAATAAAAAACTTTTTGCAAATACACTGATCAACTATACCCAGTACCGCTTTGTTACCGACCTGGATTATTATTTCAAAGATGATATAGATGAAGAACGGTTTGCTGCAAAATATTTTTCCGGCATTTATGATGCAGGCGCCCGCATCGATTTTGATTACCGCCCATTGCCTGAGCATAATATCAAATTTGGAGGAGCTGCACTACAGCATATTTTTACACCCGGAGCTGCCACTTTAAAATACACGACCACCTCTGCGAATTCGATCGATACTGCATTCAATAAATACAAGCAGCGATCATCTGAATTTTCATTATATGCGGAGGATGACTGGCAGATCAGTTCAAAATTGAAGATCAACCTGGGTGTACATGCAAGTGCTTTCAAAGCAAAAACAAATTGGTATCAAAGCGTGCAGCCCCGCATTGGACTGCGATACCTGTTGCCGGGCGATATTGCCTTTAAAGCTGCTTATACACATATGAACCAATATGTGCACCTGCTGAGCAATAACAGTACTACTTTACCGACCGATCTCTGGGTTCCTTCCACTGATCTTGTGAAACCCATGTTCTCAAGGCAAATAGCAGTTGGCTTTGCAAAATCAATGATGCAGGAAAAAATTGAAGCATCGATTGAGGCTTATTATAAAACAATGGATGGCGTAATTGAATATAAAGATGGCGCCAGTTATTTGAATTCATCAACGGCTGACTGGGATACAAAAGTGGAAGCAGGCAAAGGCAAAGCTTATGGTGTTGAACTTTTATTACAAAAGAAAACCGGCCGCACAACAGGCTGGATCGGTTATACGTTAAGCTGGAGCCGCCGACATTTTCCCGGGATCAATTTCGGAAGAGAGTTTTTTTATAAATATGACCGGCGTCATGATTTTGAAGTGGCTGTTACGCATAAGATCAGCAAGCGCTGGGAAATAGCGGGAAGCTGGCAGTTTCAAACAGGCTCTCCGTTCACACTTCCTGTAGCGCAGTATGAAACCGCTAATGATGGTTCACCTTATGACTATGGAGGCTCTTACGATAACATCAATTATTATAAAGGCCGTAACGACTTCAGGCTCTTAAATTATCATCGTCTTGATTTTGGTATTACCTGGCATAAACAAAAAAAGCGGTATGAGAAATACTGGAACCTGAGTTTTTATAATATCTATAATCGCCAAAACCCATTTTATTATTACCTGGATACGTATAATGTTTCTGGTAAGGCACTCTTAAAGGGGGTTACACTTTTACCGATCATACCCAGTTTATCTTATGGATTTAAATTCTAAAACGATGCAGAAAAACATATTTATTACAACCTGTAGTATCGCTTTATTGTTTTTTTCAGCTTGTGAAAAGCCTGTCAACATTGATTTGCCTTATGAAGGCAATAAGATTGTGATCAATTCGCTTGTGATGAAAGATAGTTTTATGTATGCACGGCTTACCAACAGCTCCCAGCTCAGCAGCAGCTCTATTTTTCCTGTTCCTGCCGGAGCTAAAATTGATTTGTATGAAAATGATGTGTTCAAGGAAACGTTGACAAGAAGAAATATTTGGGGCAAGGATTATTTTGTTTCCGTATCAAAAGCAATAGAAGGAAAAAAATATACTTTGAAAGCATCTGCTGCCGGGCTTGATAATGCAGAGGGCAGTGATCTGATACCGCATAAGCCTTATTTTGATGGAATAGAATTCAAGCAAACCAATTCAGGCAGCGATCAGAAAGCAAAACTGGTGATCAATATCAACGACCCGGCTGGTGAAAAAAATTATTACAGGCTTCGGTTCTATGCAGCCGATTCCAATACTTCAGCTACCGGGCCAAGATTTTTTATCAATAAACAGTATTATCAATATTTCAAAGTGGACAATCTCTCAAGCAGCAGTGATTTTGATGTTTTCGGGGATTACGAGTATTCACAATTGTATTTTACGGATGATAAATTTGATGGCCGTAATGTATCGTTAACAGTAAACATCAGTTATTTTTCTTCTTCCCAACAATATATTGCACCGGAGCTGGTGCATCTTTCAAGAGACAGCTACCGCTATTTGCAAAGCCGCGAGAACCAGTTCAATAATGAAGGCAATCCTTTTACCGAGGCGGTAGTTGTATATAATAATATCAGCGGAGGCTATGGCATTGTTGGCGGTATGGCCGATAGTATAAAGATTGTAAGAAAGCAGTGATTTCAGCATCATTTACCGGGACATCAAAATTTTCTAAATCGTAAAGTTGCATAAACAACTTTTCGTAATTTTATACTCTCAAAAATCAATTTATGCAGGAAGCATACATCGTAGCCGGTTACCGGACAGCAGTTGGTAAAGCCAAGCGGGGTGGCTTTCGTTTTTATCGCCCTGATGATCTCGCTGTAGACGTCATTAAAGGCTTAATGGCTTCTGTACCGCAATTGGAAGCTAAAAGAGTAGATGATGTAATTGTTGGTAATGCTGTGCCCGAGGCGGAACAAGGATTACAATTTGGAAGAATTATTTCTGCACGGGCATTAGGTATTGATGTGGCAGGCGTAACAGTTAACCGTTATTGTGCAAGCGGGCTGGAAACAATAGCTATTGCAACAGCCAAAATAAGAAGTGGCATGGCCGATTGTATTATTGCAGGGGGAACTGAAAGCATGAGCCTGGTACCAACAGCAGGATGGAAAACCGTTCCTTCTTATGCGATCGCCAAAGATGAACCGGATTATTACTTAAGTATGGGGCTAACGGCTGAAGCTGTTGCAAAGGAATATAATATTAGTCGCGAAGCACAGGATGAATTTTCTTATCATTCGCATCAAAAAGCGATCAATGCGATACAGAATGGTTATTTCAAACCAGGAATTTTGCCGGTCAATGTTGAAGAAGTATATCTGGATGCAAAAGGTAAAAAACAAAAAAAGAATAATGTAATTGATACAGATGAAGGACCAAGAGCCGATACATCAATTGAAGTATTAGCCAAATTAAAACCGGCTTTTGCCGCCAATGGTTGTGTTACCGCTGGTAATTCATCGCAGACAAGTGATGGCGCTGCATTTGTGATCGTGATGGGAGAGAAGATGGTAACTGAATTAGGATTAAAACCAATCGGACGTTTAGTGGGTTCTGCTGTGGCTGGTGTACATCCGCGGATCATGGGTATTGGTCCTGTTGCTGCCATACCAAAAGTTTTGAAACAGGTTGGAATGAATCTTTCACAGATCGACCTGGTCGAACTGAATGAAGCATTTGCCTCACAATCTTTAGCTGTTATTCGTGAAGCAGGGCTGGATCCTTTGAAAGTTAATATCAATGGCGGGGCAATTGCATTGGGTCATCCACTAGGATGTACAGGATGCAAACTCACTATACAAAATCTCCACGATATGAAACGGCTGAATAAAAAATATGGAATGGTAACAGCCTGTGTTGGCGGCGGCCAGGGTATTGCAGGTGTGATTGAAAATATCAATTAATATATTTACATCTATGCCTCATATCAAATAGTTGCGTCCGGCGGTTTAATGACATCAATAGAGGCTAAAAAGAATATGTGTAAAAAGCTATATAAAAAAGATTATTTAACCGAGATGAATTTTTCCAATACTTTTTTTGAAAACAGTTTAGTTGCGATGGTGTCATTCCCAAGAAAGGTATAAAAACACCAGTCTTTTGCATATTTATCTTTTATGCATAGTGTCCATATTTTCAAATGTACTCTTGTCCTGCCATTTATTTCATCTACACTGGCCACTTCTACTCCAAGTTGGCTTGCCAGTAAAGTTGCCATTAACGTTTTTTGCGGAGCAGCGTAAGTTTCTCCTATTGTATGTTTGATGGTATTTGTGTCGGAATAAACTTTGACTGGCTGATGATCTGTCGAATCCAAAGGTGTTTCCATTATTACAGAATACACAGCTTTTGCATAATCTGCGCCATCCTGATGAAAAATAGGATAAAGAGTATCGATACTAAGTGAGTAATCAAGATCGGCCTGGGCGTTTATGATTTTATAAGATTCTTCCTTACTCTCCCGAAATTTACCGCGTGGAATAATTGTGAAAACCCCCGGATATGTATAATCCAGCGTACTGTCAATGTTCATTTTACTCGCCTGATTTAAAAATCTTTCAAACCTTATACGTAAAGCCTTTTTCTCATTTACAGTATTGTTTTCGCTGCAACCGCAGCAATTCAACATCACAATGCAGAATATAAATTTTTTCAAAGGAACCTTCTCATTTAGTTACAGGGGTTGTTTGTTGCTGAGTATTCATTAATGCTTTAGCCTGGTTGTATAAATTTTGCAGGTAGTCATCTTTTTCATCTTTCAGGTTTATTTTTTCAAGTGTTTGCACACATTCTTTATATTTTCCCAACTGGTAATAATTAACTGCCAGGTTTTTTAAGCTCATTTGAAATTTAGGAGTAAGCTTAAGCGCTTTATTATAATATTGTACAGCACTGTCATACTGTTGCATATCCGTATAAATAGTTCCAATATTGTTGTAAACAATATAACTATTGGGATTATATTTTTTTGCTATTGCGCCTTCTTTTAACGCCAAATTAAAATTACTCATGGCTTTTGCACTGTCCTTTGTATCCAAAGAAGATTTGGCTATTTCTTTATAAGCAAGACTGCTGAAGACCTGTATAGATTTAGCTACAGG
>Ga0105249_10006548_pt1 | contig 10133 bp, 11 predicted proteins | sample KBSS44metaG_FD_81522 | JGI IMG/M metagenome (GOLD analysis project Ga0105249, IMG submission 81522) | Switchgrass rhizosphere microbial communities from Kellogg Biological Station, Michigan, USA - KBS S4-4 metaG | ecosystem: Host-associated > Plants > Roots > Rhizosphere > Soil | place...
CGCTCCAGTGCTTCCCGGAACTTGCGTTTGGTGTCGTCCTCCGGTGCATCAGCCATGACGGCAGCGTAGCGCGGTCGACGCGTCGCCGTCGTGCCCTTTACCGCCTCCCCGGCGGCATCCCGTAGACGTGCGCGACCGGGATCGTCAGCAGCACTCGTCTCTCGTCGACCATCGCGCGCCGGTAATCGTCCCAGTCGGGGTGCTCACCGGCGATATTGCGGTACAAGCCGATCAGGGCTTCGACGGTTTCGTCGTCTGGCGCCGCGGCGGGCGGGGTCAGAGTCGCCTCGCCCTCGGCAACCGCGTACGCCCAGCCGTCGTCGGAGGTTACGTGGATCGACGCCCGCGGGTCCCGGCGCAGGTTGCGGGTCTTGGCCCGCTCCTCGGTGATCGACGCCTGGATCGCCAGATTCTGCTTGTCGAACCAGTAGGACACGTTCGACAACTGCGGTCTGCCGTCGCGCTTGATGGTGGCCAGCACGCCAAGCGAGTTCCCGCAGAGCACGGCCAACAGCTTGTCATCGAATACGTGGCGCACCATCTTCGCAGCCTACGTCTCTACCATCGGGCCAATGGCGAACCTGTCCCAAGTTGACGGCAACGTACTCGAAGGCGTCTCGGCCACCACGCTGTGGACGCTACGCAACCGGGCGATCGAGGCGAAACGATCTACGACAAGTTCGGCAGACCGAGCCAGGTGCACGCCCTGCGGGCGCTCGCGTTCGACACGACGACGCGTGCATATCTGACGGCGCACCCGAAGGCGGCGGTCGTTGCGCTCGCCGAGGGGCTGCAGACCAGCTTCTGGTGACTGGACAGCGCCAGCGCACGCGAATTCACTTGGTACTCTATTGATTTGCCACCAGTGATGGCGCTACGTGAACGGCTGCTGCCGCGCGATGAGCGGATCATCGAATTGGCGCAGTCGGCGCTGGATCGCAGCTGGATGGATCGCGTCGACGACTCCGGCGGCGTATTCGTCACCGCCGAGGGCCTGCTGATGTACCTCGAACCAGACGACGCGCTGAGCCTGATCCGCGACTGCGCGGACAGCTTCCCCGGAGGGCAGATGATGTTCGACTCGGTCCCACCCTGGTTCAGCCAGCGCACCCTGAAGGAGCACCAACTCTCCCGTCGCTACATCACGCCACCGATGCCGTTCGCGCTGACTGCCGACGAAGGCATCGGCCTGACCGGGCGCATTCCCGGGGTGGTCGCCGCTCGTGATATCGCCCTGCCGCCGGGTCGCGGAATCTTCAAGCTGGCTTTCTGGCCGCCGCTGGACCGCATCGGTCTGCTGCGGGACAGGCGGCCGAGCATCACCCTGCTGGAATTCGGGTGAAGCTCATAGCCTCTTCAGCCCCCGCATGATCTTCCCGAACGGAACGGCCGACGCCATCCCCTTGCGCAGGCTGCGCTGTGCGCCGCTTGAATTCGCAACGACCACGTACCGCAGTCCGTGATCGCGCCACTCGGCGACCTTCTCGATCACCTGGTCCGGCGTACCAGTCAGATACATCTCCTCCAGCAAGGACCGCGGCACCTTTGACGTGTACTCGAGCGCCGTTTCTTCGTCGAGGGTTTGCGGTTGAATGTCTTGCGCGCCAGTGAAATCGGGACCCATCGGATGCTCGATCCCGTGGCGCGCCCAGATCTCGGCCGACGCTGTCAGCCCGTACATCTTGGCGCCGACGGAATCCAGCGCCTCGTCGACGTCCTCCTCGCTGCGGCCGGTGACCACGGCCAGCAACACAGCCGGTGTCACCGCGGACGGGTCGCGGCCTGCGTCCGAGGCCGCCGTTCGCACGACCTCCAACGCCCGCGCATAGTCCTTCGGCCGGAAGATGAACGCCGGAAACCAGGCATCGGCGTGCCGCCCGGCGATGCGCAGCATGCGTGGCCCATGTGCGGCGACCCAGATCTCCGGCCACCGGCCCTTATACGGCGGCAGGTCGAACACCGCGTCGCGCAATGGAAACCACTGCGAGTCCCGGTTGACGAGTTCGCCCTTCGAGCGCCACAGCGTCTGAATGGTCGCCAGGGCCTCCTCGAAGCGCGCCACTGGCTTCGACCAATCCACCCCGTAGGGCTCGTTGCCTTCCCGCTCGCCGGGTCCGAAGCCGAGGATGGCTCGTCCACGGGTCAGCAGGTGCAGGGTCGCGGCGGCCTGTGCGGTGACCGCAGGGTTGCGACGACCGGCGTCGGTGACGCACACGCCCAGCCGCAGCCGGCCCAGCCGGTTGTGTGCGGCGACGTACCCGAGCATCGTCCATGGCTCGAGGTAGGCATCCGGCGAGGGAGCCAACTTGGCGGCACCCATATAGCGCTCCGTGCAGATCGACCGCGGGAAAAGCGAATTGAGGTGATCCGGCACCCACAGCGAGTCGACGCCGGCAGCCACGGCGGCAAGGTGACTCGCGCGCAGCACCGGGTCCGGCCCAAACCTGGTATTGACGATGTTTTCGATCACGCCGACCCGCAAGTCCATCGCGATACCTCCCCCGCGAGGGATTGTTTCATCGACGCTGCGGGGTCACCGTGAAATTCAGTACCACTGTTCATTGGTGCATGAGATGGCAAGCAAATCACCACTAAGATGGCATGCATGGCCCAATACGCTGCATTTCTGCGCGGCGTCAACGTCGGCGGCGTCAACCTCAAGATGGCCGAGGTGGCCAAGGCGTTCGAAGATGCCGGATTCACCAATGTGCGAACGATTTTGGCCAGCGGCAACGTCCTGCTGGAAAGCCGATCCGGGGTAGAGGCGGTCAGGAAGAAGGCCGAAAAGGCGTTGCGTGACGCCTTCGGTTACGACGCCTGGGTCCTTGCGTATGACATCAAGACCGTCGCGGCGATCTCCAAGGCCTATCCATTCGAACGCGAGGTCGAGGGCAAGCACTCCTACGTCACATTCGTCACCGACCCCGAGGTGCTCGACGAGCTCGCGGCGCTGGGCAAGGAAGCCGGTCCTGACGAAAAGGTCAAACGCGGGAAGGGCGTGATCTATTGGCAGGCACCGAAGGGGACGCTGGGCACGACCATCGGGAAGACAATGGGCAAGAAGCGCTACAAGTCCTCGACCACCACCCGCAATCTGCGCACCGTCGAGAAAGTGCTGCGATGACCGCAGCCCCGACAGCCAGAGCTGACGGCACCGTGTTGACCGGCGTCTCCGAGACCGCGTTGCTGACCTTGCGAGTGCGGGCGAACGAGGCACGCAGACCGGATTCGGTGATCGACGATCCGATGGCGATCGAGCTCGCGGACGCGATCGAATACGACTACGCGAAGTTCGGCTTCTCCCGCCGTCAGGACATGGCGCTGCGGGCCCTGGCCTACGACAGAGCCGCCCGCCGCTACCTCGCCGACCATCCCCGTGCCACGGTTGTGGCGCTCGCCGAGGGCCTGCAGACCAGCTTCTACCGCTTGACTGCTGCCGGTGTCGGTGACCAATTCCAATGGCTCACAGTCGATCTCCCGCCGATGATCGAGCTGCGCCGCAAGCTGCTGCCCGCCTCAGATCGGGTGCGGATGTGCGCACAGTCGGCGCTCGACTTCAGCTGGATGGACCAGGTCGACACCGACCACGGCGTGTTCATCACCGCCGAGGGGCTGCTGATGTACCTGCAGCCGGACGATGCGCTCGGCCTGATCGCCGAGTGCGCGAAACGCTTCCCCGGTGGACAGATGATGTTCGACCTGCCGCCGAGCGGCTTGGCCGCCCTGCACCGTCGCGGCATGCGCACCTCGTTTCGCTACCGCGTTCCCCCGATGCCGTTCGCCCTGTCCGTGTCCGAGGCCGCAGATCTGGTCAACACGATCCCCGGCATCCGGGCCGTGCACGATCTGCCGTATCCGGCCGGCCGCGGCAAGGTGTTCAACACGCTGATGTGGACCGCGCAACGGATCCCGTTGCTCGACCCGATCAGGCCGGTGCTGACGCGGCTGGAATTCGGCTAACCTCGGCGACGGCCCGATTCGAGGACCCAAAGTGTAAGTGCGGGTTCGCAACTGAACCCTCGCGCAGCTGCTCGACGTCGTGGTAATAGTCCATCTGCACGCGCCACGGGTCACCCTCGCCCTGCTTCGGCAGCTGGTCGAGGGCGCGCTGAACGTATCCCGAGCTGAGGTCGAGCATCGGCTGGGTCGGCATCGCAGGGGCCTTGGGATGGGCGATGTCATAGCCGTTGACGTCCATGTGGCGCAGCAAGCGGCAGAAGTGCTCGCATAGCAGGCCCACCTTCAGTGTCCAGGACGAGTTGGTGTAGCCAAAGGCGAACGCAAAGTTCGGCACACCGGCCAGCATCATCGATTTATAGACCACGGAGTCGGTGGGGTCGACGGGTGTGCCATCGACCGTCAACGAGATACCGCCGAACAACTGAATGTTCAAACCTGTTGCGGTGACGATGATGTCGGCATCGAGATGCTTTCCGGATTCCAGCTGGATGCCGGTTTCAGTGAAGGTCGCGATCCGATCGGTGACCACCGACGCCGCGCCGCTGCTGATCGCCTTGAACAGATCGGCGTCGGGCACCGTGCACAGCCGCTGATCCCACGGGTTATATGCGGGACGGAAATGCTCATCAACCGGATAGCCCTCGGGTAGCTCCTTGGCGTTGAGGTAGCGGAGCAGCCGCCGGGCCGCGCCGGGATACTTCTGCGACAACTGGTAGACAGCGCGTTGCCTGACGATGTTCTTGCGGCGGGCCAACGCATAGCCGCGCTTGGCGCCGAGCAGCTTCTGCGCCGCGTTGGCGAAGGTGTCTTTCGACGGCACCGGCAGCACGTAGGTCGGCGAACGCTGCAGCATCGTCACGTGACCGGCGGCGCCTGCCATCGCGGGGACCAGGGTGACCGCGGTCGCGCCGCTGCCGATGATGACGACCTTCTTGCCGCTGTAGTCGAGGTCTTCTGGCCAATGCTGCGGATGCACGACCTGACCGCGGAATCGGTCGCGTCCGGGGAACTCCGGCGTGAAGCCATGGTCGTAGCGGTAGTACCCGCCTGCGCAGAAGATCCAGTTGGCGCTGAATTGCACCAGTTCCTCGGTGTCTTCAGCGTCGCCGAAGCGTTCGACGTCGACCACCCACCGCGCGTCGTCACTGGACCACGCGGCGGCCAGCACCTTGTGGTGGAACCGGATGTTGGCGTCGATGCCGTTCTCCGCGGTGGTCTCGCGCAGGTAGGCCAGGATCTTGTCCGCCGACGCGATGGCGTCCTCGTCGCGCCACGGCTTGAACTCGTAGCCGAACGTGTGCAGGTCGCTGTCCGAGCGAATCCCCGGATAGCGGAACAGATCCCACGTCCCGCCGGACGCGCCGCGCGCCTCGAGAATGGCGTAGGTCCGATCCGGATGCTCCTGCTGCAGGTAGTAGGCGGCGCCGATGCCGGAGATGCCTGCTCCGACGATGAGAACGTCGACGTGCTCGATGTGGGTGGCGGTGCGGGTCATCGGTGACTCCTGACGACGGGATTTCGTTGCATTGATGGTCGCGTGTGGGCACCCGCTGGCCCAAGAGCAAATCGTCTCAATATTGGCACCTTATGGTGCACTTTGCACCAGAGCGTCTACTGTGGTGCGATGACGTCGAATCACCTGTCGCCCCGGGTCAGGGAGCTGATTCGGCAGTGCGCACAGATCATCGTCAACGCGCCGCCGGAGTGGCTCGAGGAGCTCGACACCGCTGTGCTCGGCGCCAACCCGGCGATTGCCGCCGACCCCGACCTCGCCGGGGCCGTGAGCCGCAGCAATCGGGCCAATCTGTACTTCTGGTCCACCGCCAACGTCCGCGATCCCGGCGCGCCTGTGCCGCCGAACACGGGCCCTGAGCCGGTGACCGTGGCACGTGAACTGGTGCGTCGAGGACTCGACGCGTTCGCGTTGGACGCGTACCGCGTCGGCGAGGGCGTGGCCTGGCGGCGGCTGATGGAAATCGCGTTCGCGCTGACGGCGGACCCGGCCGAGCTGCACGAATTGCTCGACGTGTGCTCGCGATCGATCAGCGCGTTCGTCGACGCGACGCTGGCGGCCATCGCAGCCGAGATCGACCTGGAGCGCGACGAACTCACGCGCGGGACCCATGCCGAACGCCGCGAGACCGTCGCGCTCCTTCTCGACGGTGCGCCCATCCCCCGACGGCGCGCGGAGGAACGACTCGGCTACGCGTTGACCGGGCCCCACACCGCCGCCGTCATCTGGGCCGACGACCCCAACGGTGATTTGGCCCGGCTCGACGCGGCGGCACAGTCGTTCGGGCACGCCGCCGGTGCCCGTGTGCTCAGCGTGTTGGCCAGTGCGGCAACTCGGTGGGTTTGGGTGGCTGGCAGCGTCGACACCGATGCGTTGCTGCGGTCTGTGTGCGCGATGCCCGACGTTCGCGTTGCCGTCGGGCCGACAGCCAACGGCGTCGACGGCTTCCGGCGCAGCCATTTCGACGCGATCACTACCCAACAGTTGATGGCGCGCTTGCATTCACCGCAACAGATCGCCCACTTCACCGATGTCCAACTCGTCGCGCTGATCACTGCCGACACCGATCGCGCGGCCGAGTTCGTCAAATACACACTCGGCGACCTCGAGTTCGCAGGGACCGAATTACAGGACACGGTAAGGACATTCGTGGCAGCCCAGTGCAATGCATCGCGGGCCGCAGAGCGCCTCTATACCCACCGCAACACGCTGCTGCGCCGGCTCGCGCGCGCGGACGAGCTGCTTCCGCGACCGCTCGCCAATTCCAGTGTTGAAGTTGCGGTCGCTCTGGACGTGTTGCGCTGGCGCGGCTGATCAGCCGAACGCCGCCTCCACGTAGCGCAACGCGTCGTCCTTGTCGACCCCCAGCGCGCGCGCCGCCGAAACAAACGTGTGTGCCGCGGTCGCCATCGCGGTGTCCGCCGGGTCGACGCGAGCAACGAAAGTACCGAAACGACCCCGGGTTTCGAGAATGCCCGCCGACTCCAGCTCCCGATACGCGCGCGCCACCGTATTGACCGCCAGGCTCATCTGCCCCGCCAGCTCGCGGACCGTCGGCAATCGGGTGCCGGGCGGCAGTGTGCCGTCCCTGATCCCGTCGATGATCTGCGTCCTGAGCTGGTCGAAAAGCGGCTTGGCGGCATGCTGATCAACGCGAACCCAATCCCCCAACTCGGCCACATGCATCAGTATCGCTTAAACGGGCTACTTTGGTGATGTGCGAGTGACGGTGCTCAGCGGAGCAGGCATTTCCGCCGAGAGCGGGGTGCCGACGTTCCGCGATGCCGAGACGGGGCTGTGGGCGAAGGTCGACCCCTACGAAATCTCCAGTGCGGAAGGTTGGCAGGACCACCCCGACAAGGTGTGGGCGTGGTACCTGTGGCGCCACCAGATGATGGGTTCGGTGCGGCCGAATGACGGCCATCTCGCCGTCGCGGCCTGGCAGGACTACGCCGACGTGCACGTCGTCACTCAGAACGTCGACAATCTGCATGAGCGCGCGGGCAGCAAACGCGTGTATCACTTGCATGGCAGCCTGTTCGAATTCCGTTGCGACCGTTGTGGCCGCGAGTATCTCGACGACTTGCCGACGATGCCCGAGCCCGTGGAATCCGTCGATCCGCCCCGATGTGTGTGCGGCGGATTGATTCGCCCGAATGTGGTGTGGTTCGGCGAAGCGCTGCCCGACGAAGCGTGGCAGCGGTCGCTCGATGCGGTCACACGTGCGGATGTGGTGATCGTGGTGGGCACCTCGTCGATCGTGTACCCCGCGGCAGGGTTGCCAGAGTTGGCGCTGGCCAACGGCACCGCGGTTATCGAGGTGAACCCGGAGCGCACACCGCTGTCCGACGCCGCGACCGCGGTCGTCCGCGAGTCTGCGGCCACCGCGCTGCCCACCCTGCTGCAGCGACTGCCCGCCCTGCTCCCCTAGCGGTTTGTGCACGAAAATCCACGGTCAGTGCGTGAAAACGTGCACAAATCGCAGGGCTAAGCGGGTTTGACCGCGCGGCCGATCGCGATTTCCGATGTCGGCACCGGCACCCACGCCGGCATCACCCACTCGCGGCGGGCGCCCGACACCGTAAACCCGGCCCCGACGATCGTCTGCTCGGTGTGCCGATGCGCGTGACAGTTGCCCGCCATCCGCGGCCATACCGTCGCGTCGGCGACCTTCTGCAGCCTCCCCCGTGCACCGCTGCTGGCGACGTGTTCGAAGTAGCGCAGTTCACCACCGGGCTTGAGCAGCGAAAGCAGTTGACGCACAACCTGATCGGGGTCATCGACAGAGCACAGCACCAGCGAGCACACTGCTGCGTCGAACGGCTCCCCCGCCGAAAACTGCTCCACCGTTTCGGTGCTGACGGTGACAGGCACTGCCGCCGTAGCGGCCGCCTGCTGCGCATGCACCGCCAGCCGGCGCTCGGGCTCGACGGCGACGACCTCGGTCACGGTGTCGGGATACAACGCGAAGTTCGTCCCGGTGCCAGCCCCGACCTCGAGCACTCGCCCCGACAGGCCCGCGAGGTTCTCCCGCCTCAGCCGCTTCACTGACTCGGGTTCGTGGCTCGCCATCCATGTCCAGACCCGCGCGAAGAACGGATTATCCACTTCGCTGGCGCTCATCGATCGTTCCCTTCAACTGCGCGATGGCGTCGGCGGGCGGCAGATCCGGATCGACTTCTCCGGCAAGGATCTGACCGACGCACACCGACTTCAGCACTCGGTCCGCGAATTCCTCGACGTCGCCCCACGGCAGATACGGCCTCGAGATCAGCAGCGCCGCCACGCCATGCGCCGCGGTCCACAACTCCAACGCCTTGCTGACGGGATCGCCCGGCGGATAGATCCCCTCCTGCATCAGCGACTCCACGGAGTTGCGCATATGGACAAACGCCGACGTGTTCAGCGCCATGTCGACATCGCTACCTGGTCTGCTCTCGCCCATCATCGCAATGCGGTACAGCTCAGGGGTTTTCAGGGCGAATCGGACATAGGCAAGACCCTGCGCGCGCAGCACGTCGATGGTCGACGGCTGATCCGCCGCGACCCGCTGCATTTCTTCGTCGAGCTTCTCGAAGTACCTGCCGCAGACGGCGTCCAGCAGCGCATCTTTGTCGGCGAAGTGCAGATAGATCGACGGCGGTGTCACCCCGACCCGCTGGGCGACCGACCGGATGGACACCGCCTTCGCGTGGCCGGTTTCCAGCAACAGTCCAGTCGCGGCATCGAGTATCTCGTCGCGCAACTGCTCTCCGGAACCGCGCGGGGCGCGGCGGCGACGCAATGGCTGGATCGACACGCTAACCAGTGTCCGCCACGGATGCCGTGACTCGTTCGCGTTTCTCCACGGGCGCGTCGTCGTCACCGGACTCGCTGACCCCGATCCGGTCGTGCAACCTGGCCAGCGGCTTCGGCGCCCACCAGTTCCACCGGCCGAGCACATGCATGAACGCAGGCAACAGCAGCATGCGAACCAGGGTGGCGTCGGCGATCACCGCGAGGGTCAGGCCCAATCCGAACATCCGCATGAACGCCACCTGCGCGGCGATCAGCGCGGCGAAGGAGATCGCCATCAACAGCGCTGCTGCGGTGACGACGCGGCCGGTGCGCGCGAGGCCGAGCGCCACGCTTTCGTCGTTGTCGGCGCGCGTCTTGCCGGACTTGAGCCAATACTCGCGGATCCGCGATACCAGGAACACCTCGTAGTCCATCGACAACCCGAACGCGATGCAGAACAACAGCACCGGCATATTGGCCACCAGCGTTCCGGTCGGTGTTGTGCCTAGCGCGCCCAGGTGGCCCTCCTGGAAGATCCACACCAGCGCGCCGAACGCCGCAGTCAGCGATAAGACGTTGAGCACCAACGCCTTCAGCGGCAGTATCACACTTCCGGTGAGCAGGAACAGCAGCACGAACGTGATCGCCGCGATGATCCCGAGCACCATCGGCAGCCGCGACGTGATCGCCTCGGAGCTGTCACGGTTGACCTGCGCGACCCCGGTCAGCTCGACGTGCTGGCCTGCCGGCGGCGGCACCGCACGCAACCTGTCGAGCTGCGACTCGGACGCGTCGCTGAACAGCGGCGCGGTACTGCCCACCGTCAGGAAGGCACTGCCGTCCTTGAATCCGGTTGCGGCCGAGGGCGGTCCAACCGATCGGC
>Ga0105249_10006550_pt1 | contig 10132 bp, 10 predicted proteins | sample KBSS44metaG_FD_81522 | JGI IMG/M metagenome (GOLD analysis project Ga0105249, IMG submission 81522) | Switchgrass rhizosphere microbial communities from Kellogg Biological Station, Michigan, USA - KBS S4-4 metaG | ecosystem: Host-associated > Plants > Roots > Rhizosphere > Soil | place...
ATCCCCCCGGCCCCCGCCGCGTCGCCCGCCCGGCCACCGTATGCGCGCTCGGCGTGATGCGCGCTACCGCGAGCCCACCGCCTCTGCCCGGTCCCGTCGGCGAATACGGTTTGTTTCGGGAATGGTGAAAGCTAGAACGTGCCAGAGTAGCCGCTGTTCGAGCGCCGCGGCTTCGCCGGCGCAATCCGCTGTTCGGGGGGAGGCATCGGAAGGGGGGCGGAGCCCCCCTCCGAGTTTGCTAGAAGGTGAGGGCGCCGATTCGGTAGTAGCCGACCATTTGCCAGAGTAGGCCCGCGAGAAACGCGGCGACGCCGATCGCGCGGAGTCCCTGCCAGGCCGTGGGCTTCGGCGTGCCGCGGAGCCACTCCTCTTCCGCGACGGATGACCAGACGCCGGCCACCAGCAAAAGGAAGACGCCGCCCGCGGTGAGGAACCAGCCCGCGATGATGTTCACGACGAATGCCGGATCGAAGAAGATCGTCGGGTGCATCGGCTCCTCGTTCAGGCGGCGGCGTGTTTCGCCGCGTGTGGGTTGGTCAGCATCGCAGCGTCATTTCTTCAGCGCGGTTGCATCCGGATGGCGCCGTCGAGCCGGATCGTCTCGCCGTTCAGCATGGCGTTCTCCATGATGTGGGCGGCGAGGGCGGCGTACTCGGAGGGCTGGCCGAGCCGTGACGGGAAGGGCACCTGCTTGCCGAGCGACGCCCGCGCCGCCTCCGGCAAGCCGGCGAGGAGCGGCGTGTCGAAGAGCCCGGGCGCGATCGTGCACACGCGGATGCCGAGCTCGGCGAGATCGCGCGCGATGGGCAGCGTCATCCCGACGATGCCGCCCTTCGAGGCGGAATAGGCGGCCTGCCCGATCTGGCCGTCGAACGCGGCCACCGAGGCGGTATTGACGATGACCCCGCGCTCGCCTTCGGCATTCGGCGCATTCTCCGCCATCCGCGCGGCCGCGAGCCGGATGCAGTTGAACGTGCCGATGAGGTTGACCTGGATGACCCGCGTGAAGCCCGCGAGGTCGGCCGAGCCGCGCTTGCCGAAGGTCTTGTCGGCGGTGCCGATCCCCGCGCAGTTGACGAGGCCCTGGAGGCCCCCGAAGCGCTTGACCGCAGCCTCGAGCGCGGCGGTCACGTCGTCGGCGCTGGTCACGTCTCCCGGCGCGAACAGCGCGCCCTCGCCGAGCGTGGCGGCCACGTCGGCGCCCGCCGACTTCGCGAGATCGAGCAGCACGACATTCCCACCCGCCGCGCGGATTCGCTGCGCCGTGGCCTGCCCGAGCCCGGAGGCGCCGCCCGTGATGAGGGTGGTCGAGCCCGCGATCTTCATGCTGCCTCCCGTGTGAGCAAGCGGTTTGCTGACGGATGTCGGCCGTCGGCGGCGTAGTATAACAGACCTCTATGGACCTGCCCCGGTGGATCAAGACGCCCGAGGAGATCGCCGCGCTGGCCGCCGCCCTCGAGGGCGCCGCCACCGTGGCCATCGACACCGAAGCCGACAGCCTGCACCACTATCCCGGGAAGCTCTGCCTCGTCCAGGTGGCGTCCGACCGCGGGCAGGCCCACCTGATCGATCCGCTCGCGCTGCCCTCGCTGCTGGCGCTCGGACCGCTCTGCGCGGATCCCGCCACGGTCAAGGTGCTCCACGCGGCGGAGAACGATCTGGCCTACCTCAAGCGCCTCTACGGCTTCAGCTTCGTCTCGCTCTTCGACACCGCGCTCGCCGCGCGCTTCCTCGGCGTGGCCGCGCTCAGCCTCGACGGTCTGCTCGCCCAGTTCCTCGAGCTGACGCCGGTCAAGTCGCGGCAGAAGGACGATTGGTCGCGCCGGCCGCTCAGCGCCGAGCAGGAGGCCTACGCGCTGAACGACGTGCTCCACCTGGGCGACCTGCGCGCGCGGCTCATCGACGAGCTCGTCGCCAAGGGCCGCTTCGAGTGGGTCGAGGAGGAGTGCGCGGCGCTCGCGGCGTCGATCCTGCCCGAGAGGGTCATCGATCCCGACGCCTATCTCAAGCTCAAGGGTGCGAAGGATCTCGACCAGCGCGGCTGGGGCGTCCTGCGCGAGCTGTATCAGATGCGCGAGGCCATGGCGCTTCGGCTCGATCGGCCGCCGTTCATGATCGTGGGCAATGAGAGCCTGGTCGCTCTGGCCGCCAAGCGTCCCCGAACGCCCGAGGACGTGCTTGCCGTGCCCGGGTGTAGCCAGAGTGTCGTGCGCCGCGCCGGCGCCGCCATCCTCGACGCGGTGGCGCGGGGCGAGAGCCTGGCCGCCGGTGAATTACCCGTGCGCCGGCCCGCCCCCCGGCCCGTGTTCTCCGCGGCGGTGCGGCGGCGCGCGGAGGCGCTGCGGGTGTGGCGGGCCAAGGCGGCGCACGACATCGCGCTCGATCCGGGCGTGCTCTTCCCCCAGCGGGTGATCGACCGGCTGGCCGCGGACCCGCCGCGCGATCTCGCCGGCCTCGAGCAGGTCGAAGGCGTCCGCCGCTGGCGCACCAAGCTCTTCGGCGGCGACCTCCTGAACGTCCTCGCGTCCGCCTAGCCCGCATTACTCGCGAACGGAGTCACGCGCGTGGCGGGCGGGTGACGCGACGGGGGACGGGTTCTCCGACCACCGCCGACTTCGTACCGGTCACCCGGAGGGGAGTTCCCAATCCTTGGCCGCTGTGTCGTCGTCGCGCGGGCGGGAAGGGGTCTGAGAACCCATCCCCCAGCCCCCGCCGCGCCACCCGCCCGGTCATCCATTGGCGCGTTCGCGAATAATGCGGCCTAGGCCTCGTCGCAGCGCGCCTTGCCAGCGCGCTTCTGCGGTGGTAGTCCGGAGATGTCGCTCCTTCACAGGGGCGCCAACGAGGCAGCGGGCGCCGGTCCGACCCGCTGCAGAGGAGGACAGCTATGACCTCCGATTCGCGCTACGTCCGCGAAGGCATCATCGCCGGGCTCATCGGAGCCGCCATCGTCGCCGTGTGGTTCCTGATCTATGACGCGGCCCATGGCCGCCCGCTCCGAACGCCCGCACTCCTCGGTGCGGCGACCTTCCAGGGCGTGGTCGACCCCGCTGCGGTGCCGGTCACGACCAACCTCATCGTCCAGTACTCGGTGCTCCACGGGGTCGTCTTCGCGATGGTCGGAGTGCTCATCGCCTATCTCATCGTCTCCTCCCAGCGTGAGCCGAGCCGCTTGCTGATCATGTTCATCGCGCTCATGTGTTTCGAGGTCTTCTTCCTGGCCGTGCTCGTCTGGCTCGCCCGTCCCGTCCTCGGCGAGGTGGCCTGGTGGAGCATCCTCGGCGCCAACGCCCTCGCGGCGCTCGGCATGCTCGTGTATTTCTTCGTGGGCCATCGCGCCCTTGGGCGCGGGCTGCTCGGGCCCTGGACGCGCGTCGCCCGGGAAGGGGTGCTCGCGGGGCTGGCGGGCGCGGCCGCCGTCGCGGCGTGGTTCCTGCTCTACGATCTCGCCGCCGGCTTGCCCTTCCGCACTCCGGCGCTCCTGGACGCGGCGCTCTTCCACGGGCTACGCGATCCGAGCGCCCTCGTGATCACGTGGAAAGGCGTGCTCGAGTACACGCTCGTCCACGTGCTGGCCTTCGCCATCTTCGGCTGGCTGGCCGCCGGTTTCCTCGCCCTCGCGGACCGCGAGCCCCGGGTCCTGTTCGGCTTCGTCATGCTCTTCTGCTGCTTCGAGGTGTTCTTCTTCGCGATGGTGGCCGCGCTGGCGGAATGGCTGTTCGCTTCGCTGGCGTGGTGGACCATCCTCGCGGGCAACCTGCTCGCCGCCCTCGTGATGCTGGCCGTTTTCTTCCGCGGGCATCGCGTGGCCTGGCGCGAGTTCCTCGCCGCCCCTCGCTGACGCCTGGGTTTCCGGCGCGCGCAGGCGTTTGACAAGCGTCTTGGTGCGCTCTATCCTCGCCGTCCGTCATGATCCTCGCCCTCGACATCGGCAGCTCCTCGGCCCGCGCCACGCTCTTCGAGGATGCCGGCGCGGCGGTGCCAGGCGGCTCGCGGCAGGTCGAGTACGACGCGCGGGTCACCGCGGACGGCGGCGTGGAGCACGACGCGCAGTACCTGCTCGAGGCCGCGGTGTCGTGCATCGACGCGGTGCTCCCGGCCGCCCGCGACGTCGCGGCCGTCGGCATCTCCACGTTCTGGCACGGCCTCCTCGGCTTCGACGCGGAGGGGCGGCCCACCACCCCCCTGTACATGTACTCGGACACCCGGAGCGCGGGCGAGGCCGATGCCCTCGGCCGCCGGCTCGACGAGGCCGCCGTGCGCCTGCGCACCGGGTGCCCCTTGCACACCTCCTACTGGCCGGCGAAGCTCCGATGGTTCGCGGCGGGCCCGGTCACGGTCCGCCCGGCGCGGTGGGGTTCCATTGGCGAGATGCTCGCCGCCGAGTGGCTGGGCCGGGCCGTCACCAGCATCTCGATGGCCTCGGCGACCGGCCTCTTCGATCAGGAGCGTCAGGATTGGGATCCAGAGATGCTCGACGCGGCAGGCCTCGACGAGCGGCGGCTCTTCCCGCTCGCGGACCTCGATCAGGGCCTGACGCTCCGCGAGCCCTGGGCGAGCCGGTGGGCGAAGCTCAGGCGCGCGGTCTGGTATCCCGCCGCCGGCGACGGCGCCGCGGGCAGCGTGGGCTCCGGCTGCACCGATCGCACGCGGGTGGCGATCAATGTCGGCACGTCGTCCGCGATGCGGCTGGTGACCGATGCGCCGCGGGCGGCGCCGGCGCCGGGGCTGTGGCGCTACCGGCTCGACGCCCGACGCTCCGTCGCGGGCGGGTCCCTGTCCGAGGGCGGCAACGTGTACGCGTGGTGCGCCCGCACACTCGACCTCGGCGAGCCCGACGCGATCGAGCGGGCGCTGATCGCCGGCGCGGACACCGAGCACGGGCTCGCGGTGCTCCCGCTCCTCGCGGGCGAGCGCAGCCCGGGCTGGAGCGCGCGGGCTCGGGGCGCCATCGCGGGGCTGTCGCTCGCCACCACGCCGATCGACATCCTGCGCGCGTCGCTCGAGAGCGTGGCCCTTCGCCTCGCCCTCATCTACGATCTTCTGGCGCCGCTCACCGCGCCGGACCACGAGATCGTCGCCTCCGGCGGCGCGCTCGTCCGCTCGGCGGCCTGGGCCCAGATGATCGCCGACGCGCTCGGCCGACCGCTCGTGGTGGCGCGGGAGCGCGAGGCGTCGAGCCGCGGCGTGGCCCTGCTCGCATCGGCCGCGCTCGGCCGGCTGGGCGATCTCGGGGCGGCGGCTCGCCAGGACGGCGTGCGTGTCGAGCCCGATGCGAGGCGCCACCAGCGCTACGGCGATCTCCGGGCGCGCCAGGCCCGGCTGTACGCCGCGCTCGTCGGCGATACTCGAGGGTCAAGTGGGTAGTCGGTCAGTTTGACCCAGTGCGCCGCGCCGCCGCTTCCCAGGCCGGATCTTCCCGGGTAGACTTCTCGAATCACCCGATTCGAACCGATTCGAGCCGCGGGGCCCGGCGGGCCCCGATAAGGGAGAGCGCATTGGAGGTGACCGATCTCAAGCGGGCGTTCGATCTCGCCGGGCGCGTGGCGGTGGTGACGGGCGGCAATGGCGGCATCGGCCTCGGCATGGCGCGCGGCATGGCCGCGGCGGGCGCCGCCATCGTGGTGGCGGGCAGGAATCGCGACAAGAGCCGGCGCGCGGTGGCAGATTTGGAAGGCCTCGGCGCCAAGGCCGTGGCGATCGAGGTCGACGTCACCGACGAGGCCTCCGTCGTGGCGCTCGTGACCCAGACCGTGGAGCGGCTCGGCCGCCTGGACGTGCTCGTGAACAATGCCGGGATCAATATCCGGAAGCCGCCGCACGAGCTGGATCTTCGCGAATGGCGGCAGGTGATCGACACCAATCTCACCAGCGCGTTCATGGCGAGCCACGCCGCGCATCCGGTGATGAAGAAGCAGGGCGGCGGGAAGATCATCAATATCGGCTCGATGATGTCCATCTTCGGCGCGGCCTTCGCGCCGGCCTACGCGGCCTCGAAGGGCGGCATCGTGCAGCTCACGCGCTCGATGGCGACGGCCTGGGCGCCCCACCACATCCAGGTCAACGCCGTGCTGCCGGGGTGGATCGACACCGAGCTCACGACCAATGCCCGCCGCGAGGTGCCCGGTCTGCACGAGCGCGTGCTGTCGCGCATCCCCGAAGGCCGGTGGGGCGCGGGCGATGACATGGCGGGCGTCGCGGTCTTTCTCGCGAGCCGCGCCTCGGACTATGTCACGGGGACGGCGATCCCGGTCGATGGCGGCTATTCGATCATGAGCTAAATTAGGTCATGCGCGCTCCTCGGCTGCTGCTCCTGCTCTCCGCTCTGATCCTGTCGGGCTGTGCGTCGGTGCCGCCGATCGACGCCATCGCCGCTCGGCCCGTGCCGCCCGCGGCGATTCGCTTCGGGGTAGACACCTTCGCCTTTCCCAATGAGAGCCGGAGCAAGAACCGGGGCAAGCCCGACCTCTACGCCAACTACTGCTTCGTGATGGTGCGCGCGGTCACGCAGTTCCACCGCTTCGCGCGGTTCGATCCGGCCGGGACGAAGCTCTCATCGGATGAATACGAGGCCCGCGTGGCCCGGGTCGTGTCGCGCTCGCCCTGGGCGGACCCACTCCCCGCCGACGATCGCGTCGTCATCCCCGGCTACGCCTCGCTCTACGAGCTGTCGCGCGCCGAGGAGAAGGCGGTCAAGGCCGGCCTCGGCTCGGCGTTCTGGAGCTGGGTGCACTGGACGAACTGGCGCGTCGTGTTTCCGATGCCGGGCGCCCAACAGGAGCGGGTGGCGCGGGAGACGCTGGCCGAGCTCACCGCCGGGCGGCCCGTGCAGTTCCTCGTGACGAACTTCCCGACCTGGGAGCTGAATCACACGGTCCTGGCCTACGATTACCGGATCGTCGGTGACGGCCTGATCGAGCTCGTGGTCTATGATCCCAATGATCCGTCCGCGCCGGGCATCATCGACTATGACCGCCGGGACCGCCGCTTCATCGCCACCCGGCTCTACGACACGGACCGGGGCCCGATCCGCGCCTTCCGCATGTACTACCAGCCGCTGCTCTAGACGTGGCGATCGCCGAGCGAATCGTCATCGAGGCGGGCGGTGTCGTGACGCCCATCGGCCAGGATCTCGAGGCGTTCTGGTCGGCGCTCGTCACGGGCGTGTCGGGCATCTCGCAGATCGAGCGCTTCCCGGTTGGCGATCTTCGCGTGGGGCGCGGCGGCGAGATCAAGAAGCTCTCGCGGATCAAGGCGTGGGGCCGCGTGCCGGACTGTCGCGCCACGCGGCTCCTCGTCTCGGCGGCCGGCGAGCTGGCTGCGCAGGGCGGGATTCGCTCGGTGGCGCCCCCGCGCCTGGCAGTGGTCGTCGGCACCGCGCTCGGCGGCGTCGAGGAGGGCGAGCGGGCGCTGGCCGGTGACGCGCGCCGTCGCCGCCTGCGCGATGCTCTCTACGATGCGCCCGCGCACAACCTCGCCCGATGGCTCGGCGCGCAGGGGCCGGTCATCACCGTGTCGACGGCGTGCGCCTCCGGGGCCACGGCCATGGCGCTCGGCGCCGATCTCCTCCGGTCCGGCGAGGCGGACGCGGTGGTGGCGGGGGGATACGACGTTCTCTGCCGGTTCGTGATGCGCGGCTTCGATGCGCTGAAGGCGCTGACCCGCGACGAAATTCGTCCCTTCGATCGCCGCCGGAGCGGGCTCTTGCTGGGCGAAGCCGCCGCCCTGGTCCTCCTGCGCCGCGAGCGCGATGCGGCCGGGCCGCGGCTCGGCACGCTGCTCGGCTATGGCAGCGCCAGCGACGCCGCGCACATCTCGGCGCCCGATCCCGAGGGGCAGGGGCTCGAGCGCGCGGTCCGCGCCGCGCTCCGCGCCGCCGAGATTGGCCCCGACGCCGTCGACTTCGTCAGCGCCCACGGCACGGGCACCCCGCTCAACGACCCGATCGAGGCGGCGGTCCTCGGGCGCGTCCTCGGGCCGCGCACACCCACCGTGCCCGTCAACTCGATCAAGCCGAGCCTCGGGCACACCATGGGCGCCGCGGCCGTGCTCGAGGCGCTGATGTGCCTCTATGCCTTCCGCCGCGGCCTCATTCCCCCCACGCTCCACCTCGACGAGCCCGATCCCGCCTGCGCGCTCGACCACGTGCGGGGCGCCGCACGCGCGGCGCGCCCCCGGATCAGCCTCAGCACCTCGCTCGGCTTCGGCGGGTGCAATGCCGCGCTGGTGCTCGAGGGCGCGCCGTGACGCGGGCGCCGGTCGTGCGCGGCCTCGGCGTGATCTCCGGATGGGGCCGGGGCACCGCTGCGCTGCCGGAGGACGCGCGTGCCGCGGCGGCGGGACGCCCGGTGCTGTCTCTCGGCCGTCTCGCGCGCGACGGCGACGAATGGCGGCGCACCACGCGCGAGGGGCTGATCGCCGTCGCCGCCGCGGAGGCGGCGCTCGACGACGCGGGTGCGGGCCCGGCGGCCATCGCGGGCGCGCGCACGGCGCTCGTCTACGTGACCGCGGCCGCCTACGGCGCATCCAACCGGCGCTTCATCGAGGGCCGAGGGGGCAGCATCCGCTTCGCGGAGACGGCTCCGGCCGTCGTGCCCGCCGAGGTGGCCATCGCGCTCGGCGTGTGCGGCCCCTACGCCATCCTCCTCGGCGGTCCGCCGACGACGCTCCGGGCCATCCACCATGCGGCCGTCCTCCTCGAGGAGGGCGCGTGCGACCGCGCCCTGGTCCTGGCCGTCGAGATCTTCGAGGAATGCGCCGACCTCTATGCCCGCGCCGATCGATTGAGCGGCCATCCCCTGGTCGAAGCGGCGGCCTGCCTCTGGCTCGAGCCCGGACGGGGCACGCTGCATCTCGAGCCCGGCACACCGCGCCGGCCCAATGTCGCCCTCCGCCGGAGACTCGGCGAGACCTTCTCCGTCGAGCCCCTCGCCGCACTGGATTATTGGCGTCGGAGCCCGACGCGAGGCACACTGGAGCTGGCCGCCCGCTGGCGCGGTCAATCCACCCGGTTGCTGTGGACGGAGGCAATGATGCCCTTCGCGGAGGCCGTGTGACTGAGAAGGAAGTCCTGGACGACCTCAAGACGATCATCGTCGAGCGGCTGCGCTTCGATCCGGCTCGCGCCGCGGAGATGACCCTCGACACCACGCTGCCCAAGGGCATCGACGGCTCGCTCGGGCTCGACTCCCTCGACTTCATCGAGCTGTCCGTGGGCATCGAGGAGCGCTTCGGTATCGTGATCGACGAGCGCGAAGATCTGAGCGACGAGTTCCTCTCCCTCCAGAGCCTGGCGCGCTTCGTCCTGTCCAAGTCCGCGCAGGGATGACCCGGGCCGCGTTGCCGCGCGTCGTCGTCAGCGGGCTCGGGGTCGTGAGCCCGTACGGCGCGGGCGTCAAGAGCCTGTGGACGGGCCTGTCCGCGGGCGCCTGCGCCATCCGTCCGGTCACCGTCATCGAGACGGAGGGGCTGCGCTCCCGCGTGGCCGCGGAGGTGCCCGCGGAGGCGCTCGACGGGCTCGGGGTCTCGCGCCGGCGCTCGAGGGCCGACCGGCTCGCGCTCGCGGCCGCAGCCGAGGCGCTGGCCGACGCGGGGCTCAAGGGACGAGACCGGCGCCCGGCGGCCTGCCTCGTCGGGGCGGTGGGCGGCGGCATGCACGAGGCGGAGGCGTGGTACTGGGATGAGGTGCGGAGTGGGCGGCCCGCGCCCGGGCGGCAGCGCGCCCTTCGCTCCGTCCTGCCGCGCGCGCATGCTGACGCGGTGGCGTTCCGTTTCGGGCTCGAGGGGCCTCGCGAGACGCTGGTGATGGCGTGTGCGTCCGGCGCCGCCTCGATCGCGCTCGGCGCGGACCTGATCCGCGACGGCGTGGTCGACGTGGCGCTGGCCGGCGGCGTCGACGCGCTCACACGCATCTGTTTCATGGGCTTCAATGCGCTCAAGCTGCTCGCCCCCGAGCCGTGCCGGCCCTTCGACCGCGACCGCCGCGGCATGTCGATCGGCGAGGGCGCCGCGTTCCTCGTCCTCGAGGACGCCGGGCGCTGTCGTGCGCGCGGGGGGCGCGCCCACGCCGAGCTCGCCAGCGCGGCGATGACGACGGACGCCCATCACGTCACCGCGCCGCACCCGGAAGGGG
>Ga0105249_10006552_pt1 | contig 10131 bp, 7 predicted proteins | sample KBSS44metaG_FD_81522 | JGI IMG/M metagenome (GOLD analysis project Ga0105249, IMG submission 81522) | Switchgrass rhizosphere microbial communities from Kellogg Biological Station, Michigan, USA - KBS S4-4 metaG | ecosystem: Host-associated > Plants > Roots > Rhizosphere > Soil | place...
CCTCGATTATTTCTTCCGCCATCGTTTCTACTCTTTCACTGAGCCCTGGATTTACTGGACCATGTTAGTGCTGGCAGAAGATTTTCTCTATTACTGGCTGCACCGGGTGGACCATTACTGCCGGTTGTTTTGGGCCATCCATGTTACCCACCACTCTTCCGATCATTTCAATTTTACCGTGGGGTTCAGGTCATCAGTTTTCCAACCGCTTTATCGCTTCATTTATTTTATTCCAATGGCATGGCTGGGTTTCCAGCCGCTTGACATTGTTTTCATTTACTCGGCCACCCAGATCTGGGGCATTTTTGTGCACACCGAATTCATTCATAAAATGGGCTGGCTGGAATATTTCCTGGTTACGCCGTCGCACCACCGCGTTCATCACGCATCCAATACGCGTTACCTCGATCGCAATATGGGGATGTTCCTGATTATTTGGGACAAGCTGTTCGGCACTTTCGAAAAGGAATCAGTGGAGGAGCCCGTGAAATACGGATTGACAACCAGGATTGAAAAAATGAACCCCCTCAATTTGATTTTTCATGAGTGGAAAAACATTCTGAAAGACCTCAAAAAGCCGGTGGGTTGGAGGAACAAATTACGGTACCTGTTTGGGGCACCCGGATGGAGCCACGACGGCAGCAGTTTAACCAGCCGGCAGATGCGGGCAAAGGAAGCCATGAAGCCAGCCCCCACCGTAGAAAAGCCCCAGGTGGAAACCATGCACGAAGAAGCCATAGCAGTCTGAGGCTCAGAAGTTTTCAACCTCCTTTCTACAACACTTTTTTTATGCCCTTCTTGCCCTAACTTTGCAGCGCAAATCCGAACCCTGACAACCCATTTCCACGGGACAGCGATCCATGCTTCCCACCCATACAATTCATACGTTAACAGCAATATCTGAACATGAGCTTATTCGATCAGCAAAGCAGGGAATTTATTTCTCGTCACATCGGACCCAATGAAAAAGATACACAGCGAATGCTGGATGTGATGGGCGAAAAGAGTTTAGACGAACTGATTCAGAAAACGGTACCCGCGGGCATACGAATGAAACATTCACTCAAGATCCCGGACTCCATTGGTGAAAATACCTACCTCGAGATGCTGAAGGGCATCAGTTTAAAGAACAAGTTATTCAAAAATTATATCGGCCAGGGTTACTACGACACCATCGTGCCCAGTGTGATTCTTCGAAACGTAATGGAGAATCCGGGATGGTATACCCAATACACGCCATACCAGGCTGAGATCTCCCAGGGCCGCCTGGAAAGTCTGTTGAATTTTCAAACCATGGTGAGCAATCTCACGGGTTTGCCTTTGGCCAATGCTTCCCTGCTCGATGAAGCAACTGCCGCCGCGGAAGCCATGACCATGTTCCTGAATTTCCTGAACCGCGATCACGATCATTTGACGAGACCTAAATTCTTTGTAGATCGCGCCATCTTCCCGCAAACAAAGGAAGTCCTGTACACGCGGGCGCTGCCGGTGGGAATTGAAATTATAGAAGGCGATTTCCAAACCGCTGCGGTAGACGAAACTTATTTTGGTGCGATCCTGCAATATCCGGATGCCGAAGGTGCGGTTGAAGATTACCGTGAGTTCATCGGGAAAGTACACCAGGCTGGGGCATTCGTTGCTATGGCAACCGATTTGCTCGCCCTTACACTATTGACCCCGCCCGCCGAATTGGGTGCAGATGTGGCCTGCGGTTCGGCACAACGATTTGGTGTACCATTGGGATTTGGTGGCCCCCACGCTGCTTTTTTTGCGGCCAATGATGATTTTAAAAGAAACATGCCCGGCAGGATCATCGGTGTCAGCATCGACGCACAGGGCAATCGCGCCCTGCGTATGGCATTGCAAACGCGGGAACAACATATTAAGCGGGAAAAAGCCACTTCAAATATCTGTACCGCCCAGGCGCTATTGGCCAACATGGCAGCGATGTATGCAGTATTTCATGGCCCAGACGGACTGCGTGCAATCGCAACCCGTGTAGCGCTTTGTGCTCAATCGCTGGCGGAGGCCATCGCGCAATTGCCATCTGGTGCCGGAATAAAAATTCTACACGATCAATTCTTTGATACCATTTGTCTGCAGGTGACCGACGCTGCTGCAGTTCGAAAAGCGGCTGAAACTGCGGGTATTAATTTCCGTTACCTGGGCGACAACCGAATTGGTATCTCGCTGGATGAAACCACAACATGGCATGATGTGCAGGCCATTTGGAAATTGCTTTCGGGCATCTCCAATGCAGGCACGCAGCCTATCAGGGAAGTGGGCGCCACGGCCATTCCAGCTGCATTAAAAAGAGAAAGCGCATTCCTTACCCACCCCGTTTTTAATACGCATCGAAGCGAAAGTCAAATGATGCGTTACCTGAAAATGTTGGAGAACAAAGACCTTTCGCTGAATACATCTATGATATCACTTGGTAGCTGTACCATGAAATTGAATGCGGCCACCGAAATGATTCCCCTTAGTTGGGCGCACTGGAGTAAAATGCACCCCTTCGCACCCGCTGATCAGACGGCGGGATACCGGGAAATCGTGGAGCAATTGTCGGCTTACCTCTGTGAAATCACGGCGTTCGACGCGTGCAGCCTGCAGCCCAACAGTGGAGCCCAGGGTGAATACGCAGGATTGCTTACGATTCGTGCTTTTCACAAATCACGCGGCGAGGAAAACAGGAAGGTGATGTTGATACCCGTGAGTGCACATGGCACCAATCCCGCATCAGCTGTGATGGCCGGCATGCAGGTGGTGGTGGTGAAAGCCCTGGAAAATGGTTATGTAGATATGATTGACCTGAAAGCAAAGGCTGCACAACACGCAGCCAACCTGGCTGGCATCATGATCACTTATCCAAGCACCTACGGTGTGTATGAAGAAACCATTAAAGAAATCACAGATATTGTTCACCAGCATGGCGGCCAGGTTTACATGGACGGTGCAAATATGAACGCACAGGTTGGACTTACCGCCCCCGGATTAATCGGCGCCGATGTTTGCCATCTCAACCTGCACAAAACTTTCGCCATTCCACATGGCGGCGGTGGACCTGGCATGGGCCCCATCTGTGTTAAGAAACACCTTGCTCCATTTCTGCCCGGTCATCCCGCAATCCGCGATAACGCAGCCGGTTCACTAAAAGAAACAGCGGTGAGCGCTGCACCTTATGGTTCAGCTTCTATTTTGCTGATCAGTTATGCATATATCAGATTGTTGGGTGCGGAAGGCGCAAAAATGGCAACCGAATATGCAATTCTAAATGCGAATTATATGCGCGCCAGGCTGCAGGGAGCATACGATATTTTGTTCCTTGGAACACATGGAACCTGTGCGCACGAATTCATCGTTGACCTGCGTCCGTTTAAAAAATCGGCCGACGTGGAAGCTGAAGATGTAGCGAAAAGATTGATGGATTATGGTTTCCACGCGCCCACCTTAAGCTTTCCCGTGCCCGGAACCATTATGATTGAGCCCACCGAAAGCGAAGACAAAGGCGAACTGGACAGGTTCTGTGAAGCCATGCTGAGCATTCGCGAAGAAATTCGCGCAATTGAAAATGGAAAATCAGACCGAAAAGACAATCCGCTTAAAAATGCGCCACATACCCAGTGGGCGGTAATAAGTTCAGATTGGTCGAAACCCTATAGTCGTGAAGAAGCCGCTTTCCCCCTCGCCTATGTGAAGGAAAACAAATTCTGGCCCAGCGTAGCAAGGGTGAACAATACACACGGAGACAGAAACCTTGTATGCACCTGCGAACCGGTTAGCGCCTATGCGGAAGCGGAAGCGTAATTAGTTTGTGGTTCGTTGTTTGTGGTTTGTAGTTAAAGGCAGACCACGAACAACAAACCACAAACAACAAACTAAAATAGATGGCATTTGTTGACTACTATCGTGTGCTGGGCGTAAGTAAAAACGCAACAACTGAAGAAATAAAAAAGGCCTACCGGAAATTGGCGCGACAGTACCATCCCGACCTGAATCCCAACGACAAGTCGGCGCATACCAAATTTCAACAAATCAATGAAGCGAACGAAGTACTGAGCGATGCTGAGAATCGAAAAAAATATGACCAGTATGGCAAAGACTGGCAGCACGCAGAGCAATTTGAAAAAGCTGGCAAAGCATCGGCAGGCTCCCGCGAGTGGCAGGGCGATCCCTTCGCAGGCACACATATGAACGAGGAGGGTTTCAGCGATTTCTTTGAGTCGCTGTTTGGACGTGCAGGTGGACGTTCCGGAAAAAATGTGAAGTTCAGGGGAGAAGATTACAACGCAGAGTTACACATGAATTTGGAAGATGCCTACACCACACATCAACAAACACTCACGGTAAACGGAAAAAATATTCGGATAACGATTCCCGCCGGCGTTGAAAATGGGCAGATCATAAGATTGAAGGGACATGGCGGTCCGGGTGTGAATGGCGGACACAATGGCGACTTGTACATTAGCTTCGCGATTGCTGATCATCCCCGTTTTAAAAGAATGGGCGACGATTTGTATATGACTGTTGAATTGGATTTGTATACCGCCGTATTGGGTGGAGAAATCGTGCTGGATACCATGGGCGGCAAAATAAAATTGAAAATCCAGCCGGAAACACAAAATGGTCTGAAGACAAGATTAAAAGGCAAAGGATTTCCGGTTTATAAAAAAGAGGGCGAAGCCGGTGATTTGTTTGTTACCTATAGCATTAAAATTCCCACCCAACTGAATGAAAAGCAAAAGGAATTATTCAGGGAATTGGCAAAACTTTCATCCTAAAAAATGATTCCATGGAAAAAGAAGAACTCATGGACGCGCAGGAATTTTGCAGGCATTACCAGGTGGAATATTCATTCATTGCTGCACTGCACGAATCAGGATTGATCGAAATCACAACCGTCGAAGAAAAGGGATTCATTCCCGAATCGCAAGTACCCGAGCTGGAAAAGTTATCCCGTTTACATTACGACCTTCACATCAATGTAGAAGGAATAGAAGCAATTTCCCACCTGCTTCAAAAAAATAAGGGGCTGCAATCCAGACTGGCCCAATTGGAAGAAAGGCTGCGCATTTACGAATCCTGGGTGCGAGGTTAGACCTTGAAAACCCATGACTTGCGACTGGTTTTGCGCAAAATTTTTCACTTACCGTTAACAAACCCTGGGCTTTTGCGTCCGTCTACCTAATAGATTGGTTGAATATGACTAAACTATTAAACATGAAAACGCGTCGCATTGTACTCTTTGCACTGTTGACCACACTCGTTTGGGGAGGATTATCGAACGATGTGAAGGCACAACAGGTATCCGTAAACTTTTCACTATTCTATAATGAGCTTGGCCACTACGGCAGGTGGGTAAACAATCCCCACTACGGCCAGGTTTGGGTTTACTCAGAACCCGGCTTCCGACCCTATTACTCTGCCGGTCACTGGGACTATACGGATTACGGATGGTCCTGGGTTTCGAACTATGATTGGGGTTGGGCACCATTCCACTACGGTCGTTGGGAAGAAGATCCCTACTATGGCTGGATGTGGATTCCCGGATATGACTGGGCACCTGCCTGGGTAAGCTGGAGTGAATATGATGGCTACTATGGTTGGGCGCCGATGGGCTATGGCGTAAATGTCAATGTTAATTTCGGAGCCATTCCCTATAACCGTTGGGTATTTGTACCCCGACAAAGGATTTGTGAATACAACGTATATAACTACTACGTGCAACCGAAGAACCAGTACTTCAGGAATGCCGTCATCATCAACAACTATAACAATTACAATGGCGGAAATCGTTATTGGGCTGGTCCGCGCAGAAACGAAGTAGAGCGGTACACGCAGCGGCCCATTCAGTCGAGAACGCCGCAATGGGGTCGTGGAAATGTTGGCGCAAGGAACGATGACCATGGTTGGACAAATCGCGACAATCGTCAAAACGACAGAGACCGTGCAGGCGTAGGCGACAGGAATCAAAATAATAACGATTGGAACAACAGGTCACAATCAAATCCCCGCCAGAACGATGGTGATCGCAGAGGCTTTGATCGCAATCAGCAACACAATGATTGGAACAACAGAAACCAGTCCATTCCCCGCCAAAACCAGGGTGAGTACCCCAGGAATAACAATGCCAATAACAATGGCAATAACGGGAACGGAAACGGAAACGGCAGAAATAACAATCGCCCCTTACCTGTTCAACAGGAGCGGCAGTGGGATAATCGCCCCGGTCGCCCGGATCAGAATATAACGCGCGGCAATTATCCGCAGCAACAAAACCCTTCCCGGAATTACGGTCAGTCGGGAAACAACAACCCGCGTCCCGTAATGCCCAACCGGCAGCCTGTGATAGGTTCGAATTCGGCACCCAGGGCGTTTGGAAACCACAACAATGGGGTGATGCGGACTTCGCCCGGCAACAGCCAGGGAGGACATGATATCAGAGGTAACGGCAATGGCAGACAAAAATAGACGGTTCAATTAATATGAAAGGGCCAGCGAAAGCCGGCCCTTTTTATTTTAGCTGAAATTTATCGCCGGCCGTGAAAATGGTCAACTCAATTTTCTTCGCTTTTAACTGGTCTGCCTTTGTTGTTTGTATTGGCTGCGGGGCAGAAAATAGCAACACCTGGCTCTCTCCCACTACATTTACCTGCTTGTGATGAATGATGATAGCCGTGCTTTCGTCAATTCCGATTCCCAAAAATCCCGGATAATCGTGCAGCGCAGAAATTAAGCGGTTATACCTGCTTCTTACCACAAAGTGTTGATCTATGATGACATGTTCAACCAGCCCGAGTCCTTCTTTTATTTCAATATTCTTTGCCAGTAATTTCCCAATTGTTTCGTGGTAAACCGTGTCGCTGAGTTGGTTGCCGGTAATCATTTGTTTGCTCATCACCGCCGCGCCCGCACTGGTGCCTGCAACCGTTGCACCGCGATTGAAGGCGGCATGAATGGCCTGGTAGATGGGCCCCTTTCCCACGATTTTCATAAACCGGCTTTGGTCGCCGCCAGTAATAAATATCAGCCGGGCATTTTTTACAGAATCGAGCATGGCCGGATCGTGTTCCGTGGCGGCGGTGAAATTTAAATAGGCGATGGTGTTTTTGCAGGCTTTCTCAAGATCCGATTTGATATAGAAATAAGAAGAATCGGGCTCAGCACTCGACATCGGCAATATGGCTATGTGATCGCCCGAATGCAGTCCAGCTGTTTGAATCAATTTTTTTACCAGTTCATCTGTCCGGTCACCACCACCGATGATAAATAAATTCCCCTGTGCACTTGTTGTTTGGGCAACCGGGTGCATGTTGAGTAGGGCGAGAAAGGGTAAAAAGAAAAATAATCGCATTCGAAATACGCGCATATTGAAATTGTTTTGATGCAATGAAAATAGTATTTTTTGATGCAGCGAAAGATATAGTTTGCCGACAAACAATACTGGTTTAGCTTCGGGTGGAATTAGTATTGAACTCTCCGAATGATTAAGCAAAGCAGGACCTCCCTCATTCCCATACTCGGCGTATTGTCGGCGATCGGACCTTTTTCGATAGATATGTACCTACCTGCTTTTCCTGAAATTGCGAGTCATATGAACACCACTGTGGCCCGCGTGTCATTATCACTTTCAAGTTTTTTCATCGGCATTTCTGCAGGACAGTTATTATATGGTCCCCTGCTGGATCGTTTCGGAAGAAAAAAGCCATTGTATGTTGGCCTCGCAGTTTATCTCGTTGCATCGGTGGGATGCGCGCTTGCACGTTCTGTTGAAGCCCTGATTGGCTGGCGCCTGTTGCAGGCCCTCGGAGGTTGCGTGGGCATGGTTGCCTCGCGTGCCATGGTGCGCGATTTGTTCGACGTAAAAGACAATGCGATAGTATTTTCCCTGCTCATGTTAGTAGTAGGCGTTTCTCCCATCATTGCACCTACGCTTGGCGGTTACCTGACGGCATCTATGGGCTGGCGCGCCGTATTTGTTGCACTGATCATTATGGCGGTCTGCATTCTTGCTGCCATACATTTTTTGCTACGGGAAACACGCGCGCCCGATCCTGATTTCTCATTGCAGCCCATTCCAATATTAAAGAGTTTCAGAGGCGTCATGCGCGAACCGCAATTCACCACTTATATGCTCACAGGTTCCTTCGCGTCTGCCGGACTCTATGCCTATATCGCCGGTTCGCCCGCCGTATTTATGGAACTGCATCATGTCACGGAAAGACAATACGGTTGGATTTTCGCACTCGTCGCGATGGGATTAATTGGATCCAGTCAATTGAACAGTGTTTTACTTCGGTCCTATAAAAGTGAACAGATCATCAGGATGGCTTTGATTTGTCAGTCAATAACAGGAGTATTGCTGTTTACCGGTGTGCTGCTGGGTGCAATAGAGTTGTTCAGCACCATCTTTTTCATATTTATTTTTCTGTGTTGCCAGGGATTTATTTTCCCGAATTCATCGGCGCTTTCACTTGCCCCATTCAACAAGAATGCGGGAAGCGCATCGGCATTGCTGGGCGCATTTCAAATGGCCATCGGTGCCGGTACTTCGGCACTGGTGAGTTATTTAAATAATCATACGGCATTGCCCATGAGTGGCGTGATGGCCTGTTGCTCAATTACCAGCTTCTGTATATTGGCGCTTGGAAAGAAATTCCTGATCTATCGGCCAACCAGCCAGATCGTGGAGGAGCAGAGCGCAGAGATGATCAGTACCTCGTAATAGACTGTTCAGACTACCCAAACCCGTCTTGCCTTACCCCTTTCCGGGTATAAATAATAATGTGCAAAACTTAATACCTAATTAACAGGTCTTTATCAAAATATAGCATGTAAATTGTTGCATTGTTTTAATCTTACCACTACGACTATGCACATTCAATTTACGAGAAACATCCAGTTCACAAAATTGCTGAAAGCAGACGGACGCCTGAAGGAATTTAATTTCAGAAAAATCAATGGAATTAAAGAAGGCATTTTCACCGTTGACGTGAGCGACGACCGCGGAAACAGGATTCTGTTCAGGGTACAAAAAGAAGATGGCGGTTGGAAAATTGTTCAGCAAAGATTGCCGCAATGGGTGTGGGAAAATGAAAACAATTTTCATGATTGCATCGAACAGGAATTGCAGCATGAAAACATGTGAACACACTAAGATTCGAACTAATCTCAATTAAGATATATTGGCCCGCATTGTTGCGGGCTTTTTCTTGCCATTTACCCAGGAACCAGATTCCACGATTTTCTTATCTTCCCGGCAAGTTCAACCAACCATGAAGAAAATCCTGAAATTCCTCGGCATCATTTTGCTGCTGCTTGTCGCCATCGTTCTGATCAATACTTTTCGTTTCAGTCATCCTCTTCCAAAAAAAACAGCGCTTAGCCAGCCGCCTATTGATGATTCCGCAATAGCGCACATGCAGGAAGCGATCAGGATTCCAACAATTTCTTATGCAGATACCATCGCCATCGATACCGCCGCTTACCTGCGATTCCGGCAATTTCTCGAAACTGCATATCCACTGGTCCACCAAAAACTAAACCGGCAAATTTTTGAGCATTTCAGTTATCTCTTCACATGGAAAGGCACCAACCCTGCTCTGAAACCTTACGTGCTGATGGCGCATACCGACGTGGTACCGGTTGAGGCGAGTACCATGAATAAATGGACGCATGCGCCCTTTGGCGGCGAACTGGCCGATGAGCAGATTTGGGGACGTGGCGCCGCCGATGACAAAGGCAGCGCGATTACCATCCTGGAAGCGGTAGAAGGATTGCTGCGAAAGAATTTTACACCGGAGCGTACCATCTATCTCAGCTTTGGGCACGACGAAGAAATCATTGGCGGAAAAGGCGCCAGGTCCATTGTAAAATGGTTTAAAGAAAATAATATTCGTCCCGAAATGGTATTGGATGAAGGCGGAGAAATTACGCTGGAGCAGTTCCCGGGATTAAAACGACCCATCGCCGCCATCGGTGTTGCGGAGAAAGGATATTTGTCATTCGAGCTGAGTGTGGAAAAAACCGGCGGACATAGCTCTATGCCCGAAAATGAAACAGCCATCGATATCCTGACAAAAGCACTTGTTAAGCTGCGGGAAAAGCAAATGCCCTATCATGTCACAACAC
>Ga0105249_10006553_pt1 | contig 10131 bp, 6 predicted proteins | sample KBSS44metaG_FD_81522 | JGI IMG/M metagenome (GOLD analysis project Ga0105249, IMG submission 81522) | Switchgrass rhizosphere microbial communities from Kellogg Biological Station, Michigan, USA - KBS S4-4 metaG | ecosystem: Host-associated > Plants > Roots > Rhizosphere > Soil | place...
ATCAATAGTCTCGCAGAAACCATCGACAATGATCCGATGGTCCGCGGACGGCTCAAGGTTCTGTTTCTCCCCGACTACTCTGTTTCAATGGCAGAGAGGCTGATTCCGGCAGCTGATGTCTCCAATCAGATTTCCACAGCCGGCTACGAAGCCAGCGGCACCAGCAACATGAAATTCATGATGAATGGCGCGTTGACCATTGGCACACGTGATGGCGCGACGATCGAGATGGCAGAAGAAGCTGGCGAAGAAAATTTCTTTCTGTTCGGCCTGACGGCGGAACAGGTGGCAGGTAGCCGCGGCTGGTACAAGCCGCAATGGCATTATGACAATGACCCGGAGACCCGCGCAGCATTGGACCTTATTTTCTCCAATTATTTCAACCGCCATGAGCCAGGAATCTTTGCGCCACTGCGCGAGGCGCTTCTGACCCAAGGCGACTACTATATGCACCTGGCGGATCTTAAGTCCTATCTACATGCAGACCAGCAGCTATGTGAACTGTACGCTGACCCGGCAGAATGGTCTCGCAAGGCAATCTTAAACGTGGCTACCTCCGGAAAATTCTCAAGTGATCGAACAATTGCCGAATATGCGACTGACATCTGGAATGCAAAGGCGTGCCCTGTTTCCTAGCGGCCAACTGTGAAAGGCACGATACAGAGACATGCCAATCTCTCCACTTGCGGGCAAACCGGCTCCAAAAGAGCTGTTGGTGGATCCGAGCCGACTTGAACATGAATATTACGAGCGCCGTCCCGATTTAGAAGATCGGAACCAGCTGGTAAGCTTTGGCACAAGCGGGCATCGAGGATCGCCGCTACAAGGGACATTCACCGAAGCGCATATCCTGGCCATCACGCAGGCCATTTGCGATTACCGGAGCAGTCAGGGTTACGATGGCCCACTTTACATGGGCAAGGACACGCATGCGGTGTCCGCGCCAGCCGAGCGCACCGCGCTCGAGGTACTGGCCGCCAATAAAGTGGAGACGATCGTCCAGAAAGATGACGGCTTTACGCCGACGCCAGTGATCTCACGAGCCATTCTGGTTTACAACCGCAACCGTAAAGAGCATTTCGCCGACGGCATTGTCGTCACGCCTTCGCATAACCCGCCAGCTGACGGAGGCTTCAAGTATAACCCGCCTAATGGCGGACCAGCTGATACGGACGTAACGCGATGGGTTGAACACCGCGCTAATGAGCTGTTACGCGACGTGACGAGTATAAAACGCATACCGTTTCCCGCAGCGATGAAGGCTGACACAACGCACCAGGAAGATTTCGTGATGCCCTACGTCGAAGATCTCAGAAACATCATCGATATGGAAGCAATCCGTGGCGCTGGTCTCAGGTTAGGCGTGGACCCACTCGGCGGAGCTGCCGAGCCGTACTGGGAGCCAATCAATTCCGTCTATCACTTAGACATCAAGGTCGCGAACCCAACAATCGATCCGACTTTCTCGTTCATGACGGTCGATCATGACGGTCAAATACGCATGGACCCGTCAAGTCCGTATGCGATGGCGCGCCTCGTTGATCTCAAGAATCATTATGATATCGCCTTCGCCAACGATCCGGACTCCGACCGGCACGGCATCGTTACGCCTTCCTCCGGGCTAATGAATCCGAATCACTACCTGGCTGTCGCCATTCGCTATCTGTTGACACATCGGCCTGACTGGCCGGCTCACGTCGCAGTCGGTAAGACTTTGGTCAGCAGCAGCATGATTGATCGTGTGGTCCATCAGCTAGGGCGCTCCCTTTGTGAAGTGCCCGTAGGCTTCAAGTGGTTCGTGACGGGGTTATTCGATGGTTCCCTTTGTTTTGGTGGCGAAGAAAGCGCTGGGGCAAGCTTTCTCAGAAAGGACGGCACTGTCTGGACCACCGACAAGGACGGTCCAATCATGGGCTTGCTCGCAGCAGAGATTACCGCGCGGATGGGTAAGAACCCGGGCGAGCTATATCAAGAACTAACAAATGAGTTTGGTACGCCATTCTACACGCGTATCGATGCACCAGCGACGCCAGATCAGAAGGCGCAGCTGCAAAAATTGTCGCCCGACGCGATTGCGAATGATTCGCTGGCTGGCGAGCCGATCACAGCAAAACTGACTTCAGCTCCAGGCAATGGCGCCCCGATCGGCGGTCTCAAGGTTGTTACCGAAAGTGGCTGGTTCGCAGCCCGGCCTTCCGGCACGGAGAACATTTACAAGATCTATGCGGAGAGTTTTAAGGATCAAAGGCACCTGGCCGCGATCGTAGAAGAAGCTCAGGAAATTGTGGACGACGCGCTATCGTCTGCTTCAGTTCTTCAGGAATCGGAGGTAGGCTGATGAGCAACGACGGCCGTGCGAATGTGCCTCCGTTCCCATCACCGTATCGCGCCTCTGGCTTGCTTCTGCACGTTACATCCTTGCCTTCGCCCTATGGCATTGGCGACGTGGGGCCAGCAGCGATGGCGTGGATCGATCGACTTTACGAAGCAGGACAGAGCTGGTGGCAAGCGTTGCCTTTGGGTCCGACGGGCTATGGCAACTCTCCTTATCAAGCCTTGTCATCCTTTGCCGGAAACGGTCTTCTCATCAGCCCGGAGTGGCTTATCGAGGACGGCTTGTTAGACCCGAGTGACTCCGCTGCACCATCGTTTTCTCGATCCGCCGTCGATTACAACGCGATTTTCCAGTTCAAGTATCGATTGCTCGAGAAAGCCTGGACCAACTTTACTAAGGCCAGGTCTGCTGAGTTACAAATTGCTTTCGACAAATTCTGCCAAGAGCAGGCGCACTGGTTAGAAGATTACGCGCTTTTTCGAGCCCTGAAAATCCGTTACAAGGGCACTTATTACCTCGAGTGGCCAAAAGATTTGGTGCAGCGGGCAGCGACGGCTTTGGTGGCGGCCCGGCGTGAGCTCACGAATCAAGTCGATCAAGTTCGCTTTGCTCAATTCCTGTTGTTTCGTCAAGGGGCGCGGCTTGAAAAACATGCCAGAGCTAAAGGCGTGCGCCTGATTGGCGATCTCCCTTTTTTTGTTTCTCCGGACTCGAGTGACGTTTGGGCCAACCCGGAGTTATTTTTGCTGGACGACCAACGCAGGCCACGCTTCGTGGCCGGCGTACCCCCTGATTATTTCAGCTCACAGGGGCAACTCTGGGGCAACCCGGTCTACAACTGGGACGCGCTGCGGCAAACCGGCTATCGTTGGTGTATCGATCGTTTGCACGCTCTGCTTGCGCACGTGGACGTGATTCGTCTCGATCACTTCCGGGCGTTCGCGGCGGCATGGCATATTCCAGCGGGAGCACCCACGGCCCAATCCGGCCAGTGGGTGCCAGGTCCAGGTGCTGATTTCTTCAACGCGGTGATGAAAGAGTTAGGTGGACTACCGTTCATTGCCGAAGATCTGGGGTTAATCACCCCTGACGTCAATGCGCTCCGCGACCAGTTTCAGATACCTGGGACGCGTGTCCTGCAATTTGCCTTCGACGGCAGCGCAACTAATCCGTACCTCCCTAACAACTATCCTTCGAATACGGTCGTATACACCGGCACGCATGACAATCCGACAACTCGTGAATGGTACGAAGACTTGCCAGCCAATCAGCGGCAGAATCTGTGGCGTTACCTCAACTTACCCGAGAGTGATAGCCGCGAGGTTGCCTGGAATTTAATGCGTCTGGGGTGGTCGTCTCCGGCTGCGCTTGCCATCGCTCCGTTGCAAGATCTTCTCAATCTCGGGGCCGACGGTCGAATGAATATTCCCGGTCGCGCGGTAGGCAACTGGGGCTGGCGCAGCACCGACGAGTTGCTGTCGGCCGCTGATTTTCATGCGCTGCAAGATCTGACAAGCAGTGCGAACCGGCTGCCTGTGGTTCAAAAGCCAGCGATCGAGATGGCGGAGGCTGTGTTATGACTTCCAACTCAGTTATTTCTCAAATTCCTCACGAGGTAATAAAATGAAGGCAACCCAACTACTCCATAACCTGGGTCAAAGTCTGTGGCTCGACAACATCACACGGGAGCTGATTGATAGCGGTACACTTAAGCGCTACATCGACGAGCTTTCCGTGACAGGGCTCACTTCGAACCCAACGATCTTCGACCACGCAATTAAAAACAGCAGTTCGTACGACGCGGCGATCCGCAAAAAGCTTGATGAGGGTAAGTCCGGAGAAGAGCTGTTCTTCGAGCTGGCTCTTGAGGATCTCACGCGGGCCGCCGATCTGTTTCGACCCACCTTTGACCGGACTAACGGTGTCGATGGATGGGTGTCATTGGAGGTATCGCCTCTGCTGGCGCACGACACGGCCAGCACCCTCGCCGCGGCTAAGAGTTTACACGCTCGGGCCGGGCGCCCAAACCTGCTAATCAAGATTCCTGGAACCAAAGAGGGCCTGCCCGCAATAGAAGAGTCGATCTTCGCAGGCGTGCCTATTAACGTCACGTTACTGTTTTCACGCGAACATTACCTCGCGGCGGCTGAGGCTTTTTTGCGCGGGATCGAGCGACGAATCGATGCCGGGCTCCAAGCCGACATCGGGTCCGTGGCCTCGGTTTTCGTCAGCCGTTGGGATGCCGCAGTTGCAGATAAGGTGCCAGCCGCGCTGAAGAACAGGCTCGGTATTGCAGTGGCAAAGCGTACTTACAAGGCCTACCGCGAGCTGCTCGGCTCACCTCGTTGGGAGCGGATCTACAACGCCGGAGCCCGTCCCCAGCGCTTGTTATGGGCGAGCACAGGAACCAAAGATCCCGAGGCCCCTGATGTACTGTATATCAAGGCGCTTGCTGCGCCTTTTACAGTAAACACCATGCCCGAAGGAACTTTGAAAGCGCTCGCGGATCATGGAGATATTAGCGAGATCATGTCCGCCGATGGCGGGGATTGCGAAGCAGTGCTGGACCAATTCGCGGCGGCTGGCATCGACATTGATGAGTTGGGCGCAAAGCTCCAGGATGACGGAGCCAAATCGTTCGTTAGTTCCTGGAACGATCTGATGGAGGTTATCGCTTCCAAGAGCGCAAGCCTGGCAAAGACTGGATGAATATGAATGTCCTGGTTGTCGATATTGGCGGAACACACGTGAAGATTCTGGCTACAGGACAAAAGCAATTTCGGGAATTTTCGTCGGGCCCCAAGCTAACCGCCAAACAGATGGTTGCAGGCGTTAGGAGGCTCGCGAAAGATTGGAAATATGGCGCGGCGTCGATCGGGTATCCCGGGGTTGTCATCAGAAATCGGGCCGTTGCGGATCCGTATAATTTGGGAAAAGGATGGGCCGGGTTCGACTTTGAAGCCGCGTTCAAGTGTCCGGTCAAGGTAATCAACGATGCCGCCATGCAAGCTTTGGGAAGCTACAAGCATGGCAAGATGCTCTTCCTGGGACTAGGAACTGGTTTAGGTTCCGCCATGGTGGTGGATGGCATCGTGGAACCGATGGAGCTCGGCCACCTCCCGTATCGGAAGCGCACCTTTGAAGACTATCTTGGGGTCGCTGGACGCAAGCGCCTCGGACAGAAGAAATGGGAGCAGGCGGTCAGAGACGTTATAGCCCGTCTGACCGCCGCGCTCGAACCTGAGGATGTGGTCCTGGGAGGGGGAAACGTCAATAACCTGACAAGGTTACCGCCAAGTTGTAGGATCGGCGACAACGCCAACGCATTCGTGGGAGGATTTCGCCTTTGGCAGAAAACCAAGCGACACAATCGCTCAACATCCCGAAGGAATCGTCTTGATCGGCACAAGCAAACCTAGAGTACCCCTCGTGCACACAAACTTCCAGTCGGCGCGGGCGGCGATCACGCCGAGATCACGCGGGTTTTCGAGATGTTGAGTCCTTTTTTTGAAATTTCCGTCTTGGAATGCTTGAGAAAGAGAAAGAAAATCAAAACATCGATGGCGAAAACCGTTAGCCGCATTCTGATCGTAATGGTCATAGTGTGCTGCTGGGCGGCTGTGGCGCGTTCTCAAGATGTTACCGAAGCGCCCGCCGGTACGCGTTCCTTGGGACCGTTGCCCTTCCAGTTGGTCCTGCCTCGCGAGCACCTGTTCGGTGAATGGTTAGGGACGCGCACCTGGCTGGAGGACCACGGCATCACTCCGACCTTGACGTTCGTCACCGACTCGCTCGGTAACCCGACGGGTGGCAGCGAACAGGGCTTCACAACGGCGAACAATGTGGGGCTCGATCTGAATTTCGATTTGGAAAAACTGGGCGTTGTCGAAGGCGGCTCGTTTCTGCTCTCAATGTCGTACCGTTTCGGCGGCAGCTTGTCAGCGAACTATATTCACAATGTTTTTACGGTTCAGCAGGTCTTTGGCGGCGAAACGTTTCATCTGATCAACATAGCCTATCTTCAGAAACTATTTGATGATCGCGTTGAACTCCGACTCGGCCGCATCGCTACAGGCGACGACTTCCTGGTTTCGCCGTACAACTATGTCTTCGTACAAAATGGCTTCGACGGAAATCCGGTAAGCATTTTCTTCAACTCCCCCGGTATGACCGCCTATCCCAATGACACCTGGGGAGCTCTTGTCAAAGTAAGGCCGACCGCGAGGACCTACATCATGGGTGGCGTCTATAACGGTGACCCATCCATTCGCAGCAACGATCATAACGGCGCGGATTTTTCGATGGATGGACCGCTGTTCGCAATTGGTGAGGTTGCGTATCAACCCAACAGCTTGCCGGGTGATCGAGGCCTGCTCGGCAATTACAAGGCCGGTTTTTGGTACGACAACAGTCTATACACCGCCTTTAGTACCGGCGCAGTGAACCGCGGCAACTGGGGCTTTTATGGCATGTTCGACCAAGTTCTCGTTAGGTTCGGCGAGCCAGCCAGCCACCGCGGCTTCGGAGTCGCTGGCTCTTTCTTAGCGTCGCCCGACCAATCCATCAGCCAGATGCCCTATTTTTTTACCGCCGCTCTCGTTACGCGTGGCATTTTCCCATCGCGTCCGCGAGATATAATCGGTTTGGGCGTCGTCTACGGCGATTTTACCAATGACCTGCAGGGTTTTCAGCGGCGGGCGCAACAAGTGGATCCAACTGTTGGAGTCCAGTCATACGAGACCGTGCTGGAGTTGACTTACCGCCTGGCTTTGCTCAAGAGTGCGCTCTACGTGCAGCCCGACCTGCAGTATGTTTTCCGGCCGGGAGGTACCGGCCGGATTCCTGACGCCCTCGTGCTCGGTGCTCAAGTCGCGGTTAATTTCTGAACTATTATGGCCGCCAGCAGTCTTTTTCCCGTCTACCAAGATTCTCTGAAATTTAGATAGTCAACAGCTTGAGAACAATGGAAAGGAGAAGAATTCGGAATGGATAATGCCGTTTCTCCCGCGACGCTCCACGCCAGGCGACATGGTTCTGCTTATGTAATCGCGCTTTCCTGCGTGGCCGCGATTGGTGGCTTTCTTTTCGGTTTCGACAGCGGCGTCATTAACGGGGCCGTCGACGCCCTGGCAAAGGCATTCGGTACGCAGGCAGTAGGCACCGGTTTCGCCGTGGCTTCGGTCTTGCTTGGCTGTGCCATAGGTGCATTCGGCGCAGGCAGGCTTGCCGACGATCTCGGTCGGCGCCCGACCATGCTCTTGAACGCAATCCTCTTCCTACTAAGCGCCGTCGCGACAGGAGCTGCTAACTCGGCTGGAGTTTTCATCGCGGCAAGGATTGCTGGTGGCATAGCGATCGGCGCTGCCAGCGTATTGGCACCGATGTACATCGCCGAAGTCGCTCCCCCGCACATACGTGGCCGTCTGGCCTCACTACAGCAGATGGCGATTGTGACTGGACTGTTCTGCGCCTTTCTGAGTAATGATATCCTGGCCAGGTTTGCTGGTGGAGCTAGTGCGATATTCTGGGCTGGGGCGCCGACCTGGCGCTGGATGTTTTGGATGGAAGCGGTGCCGGCAGCAGCGTTTCTGTTAGGTATTATGCTAATCCCTGAGTCGCCGCGCTACCTTATTTTCCGTGGCCAGCGTGATCGAGCACGTGAAATCTTCGCCCGTATTGGCGGTGATGCCGAGAAACTGGTTCGGCAGGTCGAGGAAAGCCTGAAGGGGGAGCATCGCCCACGTTTGTCGGATCTTATCATTCCAGGCACGAGACGTATCGCCCCAGTGCTTTGGGTGGGAATGGGTTTAGCCGTCTTCCAGCAATTCGTCGGTATCAACATCATCTTTTATTATGGCGAGATCCTGTGGAAAGCAGCAGGGGCAACGGAACAATGGGCCCTGCGCATTAACGTACTCACCGGCTTGGTTAACATACTGGCAACGATCCCAGCCATCCTCCTCATTGACCGTATCGGCCGTAAACCGTTGTTGTTGATCGGATCGGTTGGGATGACTTTGACCCTCGGCGCCATGACAGTTGTATTTAACACAGCCAGCGTGGGTCCTGACGGGAAACCGTTGCTCAGTCATATCGCGGCGGTGTGGGGACTGACTGCTGCCAACCTGTACATTGTTGCCTTTGCCATGTCGTGGGGACCAGTGATGTGGGTGCTGCTAGGCGAGATGTTTCCCAATGAAATGCGGGGAGCTGCTCTTGCCATTTCCGGTGCCACTAATTGGATCGCCAACTTCACGGTCACCGTAACTTTCCTGCCCCTGTTGGGCGCAGTCGGTCTGGCGGGTGCGTACGCGTTTTATGCCATAGCCGCAGCAATCTCGCTGCCATTTGTGTGGGCTGCTGTGCGTGAGACAAAAGGCAAGACCCTGGAACAAATGAAGGACACAACGAATCTAAATCAGGCTTTGGACTCTATAAGGCAAATGGAGGTCTAACAATTCACCATCAGAACAGAGCGAAAGGAATCTAACAATGGATCCACAAACACAACTATGTACTGAGCGTCCCGCGTGGAAGGCCCTGGTCGCTAATCATCAGAAAATTCGGGACCTGCATCTGCGAAAACTTTTTGCGGATGATCCGACCCGCGGTAAGCGCATGACCGCTGAAGCAGTAGGTTTATTTTTCGACTACTCGAAGAATCGCGTCACTGATGAGACTTTGAAGCTTCTTTTGCAACTCGCCAATGAGTCGGGACTGCGCGCGCGGATCGACGCCATGTTTCGGGGCGACAAGATCAACATCACCGAAAACCGCGCTGTTCTGCATGTAGCTTTGCGAGCACCGGAAGGAGAATCGATCGTTGTTGATGGCGAGAACGTCGTGCCCCAAGTCCACGCCGTTTTAGACAAGATGGCCGACTTTTCCAACCGCCTCCGGACCGGCGCCTGGAAAGGGTACACTGGCAAGCGTATTCGCAATGTTATCAACGTTGGCATTGGTGGCTCTGATCTCGGACCAGTCATGGCCTATGAGGCATTGAAGCATTACAGCGACCGAGCGATGACGTTTCGCTTCGTATCCAACGTAGACGGTACGGATTTCGCTGAGGCGGTTTGGGACCTCGATCCAGCCGAAACGCTGTTCATCATCTCTTCCAAAACTTTCACCACCCTCGAAACCATGACGAACGCGCACACCGCGCGCGATTGGTTACTTGCGGGTCTCGGAGGCGATGAAAAAGCGGTCGCGAGACATTTTGTTGCAGTTTCTACCAATGCTTCGGCAGTAGCGAAGTTCGGTATCGACACTGCCAACATGTTCGAATTTTGGGATTGGGTTGGCGGGCGTTATTCGATGGACTCGGCGATCGGCCTTTCGACCATGATCGCGATCGGGCCGGATAATTTTCGCGCGATGTTGGACGGCTTCCATCAAATGGACGAGCATTTCCGTACCACTCCTTTCGAGCGCAACCTGCCTGTCCTCATGGGGCTATTGGCTATCTGGTATAACGACTTCTTCGGCGCAGCGACTGTAGCAGTCCTTCCCTACGAACAATATCTGAAGCGATTCCCAGCCTATCTCCAACAGCTGACCATGGAGAGCAATGGCAAACATGTCACACTTGATGGAAGCACAGTCACCTGCGATACCGGCCCTGTCTATTGGGGGGAGCCGGGAACGAATGGCCAGCATTCGTTTTATCAATTGATCCATCAAGGAACACGACTCATTCCTTGTGACTTCATTGCGTTCTACCAAACGCTAAATCCGCTCGGCCGGCACCACGACATTCTCCTGGCCAATGTGTTTGCCCAGGCCGAGGCACTGGC